>Ga0335078_10000419_pt1 | contig 66274 bp, 62 predicted proteins | sample Lox_Sample_32_FD_206711 | JGI IMG/M metagenome (GOLD analysis project Ga0335078, IMG submission 206711) | Soil microbial communities from Loxahatchee National Wildlife Refuge, Florida, United States - Lox_Sample_3.2 | ecosystem: Environmental > Terrestrial > Soil > Wetlands | place: USA...
TCGGTGAACAACCAGCCGGTGAGCGTCGACGCGACGTCGATCAAGGACATTCCGGGTGCGCAGGTCTACCAGGTGAACAACTTCCTGGCCGTGACTGCGCCGAAGGAGTACGACGCGATTCAGGCCGCTGCCCAGTTGAAGGTGGTCTGGAAGAGCGATCCGAAGTTCGGTGACGGCGGTTCCGGGAACTACTGGTCGTGGCTCCGCACGGCGTCCCAAAGCAACACTGTCAACCCGCCGCGCTACAGCTCTGACACCGGCGGCGTCCCGGCAGCGCTTGCTGCCGCGGCGACGAAGGTGTCGGCGACCTACAAGTACCACTACAACAACTTCGTGCCGATCGGCCCGCATGCAGCGGTCGCCGACGTGAACCAGAACGGACAGAGCGTGACGCTCTACGCCCAGGGCCAGTCGATCACCGCCCAGTCGGCGTCGATCGTCGCCGTCCTCCAGGGGCTGCCCAATTCGAAGTGGGGGGGCCTCACGGCGGCAAACGTTCGCGTCATCTGGTACGAGGGCTCGGGTTCCTACGGTGGCGGCCAGCAGAACGAGGTCAACGAACAGGCTGCCGTCGTCTCGGCCTTGGCCGGGAAGCCCGTCCGCATGCAGTGGATGCGCTGGGACCAGACGGGTTGGGACAGCTACGGCCCGTCGCACATGTACGACGTGACGATGGGTTCGAACGCGGCCGGCAACATCACGGTCGCCGACTGGGTCTCGTTCGGCCAGCCGAGCGGCAACATCGACGTGACGAGGGAGCTGCTCCAGCAGGTCACGTGGCCCGCGAACCCCGGAACCGGCGGCCCGACGCCGTCGGACACGGGCGTCTACGGCGTCACGGGTGCGACCGGCTACGGGGCGAGCTACCAGTTCCAGCGCCGCGTGCTGGCAAACAGCCAGCCGATCTACAGCGGTGGTCTCAAGACCAGCGCACTCCGCGCACCGAACGCACCGCAGTCGTACTTCGCAAGCGAGCAGATCGTGGACGAGCTCGCCCATGCGTTGAACATGGATCCGATCGCGTTCCGCCGGATGAACATCGACGGCACGACCGTGCTCGGAGCCAGGTGGCTGTCCGTGATGGACGCTGCGACGCTCGCGGCTGGGTGGAAGCCGAAGGTTGCCGCTTCCAACCTCCAGAGCGGGAACGTCGTGACGGGTCGTGGCTTCGGCTTCGGCACCTTCGCGTCGAGCCAGGTCGCCCTGGTCGCCGACGTGTCGGTGAACAAGACGACCGGCGCGCTCGTTGCAAATCACGTCTGGATCGCGCAGAACAACGGCATCACCGTCAACCTCGAGGGCGTCACGAACCAGATGTCCGGCGCCCTGATCCAGGGTCTCTCCCGCGCGATGTGGGAGCAGCCCACCTGGAACGCGGAGCGGGTCACGAGCCTCGACTGGGTCTCGTATCCGATCCTGCGCTTCAAGGATCACCCGTCGGTGACGCTCGTCAACGTCCACCCGGGCTCGTACGTCACGGTGACTCCGGGGAGCACGACGGGCAACGTTCAGGCCGGTAACACGGCTGCGTTCAACGAGGGTTGGTTGCTCACCGGTTCGGGTGAGCCGCCGACCTCGGCGATCAGCTCCGCGATGGCCAATGCCTTCTTCGACGCCACGGGCGTTCGCGTCCGCCAGGCGCCGATGCGGCCGCCGATCATTCGCGGTGCGCTCAAGAACGCAGGCGTCGCCTAGGTTCGGCGATGCCCTGTTGAGTGGAAGCGGAGGGGCCTGGCAACAGGCCCCTCCGTGTTTTCGGCCCCCTCTGGCACAATGGAGACGTCCCGATGGCTGCTCGTGTAGGTCGCTTCTCGATTCTGGCCGCAGTGCTTTCAGCAGCTGCCGTGCTCGTGCCCGCCGTGGCCGCACGACCTGTCGACGCCGAGCTGCCGACGCTGTATGTGAGCTACACGATGAACTGCACCTTCACGATCACCGGCGACAGCGGCCAGACGGTGACCTCGATCGCGCCCGGCGAGTACGAGATCGACGTCACGACGCCGGTCGTCTTCGCAGACGTCGACCTCTCGGGCGACCTTGCGAATCCGGCCGACATGACGGCCTGCCGGAGCTTCGCCCAGTTCCAGCTCACCGGCCCGGGCGTGAGCGTCGCGACGACGCTCCAGGACGGAGACGAGGACTACGAGCTGCTGAGCGGGACGTTCCAGCCGAGCTCGACCTACACGGCCGTCGACCTGAACCAGCCGTCGGTGGCGCGGGTCGTCTTCAGCACGACGGCAACCGGAACGCCGATCACGGCGCCGAACCCCGAGGGTGCCGGACTGGGGGCGTCGAAGGGGACGGCGTCGCAGGACATCGTCGGCTCCGCCGTCGGCTCGAAGCTCCTGGGCTCGCTCGACGCGATCGTCTACAAGGACGGCAAGCTGAGCCTCACCCACAACGGCAACAAGGTGGGCTCGCTGAAGTCGGGCCAGTGGACGTTCTCGGTCGACGACGAATCCACCAAGGCCGGTTTCGACGTACAGATCTTGAACGGCAAGAAACAGATGGTGACGACCGGGGCGTACGTCGGCTCCCACGACGTCACCCTCTCGCTCAAGCCGGGCCGGTGGTTCTTCTTCACCCCGGGCGGCAAGAAAACGACCTTTTTCGTCACCAGCTGAGGTTGTTACAATGTTGAACGTTTTCGATCCGGAGGTTGTCATGAAAACGGTTCGCAGACGGCGCCTTTCGACGCTCGTCGCAGTTCTCGCGGTCGCGGCCGCGACGGCGGCCGTGCTCGTGCCGGCGGGCCTTGCCAGCTCGGGCGGCACCTCCAGCACGAGCGTCGCCGCACCGGCTGCGTTGCCGACGTTGTACGTCCGCTACCAGGACAATTGCACCTTCTCCGTCTTCAACGACGCCGGCCAGCAGGTCAGCTCGATCGCGCCCGGCAAGTACCAGGTCGACGTCAGCACGCCGATCATGTTCAAGCTGCTCGTTCCGGCCGGCCCGTCGGCCGACGCGTCGGCGAGCAACGATTTCACCGGCTGCAAGGGCTGGGTGCAGTTCCAGCTCACCGGCCCGGGCATCAACCTGTTCACGACGCTCGACAGCGGCTGCGACAGCAACGACGTGATCGGGACGTCGACCTTCCAGCCGAGCTCCACCTACGTCTTCCAGGACCTGAACCAGCCGTCGGTGACGAAGATGTCGATCACGACGCTGGCGACCGGGACCCCGACTCCGCCGGCGACGACCCCCTACGACGCGACGTCGGGCAAGGGGACGACGTCCCAGGACATCGTCGGCTCCGACCGGAAGGCGGCGGTGATCGGCACGCTGACCGGGGCGCTGAGCTCGAACGGGTCGCCCACGCTGATGCTGAAGGGGAAGCCGGTGGCGACGCTCAAGGCCGGCCGCTACACGTTCAGGATCTCCGACCAGGACGCGAAGGCGAGCTTCACGATCCAGGCAGCCGGAGGCAAGCAGGACGCGCTCACCACGCCGTCGTTCGTCGGCAAGCACTCGGTGACCGTCACGTTGACTGCCGGCAACTGGATGTACTTCGGGACGGGTAAGGCCCGCTCCTTCACCGTCCGCTGAGGCGAACGCCACCCGCGAGTCTCCGTGAATCGGCCCCGGAAGGGGCCGATTCCGTCTTGTTTCTTAAGCCTCGAATAGCTCGAGCGCGACTATTGTGGCTCGCCGAGACTGCTTGTACAGTGGTTTCACGGCCTCGGCAACAACTTTGGTCCTACGTCGAGGCGTAAACGCAGTGCACTGCTAAAGCACTCCAACTGGAGGGTGATATGGCGAGTAGGTTGAAGATCAAGGTGAACGGTCTCGTTCATAACGTGACCGCGAGCCTTGATACGCCCCTCCTTTACGTTCTGCACAACGAGCTCCATCTGCACGGGCCGCGGTTTGGTTGTGGCCTGGCGCAGTGTGGTGCGTGCTCGGTGCTTTTGAACGGGAAGGAGATCCGGAGCTGTGTGACCCCGGTCGCGGCTGTTTCGGGTGGGTCGATCACGACGCTCGAGGGCCTGCCGGCTCTGTGGGCGAGTGAGCGTGGCACGACCGGCGCGACGCCGGTGCTGCATCCGATTCAGCAGGCGTGGATCAACGTGCAGGTGCCGCATTGTGGGTATTGCCAGAACGGGATGATGATTCAGGCTGCCGATCTGCTTTCGTCGACGAAGAATCCGACGGAGGATCAGATCCGGACGGCGATGAACGGGCATCTGTGCCGCTGTGGCACGTATCCGCGCATCCTGACGGCGATTCAGCAGGCTGCCGCTGCGATGGCGAAGGGAGGCAGCTAGCCATGACGGGCTTTCTGCATGAGAAGGAGTTCTCGCGGAAGTCGTTTGTGAAGGGCGGCGGTGCGCTGATCATCGGTTTCAGCGCGCTCGGTGCCGCCGGTGCCGGCAAGGCCGCGGCGGCGACGGGCAACACGCCGTTTGCCGACCGTACTGCCGCCGACTTCCTGCCGAACCTGCAGTCGGTCGACTCGTGGATTGCGATCACGCCGCAGAACACCGTGATCGTGACGCACGGCGAGACCGAGTTCGCGGGTACCCCGACCGGCATCCTGATGCTGGTCGCGGAGGAGCTGAACATCACCGACATGAGCATGATGGTCTACGCTCATCCGGAGACGTGGCTGAACGCCACCGGTGGTGGTGGCGGTTCGGGTGGTATCTCGAGTCGTTCGACGCAGACACGCGCCGCAGCCGCTTATGGGCATCAGGTGCTGCTTGGCATGGCGGCGACGAATCTCGGGGTGGCACAGACGAGCCTGACGTCGGCCAACGGTGTCATCAGCGGTGGTGGCAAGAGCGTGAAGTTCAGCGACCTGCTCGGCGGGAAGCTGTTCAACTACACGATGCCGCTCGTTCCGCAGAGCACCTCGACGACGTCCACGCTGCTGATCCCCGGCACGGGCATCACGAAGCCGGTCGCGAACTATCAGCTGGTCGGTACGCAGGTGCACCGGATCGACATCCCCGCGAAGGTGATGGGGACGTACACCTACATCCAGAACGTCCGTGTCGCCGGCATGCTCCACGGCCGCCGCGTGCGGCCGCGCGGTTCCGGGGCGATCGCCTCGCAGAACCACTTCCCGCTGAGCGTCGACGCGACGTCGATCAAGGACATTCCGGGTGCTCAGGTCGTTCAGGTCAACAACTGGCTCGGTGTCGTCGCGCCGAAGGAGTACGACGCGATTCAGGCCGCTGCCCAGTTGAAGGTGGTCTGGAAGAGCGACCCGAGGTTCAACGCGGGCGGCTCGGCCGACTACTGGTCGTGGCTCCGCACGGCGGGTGACACGAACACGATCAACCCGCCGCGCTACGCGACCGACACCGGCGGCGTCCCGGCAGCGCTTGCTGCCGCGGCGAAGACGGTCTCGGCGACCTACAAGTACCAGTACAACGAGTTCGCGCCGATCGGCCCGCACGCAGCGGTCGCCGACATCTTCCAGGACGGAAGCGGCGGAACCATCTACGCGCAGGGCCAGTCGATCAACGGCATCCCCGGAACGATCCAGCCGGTGCTCGCGCAGCTGCCGAACTCGAAGTGGGCCAACACGCCGGTCGCCAATTACCGCGTGATCTGGTATGAGGGCTCGGGCTCCTACGGCGGCGGCCAGCAGGGTGAGGCAGCCGAAGAGGCCGCGCTCATGTCGGCGGTGGTGGGCAAGCCGGTGCGGAACCAGTGGATGCGCTGGGACCAGACCGGTTGGGACCACTACGGCATGTCGCAGATGTACGACGTCACGATGGGTTCGAACGCGGCCGGCAACATCACGGTCGCCGACTGGGTCGCGTACAGCCAGTCGCAGACCAACCTCGACCGGACGAGGGAGCTCCTCGGCCAGGTCACGTGGCCTGCGGCTGCGCCGAACGGCGGCCCGACTCCGTCGGACACCGGCGTCTACGGCGTCACGGGTGCGACCGGCTACGGGGCGAGCTACCAGTACCAGCGCCGGGTGCTGGCGAAGACTCAGCCGCTCTACGGCGGGGCCCTCTGCTGCAACTATCTGCGGGCTCCGAACGCGCCGCAGTCGTACTTCGCGAGCGAGCAGATCGTGGACGAGCTCGCACATTCGTTGAACATGGATCCGATCGCGTTCCGCCGGATGAACATCGACGGCACGACCGTGCTCGGTGCCAGGTGGCTGTCCGTGATGGACGCTGCGACGCTCGCGGCTGGGTGGAAGCCGAAGGTTGCCGCTTCCAACCTCCAGAGCGGGAACGTCGTGACGGGTCGTGGCTTCGGCTTCGGCACCTTCGCGTCGAGCCAGGTCGCCCTGGTCGCCGACGTGTCGGTGAACAAGAAGACCGGCGCCATGGTCGCCACGCACGTCTGGATCGCGCAGAACAACGGCATCACGATCAACCTCGAGGGCGTCACGAACCAGATGTCCGGCGCCCTGATCCAGGGTCTCTCCCGCGCGATGTGGGAGCAGGCGACCTGGAACACCGAGCGGGTCACGAGCCTCGACTGGGTCTCGTATCCGATCCTGCGCTTCAAGGATCACCCGTCGGTGACGCTCGTCAACGTCCACCCGGGCCAGTACGTGACCACCACCCCGGGGAGCACGACGGGCACTGTGCAGGCCGGTAACACGGCTGCGTTCAACGAGGGTTGGTTGCTCACCGGTTCGGGTGAGCCGCCGACCTCGGCGATCAGCTCCGCGATGGCCAATGCCTTCTTCGATGCCACGGGCGTTCGCGTCCGCCAGGCGCCGATGCGGCCGGAGATCATTCGCGGTGTGCTCAAGAACGCAGGCGTCGCCTAGTTCGGCGATGCCCTGCTGACGTGGTTGGGGAAGGGCCCGGAAACGGGCCCTTCCCACTTTTCGGTTGATGTGGCAGGATGGAGGTGTCCCGATGCTCTCTCGTGCAGGTCGCTTCTCGATCCCGGCGGCGACGCTTGCCGTGTGCGCGGTGCTCGTGCCCGCGGCGCTCGCGCGACCGACCGTTACCGAGCTGCCGACGCTCTACGTGAACTACGCGCTGAACTGCACGTTCACGATCACCGGCGACAGCGGCCAGACGGTGACCTCGATCGCGCCCGGTGAGTACGAGGTCGACGTCATGACCCCGGAACCGTTCGCCGAGGTCGACCTCTCCGGGGACCTCGGGAACCCCTCCGACATGACGGCCTGCCGGAGCTCCGTCCAGTTCCAGCTCACCGGCCCCGGCGTCAGCCTCTCGAGCACGCTGTACGACGGCGACAGCGCCTTCCAGCTCTTGACGGCGACGCTCCAGCCCAACTCGACCTACACGGCCGTCGACCTGAACCAGCCGACGGTCGCACGCGACGTCTTCACGACCTCCGCCACGGCCTCGACGGCCACGCTGGCGAACCCCTCGAGCGGCTCGACGAGCGTGACGAAGGGGACGCCCTCGCAGGACATCGTCGGGTCGGCGCTGGCGCCGCTTCGCGGCTCGCTCGAGGCGATCGTCTACGCCGACGGGAAGCTCAGCCTCACGCACAACGGCAACGCCTTCACGTCGCTGAAGACGGGCCGGTGGAATTTCTCGATCGACGACGAGTCGCACAAGGCCGGCTTCGAGGTCCAGATCCTGCACGGGAAGGTGCAGACGGTCTCGACCGCGGCCTACGTCGGCTCGAGCGTCGTCACCCTCACGCTCAAGCCGGGCCGCTGGTTCTTCTTCACGCCCGGCGGCAAGAAGAAGCAATTCTTCGTCACGAGCTGAGCCGCCCGCCCGCGCCCTGCGGCGGCAACCCCGAGGAGTACCCTTTGGAGCCGGCTCTACTTGACGGGTTGACCCGGGTCAGGTTCGATGGAGGGCGGGATGGAAGGCGCGTTGAAGCTGGGCTCTAGGAGGGCGGTGCAGAGGATGCTGCCGCGCTCGCTGCGGTCCCATCCCTTCGTCACCCTGCTGATCGTGGGGGCGATCGCCGGCGGGGGCGTGCGCTTCGTGCCGACGAGCTCGGCCGCGGTCCCCGGAACGCCGGCCGGAGCCGTCGGCTCGACCGCCTGCGCGGTCAAATGACGGCCGGAGCGGCCACGCCCCGGCGCGAAGGCGTTCGCTTCGACGTGGGCGCGCGTGCGGGCCGCCTCGCGCGCTCGGCGGTCGTCTACGGGATCGTCGCGGCGACGGGCGCGATCATCGTCGGCCAGTGGCTCGGCGTCTCGCCGCCCGCGGCATACGGCCTCTGCTCGGCGTGCCACGGGCGCGATCTCGCCGACTGGACGCTGAACCACGTCGAGGGCAAGCACCTCTTCGTCACCGCCGCGGGCGCCGGGTGGCCGCTGCTGACGGTGGTCGGGCTCGTCGCCGGCTCCTTCCTCGCGGCCAGACGGAACGGCGAGTTCGGCTCGATCAACATCGGCGGCAACGTGCGCCAGTTCGGCTACGGCGCCGTCGTCATGTGCGCCGCGCTGTTCGTCGGCGGCTGCCCGACACGGATCATCATCCGCACCGGCTTCGGCGATCTCGCCGGCCTGCTGGCGCTCGGCGGCGTCGCCGCCGGCATCGTCGGCGCGACTCTCTCGATGCGGTGGGCGGCCCGGCGGTGATCGTCTCGTTCTCGTCGCTCGGGCTCGGTCTGGTCGTCGGCTACCTCGGCCAGCGCTCGCGCATGTGCTCGATCGGCGGCCTGCGGGATTACGTCCTCGTGCGCGACACGGGGCTGCTGAAGGGCGCCGCCGCGCTGCTCGTCAGCGCCTGGGTCGGATTCGGCGTCGTGCGGCTGATCTCCGGCACGGACGCCGGCCACGGCCTGATCGCGGCGGGCACGACCCCGTCGGGGCTCCGCGCCGTCGCCGCGATCGCGATCGGCGCGATCGTGCTCGGTTTCGCCGCGACGCTCTCGGGCGCCTGCCCGCTGCGCCAGCACGTGCTGGCCGGGCAGGGCCGCGTCGGCGCGTGGTCGTTCCTGGCGGGCTTCTATCTCGCCGCAGTCGTCTATTCGAGCTGGATCGAGCCCTCGATCGGCTCCTGGGTCCTGTGACGTCGTCGCCCGGCGAGGTCTATCTCGACAACGCGGCCACGTCGTGGCCGAAGCCGCCCGTCGTGCTCGAGGCGATCAAGGACTTCCTCGAGAATGCGGGCGGCAACGTCGGACGTTCCGGTCACCACCGGTCGATCGCCTCTTCGCGAGCCGTCAGCCTCGCGCGCGAGCAGCTCTCGGACCTGCTCGGCGTCGAGTCGCCCGACAACCTGATCTTCACGAAGAACGCGACCGAGGGGCTGAACCTCGCGATCTGCGGGCTCGCCGTCGACGGCGGCCGGATCGTGACGACGTCGCTCGAGCACAACTCGGTGATGCGTCCGCTCCGCGATCTCGAGCAGCGAGGACATTCGTCGGTCGAGGTCGTTCGCGCCGACGGCAACACGGGCGAGATCGACCTCGGCGAATGGGCCGCTCGCCTCGGCGCTCCCGGGCCGTGCCTCGCCGTCGCCGTCCACGCCTCGAACGTGACCGGGGTCTTGCTGCCGGTTGCGGAGCTGGCGCAGGTCGCCGCCGGCTGCGGCGTGCCCTTCGTCGTCGACGCCTCTCAGACCGCCGGCCACATTCCCCTGAACCTGACGGCCCTCGGCGCCTCGGCGGTGGCGACGCCGGGCCACAAGGGCCTGCTCGGGCCGACGGGGACCGGCCTCCTCTACCTCGCGCCCGGCGTCGAGGTCGAGCCGCTGATCCGCGGCGGCACCGGCAGCCTCTCCGAATCCGAGTACCAGCCCGATTTCGCCCCCGACCGCTACGAGAGCGGCACACTGAACTCGATGGGCATCGTGGGCCTGGGAGCCGCCGCCGAGCATCTCCGCACAGTCGGGGTCGAGCACGTGCAGGAGCACCTGACGGCGCTCGGCCGGCGGTTCCGCGACGGGCTCGCCGGCGTCGAGGGCATCGTCCTGCACGGCCCCGCCGATCCCGCCGACAGCGTCGGGATCGCGTCCGTGAACATCCAGGGCGTGCCCTGCGCGACCGCCGCCCGTCTGCTCGACGACGAGTGGGGCGTGATGACGCGGGCCGGCCTCCATTGCTCGCCGGCTGCCCACCGCTCGCTCGGCACTGCGCCCGAGGGGACGATTCGGCTTTCGTGGGGCGAGGAGACGAGCGACCGCGACATCGACGTCGCGACGGAGGCGCTGCGCCAGGTCGCAGGTCGCGCGCGCAGCACCGAGCCGGCGAGGACGTTCGCTTGAAGTGGGGCGGAGTCGTCTCCTTCTTCGCGTCGGAGCACGCCATGCGATCTGAGCGGGTCTTGCAGCGTGCCGGCCTGCCGGCCCGTCTCGTCCCCGGGCCGCGCGAAGTGAGTCCCAACTGCGGTGTCGCGGTCGCGTTCGTCTGGGAAGACGAGCCGAAGGTCGAGCAGGCGCTCAGGGACGCGAAGATCAGGTTCGAGGCGATTCACCGCTACGAGCTCGACGACGCGGGTCGTGTCGGCGGCGTCGTCCGGACGCCGGCGGTGGAGGGGGCCGAGTGAAGCGGTTCCTGACACGCAGGCGGCTCGTCGTCCTCGGTGTGATCGCGCTGTTCGTCGCCGCGTTCGTCGCGATCGGCGCCGTGTCGCGGTCGAGCCCGAGCACGAGCTCGACCGCAGTAACGTCGGCGAAGACTGGAGCGCTGCTTCCGTATGCAGCCTGGTACTGGACGATGCTCGTCTCGCCGTCGAATGCGAACCTGCTGCTCGTCGGTACGAATGCAGGCGTCCTTCGCTCCGCGAACGGCGGCAAGACGTGGAAGACCGCGGGGCTCACGAACCTCAACACCACCAGCCTCGCGCAGGTGGGGAGCTCGATCTACGCCGGCGGCGTCGTCGGGCCGAACCCGATCGCCAGGATCGGGACGGGCAGGGTCGCACCCGCCGGTACAGCCGTGCTCTCGGTCAGCACCGACGATGGCAAGACGTGGAAGACGGTGCATCCGAGCGGCCTGCCGAAGACCACGATCGAGGCGATGAACATCGACCCGGCGAACCCGAAGGCGCTCTACGTGCTCCTCAACACCGGCGGCCTCTACCGCTCGACCGACGGCGCGCGATCGTTCGAGCTCGTGACGTCGAAGATCGGGATCATCCCCTACGCCTTCACGATCACGAACAACGGGCAGTTCGTCGGGGGTGACATGGACAGCGGCTCGCACACGAGCCCCAACGCGAAGGCTTGGACGGCGACCGCATTCACCGACGCGAGCGGTGGCCACATGGTGATGGAGTACGCGGTTCAACCCTCCGGCGCATCGCGCGTGCTGATGACGAGCATGGGCATCGAGATGTCGACCGACGGCGGCAAGACGTGGCACCTCGTGCTGAAGGACGGAGGGAACGTGATGTTCGGGCCTGTCGCCTACGCCCCGAAGAGCCCGCAGGTGGCCTATGCGATCGGCTTCGACCGGTCGATCTGGCGCTCGGACGACGGCGGCCAGACGTGGTCGCAGATACCGTGATCTTGCGGGTTTCGGGCAAACCGATCGCCTTGACGCTCCGTAATTACGGGCGTAAAATCGTGTGACGAGCAAAGCAGGGGATGTGGGGATGGCACTTCGAGCTCGGTACGTCTCAGCAATCGCAGTCGCAGCCGGCTTCGGCATCCTGGCGACGGGCGCGACGGCCTCGCCCAAGGCCCTCGTCACGGTCAACACGATGACCAACGCGACCCTCGGGAAGATCCTCGTCTCGGGCGGCCGGACGCTCTACCACCCGTCGATCGCGTGCACCGGCTCCTGCACGAAGCAGTGGCCGCCGTTGCTCGCCACCGACAAGCCGATCGCCGGCCCGGGCGTCGTCTCCTCGAAGCTCGGCACGGTCAAGCTGTCGACCGGCAAGCTCCAGGTCACCTACGCGGGAAAGTCGCTCTACCTCTACGCGGGCGACAAGAAGGCCGGGCAGGTCAACGGGCAGGGCGAAGGCGGCGTCTGGCACGCGGTTGCGCCCACGGGCTCGCTCGTGACGAAGTCCCTCTCGAGCTCTGCTTCCACCAAGTCGTCCGGTTCGAGCACCGCCAGCTCGGGCTCGTCGAGCTCGGGTTCCAGCTCCAGCTCGAGCTCCGGCTCGAGCGGCAGCTCCGGCTCGAGCACCAGCTCCGGCTCGAGCAGCTCCGGCTCGAGCAGCTCCGGCTCGAGCGGCAGCTCCGGTTCGAACACGGGTGGCGGCAACAGCAACAACGGCACGGGCGACTGCGCGACGAATCCCGGTGCCGACGGCTGCATGTAGCTCGTAAGCGCCTCCTTAACACACCCGCGCAAACCGTCAGCCGCCCGGTCGCCGTAGTAGGGGGAGGAGGGTGTCCCACCTCGTGCCGATTCCGCGAAGCAGATTCATCCCCGTCTTCGCCGCCATGGTCGTGCTGGCGGCGACAGTCGCGCTCAAGCTGGGCGTGACGGGCTCGCATGCCGCGGTTGCTGCTCACAGCGCCGTGTCGTCCGTGATGAACGGGTACGTCTACGAGGACGATTCGATCGGCCTCAACTTCGCCGACGGGACGGCCGTGGGTGACCAGGACAAGGTCCCGCCGACGATCCCGCCGGGCACCTACACGATCAACGTCGACGACGCCGCCGACATCCACAACTTCCATCTCTTCGGCCCCGGCGTCGACATGGCCACCGACACCGGCGGTGAGTCGACGCCGACCTGGACGGTGACCTTCCAGCCGGGCAGCACGTACAAGTTCCAGTGCGACACGCACTTCGACTTCATGTGGGGCGAGTTCCAGACGTCGGGCACGGCTCCCGCCTCGTCGACTACACCGTCTTCGTCCGGAGGTTCGACGACCCTCTCGCCGCCCGGCTCCGCGAGCAGCTCGTCCGGGAGCTCGTCGTCCGCCGGCAAGTCGACCTCGTCGGCCTCGGCCGGCTCGCAGAGCTCGCTGCTCGGCACGCTGATCGGCACGGTGAGCAGCGGAGGCACGGTGACGCTGACCTGGGGCGGCATCCCGGTCAAGAAGATCCAGGCCGGTCGCTACAAGATCACGGTCGGCGACAAGGCGAAGACGCAGAGCTTCGTGCTCCAGCAGAAGGGGCACGCGGCCAAGATCCTGAGCAGCGTCGCCGCCGTCGGCGACCACACGGTTACGCTCAGCCTGACCGCGGGCACCTGGACGTTCTACTCGTCCGCGGCGAAGAAGAAGACCTCCTTCACGGTCAGCTAAGCTGGACCGATGGTGCGCTGGCCACGCCGGTTCGGCTGCCTGGCGCTCGCCGTCGCCGGAATCGCGATCGGGGTGCCGGGCGCGGCCAAGGCGTCGCTGCCGACGATCTACGTCAACTACAACTCGACCAACTGCACGTTCGCGGTGACGAACGACGCAGGCGGGTCGGTCACCACGATCCCGCCGGGCAACTACGAGGTCGATATCTCGACGCACGATCCCTACGGCTTGCTCGAAACGGGCGGCGGCGGCCTCGCCTTCTGCGGCGGCTACGTCCAGTTCAGTCTCACCGGCCCCGGCGTGAGCCTCGCGACGACGCTCGACTTCGGCGACGGGTCGTCCGAGCTCGACACGGAGACGTTCCAGGCCGGCGGCACCTACACGATGGTCGACGCCAACAACCCCTCGGCGTCGCGCATGACGTTCTCGGTCTCGACGTCGGGCACCGCCCAGTCGGTCACGGGACCGTCTTCGAGCAGCTCGTCCTCGAACACGACCACGAACCCGAGCGGCTCGTCGAATCCGAACACTCCGATCGGCTCGGCGACGGTGCTCGCGACGCTCGCCGGCGGCGTCTCGGCGGGCGGCAAGCTGAGCCTCAAGAAGAGCGGCAAGACGGTGGTCTCGCTGAAGACAGGCCGCTACACGTTCTCGGTGAGCGACAAGTCGGCGAAGGCCGGCTTCAGCATCCAGTCGCTCACGGGCAAGCCGATCACGATCACGAGCGCGTCGTTCGTCGGCACGCACTCCGTCACGGTCACGCTCGTGGTCGGCCACTGGTCGTTCTTCTCGCCCGGCGGCACGAAGACGGTCTTCTTCGTCCTCAGCTGAGTCGCGTGCGAAGCCGCTCCGCCGTCGCGGCGAGCGACTCCGGCAGCACCTTCGTGTCGGCGAGGACCGGCATGAAGTTCGTGTCGCCCGTCCAGCGCGGCACGACGTGCAGGTGGACGTGCTCGACGATGCCGGCGCCGGCGCTCCGGCCGAGGTTCCAGCCGAGGTTGTGGCCGTGCGGCCGGTACTCGGCGCCGAGCGCGGCGATCGCCGCCGCCGTCAGCCGGTGGATCTCGAGCGCTTCGTCGTCGGTCAGCTCGCCGTAGTCGCCGACGTGGCGGAACGGCGCCGCCATCAGGTGGCCCGACGAGTACGGGAAGCGGTTGAGGAGCAGGAACGCGTGCGTGCCGCGGCGGAGGACGAGCTCCTCCTCGGGCTCGCAGAAGATGCAGCCCGGCCGTTCGTCCGCCTGCTCGACGTATTCGAGGCGCCACGGTGCCCAGAGGGGCTTCGGAGCCATCGCCCTCACTGCGCCTCTCGTAGCGAAGATGCTACGATATGTGCATGGCAGAGGTTTCTGCGCGCGATCTGCGGAACCATACGGCCGCGATCCTACGCCGGGTCGAGGCCGGAGAGCGGCTGTGGGTGACGGTCAGCCGCCGTCCCGTCGCCGAGCTGGCGCCGCTCGGCCGGCCGGTCTGGGTCACCGGTGCCGCCCTCGAGCGCGTGCTCCGGGAAGCGCCGGCCGACCGGCTGCTGCTCGACGATCTCGCTGCGGTGCGCGGGCAGACGATCGAGCCGGCGTGAGCCGCGCCATCTTCGACTCCTCGATCCTGATCGCGCGCGAGCAGGGCCGGCCGATGCTGCGCCAGCTCCCCGACCAGGTGGCGGTTTCGGTCGTCTCCATCGCCGAGCTCGAGCTGGGCGTCTTGGTCGCCGCCGACCCGGACACGCGGGCGCAACGCCTGCGGACGCTGAGCGAGGTCCACGCACTCGCCGGGGCGCTCCCGATCGACGAGCGCACCGCCTCCGCCTACGCCCAGCTCGCCGCCCGAAGTCTGGCCGCCGGCCGCAAGCCGCGTATTCACGACACGTGGATCGCCGCCACCGCACTCGTCAATGACGCCGAGGTCTGGACTCAGGACGCAGACTTCTCCGACTTTGCCGGTGCAGTTGCCGTCGTGCGCGTCTGACGCCGCCGCCGAGGCGTATCTACCGTTCCAGCGGTGAAGCTCGCATTCGCGCTCCTGCTCGCGCTCGGGTCGGCGATCGCGCTCAACTGGGGATACGTCGCTCAGCACCGGGGAGCGACGGAGGTGCCGCCGCTCGCGCTGCGCCGTCCGCTCGTCTCGCTGCGCGCGCTGTTCGCGCATCGGCGATGGCTGGCCGGCTTCTCCGTCGGGCTCGGCGGCTGGGTGCTGTACGTCGGCGCGCTCGCGCTCGCGCCGCTCTCGATCGTGCAGGCCGCGTCGGCCGGCGGGATCGGCGTGCTCGCGCTGCTCGTCCCCGAGCGCCTCGCGCCGATCGAGCGCGCCGGTGTCGCCGTGGCGATCGCGGGCCTCGTCGTCCTCGCGGTCTCACTCGGCAGCGCCACCGGCGGCAGGCACGCGGCAGCGAGTCACGTGGCCGTATGGCTCGGCGTCTCGGCCGCGGTCGCCGGCGTGGCGGCGGCCTCGCGCGGAGCGGTGGGGCTCGGCGCCGCCGCGGGCGTGCTCTTCGCGACGGGCGACGTCGCGACGAAGGCCGTCACCGGCGGGCGGTTCCCGTTCGTTCCAGCGCTCCTCGCCGCGTACGGGCTCGCCTTCGCCTGCCTCCAGCTCGGCTTTCAGCGCGGGCGGGCGCTGACGACGATCGGGATCGCGACGCTGCTGACGAACGCCGTCCCGATCGTGGCCGGCATCGCGATCTTCGGCGAGCACGCAAGCGTGATGCGCGTGATCTCGTTCGTGCTCGTCGTCGTCGGAGCCGTGCTGCTCGCGCGCGCTCGGACGTAGCTCGGAGGGCGGCCCGTCGAGCAGCGCGGGCCGCCCTCCGAGGCGATTCGTCTTCCTACGGCCCCCAGCCGGTCTCGGCCACGAAGGCAGCAACCATCACGAGCGCGAACACCAGCGCGTACGCCTTGAGCTTCACGGGATCACCTCCCTTCTCTCGCTCGACACGCCCCGCCCAGCGGGCATGACTACAAAAGTAGACACGACTCGCTCCGGGTGTGCGTCCGCGTCAGACGAGGCGGCTGTTGACGAAAGTAAAGGAAGCGGGCACGATGCGCAGGTGGGCGCCGACTACGTCGGGGAGACGATTGGCCAGCGGCTGCGCCGGATCAGGCTCGAGCGCGGGCTGTCCCAGAGGGCGCTCTCGACACGCGGCGTCGGCTACGCGTACATCTCGCGAATCGAGCGCGGCGATCGCGTTCCCTCGATGAAGGCGCTGCGAGCGCTGGCCGGGGTCCTCGGCGTCACGGTGCAGTATCTCGAGACCGGCGAGGAGCTTTCGGACGCCGAGCTGCGCGAGTTGCGACTCGGCGACGCCGAGCTCTCCTTGCGGCTCGACGAGGACCCTCGCGGCGCGGAGGCGACGCTCCGCGGCGTGCTCGCCGAGGCGCTCGGCGACGGCGATCGGCGGGACGCCGCCCGCGCGCGCATCGGGCTCGGGCTCGCGGCAGCCCACCGCGGCGATCACCGTGAGGCGGTGGCCCTGCTGGAGCAGGTCGTCGTCGAGGAATGGGTGACGCCGCGATCGCAGCCGGACGTGTTCGCCACCCTGGGGCACTCCTACGCCTGCGTCGGACAGGCCGAGGCGGGGGCGGCGCTTCTGCGACAGTCGATCGAGGAGCTCACGCGCAGCCGTCCGGTCGACGTCGCGGGCGTCGTTCGGTTCACCACCTATCTCTCGTATGCGTTGTCCGATCAGGGCGACCTCGAGGGAGCGCGAGCGGCGCTCTCGTCTGCGCTCGACTATGCGACGGCCACCACCGACCCGTATACGCGCATCAGGCTGTACTGGTCGAACGCGCGCCTGGCCTCTCGCGGCGGCGACCACGAGATGGCCCGGCTGAGCATCAACCGCGCAATCGCGCTGCTCGAGACGACCGAGGACACGAACTACCTCGCGCGGGCCCACATCCTCGCAGCCGAGTTCGCCGTCTACGCCGACGATCTCGACGAGGCCGCCCGCCACGTCGAGACCGTCGAGAGCTCGGTCGGGGCCGCCGGCGAATTGCAGGACCAGGCATGGCTTCGGATTCAGCAGGCATTCGTGAACGCGCGCACGGGCAGTCCCGCTCTCGCGGTCGACCAGGCGACCGAAGCGGTCGAGCTCCTCGGGTCGGACGAGGATCCGATGCTTCGGGGCCGCGCCCACTGGGCGCTCGGGGAAGCGCTCGCGGGCGTCGGCGCGACGGCCGCCGCGCGCGCAGCGTTCACGCGAGCCTCGGCGCTGCTACCGCCCGGATCGAAGCACTCGACCGAGTTCCTGCACGCCTGGATTCGGGCCTTCCCGGCCGACGCCGAAGTCGACGCGGGCTGAGCGACGCCGGATCGATTGGCGCGCGCTCAGACCGGCGCCGGCTCGGCGAGCCCGGGGATCGACGCCTCCTCGCGCGGGATGCGGCGCAGTCGCGGCGGCACGAAGCGCTCCATCGCGAGCGCCCCGAACGCGGAGACGACGCAGACGCCGGACGCGAGCGGCCACAGCGCATAGGGCGCGGCGGCGAGGATGAAGCCGCCGGCCGCCGGGCCGACCGTTCCGGCGAGTCCCCACGAGAGCGAGTGCACGGCGAAGTAGCGGCCGCGCAGGTGGGGAGGGGCGATGTCGGCGACGAGCGCCTGGTGCGCCGGGCCGTGGAAGCACTCGCCGACGCCGAGGATGCCCGCGGCGACGGCGAACGCGACGAAGGCAGGGGTTGCGTCGAGCCACCGGCCGGTTCCGTCGACGAGCAGCCAGGCGATCGCCCAGAGCGTCGGCATCAGCGCGAGCGCGCGCATGCGCCGGCGTCCCTCGATGAAGCGCGAGAGCGGTAGCGCTGCGAGCACGATCACGCCGGTGTTGACGGCGAAGACGAGACCGATCTCGCGCTCGCTCACGTGCGAGTGGTCGCGGGCGAACTGCGGCAGCAGGTTGAACAGCGAGTAGCCTGCCGCGACGAACATGAAGTTGAGCGTCCAGAGCCCGAGGAACGTGCGGTCGCGGAACACGGTGCGATAGGACGCGGGCGCCTCCACCTCGGTGAGCTCGACGCCGGGATCGTGGACGAGCACGAGCACGCAGACGTAGCCGAGGAACGTCACCGCGTCGAGGACGAACAGCACCGTGAACGTGTGCGGGTCGCGAACGTGAGCGATGAACCCGCCGGTGAGGCCGCCGAGCCCGATGCCGAGGTTCATCGTCAGCCGTTGCTGCGCGAACGCGGCGTGACGGCGTGCGTCGGGCGTGAGCCGTGAGACGAGCGTCGACTGGCTCGGCCAGAAGCCGGCCGAACCGGCGCCCTCGACCGCCATCAGCACGAATGCGAGCAAGGGGTGGCGGACGAGCGGCAGCAGGCCGTAGCCGACCGCCTGCACGACGAGCCCGGTCGCGAGCGCCGGGCGCGGGCCGACACGGTCGATGATCGGCCCGACCGCGATGCCCGCGGCCAGCTGTGCCGCCGACGAGACGGCGACGACGAGACCGGCCGTCCCGAGACCGAAGCCGCGGACGTCGTGGAGGTAGATGACGAGGAACGGCAGCACGACGCCGTTCCCGAACGAGTTGACGACGCCGCCCGCCTGGAGGAGCCAGACCTCGCGCGGCAGCTGCGGGTCGAGGCGACGGAGGGTCGAGAGCAAGCCCAAGGAGGGCCACGATACGGGCTCGGGCCGGCCGAAAAATGGGGCAGGGATATCGGCAATTCCAGGCTGAGGCTTGACATCACCTGAATTGAAAGTAGGGTGCGCCTGGGGATAGAAGGAACGAGCCGGGCTGTCGCTTCGAGGTGCGACAGACCCGGAAAACAGGCGGAACTGCGGCAGAAACCGAGGGGGTTGGGTTGCGTTCGAGGGGACTGCGGTGCGTGGGGACACCTACCGTCAGGCGCTGAGAGATCACTCGGTCGAGGTAGGGCGGAGTAGGCGCCGCCGCGTGCCGTGACGCAGCTGCTCGAGATGAGCGGTGTCGCAGTCGCCGAGCCGGTCGAGCTAAGCCCGGCCCGTCACCCACTGCCACGGCGCGGCCGCAGCCGCCTGATCAGGCGGACGCTGATCACGGCCGACGTCGCCGGACTCGCGCTCGCCTTTCTGATCGCCGAGCTCCTCTTCGGGAGCCACGGCAGGATCGACCGAGTCCACGAGGACGTCGAGGTGCTCCTGTTCGTGGCGTCCCTGCCCTTCTGGATCGCCGGGGCGCACGTCTACGGGCTCTACAAGCAGGACGAGCAGCGCACCGACCACATCACGATGGACGACGTGGTCGGCGTCGTGAATCTCGTCACGCTCGGGACGTGGCTCTTCTTCGGGCTGACTGTTCTGACCGGGGTCGCGCATCCGATCTTCGACAAGCTCGGGGCGTTCTGGGTGCTCGCGATCGCGCTCGTGACGACTTGCCGCATCGCCGGCCGGACGTTCGCGCGTCGACGCCCGGCCTACGTCCAGCGCGCGCTGATCATCGGCGCTGGACCGATCGGTCAGCTCGTGGCGGCGAAGCTCGTGCGCCACCCCGAATACAGGATCGAGCTCGCCGGCTTCGTCGACGGTAGCTCGTACGCATCGGGCCCGATTGCGCCCGTGCTCGGCGAGCCGGCCGACGTCGTCGACCTGATCGGCGAACACGACATCGATCGTGTCATCTTCGTGGGTGCCGAGCCGGCCCGAGACGTTCTCATCCAGCTCGTCCGCGAGCTGCACGAGCACGACGTGCAGGTCGATCTCGTGCCGCCGCTGTACGAAGTCGTAGGACCGACGTTCGGTGTCCACACGGTCGAGGGCCTGCCGCTGCTCGGGCTGCCGCCGGTGCAGCTGACCTCCTGGTCGCGCGCGCTCAAGCGCGGCGTGGACGTCATCGTCTCGTCGATCCTGCTCGTGCTCCTCGCGCCGTTCTTCGGACTGATTGCCCTCTGGATCAAGTTGGACTCCGCCGGCCCGGTGTTCTTCCGGCAGGTGCGTGTCGGACTCGGAGACGAATACTTCCGGCTCTACAAGTTCCGGACGATGGTCGTCGACGCCGACGCGCGCAAGCGCGAGTTCGCGCACCTCAACCGCCACCACCACCAGAACGGCGACGGCCGCCTGTTCAAGATCGACGGCGACCCGCGCGTGACGCGCAGCGGGCGCTTCCTGCGGCGCTACTACCTCGACGAGTTCCCGCAGCTCGTCAACGTGCTGAAGGGCAACATGAGCCTCGTCGGCCCGCGGCCGCTGATCCCGGAGGAGGACGTCTTCGTCGGCGAGTGGGGCCGCAAGCGGCTACGGTTGAAGCCTGGCATGACCGGCGCCTGGCAGGTGCTCGGCCGGAGCGAGACTTCCTTCGACGACATGATCAAGCTCGACTACATCTACGTGACGAACTGGTCGCTGGCCGGCGACTTCCGTCTGCTCGTCCAGACCGCAGGGCTGGTCGCGCGTGGCACCGGTCGGAGTTTCTGAGGGTCACGCCCTCGTCGGCGACGTGCCGTTGTCAGGGGCCGTACCGGCGCAGGAGTTGTTTCCAATTACGATCGTCGCGCACGATGTCGGTCCTATGGGTGGAATGGAGCAGCAACTGTCGCAGCTCGTGACCGGGCTGCTTGCACGAGGTGCTTCCGTCACCGTCGTCTCCCGCACCTGCGAGCTCCAGCCGCACCCCCGACTGCGTTGGGTTCGGGTTCCCGGCCCAGCCCGCCCTTTCACGCTTGCGTATCCATGGTTCGCGATCGTCGGCTCGCTGCTCGTCCGCAGGCATCGCCGCGGCGTCCTCCATACGACGGGAGCGATCGTCGTGAACCACGCCGACGTCTGCACGGTGCACTTCTGTCACTGCGGCCGGCGATGGAATGGGCGGCTCGATCGCCGTAGCCGCCGAGGCGCGCTCTACGCGCTGAACGCGGCATCGTCGGCGGCTCTCGCTCGCATCGGCGAAAGGCTTTCCTATCGACCGGCGCGCGTGGGGCGCCTGGTCGCGGTTTCACGTGGGCTCGGGGCGGAGTTGAAGCGCACGTTCCCGGCGCTTGCGGAGCGTATCGCCGTCATCCCCAACGGTGTCGACACGACACGCTTCCGTCCCGATGCGGCCCGGCGCCACGAGGTGCGCAACGAGATCGGGGTTCCGGAGACTGACCTGCTCGCACTCTTCGTGGGCAGCGAATGGGAGGGTAAGGGCCTCGGCGTCGCACTCGAGGCGGTCGGTAGCGTGGACGGGTGCCAGCTCGCAGTTGTCGGCGCCGGTGACGTCCCCCGATACGTCGCGCTGGCCCGCGACGCAGGTGTAGAGGGGAGAGTGCACTTCCTCGGCGAACGGCGCGTACCGGAGCGCTATCACGCGGCCGCCGACGTCTTCGTCCTTCCAAGCGCGTACGAGACGTTCTCGCTCGTCGCGTACGAAGCAGCCGCGGCCGGTCTTCCGCTGCTCGCGACCCGTGTCCACGGCGTCGACGAGCTACTCGTCGACGGGGAGAACGGCTGGTTTGTCGATCGAGACGCCGATGCCTTGGCGGCACGACTTGCTCGTCTCCGCGATCACCCCGACCAGAGGCGCTCGCTGGGGAACGCGGCGCGGGCAGCAAGCGAGCGGTACAGCTGGGGGCGGATGGTCGACGCATACGTCGAGCTCTATCGAGAGCTTGCGGACGCGGCATGAAGCTGCTCTGCGTCAGCCATCCGTCCGTTCTGGCGGCGAACCAGACGCTCTTTGCCGCGGCCGCCGACCTGACAGGGTGGGACGTGACGCTCGTCGCGCCTTCCGTCTGGCGCGACGAGTTCGGGCGGTTCGAGTTCGAGCGGCTGCCGGCGTTCCGGGGACGGGTCGTGCCGCTCCGCGTCCTCGGCCAGGGCCGAATTCCGCTCCACGTGTACGTGGGTTCGCTGAGCGCCGTTGTCCGCGAGGAGCGGCCTGACGTCGTCTTCATGCACCATGAGGCGTATGCACTCGCGACCCATCAGGTTGTCCGCGCGCTGAGAGGGACAGACACGGCGATCGGCTTCTACGCTGCTCAGAACGTGTACAAGCGCTATCCGTGGCCGTTTTCCCGGTTCGAGCGCGAGGCCATTGCGCGCGCCAGTTTCGCTTTCCCGGTGACGGAGCGGGCTGCCGGCGTGCTGCGGAGCAAGGGATTCACGGGAACCATCGAGACATTGCCGCTCCCGGTTGATGTGGATGCGTTCCTTCCCGCACAGCCTGGGCGTCACGCCGGACTGACGCTCGGGTTCGTCGGCCGGCTCGTTCCGATCAAAGGGGTCGAGACGCTTCTCGAGGCGCTCGCCGGACTGCCCGACGATGTCACGGCGATCATGGTCGGAGACGGCCCGAATCGCGCCGAATACGAACGGTATGCCAAGGAGCTCGGGCTGAACGGGCGGGTGCACTGGGACGGCTACGTCTCCCACACCGACGTGCCTGCTGTGTACTCGCGATTTGACGCACTGGTCGTTCCAAGCCTGGCTCCGCTCGAGCAGTTCGGCCGCGTCGTGGTCGAGTCGCTCGCGGCCGGCGTTCCGGTCATCGCCTCCGACGCCGGCGAGCTGCCCCGGCTGATCGCCCAGACGGGCGGCGGCTGGCTGTTCCGAAGCGGGGACGCGGACGCGCTGCGCCGCGTGATCGAGGAAGTGCGGGAGCACCCGGAGGAGGCACGTAGACGGGCGGAACACGGCCGGCAGGTCGTGGTCGAAGACCTCAGCGTTCGCTCGGTCGCCAAGCGGTTCGTCGAGGTCGTGGAGCGGGCCGCCGCAGAGGCGGGGCGATGAGCATCGTCGACATCTCCACCCGTCTACCGGGGCGTTGGGCGGCACGGCAGCTCGTCTACGGCGCGGTCGTCGTCGTTGCGGCCGGGGCCGGGCTGACAGTTGCCGAGCATCCAGGCCGGATCCGCGTCGCCATCGCAGCGCTGGTGTTCGCCATGCTCCTGCTGCTCGCGTTCCGCAGCCTGGAGCACGCGATCGTGGCCCTGCTCGCGTTCCTCGTGTTCATGGGCCTGATCCGGCGCTTGCTGATTTCGGTGGCAGGCTGGAGCGGACACGACCCGCTCCTCCTCGTCGGGCCTGGGCTCGCGGGGTTCCTCTTCATCGATCTCTTCGTTCGCCAGAACCGTCCGCTTGCGCGCGACAGGCTCTCGCGCTGCGTGCTCGGGCTGCTCGCGCTGACCGTGGTCGAAGTGTTCAACCCACACAGCGGCAGCCTGCTGGCCGGCATCGCCGGGCTGCTCTTCGCAACCGTTCCGCTGCTCTGGTTCTTCATCGGTCGCGAGCTCGCCACTCGGGCGATGATGGCGACTCTCCTGCGTCTCACCGTCGTCCTGGGCCTCGGGGTGGCGTTGTACGGCCTGTACCAGACGCGGTACGGGCTGCCGAGCTGGGACAAGGCATGGGTGGCGATTTCGGGCTACGGCGCCCTCAGTGTCGGCAGCGCGACGCGCGCATTCGGCCCGATGGCCAGCGGCGCCGAGTACGCCTATTACCTTGCGATCGGGATCGTCGTGGCGCTCGCGGCGGCCCTGCATCGCCGGCTGGTCGCCCTCGCTGTGGTGCCGGTACTCGGCTGGGCGCTCTACCTCGAGTCGAGTCGCGGGATCGTCGTCATCGCAGTCCTTGCCGTCCTCGTGTTGATCGGACTTCGCGCCGGCGGCCGCTCAGGGATGGTCGTCGTGGTGGCCGCCGGCGCGGCCGCTGCCGTGTTCGCTCTACGGAGTGCGCCGGTGGCGTCCGGCCCGGCCGCGACGACGAGCGGCGCGCTGCAGACGCACCTTGTCGGCGGACTCCAGCATCCACTGAGCTCCAAGTCAGACCTTCCGAGCAAGTGGCATGCGCTCGTCTACGGTGTCAAGCTCGGCTTCAGCAATCCGCTGGGATACGGAACCGCCTTCTCCAACATCGCCGGTGCGAAGTTCGGCGGGAACGTCGGCCCCGCGGAAGACGACCTGGCGAACGCCTTCTCGTCCTACGGGCTGCTCGGCGGCTTTCTCTTCGTGGCGATCGTTGTGCTGGCACTCCGCCGAGCGGGCCGTTTCTACCTCCAGCGTTTCGACTTCCTGTCCGGCGCCGCCCTCGGCGTGCTGATCGTGACGCTCGGTCAGTGGCTCAACGGTGGGTACTACTCGGTCGCGCCTCTGCTCTGGCTGACGATGGGCTGGATATGCCGAGAAGAGGTCGCGCGGAGTCAGCGGACGACCCCATGACGCAAAGGCTCGAATCCCAGACGATGATCCCGGTCTCCGAACCCGTGCTCGGCGACCGTGAGCTCGAGTACGTCAGCGATGCCGTTCGCTCGGGCTGGGTTTCGTCGCTCGGGCCGTACGTGACGACGTTCGAGCGCGGGCTCGCCGCCCTTTCCGGCACCGAGCACGCAATCGCCGTCTCGAGCGGGACCGCCGCACTCCATCTCGCCCTCGCAGGGCTCGGCATCGGTCCCGGCGACGAGGTGATCGTCCCCTCCTTCACATTCGTGGCGACGGCGGCGGCGGTTCGGTACGTCGGCGCGACACCGGTCTTCGCCGACGTCGATCCGGACCACTGGTGCCTCGACCCCGCCGAGTTCGGGTCGCTGGTGACGCCGCGTACACGTGCAGTGATTCCGGTGCACGTCTACGGCCACCCGTGCGAGATGAACGCGATCTGCGACATCGCCCGGGAGCACGGGCTGGCGGTGATCGAGGACGCCGCCGAGGCGATCGGTGCGAGGTACCGCGACCAGCCCGTCGGCGGACTCGGCGACGTCGGCATCTTCAGCTTCTACGGGAACAAGCTGATCACGACCGGCGAGGGCGGCGCGCTCGTCACGGACGACCCCGATCTGGCGCAGCGCATCCGCGTTCTGCGGGACCACGCGATGGACCCGGTCCGCCGCTACTGGCACGGGGAGATCGGCTTCAACTACCGGATCACGAACGTCCAGGCTGCGATCGGCGTCGCCCAGCTCGAGCGATTCCACGACCTGCTCGGCTGGAAGCGCGCGATCGCCGGCCGCTACCGCGCCGGCCTGGAAGACATTCCCGCGCTTCGCCCTCAGGAAGAAGCGTCGTGGGCGGAGAGCGCGTGGTGGATGTTCACCGTCCGGGTGTCGCCGGAGCTCGGTATCGATCGCGATCGACTCGCGGTGGCGCTTGCGTCGGGCGGCATCGACTCGCGACCCACCTTTGCGCCGATCCACGAAATGCCTCCGTACCGGACCGGTGCGGTGCTTCCGATCACGGACGCAATCGCCCGAGAAGGGTTGACCCTGCCGAGCGGCGCCGGGCTGACCGAGGACGAACAGGAGCAGGTGATCGCGCGCGTCCGAGACGCCTGCTGCCAATGACCGAGGCGGCTTCGCGCCAATGGAACCGGCGCGTGCTCTTCGTCGCCTACGACCTCCACTCGATCGGCGGTATCCAGCGGTACAGCCGGTATGAGCTCCGCGCCCTGGCAGAGCTCGTCGGCAACGCGGGTCTGTGCGTTTGCTCGCTGCACCCGCGTGTGGGACCGCAGTTCGACGACGAGCTCGCGGTCGACGTCGTGGGCCGGGGAAGCTCTGTCCCTTCGAAGATCGGCTTTGAGCGCCGCGTTCTGCGGGCGGCGAAGGAGCACCGGCCGGATCTCGTCGTCTGCGATCACATCGTCCTCGCACCGATCGCGCTTGCCGCCGCACGCCGAGCGCGCGCCACGCTCTGCGTGAACGTCTACGGCATCGAAGTCTGGGGCCGGCTGCCGGTGTGGCGGCGCATGGCGCTGCTCCGGGCGGACGTCGTCGTCTCCGACTGCGAGTTCACCCGCGGCGTGCTCGAGCGGAGGTTCCCCGCCCTTCGGGGTCGAATCGGCGTGGTCGCGGACTGTGTCGACACGAGAAGCTTCGCGCCGGCTGAGGCCGACGGGTCGTTTCGCGACGAGCTCGGACTGGACGGCAACCCGGTTGTCCTCACGGTCTCGCGGCTCGCACCCGGTCGCTCGAAGGGACAGGAGGTCGTCATGCGCGCTCTGGCCGACCTGCGCAGAGACTCGGGCATCGTCGTCACCTACCTCGTCGTGGGCGACGGCCGCGACCGGCCACGTCTCGAGAGGCTCGCCCGCGAGCTGGAGATCGACGGCTCGGTCGTCTTCGCCGGTAGCGTCGAAGACAGCCGGCTTCCTGCGGTCTACGGCCTGTGCGACGTGTTTGTCCTCGTCAGCGGGTTCAGGCTCGGTCGCAACCCCGAAGGGGAAGGCGTGCCGCTCGTCGTGCTCGAGGCGCAGGCATGCGGCAAACCCGTCGTGACGAGCAGGCTCGACGGCTCAGCCGAGTCGATCGCGGACGGAGAGACGGGCTTTCTGGTCGATCCGCACGACCCGGCCGAGGTCGGAGACGCGTTGCACCGGCTCGTCGCCGACCGGCGGCTGCGTGAACAGATGGGCGTCGCCGCGCGGCGGCTGGCGGTCGAGCAGTTCTCATTCGAGATCTTCCGGAGCCGGCTCGAGCAGGCGCTCTCCCTTACGACGGCGCCATGAGGGTCCTCTACGTGAATCACACGGGCGCGCTCGGGGGCGCCGAGCGGTCCCTGCTCGAGCTTCTCGCCGTCCTCCCAGACGAGGTCGAGCCGACCGTTGCCTGTCCCGACGGGCCGTTCGCGGAGGCGGTGCGGAACCTGGGTATCTGCTGCCTCGGTCTCCACGGTGTGAACGGCGGCCTGCGCCTCGATCCGCGGCAGACGCCGTCCACGCTCTTCCGAATTGCCGCCGACGCCGTCACGATACGGCGCCAGGCGAGGCGTACCGGTGTCGAGATCGTCCACGCGAACTCGATCCGGGCGGGGCTCGCGGCCGCCGCCGCCGGGGTGCCGACGATCGTTTTCGTCCGCGACTGCCTGCCGGCCGGCCGGGTTGCCGCGCTCACGAAGACCATCCTGCGGTCACGGTCGGCGTTGCTGCTCGCGAACTCGAGCTACACGGCGGCGTCCTTCGGTCCGAGCGGCTCGGGTCGATTGCGCGTTGCTCATCCCGCCGTCGATCTCCAGCGCTTCGATCCCGGCTTGCTGCCGCGGGCTGCGGCGCGCGCGCGGATCGGCATCGGGCTTGACGCGCCGGCACTTGGGGTCGTCGCCCAACTCACGCCCTGGAAGGGCCAGGACGACGCGATCAGGATGGTCGCGGCCCTTCGCCCGCGATTCCCGGGAGTCCGCCTGCTGCTCGTGGGAGCGCCGACGTTCGACCACCCGGCCACCCGGTTCGACAACCTGGGCTACGAGCGACGTCTGCACGAGCTGGCGAGCGAGTGTGGTGTCGCCGGTGCGGTCGAGTTCCTGGGCCAGCGTGACGACGTGCCCGAATTGCTTCGGGCGCTCGATCTCGTGCTCTGCCCGTCGTGGGAGGAGCCCTTCGGCCGCTCCGTGCTCGAGGCCATGGCGATGGAGGTCCCCGTGCTCGCGACGAACGTCGGCGGCCCGGCCGAGCTCGTCACGGACGGAGTCGAGGGGCTGCTCTTGCCGCCTCGCTCGCCCGAGCGATGGGCCGATGCCGCTGCGGTCCTTCTCACTGCCCCCAAGCAGGCTGCGACGATGGGACGTGCCGGCCGGCGGCGTGCGGAGGGCTTCTCCCGCGAAGCCCATCTCGCCTCCGTGATGGACGCGTACGCGTCGGTCGTGGCATGAGGACGGCCGCGTGCAGTGCGCCGCCGGGCACCGGCGGTCTCGGACGTCACTTCGCCGAGCTGCTCGCCGAGCTACAGGGGCGCGCAGATCTCGCTTGCTACTACTCGACCGGCCTTGCGTCTGATGCCGGCGCGCACGGAGAGGTTGTGTCCGCGGCGCTCGCGACCGCCGTCGGACGCTTCACGCCGGTGAGGTTGAGCCCTTCGGCGAGGACCTTCGTCGGGAGCGTCCTCTTCGACCGCGGCGTGGCCGCCAAGCTGATCCCGAGCGACGGTCACATCGGGTTCGCAGGACAGTCGCTTCGGACCTTGGAGCGCGCACGCGAGTTGGGCTGCCGGCGGCTCGAGCTCGTCTCGCCGACGTGTCACGTCGACACGGTCGCGCGGCAGTATGCGAAGGCGCTCGAGCGCTATCCCGTCGAGTCGACCTGGCTCGGCGACCGGCTACGACTGCGCACCCGCCGCGAGTACGCGCTGGCCGACTCGATTCACGTCGCCTCCGATTACGTCCGCGACTCGTTCCTCGAGGCGGGTTTCGCCGAGGAGAAGCTCCGGCGCGTCGAGCTGACCGTCGACCCTCGCTTCCAGCCGCCGCCCACGCGTCCTGACGACGGCGTCTTTCGCGTCGTCTACGTCGGCGGATTGACCGTCGCGAAGGGAGTTCCGGTGCTGCTCGAGGCGTTCTCCCGCCTGAGCGACCCGAAAGCCGAGCTGACGCTCGTCGGCGGCTACGGCACGCGAGGCATGCGGCGGTACCTGGCCGACGCCGTCCGGCGCGATCCCCGGGTCCGGATCGGGCGCGGTGACCCGCTGCCGTACCTGCACCGCGCCGACGCGTACGTCCAGCCGAGCTTCCAGGACGGCTTCGGCTACGGGCCGATGGAGGCGCTCGCCTGCGGCTTGCCGGTGATCGTCACGGCCGACACGGGGATGAAGGAGTACGTCCGGGAGTCGCAGAACGGCTACGTCGTGCCGACCGGTGACGTCGATGCGATCGCCGAGCGGCTGATCGCGCTGCACGAGTCGCGATGACGCCGCTTCGCATCCTCTTCGTCTCGCACGTTCCGCTCGTCCGCGAGCTCGGCGGGGGTCGGGTGCAGCTCGAGCTTGCGGACGAGCTTCGCGTGCTCGGGCACTCCGTGCAGACGTTCGATCCGCGCGATGCCTTCCCCTCGGGAGACGGATGGCGGCAGCGCTATCTGCCGAACGAGTTCGCGCGGGCGGCCAGGCGCTTCGTCCGCCGCCGTCGTCGCGACTTCGACGTCATCGACGCGCAGCAGGGCAACCTTCCGTACACGAAGGACGAGCTCGGGTTCGACGGACTTCTCGTTGCACGCTCGGTCGGGCTCTACGAGCTGTACGACGACTTCGCGCACTATGCGCGCGAGCGCTGGCCCCAGCTGATTCCCGGATCCGCGGCGGCGCAGGCGTTGGCGCGCTGGCGGGCTCGGCATCATCGAGCAGCGTGCCGACGCAGCATCGAGCTCGCCGACCTCGCGATTCTTCCGACCGAAGAGGAGGCGAGATACGTGCGTGAGTCGTTCGGCGTCGAGTTCGGCGTCGCCTTGCCGTTCGGTCTCGGCAATCGGGCGATCCGGAAGTTCGCCGACGCAAGGCCGGAGGCCGCCCGGCGGCTGGCCGACAAGGAAGTCGTGTTCGTCGGTGGGTGGTCGCTTCGAAAGGGAAGCGCGGATTGGGGCGCGATCGTCGCCCGCACGCGAGCGCTCGTTCCCGGCGTGCGCTTCCGCTTCCTCGGCACAGGCCGGCCTGCTGAGGTCGTCCTCCGCGATGTCGGACGCGAGCACTCGGAGTCCGTCACGGTCGTCCCACGCTATGACTGGGACGAGCTGCCACGTCTCCTCGCACAGGGAACGGTCGGCGCGCTGCCGTCCTACGCAGAGGGCTGGGGCTTCTCGGTGCTCGAGCAACTGGCGGCCGGTCTCCCGACCGTTGCCTACGACACACCGGGGCCGCGAGCGATGCTGGCCGCGGTCGACCACGGATGTCTCGTTGAGAGCGGGGACACGGAGGTCTTTGCCGAAGCGCTGAGGAGACTTCTCACGCTCGACGATGCGGCGTACCGGCAGCTTTCCGAGCGCGGCGCCGAACGCGCGCGCGCGTTCACCTGGCCCGCGATCGCAGCGGCCACTCTGGCCGCGTACGAGGATGGCATCGAACGGGTCGGCGGAGCGGTGCGTGCCGCCTGACCCTGTCGGCGAGCTGCTGCGGCGAACGCCCCGCTTTCGGGGCAAGGGCCGTCTCCAGCAGTGGTGGCTCGGCCGCCGAAGCCCAGGCGACGTACGCACGCGAATCCTCCCGGGCGGCACGTCGATCGCCTGCGACGTCTCGGTCCCGTACGAAGCGGAGATCTGGCTCGGGCTCGAGGAGCGCAACGAGCTCCGGGTTTTGCAGATGCTGCTTCAGCCCGGCCACACGTTCGTCGATTGCGGGGCGAACATCGGGCTCTGGACGCTCGTCGCCTCGCGGAAAGTCGAGCCCGGCGGCCTGGTCGTCGCGTTCGAGCCGCAGCCGACGACCTACGGGCGCTTGCTCGCGAACGTCCGCGCGAACGGGTGCGAGAACGCTCGCTGCGTCCAGGCCGCCTTGGGTGACCGCAGCGGCTCGGCATACGTCCGGCTCGACGGTCAGCACAACTGCGCGACGATGCTCTCGGAGCCGACAGGGTCGTCGGCCGCGGTTCCGGTCACACGGCTCGACTCCGAGCTGGAAGGGCTGAAGGTGGACGGTTGCAAGATCGACGTCGAGGGTTCCGAGCTCGAGGTTGTCGAGGGCGCTCGCGGGCTGCTCGAGCGAGAGCGTCCCTGGCTCTGCGTCGAGTTCAACACGCTCCTCGCCGGCACGACGACGCTGGAAGAGTGGCCCGTGCACCGCATCCTCTGCGAGGCGGGATACCGAGCAGTGCCCGTGTCCAGCGCGATGATCGGCAACGTGCACGAGACGATTCCCTCGGGCTGGCGCGCCCGCGGCTACGTGAACCTGTTCTACTTCCCCTCGTAGCCGATGGGCGACGATATCCGGCTCAGTGTCGCCCTCGTCACCTGCAACAGGCCGTCGAGCCTCGCCCGCACTCTTCGCTCCCTTCGCGAGCAGACGATCCAGCCTTGGGAGACCGTGATCGCCGACGACTCGGACGACGAGCGTGCACGAGCGGTGCGCAGCCTCGCCGACGAGTTCGGCTGCCGGTACCTTGCGGGGCCGAAGCGCGGCCTCTACGCCAACCGCAACGCAGCTGCGCTTGCGTGCGGTGGAACGCACATCCGCACGATGGACGACGACCACACCTTTCCGCGGGACCACCTCGAGCGCTGCTTGACGGCGGTAGCCGGCGATCCGGATTCGGTCTGGATCATCGGCGAGTTCGACGCAGGCGAGAAACGATCCGGTGAGATCCCGCCTTGCCCGGGTCAGCTCCACCCGCGGGGCTTCTCGGTGACGCCGCCCGACCCGCAGGACTGCTGGTCGATCGCGGACGGGGCGACGATCTACCCGCGCACGATCTTCGATTCAGGCGTCCGGTACGCGGAGGAGATCGCGTTCGGCGCCGTGTTCCTGGAGTTCGGCGGTCTCCTGCACTGGCTCGGTTACCGCATCCGCCAGCTCGACACGACGTACGTCGTTCACCACGCGGATCGGTCGGCCCGTGCGATCGACGACCCGGAGCTGGAGCAAGCCGCTCGTGTCTTCGCGATGCTCTGCCATTCGTTCCTCTACCAGCCGACGACGCGGAACAAGATGCTGACGTGTGCCCAGATCGGTCGTCAGCTGGCTGCGAGCCCCGTCAGGGCGACGCGCCGGTTGAGCGTCGGCGGCCGGGCGTTCGTGGCGAGACGTGCCTTCGGCAAGGCGTTGGTGAATGGACGTCGCGCTCGTCCATGACTACCTGACTCAGCGCGGCGGCGCCGAGCGCGTCGTCCTCTCGCTGGTCAAGGCGTTTCCCGAGGCGCCGCTGTACACGTCGCTCTACGAACCCGACGCGACGTTTCCGGAGTTCAGGAATGTCGACGTCCGCCCGCTTGCGCTCAACCGGATCGGCGCGCTGAGACGACGTCATCGCCTTGCTCTGCCCTTCCTGGCGTCGGCGTTCTCGCGGCTCGAGGTCGACGCGGACGTCGTCGTCTGTAGCTCGAGTGGCTGGGCGCACGGCGCGCACGTGACGGGCCGCAAGGTCGTCTACTGCTACACACCGGCGCGGTGGCTCTATCAGAGCGAGCGCTACCTCGCGACGGACGACGTCGTCGCGCGAACGGCGCTGGCGGCTCTCCGGCGTCCGCTGACAGATTGGGACCGGCGGGCTGCGGGATCGGCCGATCGCTACCTTGCGATCTCGACCGTCGTCCGCGACCGGATTCGCGCCGCGTACGGAATCGCAGCCGATCTCCTGCCTCCGCCGCATACGATCGATGCGGATGGTCCCCGGATGCCGCTCGACGCCGTCGAGACGGGCTTCGTGCTCTGCGTCGCGCGCCTTCTGCCGTACAAGAACGTTCGCGCCGTGGCCGATGCGTTTCGCCTGCTGCCGGAGCAGCGCCTCGTCGTCGCCGGCACCGGCCCGGAGCTCACGTCGCTGAAGGCAGATCCGTCGCCGAACGTCCACTTCGCGGGGGCCGTGACGGACGAGCAGCTGCGCTGGCTCTACTCGAACAGCATTGGGGTCGTCTCCGCGTCGTACGAGGACTTCGGGCTGACCCCGCTCGAGGCCGCCGCCTTCGGGAAGCCGGCCGCCGTGCTCCGCTTCGGAGGCTTCCTCGACACCGTCGTCGAAGGACAGAACGGACTCTTCTTCGAACGCCCAGATCCCGGCGCGATCGCCGAGGCGCTGAACGAGCTCGTCGGCCGCGACTGGAGCGAGCGGGCGATCCGCGCCCATGCGGACTCCTTTTCGGAGGAACACTTCATCGCGCGCATTCGGAAGATCGCGACCGAACGGTGAGAGACACGCTTCGCTCGCCGGGCTCGACCGGTCAGCTTTCGGTGGCGCCGTGCCGCCGCACTCCGAGTAGGAGCGCCGCCAGCACGACGAGCCTCCGTGGTGGCGGCAGGCCCCACCCGAGCTCGCCGTAGCGCCTCAGCGAGTTGAGAGCCTCTCTCCGGTGTCGGGCATGTGCGTGGGCGATCGCGAGCTCGACGACCTGCCCACGGAATCGCTGCGCAAGCGCTGCGCGCTCTTCGCGACTGAGATCGTCGTGCCGCGCGAGGTGTTCGAGCGCGTCCACGTGGGTCGAGGCCATCAGGATCCGGTTTCGCGTGACTTGACCGGCGTGGGTGCGATACCGCCCGAGGCGCTGATCGACGTAGTAGGCCCGGACACGCTTGGCGCCGAGCTCCGTGAAGAGGGAGAAATCACCCGCCACGCCCTCCTCGCCTCCGGGAACGAAGCCGACCCCCGCGATCACGTCACGGCGGAACACGGTGTGCTGCAAGGGGAAGCACGTCCAGGCGAGGTATCGCATGAGCACGTCGTCGTAGACGCCCGTCCGCATCGCATCTCTCCCGAAGCGCCGTGTGCTCGCCTCGGAGGCTTCGACGAGGACCTGCCCGTCCGCGTCCATCAACCAGTGATCCGACGAGCAGAAGCCGCATTCGGGATGGGCCAGCAGCTCACGGCTCGTCGTCTCGAGGAACGTCGGCTCCCACTCGTCGTCATCGTCGATCATCGCCACGAACGTCCCATGTGTCGCCGCAAACGCCTGTCTGCGGTTCCGCAGCTCACCGAGCGGCGGGACATTGGTGAGGTGGCGGATGGGAAGGTTGGCGGCGTAACGGTGGACGACCTCGGCCGTCTCCGGGTCGCTCCCGTCCTCGCTCACGATCACCTCGTCGGGCGGACGCGTCTGATGCAAGACCGAATCAAGGGCTGCTTGGAGGTACCGCGGCCGTTTGTGCGTCGGAACGGCGACGCTGATCGTGACGTTCGGCCCTGGCCGTCTCTCAAGATTCGTCGGGAGGGTGTTCACGTGGTGGAGACTCTGCACGAACCTGTCGCCCTAGGATTCTCGACGGATGGACGAGCTGGCCAAATATGCGGTCGAGAGCTTCTACCTGCGCGCAAGCGCTCCTGAGCCGAACGACGTCGGCTATGCGTATTTCCTCGTCTACAACCGTCGCCTCGTCTACAGGCTGGCAACCCGGGCCCTAAACGAGGTCACGGTCGGCGACAAGAGCGACGTCGCTCCTCTTCGAATCCTGGACCTGGGTTGTGGAACGGGGGAGCACCTCGACTATCTCCTCCGCTGGGGCCCGCAAACGCTGCGCGAGCCCGGCACTGCTCCAATCGTGCGCGGGATCGACGCGAACGAAGGAGCCTTGAGGCTCGCACGCGCTCGGTTCATGCAACTAGGGGTTCGAGCCGACTTCATCTTCGGCGACGTGTCGGCTCCGCTCCCGTTCGCGACTGACTCGTTCGACCTGGCCTTCTGCACCGAGGTGCTTCAGTACCTCAACCGACCTGAGGAGCTGCTCGGCGAGTTGGGCCGAGTCCTCCGGCCGGGAGGCCTTTGCGTGGTGACGGCCGCAAACGATCCGACGCTCCAAGGCGCGCTGAGGCGGGTCGTGCACAGACGCGCGCAGTCGCCACCTCGTGCGCCTCGGGACGTCGTCCAGATCGAGGGTGCGCGGGTCGAGCTCTTCGGAAGCGTTTCCGGGCGTTCAGTTCGACAGTGGGAGCGGACCCTCGCGGCCGCCGGCTTCGAGGTCGTTTCGCTGGGAAGCTACGAATGCGTCCGCCGCCACACGACAGGTGCCGGACGCTTCGCCCTCATGTTGTTCTTCCTCGCCAACTTTGCCGTTTCGTTTCTTCCGGCACGGATTGGCCGGCGCTTCGGAGCGACGAGCGCGATGCTTGTCAGGAACCGCAATGAAACATCGTGACGCATCGCGTCCGTCCGCACCGCTGGTTCCTCACGGCCTGCGCACCGTCCAGCCGAGATTGTCCGAGAACCTCAGCTCGCGTAGTCGCCTGCGCGAGAGCGCGTGCCATGTGAAGCGCCTGAGCTTGTGCGCACAGCCCTCGTCGCGGTAGTTAGTCTGGCTCGGTGGAGGCTGCGAGCAGCTTCACCAGGCCGCAGGATGCCGGCCTCGTCCTGGGATATCAGCCGGCTCTCGACGGTCTGCGTTGCGCCGCCATCGTGCCGGTGATCACCGCGCACTACTACCACCATCCCTCGTCGGGCTTTCTCGGCGTCGATCTCTTCTTCGTTCTGAGTGGATTCCTCATCACGACGCTTCTCGTCGAGGAATGGATCCGGCGTGGCACGATCTCCCTCTCGCGGTTCTATCTTCGCCGAGCCTTGAGGCTGGGGCCGGCACTCGCGGTACTTCTGCTCACGTTCACCGCCCTCGTGGTCTGCCGCGCGTTGTTCGGTTACGCCGCGGCACCCGCGAGCGCCGGCGAGAGCTTACGCGCGATCCTGTTCGGCGCCACGTATACGACGAACTTCGCCGTGATCCTGACTCACACGCCTCTCGACCTCCAGCCCCTGTGGTCTCTCGCGGTCGAGGAGCAGTACTACATCGTCTGGCCTCTGATCCTGCTGACGGTGATAGCAGCAGGCGGTCTGCGCTGGCTCATCCCGGGACTCATGGTGGCGGTGCTGGCCGTCGTCGTCATCAGATGGCAACTGGCTCCCGCCAATCCGGGTGTCTTCGATGCTGCCGCCGTCACGCGTTTCGACTCGATCCTGATCGGCTGCCTCGCGGCCCTGGTGAGGTTCCGGCGTATTCGCGTTCCCTCGTGGAGCTACCCCTTGGCGCTGGTCGGACTCGCACTCATCATGCTGAGCAACGACTCGCGCATCTTCTACGACGGGCTCTCCGACCTCTTTTGCCTGCTCGCTGCGGTGATCGTCCTCAGCGTCGTGGAGAACCGGTCAATCCTGCAGCGAGCGCTCAGTCTCGCCCCGCTGGTCTTCGTCGGGCGCATCTCGTACGCCCTCTACCTCTGGCACTTCGCGATACTCAATTGGGTCGAACGCTCCGGGGCCTTCTCGAGCACGGGTCATTACACGCAGATCACGCTCGCGCTGATTATCAGCTTTCTGGTCGCCGTCGTCTCGTACCGGTTTGTCGAACGTCCATTCCTGCGAATCAAGTGGCGCATCTCACGCGTGGCTTCCCACGATGCGCCGATGGCGGTCGCCCTCGCGCGGGCGCACGACGAGGTGGTCGCGAGTTAGGTCGGCCGCCCGGTCGAGGCGCCACGCCCGTGGAGCCGCTCGAACTCCTCCGTCAGCCGGGCGACCATCCGCTCGGCGGTGAAGAGATCCTCGAAGCGCGCCCGGCCGGCCTCGCCCAGGCGACGGCGCAGCGCCGGATCCCGAACGAGCTCGTCGAGCGCGTCGGCCAGCCCCGTCTCGCCGCCTTCCGGCAGCAGCAGGCCGGAGACCCCGCTCTCCACGATCTCGCGGGGACCGCCCCGATCGTAGGCAACGACCGGCCTGGCCAACGCCATCGCCTCGAGCAACACGATCCCGAACGGCTCGGCGGCTGACGCGTTGACGAAGACATCCATCAGCTGGACGTACGGCCCAGGCTCGTCGACGTGGTCGGTGAACGTGGCGCGGCCGTCGAGGCCGCGGTCATCGACGAGCCTGCGAAGCTGCGCTGGGTAATCCGGTGAAAAGCCGTAGGGGGTCCCGCCGACCACGAGTGCGTGGACGTCGCGCCCGCCTTCGACGAGTCTCGCGACGGCGCCGAGCAGGAGATGCTGGCGTTTCCACGGCTGGAGGCGTCCGACGATCCCGACGATCGTTCGTTCAGGGGGAATCTCGAGCCCGGCGCGCAGCGCTTCGAGTGCGGGTGTCGATGCAACCGGCGGCGGCTCGATCCCGGGATGGACGACGAAGGTTTCCCGCCGGGGCCGGAGCTTCTCTTGCGCCTCGGCGGCGGCGAAGGAGGAGCACGCGACGGCGCGTGCGGGAACGAGCGTTGCGACGCGGTCGAGCCACTCGCGCGTCGAGATGTTCAGCTGCCACCAGATCGTGCGATCGCCGGCGCCCGCGAGTGCAGCTGCGAGTCCGCCATAGAGCTGCATCTTGGCCGACCAGTTGACGATCAGGTCGGGCCGCTCGCGGCGAATCTCCAGGCTGATCCGTCGCACCGTGGTCACGAACCGCCGGGCGTGCCGGAGCCGGCCCGACACGATCACGCACACCGGAATCCCGAGCGCGGCAACCTCCTCGACCCAGGAGCCATTCGCGAGGAACACGACTCGCGGTTGGACACGTGCGCGGTCGACGTTCCGAAGGATCGTCGTCAGCCTTCGCTCGGCGCCGCCGAGTGCCTCGCCCCAGGGGACGACGAAGAGCACCTTCACGTGTCCTGCTCCACCGCGGCGAGCAGGCGCGCGGCGATCACCGGCCAGTCGAAGCGCTCCTCGTAGAGCGCTCGTCCGGCGCGACCGATCGCCTCGCGCTTCTCAGGGTTCGAAGCGAGGTCGGCCGCGGCCGCCGCGAACTCGTCGACCCGTTCGACAGGGACGAGACGAAGGCCGCGTGCGTTCCGTAGAACGCTGTCTGTCATTCGGCCATCGGTCCCGATCACCGCAACTCCGTGTTGGAGCGCGACCATGGTGCTCGTTCGACGCGTAGACAGCCCGGCGAGGAACGGCGCGAGGAAGATGTCGGCCGCGGCAACTCGCGCCGACAAGGCTTCACCACTGAGGCGACCGGGAACGTCGGTCGGGATGCTCTCCGGCAGATCGGGAAGGCCGCCGTCGGCGCCGAGGGCGACCAGCATGGGTCGCGCCCCTGCCGCGACGATCGCGGCGATCGCAGCCGAGACGTGTTCAGGCGATCGGCCGCCGTTGCGATGACCGAACGTTGCGATCACGATCGTTCGCTCGTCGGCTCCGAGCCGCGCGCGCTCGCTCGAGGCGGCTTCACGCCGGTAGGGGAGATTCGAGCCAACCGGAAGGTGGACGGTCGGCCGGCGCGGGCGCATCCACGAGATCGCCTTGGCCCAGGCCTCGATCGTCACGAAGACGAGGTCGCAGGCCGCGCAGGCGGCCGCGAGCTGCGCCCGTTGCCAGAGCCCCATCAGCGTCCAGCGCCAGCCGGTCATCGGTACGAAGGGCTCGTGCACGACGATTGCGAGCCGCGGCCGGTGGCGCCGGAGTCTCAGACGCCAGAGCTCCACCACCAAGCCTGGCGCGAAGCCCCAGCGGCCGTAGAGGAACGGGTTGTACTGGACGAGCGCCAGGTCGTACCGGGTGAGATCTGCGGGCTCGGCCAGGACCTCGACGGAGTGCCCGGCAGCGCGGAGAGCCTCTGCGAGGCAGAGGCTCGCGTCACGGATCGCGTTGATCTCGCCCGGGCGCTCGCCACAGAGGATCCCGATCCGCATCCGTCGAGTCTGACTATAGGGCGAGCTACGCTCGTCCGGCGATGACGCGCGGCCTCGTGCTCTGCTATCACGCGGTCTCCGATGCCTGGCGGGACCCGCTCGCCGTGCGAGAGTCGGCGTTTGCGTACCAGCTTGGTTCGCTTAGCGCACGGGGATTCACCGGCAGCGATCTCACCGACGCCGTGCGCGGCAGAGCGGGCGCCGTGCACTGCACCTTCGACGACGCCTACGTGAGCGTTGCGACCGCCGTCGAGCTGCTCGATCGCTTCCGTGTTCCGGCAACCGTGTTCGTGATCACGGGCTGCGCTGGTGGGGGAGAGCCTCCGGCGGATCACGCGGGCGATCTCCGAGCGGCGACGTTGTCATGGGACGAGCTCCGGGAGCTCGCGGCGCGCGGTGTCGGCATCGGCTCGCACACCGTCACGCACCGGCACCTGACGACGCTCGGCGGGGGAGAGCTCGCCCGCGAGCTCACCGACTCGCGCGAGCAGATCGAGGACGAGCTGCGACAGCGGTGCCGGGCGCTTGCCTATCCCTACGGCGACACGGACGAGCGCGTGTGCCGAGCGGCGGCGCAGGCCGGATACGAGGTCGGGCTCGCCGCTGGCGCCGGGCGCTCGGGTCCCTTCGACGCACCAAGGATCTCCGTCTTCCGTCACGACGGCCGGGCCCGCTTTCGACTCAAGACCTCGTCAAGCGGGCCGCTGCTCTTCCGGCTTGCCGCTGCGACACGATTGCGGCGCCGCTGACGAGCGCGCTGCGTGTCGAGCAGGGTCTGCGAGTACGATTTTCGTACGTTGCCCGCGATGAAGACCAAGACAGTCGATGCGTCGGAGACGACGGAGGAGTGGCGTGCTCTTGCCCGCCAGGATCCTTTCTTCGCCGTCGCCGCGTGGCCCGGGAAGGAAGACGGCAGCTGGTCGAAGGAGGACTTCTATGCGCTCGGCCGCTCCGACTGGGCGGACTTCCGCGCCCAATGGCGTCACTACTGGCCTGAGCTCGGCGGCACCGCCGTCGACTTCGGCTGCGGTGCAGGGCGGATCACGCACGTGCTCGCCGAGGACTTCGAGCGCGTGATCGGGGTAGACGTCTCACCCGAGATGGCCGAGCTCGCCCGTCGGGCTTCGCCGCCGAACGTCGAAGTGGCGGTCGTCGACGGAATCGAGATCCCGCTCGAAGCCGGTTCGGTCGACGGCGTGTTCACGAGCCACGTCCTGCAGCATCTCGAGGACCGCCCGGCGGTGCGTGAGGCGCTTTCGGAGATGGGACGTGTGCTGCGACCCGGCGGCTCGCTGATGGTGCACCTGCTGCACTCGACGGGCACTCCGACCCTCAAGCTCCGGATTCGCTCCGAGCTCCTCTTGCGGCAAGCGCGGCGTGCCCGCGCGCGGGGCGAGACCGCGTGGATGTGCCGCGTCCGCCGGTATACCCGCGAGGAGATTCGCACGCTGCTGGGCGAGCTCGGCTTCGAGGCGGTCGAGCTTCGCGAGTTCCCGGTTCGCTCCAACGGCGACCCACATGCCTTCTGGCTGGCACGCAAGTCCTGAGCTCGGTTTCCAGCCTGCATGCAGGATAATTTGCCGCTACCGTGGCGCTGGCGGCTTCCCAGGAGCGGAGGAGCGGGGCGGTGCGGCGCGACGCGCATGAGGCCATGACTCGATGACACACCAGGCTGCACCTGTGGTCCCCCCTCGGCACCGGGCGGGCCGCCTGACGGTCGTCGATCCGTCGTACGGAGCACGCCTGCTCGGGCTCGCCGAGCTGCCGTCCTATTGGGAGCTCGTGCTCATGCTCGCCTGGCGCGAGATCAGGATTCGGTACAAGCAGACGGTGATCGGCGCCGGTTGGGCGGTCATCCAGCCGCTGCTCACGATGGTCGTGTTCACCATCGTCTTCACGAAGGTCGGACACGTTTCGTCCGGAGGCCAGTCCTATCCGGTGCTCGTCTTTGTCGGCCTGCTGCCGTGGCAGCTCTTTTCGCAGGCGGTCGGGAAGGGCGCGACGAGTCTCGTCGCGAACTCGCCGCTGATCAGCAAGATCTACTTTCCGCGCGTGATCATGCCGCTCGCCGCGCTGGGAGCACCGCTGATGGACTTCACGATCTCGTTGGGGATCCTCGCGGTGCTCATGGCGGCGTACGGTGCGGTGCCGGGGTGGGGACTCTTCGCCCTCCCGCTCTTCGTGGCCCTGACGCTCCTGCTCTCGTTCGCCGTGGGGCTCTGGCTCTCCGCGCTCAACGCGCGCTTTCGCGACATCGGTTACGTGACGCCGTTCGTCCTCCAGCTCGGACTGTATGCGACGCCCATCGCGTATCCGTTGTCTGCGGTACCGGGGCGCTGGCGGACGTTGCTCGAGCTGAATCCGATGACCGAGATCGTCCAGGGCTTTCGCTGGGGGCTGATCGGCGATCAGTCACCCGACTTCGTGTTCCTCGGTATCGGCACGTTGGTCATCCTCGCGGTGCTCGGATCGGGCCTCGCCTACTTCGCACGCATGCAGCGAACCGTGGCGGACGTGATCTAGTGGATCCCGCGATCCGCGTCGTCGAGCTCTCGAAGCAGTACACCGTTGGCGGGCCGCGGCGCTACGACACCTTTCGCGACCTGGTCGCCGCCCGCGCGCGGTTTCGGCGCCGAGGCTCCACCATGGAGGCGAACCGGATCTGGGCGTTGCGTGACGTCTCGCTCGAGATCGCCCCGGGCGAGATCATCGGCATCGTCGGGCGAAACGGCGCAGGCAAGTCGACGTTGCTGAAGATCCTCTCGCGGATCACTGTGCCGACCAAGGGGCATGCCGAGATCCGGGGTGTGGTCGGTTCGCTGCTCGAGGTCGGTACGGGCTTCCATCCGGAGCTCACCGGCAGGGAGAACGTCTTCATCAACGGTGCGATCCTCGGCATGACGCAGCGGGAGATACGACAGAAGTTCGACGAGATCGTGGCCTTTGCCGAGGTCGAGCGCTTCATCGACACGCCGATCAAGCGCTACTCGAGCGGGATGTCCGTCAGGCTCGCGTTCTCGGTCGCCGCACATTTCGAGCCGGAGGTGCTGCTCGTCGACGAGGTGCTGAGCGTCGGAGATCAGGAATTCCAGCGCCGCTGTCTCGGCCGGGTGCGCGAGATCTCCGAGGGCGGCCGCACCGTTCTCTTCGTCAGCCACAACCTCGCAGCGGTCTCGTCCCTCTGCACGCGGGCCTTTCTCCTCGAACGCGGCAGCGTCACCGCAGAGGGACGCGTCGATGCGGTTCTGCACCGGTACGCGGATTCGGTCCGCCAACACACGACGACCTTGCTGGGCGACCGCCGGGACCGGCGTGGGAACGGCCATCTGCGGTTCACCGCCGTGACCGTCGAAGGCCCGGCAGGCCCCATTCACGTCGGCGATCCCATGACCGTCGCCCTCGACTACGTCGCCGAGGTCGAGTGTCGCGGTGTCGAAGTGGCGCTCTCCTTTCACGGGCCGCTGGGTGAGCCGCTCTTCCGCTGCGCGAGCCGCGCGAGTGCTCCCTCCTTCGACATCTCACCCGGGTCGGGAACCGTCACGTGCTCGATTCCCGAGCTGCCGCTGCTTCCCGCGAACTACTCGATCAACGTCTTTGCCCACATCGGCGGTGATGCCCTGACGACAACCTTCGACATCCTCGACTGGGTGCAGGACGCGACGATCTTCGAGGTCTTCGAGAGCGATTACTTCGGGTCGGGTCAACTCCCGCCGAAGTCGCACGGTTACTTCGTCGTTCGACAGGCGTGGTCACTCGACGAAGGGCTAACTTCGGGTACGTCTTCCGCGACGGTGTCGGAAGCTCCGGCGTGAGCCGGAGGCGGCCGTGCGAATCCTGATCGTCGACACCGACTACGGAGCGTTTCTCGGCGATTTCTATTCTCGCCACCCGGGATTGGCGGACGCGTCGTACGACGAGCAGGTGGCCGCTCGCCGGCAGGAGCTCTTCGGCATCGCGCACTCGTACGCCACGCATCTCGGTCGGCTGGGACACGAGACGGCCGCGATCTGTCCGAACAACGCTCACGCCCAGAGGGCATGGGCGCGGGAACACGGCCGGCGGCGTCTTCCCCCGCTCGCCGGGCTCGAGGCGATCGCCGAAGGTGCCTCGCGCCGGCTTCGTCGAGGGCGGCCGTGGCTCGAGGAGGTTCTGGTCGCACAGGTCCGCGCCTTCAGACCGGACGTCCTCGTCTGTCTCAGCATCGTTGCCGTCGACCCGCTCCTCATCTCGGAAGTCCGGGACACGGTCGGCCTGGTCGTCGGTCAGCACGCAGCGACGCCGCTTCCGAACATCGACCGTCTGGGTTGCTACGACCTCCTGGTCTCGTCATATCCACCGACCGTGGAGGCGCTTCGGACGTGCGGCTTGACCGCCGAGCACCTTCGCCTCGCGTTCGATCCCGACGTGCTCGCCCATGTCCCGGACGAGAGGGTCGTCCACGACGTCGCCTTCGTGGGAAACCTCTACGAGGGCGTGCACAACTCGCGCGTCGTGCTCCTCGAACGGCTTTGCGAACACTTCGGTGGCATGGGGATCTGGACTGCGTCCGTCGACGAGCTGCCGGAGGCGTCGACGATCCGACGCCGCTACGCCGGCAGCGCCTGGGGCATCGACATGTATCAGGTCTTTCGGAGCTCCCGAATCGTCGTCAACCACCACGGCGACTTCTCGCAGTACGCGAACAACTCGCGACTCTTCGAGGCGACCGGGTGCGGCGCGTTGCTCGTAACGGACGCGAAGGCCAATCTTCCGGAGATGTTCGTCGTCGGCACCGAGCTGCTCGCCTATGAGGACGTCGATGAGTGCATCGAGCTGATCGAGCGGCATCTGGCCGACGAGAGCGCGTGCGCGGCTGTCGCGCTGGCCGGGCAGAGCCGGACGCTCCGCGACCACACATACGACCTGCGAATGCGGGAGCTTCTCGACCTTGCAGCCTCGAAGCTCCCGCCGTCGCGAGTGGCGCACGGGTGATGAGGCTGCGGCGCCTCGTCCGGCGCGTGCGCCGGCTGCGTGATCGTGCTGAGCGCATGAGGGCCGTCATGCGTCCCAGACGGCGGGGCGTCGACCTGATCCGCCTCGGCACGGTCTACGGAGGCTGGTGGGTGCCGCCCGACGAGATCGGCTTCGGGAAGCTCGCGTACTGCGCGGGAGCAGGCGAGGACATCAGTTTCGACCTTGCGTTGCATGAGCGCGGATGCCGCGTCGTGACCTTCGATCCGACCCCGCGGGCAATCGAACACGTGCGCACGCACGCGCCGAGCGATGAACGCTTCCAGTTCTGCCCCGTCGGCTGGTGGGACGGTGATGCCGAGCTTCGCTTCTGGGCGCCGCGGGACCCGAGCCACGTGTCGCACTCGATCGTCAACCTGCAGAAGACCGACGAGTTCTTCGTCGGAGCGGTCAAGCCGGTTTGCGCGCTCATGAAAGAGCTCGGCGACGAATCGGTCGACCTGATCAAGATGGACATTGAGGGAGCCGAGTATCGAGTGATCCGTTCGCTCCTGGGCTCCGGCCCGAGACCGAGGGTGCTCTGCGTCGAGTTCGATCAACCACAGCCGATCTGGCGGACGGCTTCAGCCGTCATGCGGCTCCGAGCGGCAGGCTATTCGCTCGTCAAGGTCGAGCGATGGAACTACACCTTCGTCAATCGGTCGGTGCGCCGCAACGCCGTGCCGGTCGCGGTCCCGATCAAGAGCCGCTCTGACGTGAGGAGGAACGTTGTCGCGCTGACGTTCGACGACGGCCCCGCCGAGTGGACCGTCCCGATCCTGGACACGCTGCGAGAGGCACGCATCCGTGCGACGTTCTTCGTCGTCGGTGACGCGATTGCGGGGCGGGAAGCCACCCTCCGGCGTGCAAGCGCCGAGGGTCACGAGATCGGAAACCACGGCCTTCGACACCGTCCGCTCGACACGCTCGTGCGCGACGAGGTGCGCGCCGAGCTCGACGAGACCGGCCGACGTGTGCGCGCGACGATCGGCCGCGAACCGACCGTCTTCCGCCCGCCGTACTTCCGCTACAACGCCACCGTTCTCGAAGCGGCCGCCGAATGCGGCTTCTCGCGGGTGATCAATGCCTCCGTCATTCCTGACGACTGGATCAACGAGTCGGCGGACGAGATCTCGAAAGACGTCCTTGCCGCCACCCGACGCGGGTCGATCATCGATCTCCACGACGGCAGGCCGCCTCACGATGCGCCGCACGCCCACGGCAAGAGTCGCGACGACCGGTGGCCGACGGTAGGGGCTGTCAAGACGATCGTCCCAGCTCTCCTGGAGCGTGGCTTCGAGTTCGTTACCGTGTCCGAGCTGCTGGCACTCTGACCCCGGTGGGCGCCCGTCTGCATCGTTCCACGAGAGTGATCACCCGTGTGACGCGACACTCCGCGTGGAGATGGCTTCGGCAGAAGCTTCGACTGGTGCGCGCGCGATACGTCGCCGTGCGCCACACGCGCTGGCTCCGCCGCGTTCGCTGGGCGCTCAGAAGGAGGCCGCCAGGACAATTGAGGTTGAATCTGGGCAGCGGCGCTTGTGAGCTCGAAGGGTTCGTGAACCTCGATCGACACCACGGCTGGCGGTTCGAGGACGGGCTCGACTATCCAGGGGGATCCGTCGACGGGATCACGATCTCACACGCTTTGATGTACGTCCACGAACGGGACTGGCCGGGCGTGTTCGGCGAGTTCGCGCGGGTTCTCGTGCCTGGCGGGGTGGTCCGAGTGACCGAGGACAGCACCGACGACCCGGCGAGCGAGAGGTTTGGCGGATACCACGACTATGTGACCCTCACCACACCGGCTCTCGTTCGACGCCACATGGAGGCCGTGGGACTCCAGGTGCGCGATGTTGCGCCGAACGAGACACGCTACCGTGACGATTCGCTGATCCAGCGTCTGCACGGCGAGCCGCCCAAGGTCTTCCACATCGAGGGCGTGAAGGCCTCGAAACTCGCCTAACCTGAACGAGTGCGGATCGTTCAGGTGAACTCGAGCGACTCCGGTGGCGGCGCCGAGCAGATTGCGCTCACCCTTCACCGCGAATACCTGCGGCGGGGACACGATGCCGCTCTCGCCGTCGCTTGTTCGCACACCGGCCGGGCCGGGATCTTCGAGCTCGATCACAATGCCAACAGGGGGATCTGGGCAAGGTCGTGGCGCAGCGTCGGTGAAGCCTTCGCACCTCTCGACGGGCGCATTCGGGGCGCCGGCCGCCTTCGCCGCACCCTTCCGTTCGTCGTCGGGCAGCCGCGGCGATGGTGGGCAGTTCGCCGCGGGCGGGAAGACTTCGACTTTCCGGCAACCGCGCTCCTTCCTGAGATCGGCGGGAAGGCGGCGGACGTCCTCCACGGCCACAACCTGCACGGAGGGTTGACGGAAACGCTCGGGTATTTCGACCTCCGCGCGCTTCCGCACCTCTCCTGCTCATTTCCCTTGTTCTTGACGCTTCACGATCCCTGGCTGCTCTCGGGGCACTGCGCCTACTCACTCGAGTGCGAGCGCTGGCTTGCCGGCTGCGGCTCGTGTCCCGACCTCTCGCTCTATCCCGCCGTGCCACGGGATGCCACCGCGTTCAATTGGCGCCGCAAGCGCGACATCTACGCTCGGAGCAGACTCCGGGTTGCGACTCCCTCGCGCTGGCTAATGAGCATGGCCGAAAGGTCGATGCTTGCCGCGGGTGTCGTGGAAGCGCGCGTGATCCACTACGGCATCGACCTGACGGTCTTTCGCCCCGCGGAGAAGGCCGACGCCAGGCGCGAGCTCGGCCTGCCGGCTGACACGCCGATCGTGATGGCGGCGGCAAACGGGTTGCGCAGCAGCCCCTTCAAGGACCTGCCGCTCTTGCGTGCCGCGATCACGGCCGTGGTCGACGAGCCGATTCTCTTGTTGGCTGTCGGAGAAGAGGCGCCCGAGGAGCGGTACGGCAGCGCGGTTGTGCGGTTCATCCCGCGCCAGGAGCAAGCGAGTCTTGCGCGCTATTACCAGGCGGCGGACGTCTTCGTGCACGCCGCTCGTGCCGAGGCCTTCGGGCTCGTGATCGCGGAGGCAATGGCATGCGGCACTCCTGTCGTCGCGACGGCGGTGGGGGGAATTCCCGAGCAGGTGACAGACGGCGAGACCGGCCTGCTCGTTCCACCGGGAGATACCCGTGCTTTTGCCGAGGCACTACGCAGCTTGCTTGCGAACCGGGAACGCCGCAGGTCTATGGGGCGCGCCGCGGTCGAGGCTGCGCGGCGATTCGAATTGTCGCGCATGGTCGATGCCTACCTCGGTTGGTACGACGATGTCCTCGCCGAAGAGAAGAGCCGGCGCACTGCGGCGTGAACGGCGAGCCCCTCGTCTCGATCGTGACGCCGTGCCTCAACCCGGGCGAGCGAATCGCCCGCTGCCTCGACAGCGTCGCCGCCCAGACCTACCCGAATGTCGAGCACATCGTTGTCGACGGCGGTTCGACGGACGGCACGGTCGAACTGTTGCAGAAGCGCAGTGCGGGGTTCACGTCCGAGCCGGACCGAGGACAGGCGGCGGCGATCAACAAGGGCTTCGCGCTCGCGCGCGGTGATTGGCTGGGCTGGCTGAACGCCGACGACATCCTCACGCCGCGATCCATCGAGCTGGCGCTTGCGGCGATCGAAGCCACGCCCGGGGTCGGGTGGGCCTACGGCGACTGCGACCTGCTCCGCGACGGCGAGCAGCAGTCGTTTCAAAGGCCCCCGGCGCTCCTCGATGCACGGGCGCTCGAAGGCGGGAACCTGATACCGCAACCGGGCAGCCTGGTCGCACGCTGGGCGCTGGAGCGTGTCGGGCCGATCGACGAGGAGTTCGAGCTCGCGCTGGACTATGATCTGTGGCTGCGGCTTGCTCTGACGGCCGTACCGTCCGTGTACGTGCCCGAGGTGCTGGCCGTGTTCGAGCTACACGGCGGATCGAAGTCCGGAAGCACGCCGGACTGGGAGTTTCACGTCGAGGAGGCGGTGTCGCTCATGAAGCGGGGCCTGCCCGGCGGCGCGATCTTGATGTTCGGGCGAGCGGCAGCCCGGGCTGCACAGTCCAGCACTGGCAGGGTTGACCGCCGACGACTGGACGACGAGGTCGCAGCCGTTGCCAATCGTGCGCGTCGATATCAGCCGAACCTCGAGCCGCGCAAGCTCCGCGCCGCGGCCTACGCACACGCTGCGTTGCTCGAGCTGCACCTTCGGCCGCGAGGCGTGCGGTACCTGCTGCGGCCCGAACCCTGGCTGGCACGCGACACCCGCGCCACGCTCCTCCGCGTCATCGGGCGTGGTGCTGTGCGCCGCTTGATCCACCCGTTCGAGCTCGTGCTCCGGGCGCCCGCGGAGCCGGCAGCGTAAGGCTGAGGGTGGGAGGGTCGACCCCGGCGTTGGCGGCCGGCGGCCAGCTCGACAACCGGGGATGTCACTTCGGAGATGCCGTGATATGGTCGCCCGCAGAGGAGCCAAAATGGTCATGCGGGCGCGGCAGTAAGCAACAGGATTTCCTGACCAGGAAGGTTGGTGAGGTTGGTCGAGAACACAGGTGAACGCGCGCCCACGGCGCGCGACTACCTGAACATCCTGCGGCGGCGGAAGTGGATCGCCGTCACGGCAGTCGTGCTCGTGCCGCTTGTCGCGGTCGGTCTCGCCCTCCATCAGCAATCGGCCTACCGCGCCTCGGCGGACGTCTTGCTGAGCCAGGAGAACCTCGTCGCGGAGCTGACCGGAACCCCGACCGTCTCCGGGAGCGAAGACCCTGCGACGTTCGCACAGACGCAGGTCGACCTGGCGCAGACGCCCGAGGTCGGACGGCTCGTTCTGAAGGCCGCCCATGTTCAGGGGAGTCCCAGCTCCTTCTTCGCGAACGCCAGCATCAGCTCCAACAGCACGAGCGACATCCTCACGTTCAGCGTGACGAACCACGTGCCGGCGCTCGCGGTGCGTCTCGCGAACGCGTACGCCCGAACGTTCACCGCCTACCGCCGGCATCTCGACACGGCGGCGATCCAGGAGGCACGGAAGGCCTTGGAGAAGCGTATGAAGCAGCTCCAGGCCTCCGGCAACGGAGACTCCGCGCTCTATCAGAACCTGTCCGAGCGCGACCTCACGCTCGCGACCATGGCGACGCTCGAGTCGGCGAACATCGCCGTCGTGCGGGTGGCCGGGGGCGCGATGCAAGTGGAGCCGCAGCCCCGCAAGTACGCCATCATCGGACTGCTCATCGGGATCGTCCTCGGCGTCGGCGCGGCGCTTCTGTGGGAGACGCTCGACACACGCGTGCGCTCGGCCGAAGAGGTCTCGGGCAAGCTGCACGCACCCCTCCTGGCGCGCCTGCCGACGCCGTCGCGGAAACTGCGCTCGGCCGACTCGCTGGCGATGCTGGACGACCCGGACGGCGTTCAGGCAGAGGCCGTCCGCATGCTTCGGACGAACCTCGATTTCGTCCGGCTCGAGCGCAATGCCAGAACCGTGATGATCACGAGCGCGATCGAGCAGGAGGGCAAGTCGACGACGGTCGCGAACCTTGCCATCGCTGTCGCTCGCAGCGGACAGCACGTTGCTCTCGTCGATCTCGATCTTCGGCGACCGTACATCGATCACTTCTTCCATCTCGAGCAGCGGCCGGGTATCGCGCAAGTCGCCCTCGGACTGGTCGATCTCGAGCAGGCGATCGTGCCGATCCCACTCGGTCTGTCGGCTCCCGGACCGGGGGCGACGAACGGACACGGAAACGGGAACGAGAACGGGAACGGTGCCGCAAACGGGAATGGCTCCGCGAACGGCGGCTCCTCGGCGAATGGATCCAGCGCGGTGTGGAACGCCAAGCACGACAGGCCGGGGTTGCTCGAGGTCCTGACCGCCGGCGCGATTCCGCCCGACACCGGTGATTTCGTCGGCAAGGAAGCGGTCCGAGAGATACTCGGCGCGCTTGCCGAGCGGACGGATCTGGTTCTCGTCGACGCACCGCCCCTTCTTCGCGTGGGCGACGGGTTGATCCTGTCGTCCCGGGTCGACGCGCTTCTCGTCGTTGCGCGCGCGAACGTTCTGCGGCGCGGCATGCTCAACGAGCTCGGCCGCGTCCTCGAGAACCTTCCGGTGTCACCGCTCGGCGTCGTGCTCACGGGCGCCGACGCCGAGTCGAGTGCGTACTACCGGAGCTCCGGGTACTACCGGTACTACGCTCCGAGGTCGGAACGCGAGAAATCGCGCGTGCTCTCGACGCGCCGCTGACGATCCCCTCAGAGCGCGTCGTGCGCCGGGTCGTCGCGCGGCGCACGAACGGGTCGGAAGTCGGCGGCCAGCTCGGCCCGCAGTCGTGCATGCGCGCGATGCAGGCCGACCTCGACCGTGTTCGTGCGGACGCCGAGCAGCTCGCCGATCTGGCGCGCCGTGAGGTCGGCGCCGTAGCGGAGGGCGACGAGCTCGCGCTCGTGCGCCGGGAGCCGTGAGACGGCGTCGCGCACCGTCAGGCGGTCGACCGCGTCGACGTCGCCGGCAGGCTCGGCGAGCTGCTCGAGATCGTCCTCCGGGAGCGGCGTCGGCTCGCCGACGCGCGCAGCGATGCATCTGCGTGCGATCCCGAGCGCCCACGCGACGGGGGCGCCCTTCTCGGGGTCGTAGCTCTCGCTGTAGCGGATCATCCGCTCGACGGCCTCGCTCGTGATGTCCTCGGCTTCCGGGCCGTCGCCGACGAGGTAGGCGACGTACGAGTAGACGCGGCGGATCATGCGCTCGGGATTCGCGAGAGGATCCTGGCGGCGGAGGCTCACGAGCCCGCTCCGAGCGTTGCAAGCTCGGGCTCGAGCGGGTTCAGGGCGCGCGCGCGGGCGAGATCGGCGGCGCGCGCGGAGCCCGTCGAGGCGCGGGCGAGGTCGTACCACGGCGTCCAGTCGTCCGGCGTCTTGGCGGCCGCCTTCTGGAGCGCGACGACCGCGTCGGCGGTCCTGCCGGCGTTCAGCTCGGCCTCGCCGAGCGAGAGCCAGGGATCCTCGGACCACGGGGCGAGCGCGGCTGCGTGCTTCGCCTGGCGCTCCGCGCTCGTCCAGTTGCCCTGCGCCTCCGCCTTGGCGAGCCGCGTCATCGGGATCTGGCTCGCGAACGTGTAGATGCCGGCGGCGCCGAGGACTCCTGCCGCCGCGAGCGCGAGCCACCGCTGCCACCGCGAGAACCGGACCGCGCCGTCGGCGAGCAGTGCCGCGGCCGCGAGCACGGCGACGAGGCTGACGGAGGCGATCTGCCAGTCCCAGTCGACGATCACGTGCAGCACGAACGCGACATACACGCCGAACGCGGCGAAGGCGAGCGGCCGGTGGCGGCGGCGGAACGCGACGACGATCGGGATCGCGAGGAAGCACACGAGGAGCGCCAGGCCGAGCGGCCCGAGCTCGGCGAGCGTCTCGAGGTAGAGGTTGTGCGCGTTGCGAACGCGGCTCGTGGTGGGCCGGTGCAGGAACCACTGCTCCTGATAGGTGCCTGCGCCCGAGCCGAGGATCGGGTTCGCAGCGGCGTCGCGCCAAGCCACTCGCCACTGCGGCAGCCGGCCGTTCCCGCCGATCTGGAAGAGCCGGCTGTTGAGATTGGCGCTTGACGAGGTTCCCGCAGTGGCGAACGTGTGCCATGCGCGCTTCTCCGCCGGCAGCGCGACGAAGACCGCCGCGACGACGGCGGCGGCGAGGGCGATCGCGATGAGCCGCCGCGCCTGCGGGCCGAGGTTCACGTCCGGGTCGACGCGGGCGGCGAGCAGTGCGAGGACCGCGGCGCCGACTGCGCAGCCGGCGAGCACCGGCAGGAGGCGATGGCCTTCGTGCGCCGCGGTCGCGAGCGGCGATCCCACCGTCGTCAGCGCCGAGGACACCGACGCGCGCCACACGACGACCGCGGTGAACGGCGCGACGGCGACGGCGACGGCGATCACCTGCACGCGGCGCGGCGCGAGCGCGACCGCCGCGACGAGTCCGCACGCGAGGGCGATCCAGGCGCCCCGGCTGAAGGTGAAGTAGAGCGTCGTGATGCAGATCGGCACGCCGGCGGCGCCGACCGCGCGGCCGAGCGGCGACCGTCCCCGCGCGGCGATGCCGAGGCCGAGCAGCGCGCCCATCGCCGCGAGCAACCCGAGCGCGTTCCAGTAGCCGATCGGCTGGTCGAGGCGGTAGCCGGCGATCGGGTCGGAGACGCCGAAGCGATCGGGGACGAGGCGCGTCGCGAGTGCCCAGGAACAGAGGACGACCGAGCCGGCCCATGCACCGTGAAGGAGCTGCTCCGGACTCCGGCGCGCGCAGAGCAGCGCAGCGAGCGCTGCCGCGACGTAGAGCGTCGTCCGCTCCGCCGAGAGCACCGCCTCGGTCACGTTCGTCGACCAGACCGTGCTCAGCACCGTCCAGCAGACGAACGCCGTCAGCGCGCCGAGCGCGAGGGTGGCGTCGCGGCTGATTCCCGCGTCTTCGCGCACCGCGAGCACGAGCGCTGCGATCCACGCGGCGAGCAGCGTCGGCAGCCCCCATGACGAGGGGAAGTAGCCGCCGTTCGCAGCACCCGTGCCGGCGACGAGCGCGAAGCTTCCGAGCGTCGCCCAGGGCAGGCGGAGCTCGGAGGCGCGGGCAAGCCACGCCGATTGAGGCCTGAGGGCGGAGTCGAAGGAGGGCACGGCCCGTTACTGATCCTGAACTCGGCCGAGATGCTTTTCAACCACGAAAGCGACCCGGGAGTGCCCGCCCCGCCGCGATCGCCGCCGGCGCCTCGACGGTGAGGAACCGGGCGAGATCCTCGTCGTCGAGCTCCCGCGCCGCGGCCGCGACCCCGGCTTCCCGCAACGACGGGCTGTGCGCGTCGCTCGCGATCGCGTGCACGAAGCCGAGCTCGATCAGCGCTCTCGCCGTGCGCCGTGCCGTCCTGCCGCCCCGGCCGTCGATCGAGGCGGCCGTCACCTGCACGCCCACGCCGGCGTCGACGAGCTCGCGAAGCCGCTCCGGTGCCGCCTGGACCTCGCCGTTTCGTTCGGGATGCGCGAGCAGCGCCGTGAATCCCTTCAGCTGCAAGTTGAAGACGATCGAGCGCAGCGCGAGCGGCCAGCCGAAGTACGGAAACTCGAGCAGGAGATAGCGGCCCGTCTGGCCGATCGTGAAGCGCCGCAGGTCGTCATCCGAGAGCGAACCGACGGACTCGAGCGCGAGCTCGCCGCCGTGCAGCACCTCGAGCGGAATGCCTTCCGCGGCGAAGTCGGCGCGGAGCGCCGCGACGCCTGCCTCCATCTGCTCCGGCGTCGTCGGATAGTCGTCGCGTACGTGCGGCGTCGCCGCGATCGCGGTGACGCCGTCGGCGACGGTCGTGCGGGCGAGCTCGCGCGCCTCCTCGATCGTCGCGACGCCGTCGTCGAGACCGGGAAGGATGTGCGAGTGGATGTCGATCACGTCAGGGTGATGCGCCCGGCAGGAATCGAACCTGCGACCTCGTGCTCCGGAGGCACGCGCTCTATCCCCTGAGCTACGGGCGCCTGTCATTAGTCTAGACCGCTTGCAGCTCAACGCCCGCATCGTCACGTTGCCGCTCGCCGAGACGTTCACGATCTCACGCGAGTCGCAGGACGAGGTCGAGCTCACGCAGATCGAGCTGCTGCACGACGGCGTCTCCGGGTTCGGCGAGGCGGCGCCGATCGCGCGCTACGACGAGTCGGCGGCGTCGGCGCTCGCGTGGCTCGAGAGCGTCGAGCCCGGCGACGATCCGTGGGCGCTCGACGAGCTCGCCGCGACGTTGCCTCCCGGCGAGCAGGCCGCCCGCGCCGCGCTCGACGCGGCGCTGCACGACCTCCAGGGAAAGCTGGCCGGCCTGCCGGTCTGGCGCCTGCTCGGCCTGCGCCGCGACGGGCCGCCGACCTCGTGGACGGTGTGGCTCGGCGATCCGGACGACATGGCGCGCCGCGCGCAGGCGGCCGAACGTCGCGGCTTCCGCCGCCTCAAGCTCAAGCTCGGCGGCCGCGACGGCCTCGACCTCGAGCGCGTTCGCGCCGTCCGCAGCGTGACCGAGCTGCCGCTCCAGGTCGACGTCAACGAGTACTGGTCGCTCGACGAGGCACTCGAGCTCCTGCCGCAGATGGACCTCCAGTACTGCGAGCAGCCGCTGCCCGCCCGGGATCCGGGCGGGGCGGAACTGAAGCGGCGCTCGCCGGTTCCGATCTTCGTCGACGAGGACTGCCACACGCTCGCGGACGTCGCCGCCTGCGCGGAGATCGCGCACGGGATCACGATCAAGCTCGCCAAGTCGGGCGGGATGAGGGAAGCGGTGCGGATGGCGAACGCCGCCCGCGCGCTCGGGCTCGGCGTGATGCTCGGCTGCATGGTCGAGACCGGTCTCGGGATCGCGGCGGGCGTGCAGATCGCAAGCCTGTGCGACCACGTCGACCTCGACGGCAACCTGCTCCTCGCCTCCGACCCGTGGCCCGGTGTTGAATTCGCAGACGGTGTCCAGCGACCTTCAGATCGGCCAGGGCTCGGCGTCGCGCCGGTTGCTTCTCCTCGCTGAGGGTCACTCCGACGACCCGCACTACGGGAAGACGGCGCGCGGCGTGCTGCGCTACCGCCCCGAGGCGGTCGTCGCGATCGTCGACTCGGAGCGCGCGGGGGAGACGTGCGACGGGATTCCGATCGTCGCCGGCGTCGAGGACGCGCTCGAGCTCCGGCCGACGGTCGCGCTCGTCGGCGTCGCGACGCAGGGCGGTCGCTTTCCGCCGGCGTGGCGGGAGCTCCTGCGAAGCGCGATCGCGAACGGCCTCGACGTGGAGAACGGCCTGCACGAGTTCATCACCGACGACGACGAGCTCGCGCAGCTCGCACAGCTGCACGGCGTCACGCTGCACGACCTGCGCAAGCCGCCGCCGGGCCTGAACGTCCCCACGGGCGCGAACCTGACGCACGATGCGAGCGTCGTCCTCACGGTCGGATCGGACTGCGCGATCGGGAAGATGACGGTCGCGCTCGAGCTCGACGCCGAGACGCGGCGGCGCGGGATCGCGAGCGAGTTCGTGCCGACGGGTCAGACCGGGATCGCGATCGCGGGCTGGGGGATCTCGGTCGACGCAGTCGTCGCGGACTTCATCGCCGGTGCGTCGGAGCAGCTCGTGCTCGAGGGGATCGCGCGCGGCGGTCGCGTCCTCTGGGTCGAAGGGCAGGGCTCGCTCCTCCACCCGGCGTATTCGGGCGTTACGCTCGGGCTCGTGCACGGGAGCGCCCCGCACGCGTTCGTCCTCTGCCACAAGGTCGGCCAGCAGTTCGTCGACGACGACGAGCGCTTCCCGATGCCGCCGCTCGCGGAGGTCGTCGAGCTCTACGAGCGGAATGCCTTGATTGCACGGCAGGCGAAGGTGGTCGCGATCGCCCTCAACACCCGCGCCTGCGACGACGAGGAGGCACGCACCGCGATCGCGCAGGCCGAGGCGGAGACTGGGCTGCCGGCGGACGACCCTGTGAGGTTCGGTGCAGAGAGGATCACGACCGCGACGCTCGAAGCTCTCCCTGTCGGAAAGGGGTCATGAAGAAGCTCTCTGTCGCGTCGGCCCTGCTGGGTGCGACGCTGGTGTTCGCGGCAACGGCGGGCGCGAATCTGTCGGTCGGCGTGAACGACGACACCCCCAAGGACCCCGGCGCCTCGTCGTGGTTCTACTCGACGATGCAGTCCGTCGGACTGAAGATCAACACGATGACGGTGCTGTGGAACGAGACGGCACCCACGCAGATCCTCGGCGCGGCGGCGCTCGACCAGGCGATCGCGAAGGCGCAGGCGAGCGGAGTCACGATCGAGCTCGACCTCTATCCCCAGCACTCGATGGCGTTCACGGGCGGAATGGAGTGTGCGCCGTCGAGCGATCCTCAGGCCTGCGGCAACACGGCGAACATCCAGGCCTTCGGGCAGTGGGCCGGCCTCGTTGCGCAGCGGTTCCCGAGCGTGACGCAGTTCGTCGTCATGAACGAGTGCAACCAGCCGCTGTTCGTCAACCCGCAGTGGAACACCGCAGGGCAGAACCAGTCGGCCGAGATCTGCGGTCGCGCACTCGCCGCCGCGTACGACGCGATCAAGGCGGTGTCGAGCTCGGACTTCGTCTGGGGCGTCGGCCTCTCGCCGCGCGGCAACGACAACCCGAACGCGACGAGCGACTCGTCGACGACGCCGGTGAGCTTCCTCGGCGATCTGGGCGCCTGGTTCAAGGCCTTCGCGCAGGCGACGGGTCGCAAGACCGGGCTCATGGACGGGTTCGACTTCCATCCCTACCCCGTGCCGCAGACGCTGCCGTTCGCGACCGGGTACGCGAACACGAAGGAGGCGAGCGTCTCGAACCTGTCGCGGATCTACCAGGCCTTCTACGACGGCTTCAACGGCTCGCCGCAGCGGACGATCGGCCAGCAGGCGGGCGGCGGGCTGCCGGTGAGCCTGAACGAGACCGGCATCCAGACCGCGCCGGGATCGCACGCGGCCGCCTACACCGGTACCGAGACGAGCGCGACGAGCGCGGGCGGCGTCTCCGGCAGCTTCGCGACCGAGGCCTACCAGGCGAGCTGGTACCTCCAGATGCTGAACCTGCTCGCCTGCGACCCGAACGTCCGCTTCGTCAACATCTTCCACCTGATCGACGAGTCGAACCTCGCCGGCTGGCAGAGCGGCCTCTACTTCGCAGACCAGCAGCCGAAGCAGTCGGCGCAGACGGTGCGCAACTGGATCGCACAGACCCACGGCGCCTGCACGGGCGCGATCCAGCCCTGGACGCCCGCGGGCGTGCCGGCCGCGACGACGCCCACCCCGACGACGACGGCCGCGACCACGACGACGAAGGTCAAGCCGAAGCCGAAGCCGAAGGTCAAGCCGAAGGCGAAGGGCAAGGCGAAGAAGAAGACCAAGCACGGCGTCCGGCGTTAGCGAGGCCGCCCTAGACTCAGGCCGTGGCCCGCTCCGTGCAGCCCGGCACCGCGATCGTCACCGGCGCGACCGGCCAGGACGGCTACTTCCTCGTCCGGAGGCTGCTCGCAGAAGGCCGGACGGTGTACGCGGCCGTGCGCGATCTCGACCGGGCGGCGCAGTCCTTCGGCGACGAGGAGGGGCTGCACGTCGTCCGGCGCGACCTGGGTGACCCGGGTCCGATCCGCGCCCTGATCGGCGACGTACGTCCCGAGGAGATGTTCAACCTCGCCGGCGAGAGCAGCGTCGCCGCCTCGTTCCGGGACCCTCGTGTGACCTGGGAGTCGAACGCCCACGTCGTCGTCCACATGCTCGACGCGATTCGCAACGACAGCCCCGAGACGCGCTTCTACCAGGCGTCGTCGGGCGAGATGTTCGGCTCGCTTCCCGGCGGCGAGATCGTCCACGACGAGACCTCGGCGCTCAACCCGCAGAGCCCGTACGCCGCGGCGAAGGCCGCCGCGCACATGCTCTGCCGGAGCTACCGGGAGTCGTACGGCGTGCGCATCGCCTGCGGGATCCTCTTCAACCACGAGTCGCACCGCCGAGGGCCGAGCTTCCTCTCGCGGAAGGTCGTCGACCACGTGCAAACGCTGCGGACGGGCGCGGCATCCGGCCCGCTCGCGCTCGGCAACCTCAAGGTGCAGCGCGACTGGGGATTCGCCCCCGACTACGTCGACGGGATGCTCTCGATCCTCCGCCAGGTCCAGGTCCGCGGCGTCGCCGACGAGGCGGCGTCCTACCGGGACTACGTGCTCGGCACCGGCCGGCTCCACCACGTCTGGGAGCTCGTCGACCGCGCCTTTCGGCTCGGCGGCTTCGAGCTCGCGTGGCGTCTGGAGGGCGAGGATCCGCTCGCGTGGGGGGCCGTCTTCGCCGATTCGGGCGCGCCGGCGGTCACCGTCGATCCCGGCCTGATCCGGCCGGCCGACCCGGCGGCGATCGCCGCCGATCCGGGCCGGATCGAGGCCGAGCTCGGCTGGAAGCCGCGCCCCGGGCTCGACGGCTTCCTCGTCGAGATGATGGGCCTGGAGGCCGCGATCGCCCCTTGACGACCGAACAGGTGTTCGCTATGGTGTGGCGAACACATGTTCGTGAAGATCTTTCTCCTCGCCGGCATCGCCCTCGTCGTCTGGAGCGCGGCGGCGCGGCCCTCCGGCGCGCACGGCCACAAGGTGACCTACCGGGTCAGGGCCTACGACACGCTCTGGTCGATCGCGGCCGCGCACTACAGCGGCGACCTGCGCGACGCCGTCTGGGAGATCCAGAGCGCGAACCATCTGAACGGGTCGAGCATCCGGCCGGGGGAGCTGATCGTCCTGCCGTAGGGAGCCCGGGAGGGCGCCGTTCGCCTGCTCTACGATCGGGCCAGGTGGACCTCGACGTCGTCTTCCTCGGCACGTCCGGTAGCGCGCCGACGGCGCGGCGCGCCACGAGCGCCCTGCTCGTCCGGCGGGGCGGCGAGCGCCTCCTCTTCGACTGCGGGGAGGGGACCCAGCGCCAGCTGCTCCAGTCGTCGGTCGGCCTCGTCGACCTGCGCGAGATCTTCCTGACCCACTACCACCTCGACCACTGGCTCGGCCTGCCGGGGATGCTGAAGACGTTCGCGCTTCGCGACCGCGACCTGCCGCTTGCGGTGTACGGGCCGCCGGGGCTCAAGGATCTCTTCGGCGAGCTGCGGCGGGTGGTCGGCAGGCTCAGCTATCCGCTGGAGCTCGTCGAGGTGCGGGGCGGGGACTCGCTCGAGCGCGCCGGCTACCGGATCCTCGTCGTCCCCGTCGCGCACGGAACCGCCGCCGTCGGCTACGCGCTCGTCGAGGAGCCGCGGCCGGGCCGCTTCGACGTGGCGACGGCCGATTCGCTCGGCGTTCCGGTCGGGCCGGAGCGGGGCGCGCTGCAGCGGGGCGAGCCGGTGAGGCTCGCGGACGGCCGCGTGCTGGAGGCCGACGCGGTGCTCGGGCCGGCTCGCGCCGGCAGGACGATCGTCTACAGCGGTGACACGGCGCCGTCGGCGGATGTCGTGCGCGCCGTCGCGGAGGGCGCAGACCTCCTCGTGCACGAGGCGACGTTCGCGGCAGCGGAGAGCGAGCGTGCGGCGGAGACGAAGCACTCGACGGCCGGGCAGGCGGCCGAGCTCGCGCGGGACGCCGGCGTGGCGCTGCTCGCGCTCACCCACGTCTCGCCGAGGTACTTCGGCCCGGAGCTCCTTCGCGAGGCGCGAGAGATCTTTCCGGCGACGGTCGTGCCGCGCGACTTCGACACGATCGAAGTGCCGTTCGCCGAACGGGGCGAGCCGCGCCTCGTCAAGGGCGGCGGCCTACCGGATCGCGCTGACGATAGAGTCCCGACTCCATGAGGGAGAAGGTGCAGGTAGCGGTTGCAGGCGACATCACCGAGGCCGAGGAGATTCAGGCGATCCTGCAGACCGCGGGAATCGAGTCCGAGATCGAGACGGGCCAGGACGAGGGGATGAGCCTCTTCGTCGCCGAGGAGGACGCGGCCGGCGCCCTCGAGGCGCTCGAGGCCCTCACCGAGCCCGACGACCTGATCGCCGAGCCCTAGCCGGGCGTCCACGCGAACGTCGTCAGCTGGACGACGGACGTGCTCGAGAGCGTGAACGTGCAGCGGTCGGCGCTGCCGGGCGCGGCAGCCGGGGTCGAGATCGTCTGCTCCCACACGCCCTGAGGCCAGAGCTGCGTCGTCGCCACCGGCGTCGAGTCACGCATGAGGCGAAGCGTCTCGTTGCTGTGCCCGATCGCGATGAGGTGGAAGGTGCCGCGGCCGCAGTCGAACACGCTGAGCGTCGCGACGCTGTGCTCGGCGATCTCGCCGTTCGGCAGGAGGCCCTGCACCCACGTGCTCACGCGCGGCGGCGCGTCGACCTGCCAGAGCGAGAGCCCGAGCTGCGGAGCCGTTGCGAGCCGCCGACCGCGAAAGTGGAAGCCCGCCGGCGCGGCGATCAGTCCGGCCTGCGGCACGCCACCGCCGACGAGTCGCAAGGCGCCGCTACCTGGCAGGAGCTGGAGCTGCGACTGCGGCAGCGGCCCCGGTACGTGCGTTGCCGGCAGATCGAGAACGTGCCCGACGCGTCCGTTCCAGAAGAGCTGCTCCCACCCGAGCTGCCAGTCGCTGAAACCGTCGTAGAGATATGTCACGGGTGCGCCCGCACGGTCGAGCCACGAAACCGTCCGGGTCGTGTACGCGGAGCGGGCGGCCTGCGAGCGGTCGACGAACTCCTCCGACGCCGACACCGACGCCGCGACGAAGACGACGGCGAGCAGGACGGGGAGCAGCCAGACCTGGTGCGCGCGCAGGAACAGCATTCCTGCACCGCCGACGAGCGCGACGAGCGCGACGACGCCGTAGATCTTCGCCGAGTCGAGATGCGTCAGCGCGACGAGGCTCGGGTTGTCGGGCACGGCGGCTGCGGTTGCTAGCCGCCCGAAGGGCTCGGCGAGGAGCACCGCGACGGCGATCGCGACGACGGCTGCGGTTCGCAGGCGCGGCCGTGGCGCGCCGCGGTCGAGCCAGACGGCGAAGGCGACGAAGAACGGCGGCAGTGCGAAGAGGAGCTCGCGTTCGAGCAGCCGTCCGGCGTGTCCTGCCGCGAACACGCCCACCTCGATCGAGGCGGCCGCGCCGAGAGCAAGCGCATACGAGACGGCCGCGCGCACTTCGGCCTCCCGCGGCCGCATCATCGCGAGCAGCACGGCAGCGCACACCGGCACCATTCCGCTGACGAGGAGCAGATCGCCTGCGTGCTCGAGGACGAAGTCGAAGACGCCGTGGACGGTGTACGCGGCGCTTCCGTAGCTCCCGAGCGACCTGAGCGGCGAGCCGCCGCCGAGCGCAGCCCAGACGACGCACATCGCCGCGACCGAAAGCCAGGTCGGCCACAAGGCGCGCACGCGCCGGGCGGCCAGCGACGCGGCGAAGACTGCGATCGCGATCATGTTCGCCTCGCCCTGGGTGAGGGCGCATGCCGCGAGCGCCACGACGAGCTCCACCTGCCGGCGCGTGGTCGGCGACGCCAGCGCGCGCATCGCCAGCCAGCCGGCGAGCGTGGCGAGCGGCAGGAAGAGCGTCTCGGCGACGATCTCGCCCGCATAGGCGAGCCCGGGCAGCGCGAGCGTGAGCACCGCGGCGCCCGCCGCCCACCACGCCCGAGTTAGCGAGCGCGCCCACACGTAGACGACGACCGCGGTCGAGCACAGAGCGAAAACCTGGACGACGCGCAGCGCGGCGTACGGCAGGGCCGCGACGAGCGGGTAGAGCGTGCTCACGTACGGAGCGGGCCCGCCGAGCACGGCGAGCTCGCCGTGGTGCCAGAAGGCGCGTCCGGCGAGCGCGTAGGCTGCCTCGTCGGGCAGGAGCCACGGCGCCCGCACGGCGAGGGCCGCGACGATCCGCAGCCCCGCCGCGGCGAGGCCGACGACGGCCAGCGCTCGCAGCGCCCACGACCCTGGCAACCATCCGGCTGCTCGGCTAAGCTTCATCCCGCTCCACCCTTTAACTCGGTCCAGCGAGGCCGGAAAGGAGTTCGATGCAGCAGCATGCCGTGACGGCCGGGCGGATTCTGCTCGACGGGGAGGCCATCGGCCGGACACTCTCTCGGATCGCGCACGAGGTCATCGAGCGTAACGACGATCTCGGCTCCGTCGCGCTGGTCGGTATCCACACGAGAGGCGTTCCGCTCTCGCAGCGCCTGCGCCGCCTGATCGAGGAGCGGGCGGGGGTCGAGCTCGACATCGGCCAGCTCGACATCACCTTCCACCGGGACGACGTCCACGTTCGCGACGGCCAGGCGCCGCGCCGCCGCCAGCCGCTCGTCCGCGACACGAAGCTCGACTTCGAGCTCGAGGGACGCACGGTGATCCTCGTCGACGACGTGCTCTACACCGGCCGTACGATCCGCGCCGCGATCGACGCGCTCCTCGAGTACGGGCGCCCGGCGCGCGTGCAGCTCGCCGTGCTCGCCGACCGCGGCCACCGCGAGCTGCCGATCCGTCCCGACTACGTCGGCAAGAACCTGCCGACCGCGCGCGACGAGCGCGTGCAGGTGCAGCTCGTCGAGATCGACGAGATCGACCAGGTCCTGCTGATCGAGCAACCCGAGGAGGCTGCGTCATGACCGATCTGCACGTCGTCCCCGGCGATCTGCTCCCGCCGGCGACGCCCGAGCGCCGCCACCTGCTCTCCATCGCCGACCTCACGCGCGACGACGTCGAGCGGCTGCTCTCGACCGCGCATTCGTTCGCGCTCTCGCAGGAGCGCGAGAACAAGAAACTGCCGACGCTGCGAGGCCGCCTGGTCGTCAACATGTTCTTCGAGTCATCGACGCGCACCTCGTCGTCGTTCGAGCTGGCCGCAAAGCGCCTCTCGGCGGACACGCTCTCGTTCAAGGCGAGCGGCTCGTCGGTCGACAAGGGCGAGTCGCTCAAGGACACCGCGCTGACGATCTCGGCGTACGACCCCGACGTGATCGTGATCCGCCACCCGCAGATCGGCGCGCCGCAGCTCGTCTCGCGCGTGACCGAAGCGCACGTGGTGAACGCCGGCGACGGCAAGCACCAGCATCCGACGCAGGCGCTGCTCGACCTCTACTCGATCCAGGCCGCGCTCGGCCGGCTCGAAGGCGTGCACGTCGCGATCGTGGGCGACATCCTGCACTCGCGCGTCGCACGGTCGCTCGTGCAGGCGCTTCGGCTCGTCGGTGCGAGCGTGACCCTCGTCGGCCCGCCGCCGCTCGTCCCCGCCGAGCTCGGCGAGAGGGCGTTCGAGATCGACGCGATCGCGGAGGCCGACGTCGTCTACGTCCTCCGCATGCAGCGCGAGCGGATGGAGGAGGGCGCGAACTACGTTCCCTCGCTCCGCGAGTACAGCGCGCGCTGGTGCGTGACCCCGGAACGGCTGCGCCCGGGGCAGAAGGTGATGCACCCCGGTCCGATGAACCGCGGCGTCGAGATCGACCCGCGCGTCGCGGACTCCGACGCGGCGCTCGTCGTCGACCAGGTGCGGGCAGGGCTCGTCGTACGGATGGCGGTGCTCTACGACCTGCTCACGACCGGGCCCGTCCTCGTCGAGACGGCGATGGAGGTCGCGTGATCCTCGTCGGACGCGGCGGCGCCGACGACCTCGTCGTTCGCGGCGCGCGCGTCCTCGATCCCGGCGAGAAGCTCGACGCGATCGTCGACGTCCGCATCGACGGCGGACACGTGGCGCAGATCGGCGAGCGCCTCGCGTCGAACGGCCACCGCGTGATCGACGGTGCCGGCCTGCTGCTCGCACCGGCGTTCGTCGATCCGCACGTCCACCTGCGCACGCCGGGCAGGGAGGACGAGGAGACGATCGAGACGGGCACCGCCGCGGCGGCGGCAGGCGGCTACTGCGCGATCCTCGCGATGCCGAACACCGATCCGGTCGTGGACACGACCGACGTGCTGCGCGGCCTGCGCGCGCGCGCAGAGCACGAGGCCGCGATCCCGGTGGGGTTCACGGCTGCGATCACGATCGGGCAGGCGGGGCAGCAGCTGACCGAGATGGGCGAGCTCGCCGACGCGGGCGCGGCCGCCTTCACCGACGACGGCAGGCCGGTCGCGAGTGCAGGGCTGATGCGGCGCGCGCTCGAGTACAACGCGATCACGGGGCGCCGGCTCGCGCTCCATTGCGAGGAGCCGAGCCTGACGCGAGGGGGACACATGCACATGGGCGCCGTCTCGGCCGAGCTCGGGCTCGGCGGCTGGCCGTCGCTCGGCGAGAGCCTCGGCGTCGCGCGCGAGCTGTCGCTCGCTCGGGACACGGCGCAGCCGCTGCACCTGATGCACCTCTCGGCGCGCGAATCCGTCGAGCACCTGCGCGCGGCGCAGGCCGCCGGAGTCGAGGCGAGCGCGGAGGCGACGCCGCACCACCTCTGCCTCACCGACGAGGCCGTGCGCTCTCTCGACCCGAACCTGAAGATGAACCCGCCGCTGCGGACGGCGGACGATCGCGCGGCGCTGATCGAGGCGCTGAACGACGGCGCGATCGCGGCGATCGCGACCGACCACGCGCCGCACTCGCGCGAGGAGAAGGACGTCCCGTTCGAGGCCGCGCCGTTCGGCGTCACCGGCCTCGAGACGGCGTTCGCGGCGCTGTACACGCATCTCGTCCAGCCGGGGCTCGTCACGCTCGAGACGCTGCTCGAACGGATGTCGGCCGGGCCGGCGCACATCTTCGGCCTCGACCGGCCGCGTATCGCGATCGGCGCGCCCGCGAACCTCGTGCTCCTGAACACCGGCGCGACCTGGCGCGTCCGCGAGGAGCGCTTCCGCTCGCGCTCGGCGAACTCGTGGCTCCTCGGCGAGAAGCTGCGGGGGAAGGTGCTGCTGACGGTCGCCGCAGGCCGCGTCGCCTACGAGGCATGAGGCGCCGCTTGTCGGCGCCGTCCTCAGGACGTGCGGGCTTTGCCCGCGCGTCCGTCTGCGTCGCTGACCGGGAACGTCTGAAAGAAGTGGGCGTATGACGTATCTGGTTCTCGAGGACGGCGAGGTCTTCGGCGGCGAGAGCGTGGGCGCGGCCGGCACCGCATTCGGCGAGGCGGTGTTCACGACCGCCATGACCGGCTACCAGGAGATCGTCACCGACCCGAGCTACAGCGGCCAGCTCGTCTGCTTCACGGCACCGATGGTCGGCAACTACGGCGTCGGCGAGACGCGCGGCGAGTCGCCGATCGTGCATGCGGTGGGTGTGCTGATGCGCGAGGCGCGTGGGCCCGAGTGGACCGACTGGCTGCGCGCGCGGCGGATCCCTGCGCTGACCGGCGTCGACACGCGCTCGCTCGTCCTCCACCTGCGCGAGCGGGGCGCGATGCGCGCGGGTCTCTTCACCGACGAACGTGACGTCCGCTCGGCGCTCGCCGACGTGCGAGCACAACCGTCGATGACCGGAGCGGCGCTCGTCCAACGTGTCAGCACGATGGAACCGTACGAGCTCGGCAACGGGCCGGTTCGCGTCGCGGTCGTCGACTACGGCGTCAAGCGCTCCATCCTGCGGCGTCTCGCGGGCGCAGGGGTTTCCGTCACCGTCTTCCCGCACGACGTCGACGCGGCGACGCTCGCCGGCTACGACGGCGTGCTGCTCTCGAACGGCCCGGGCGATCCGGAGCCGCTTGCCGGCGAGGTGGCGACGATCCGCGACCTGCTCGGCCGTGTGCCGGTCCTCGGCATCTGCCTCGGCCACCAGCTGCTCGCGCTCGCAACCGGCCTGCAGACGTTCAAGCTTCCGTTCGGTCATCGCGGCGGCAACCATCCGGTGCTCGAGCGCGCAACCGGACGCGTGCTCGTGACGAGCCAGAATCACGGCTTCGCCGTCGCGCCGAGCGGTGAGCGCGCGGCGACGCACGAGTCGCTCTACGACGGCACCGTCGAAGGTCTCGACTATCCCGAGCTGCGCGCACGCTCCGTGCAGTTCCATCCCGAGGCCGGACCGGGGCCGCACGACGCGTGGCCGATCCTCGCGGAGTGGGTCGAGGAGGTGCGGCTTGCCGCGGCGTGACGACATCGAGTCGATCTGCCTGATCGGCTCGGGGCCGATCGTGATCGGTCAGGCGTGCGAGTTCGACTACGCCGGCTGCCAGGCGCTGAAGGTCCTGCGTGCGGACGGCTACCGCACGATCGTCGTCAACTCGAACCCGGCGACGATCATGACCGACCCGGGCTTCGCCGACCGGACGTACCTCGAGCCGCTCGACCTCGAGGGCGTGGCGGACGTGCTGCGACGCGAGCGGCCCGACGCGCTGCTGCCGACGATGGGCGGCCAGACCGCGCTCAACCTCGCGCGGGCACTCGACGCCGCGGGCGTGCTCGACGAGCTCGGCGTCGAGCTGATCGGCGCGGGCGTCGACGTGATCGCGCGCGCCGAGGACCGCGAGCTCTTCAAGCAGGCGGTCGAGTCGTGCGGCCTCGAGGTCGCCGAATCGACGATCGTGACGAGCCTCGACCAGCTGTCGTGCCTGGCACCGGAGCCCGTCGTCGTGAGGCCTGCCTTCACGCTCGGCGGCCACGGCGGGGGATTCGCGGCCACCGAGGCCGAGCTTCGACGTCAGGTCGAGGTCGGCCTGGCCGAAAGTCCCATCGGTCAGGTGCTCGTCGAGGAGTCGCTGCGCGGCTGGGACGAGTTCGAGCTGGAGGTCGTTCGCGACCGTGCCGACAACGTCGTGATCGTCTGCTCGATCGAGAACCTCGACCCGATGGGCGTGCACACCGGCGACTCGGTCACGGTCGCCCCGCAGATGACGCTCTCCGACGAGGCCTACCAGGAGCTGCGCGACGCGGCGATCGCCGTCATCCGCGCGGTCGGCGTCGACACCGGCGGCTCGAACATCCAGTTCGCGCGCCACCGCGAGAGCGGGGCGCTGCGCGTGATCGAGATGAATCCTCGCGTTTCGCGCTCCTCGGCGCTCGCGTCGAAGGCGACCGGCTACCCGATCGCGAAGGTGGCGGCGAAGCTCGCGGTCGGCTACACGCTCGACGAGATCCCGAACGACCTCACCGGCACGACGCCCGCGAGCTTCGAGCCGACGCTCGACTACGTCGTCGTCAAGTGGCCGCGCTTCGCGTTCGAGAAGTTTGCCGGGGCATCGCGCACGCTCGGCACGCAGATGAAGTCGGTCGGCGAGTCGATGGGCATCGGCAGGACGTTCGTCGAGGCGTTCGACAAGGCTCGACGTGGACTGGAGATCGACCAGCCGTGGGAGCCCGAGAACCTGCACCCCTGGTTCGTGCGCGAGCTCGAGCTGTGGAAAACGCGTCACACTTTTGGTGCAGCGGCTGCCGCCGGACATGTCTCGTACAGGCGCGTCGATTCGTGCGCGGGCGAGGTGGCGGCGGACTCGAACTACTTCTACTCGACGACGGCCGAACGGGACGAGGCTCCGCCGGCGCCCGGGCGAAGCGTCGTCATTCTCGGCAGCGGCCCGAACCGGATCGGGCAGGGGATCGAGTTCGACTACTGCTGCGTGCACGCGGCCCGGAGCTTCCGGGCGCAGGGGTACGAGGCGGTGATGGTCAACTGCAACCCGGAGACGGTCTCGACCGACTACGACACCTCCGACCGCCTCTACTTCGAGCCGCTCGACGAGGAGGCCGTGCTGGCGGTCCTCCGCCGCGAGCAGCCGGTCGGCGTGTGCATCCAGTTCGGCGGCCAGACTCCGCTCAAGCTCGCGCGCGCGATCGAGCGCGCCGGCTTCCGCATCCTCGGCACGCCGTTCGACGCGGTCGATCTCGCGGAGGACCGCGAGCGGTTCGCGCACCTCGCGGCGAAGCTCGGCGTCCGCTGTCCGGAGTGGGGGATCGCGACGAGCCGCGCAGAAGCCGAAGCCGTCGCCGCGCGCATCGGCTACCCGGTGCTCGTGC
>Ga0335078_10000420_pt1 | contig 66169 bp, 62 predicted proteins | sample Lox_Sample_32_FD_206711 | JGI IMG/M metagenome (GOLD analysis project Ga0335078, IMG submission 206711) | Soil microbial communities from Loxahatchee National Wildlife Refuge, Florida, United States - Lox_Sample_3.2 | ecosystem: Environmental > Terrestrial > Soil > Wetlands | place: USA...
CGCGTTCACGCCGAACGCTTCCTGCCCCACGATCAGCCCCGCCAGCGCCTTTTCCTTCGGACGCGCCACATAAGCGCGCATCGAAGTTCCATCACTCACGGCAAGATTTGCGTATTCCGTATGAATTTCCATCTCTCCCCCTAAATTGGAATTGCGTGCCTTCTCAACTCGGCCGCTTTTCCGGACCCCCGCGGAGATTACTGTTCCATATTAATCTCTAACTTCATAATTCGTCGGCGAAGCACTCGCTATCGCCAAGTATTCAGAACTACTTTCTCGAAATGGGCTTGCCGCGCGTCTGCCAAGCAGAGCCGCCGCCCGTCACTTTGGATGCGCGAATCACTGACATTGTCCTTTTGGGAAGCATCACACGAGAAGATTGCCATCACTCACGTTCCCTTTTTGGCACTCCGAATGTATAATCCGCCCAACTCTCTGGGGGAACCTCGTTGCCTCAAGTGCCGTGGCTTCGAATAAAGAAGCGAAACGTCCGTCAGGACTGGCGGACGGAGCTTCGCGCGGCAAAATTGGACGCTTTCGAATTTGCGCTCGAAGAAGTCGAGCCCGCTTCTGTGATCTTCAGCATGGCCCTTAACGAGGCAATCGCATTGTGGAAATCTAATCAGTACGATTTGGCGCGCGACCAGGTAAATTTTTCGGCTGATCTTTGTGACCGTTTTGCAACATCGCTGGATGGGGTGCTCCAGGCGCTGAATCGTCACGCGCACTATCGTGGAAGTCTTCCTGCCGTTCTTGCTCTGAATCCCGATCTCTTTATCGGCAAGATCGCCAGGCGCCTGGCGGCCATGAATTCTTTGCTTTCCGTTGTGCTTTTTACGCAGAACAACCGCTTTCTGCACAAGTTGTGGACCCTGCGCGAAATGGTCTCCGACAATGAGACCGAATATCGGAATATCGCCACGCATGCGGCGGAAGGGTCAGGCAGCTCCCAGCGGCAGGATTGGTCAACACTGAGCAACCTGGAATCTGATCTGAACACGACTTGGCTGGAAACCAAGGTCGTACTAAAGTCCTTTATTGTATCCATGCCCGAGGCCGAGGTAGGCTCTTTTCGAAGCCGCCTGGTAGTTTCTCTCGCGGCCGCCTCCGCGCTCGCTGAAAAGCGAGCGGCAGTCTACCGGAGGGTGTAGAAAAGATACCGCCGGGGCTCGTTGTGTGCCGGCGCCTTGCCGGTGGCGTTGGCCGCACGGTGGCGCATCCCGCAACAAGCCCAGGACAACTCAAGGGGCGAGGACGGCATCCCAAGCTGATGGGTGCGTCCCGACGGACCGGTGGCCCGAGCGAGACGAAGTGAATCAGGTGAGCTCACGGAATCGGAGGCGATTCGGAGAGCTCAGCAGGGTGACGCGGAGGCCTTCGAGCTTCTTTACCGGCAACACAGCCGGCGCGTATACGCCCTGTGCTTGCGCATGGTTGGGCGCACACCCGAAGCGGAGGATCTCACCCAGGAAGCTTTTCTGCAGCTTTTCCGGAAAATTGCAACTTTCCGGGGCGAGTCGGCTTTTTCGACTTGGTTGCATCGGCTGACGGTAAACGTTGTGCTGATGAAGTTGCGGAAGAAAACGGTTGCGGAAAGCTCTCTGGAAGAAGCGACCGAGCCGGACGAAGAAAGCGGCGGACCCCGCCGGGATTTCGGAGCGCCGGACAACCTGTTGAGCGGTTCGGTGGATCGCATTAACTTGCAGCGTGCCGTTGAACAGCTGCCGCCGGGTTATCGGTCGGTTTTTGAGCTGCACGACATCCAGGGCTACGAACACAACGAAATTGCCGGAATCATGGGATGTTCGATCGGCAATTCAAAATCGCAGCTCCATAAGGCGCGAACCAGGCTGCGCGAATTGCTTCACGAGGCCGCCCGGCAGAGGGCGCGAGAAGCGCGGCAGGATGCCAAGAGCGAAGTCGAGCAGGACGGGTAACGGAATCTTTCAGGTAGGAGCGGCCATAAACTCAGAAAGAATCAAACTCGTTGCGCGGACGAGTGAACCGACAGGGTGACTTATGCAGTGCCAGGAATTCGAAGCGGTTCTCGAACAGATCGACGGCCGGCCGTTATCGGCTGATGCTGCCGCGCACGCTGCTCAGTGTAGGTCCTGCAGCGCAATGGCGGCAGACCTTGAACTGATTCAGACCCTCGCGCATGAATTGACGATCCCCGAAACTGAACCTCCCGACCGAATTTGGACCCAGGTTCGCGCACAACTTGAGCAAGAAGGCATCATCCGCGTTCCCGCAACAGACGCGCGTGCGGAAAAACAGGGCGCAGGCTGGTTTGCGGGCATCTTCGCGTGGGTTCGTCGTCCGGCGCTTGTCGCCACCTATGCGGGGCTCATTGTTTTGGCGGCAGGCCTCGCTTGGGAGAAGTCCATCCCCGCGCCGGATACCGCCTCGGACATCGCGGCCATCCCTTCCATCCATACTCAGGACAACCTGAATCAACTGGAAGCGCAGACGGTCAGCGACCTGCAGGCATCGAACCCTGAGATTAATGCGACGTTGCGGCGCGATTTGAAGATCGTCAATAATTTCATCGCCGTTTGCCAAAAGGCGGTTCGCGAACAGCCACAGGACGAGACAGCACGGCAGTATTTGTACGGAGCGTATCAGCAGAAATCTGAATTGCTGGCGGCGGCATTGGCGCACAGCCGGACAGGGGAATAAATAATGAGAACGCACAAGTTTCGTTTTCTCGTAAATCCTTCGGCGCGGACCGTGTTCGCCGCTGTTGCGCTCTCTGCCGCGCTGGCCGTGCCTGCCCTGGCGCATCCGGTAGAAAAACACTTTGCCGTGGACGGACGTCCCATCGTGATCCTCCGCAACGCCAACGGCCGCATTCAGTTGAAATCTTGGAACAGACCTGAAGTTATGGTCATCGGCACCGCAAGCAGCAACAGCGTGAGCATTGATACCGAGCAGGTCGGCTCTCGAATCGAAATTGAAACGCACATCGTAAATCAGTCTGCGCGCGGCGCGGATTTGCAGATGGATTATCAAGTTACGGTTCCGGAAGAATCGCAGCTGCAGATTCGCACTGATTCCGGGAGCATCACTGTCGCGAGTGTTCATGGCGACCTGACGTTTGACACTCTCGCCGCGGATGTGAATTTGCAGGACGTTGGCGGCACGGTCACGGTGACGACCGCGGACGGCTCCGTGGTTTGTACGCGCTGCGATGGGAATTCATTTCATGCCGAATCGGTGAGCGGAAATGTGCAGTTGCTCCAGCCGATCATGGACCAAATCACTGTCCACACCACGGCCGGCAACATTTTGTTTGACGGCGATTTTCTACATCATGGCCTGTACTACTTCAAGAGTGACACCGGCAACACGGAAGTGCACTTCGGCCCGGCAAGCTCATTTGATCTGACAGCCAGCTCCGCCCACGGCGCCGTGATTAGCCAGGCAAGATTGCAGCCGGATAAGCATGGCCGGAATATTCGCATCCCGAAGACAGCCAATGCGTTGTTTGGTACGGTGGGTGCCGGCAACGCCAAAGTCGAGCTGTATTCCTTCAGTGGTACAATCAAAATCCTGAACCGGGATCAGACCGCGAACGTACAGTAATCGCGTTCCGCTTCCGGCCTTCCCAATCGCAATGACATCGGCAGGTGCGCGTCCACCTTTGAAATTGGTTTGCCTCACAGGTTTTATGGGCAGCGGTAAGTCCACCGTTGGACGCCTGCTCGCGAAGCAGCTTGGCTGGCGCTTTGTGGATTTGGATGAACGGATTGAAACGCAAGCCGGCCTGCGGATCACGGAAATTTTCGATCGTCTTGGCGAGCCCGCATTTCGCGGGCTGGAACGTGCGGAGTTGGCGCGTGCGCTGGGCGAATCGGCGGCCTCCGCCGTCCCCGCGGTTCTCGCGCTGGGTGGCGGCACATTTGCCCAGCCCGAGAATGTGGAAATGCTTCGCGCCGCCTTCCTCCGCCCCGCCGCCCCGCGTTCAGGATGCGTGATCTGGCTCGATTGCCCTTTCGAGATGCTGCTTTCCCGCTGCGTGACCATGGATGACCGGCCGCTTTTCCAGGATGAAGCGAGTTTCCGCAAACTGTACGACGAGCGCCTGCCCTTTTACCGTCAGGCCGATTTGCGTGTGGAAGGCGGGCACGATCCGCGCAAGGTTGTCGAACGCATTTTGACGTCGGAAATTTTTGGCACGCAAAAGATCAACGCGTGATGAGGTGAACATGAGCTCTTTGCGAAGAAAACCGATCTGGATTCGAGCCGCCCTGCTTACGGTCGTCGCGGCAGCCGCGCTGGTTTTAACGCAGCCGGCGCGTACTGCGAAAACGACGGGGCTTTCGGAAGATAAGGGCAGGTTCATCATCTCCGTGGATGGAAAGGAAGTGGGAAACGAGGATTTTTCCATCGCACGCGCAGGAGATCATTGGGTGGCGCAGGGTACGACGGATTTTCACTCCGAACACGTCACCGGGAAAGTCAGCGGCGAACTGCAGTTAAACGACGCCTGCCAGCCGCTGCGCTATGTGTGGTCCGCAACCGGTGGAAGCAAGGCATCTTCGACCACCGTTTTCAATGGGTCGACCGCGGAGGTTACGCTTGATCTGGGAAATGGCAAGCCGGTGAAACAGGATTTTCAATTTGCTTCGCCGGTGGTGGTGCTCGATAACAATCTCTATCATCAGTACGAAGTGCTCGCGCACGTTTACAACTGGGTGGCTGGCGGCCCGCAAAACTTTGCCGTTTTGATTCCGCAGGAACAATCGCCGGGGACAATCACTGTGGAATCCGCCGGCCCCGCCACACTGGACGGCGCCAAGTACGCGCAGCTCGTCGTGCACACACCTGATTTGCAGGTGAACGTGTATCTGGATGCATCTCACCGCTTGATGCGATTGGTGGTTCCATCCTCCAAGGCGGAAGTGCGAAGGCAGTAGACAAGCCGGTACGCGGAAGATCGAAAGATCAGGAACCGGCGGCGAGTCTTCGCGTCACTTTACGTCTAATACGGTGGAGTAAGCGTTCGGGTCAATCTTCTTCCAATCGCCGCGGATGATTTCCTTGCGAATTTGCGCCGCGCTCACACCTTTGCGCGTTTCCTCATACGCCAAAATCGCTTCGTAGCGGCAGATATTGCAACCGCTGGCGTGCTCTGTGACGAAACAATCGTACAAGCTGTGGTGCCCATCGTTCTGGTCGCAGTAACAAAAACACGGCTGCTGGTAGAGCACATTTTTTACTTTGGCGGCCATGGCGTATGAGTTTCGCGTAAGCGCGTCGCTGAACTGCGCCGGATCCATCGTTGCGGCAAGCGGTTTTGCCGGCGGCGCGGAATGGTAGGACGGAATCTTCACCGGCGGTTCCACGTAAGTTTGTTGTCCGCTGGCGCTTTTCCCGCTCGACTGCTGCAAAGCTCGTGAAGCGGACGCCAAGCACATCACGGCCGCCACACAGACGCACAAACCGCTTCCGATCGCCAAACTCAATTTATTTTTCATTGTGGTTTACCCCGTGTAGATCGCCCGGCCGCCGTCTTGGCTGCGGCAAAAAGAAAATGCCCGGCGCCATTTTACTCCCTCCGGCGGCGCCGGGCCAATTCCGCGAATCGAAATTAAAGTGAGGTGGGTTGCCGGCGGATCGTCGCGGCGCGCGGCTTGTTCGGTTCCACCGTGATCGTCATCTCCGAACCCTTGCGAAGAATCGAAAGTTGAACGGTTTTGTCGTCACGCTTGTCGCGCAATTCTGATTGCAGATCGCCTTGCGTTCGCACCCGGTTGCCATCCAGCTTGATAATCACGTCGCCGGCCTTGAGCCCGGCTTTCTCGGCCGGCGAATCGGAAACCACGCTCTGAACCAGAACGCCTTCGCCGTCGGGCGCTCCAAAGTAAGAGCCAAGCTGCCCGCTCAGATTCTGCGTGTTGACTCCGATCGTCGGCGTGTTGCCGAAATAAAAATATCCGTCACCTCGGCCGCCGGGCTGCGTGAACGAATATATATCCGGCGCATTCGGCGCAATCATTGGCTGTGCCGGCGACGGAGGTGTAAGACGCGCTGATGGCGCCGGCATCGCAAATGCGAAGCTCGGCGAATTCAGATTCAGATTGAATTGCCGGCTGAATTGATCGTTTACCGTCGCGAGCGTTGCGTTCAGCGTTTGCGAACGCCCGTCGCGCCAGACGCTCAGCGAAACGGTGTGTCCCGGCGGCGTTTCGCGCACCAGCCGGCGAAACTGCACCACGCCTTCCACGCGCTGACCGTTGAATTCGAGGATCACATCGCCGCTCTTTAATCCGGCCTTCTCCGCTGGGCTGTCTTTTTCCACTTCCTCAATGTAGACACCGCGTGCCGCCGAGAGCTTCAGGTCTTTCGCCTTGTCATCGGAAACATCCGACGGCGTCACGCCGAGCCATCCGGTGTCTTCGATGGACATCAGGTTCTGGCCGCTCACCGCGACGCGAGGGGTGATCGCTTGCTGAAGCGCGGCATTCACGCGAGCCTGCACGCGCTGTGCGACGGCCGCGCTCACTGCGTTCGTCGTCGCTTGTGCAACCGCGGCGCTAACCTGGGCCTGCGCCGCGTTAACCTGTGCTGTAGCAGCGCGCACTGCCTGGGCGACCTGTTCTCTTGTAATTTCTCGCGCAATCGCGGCGGCGTTCACGCAACCGCAATCCGAATTCCCGTTTTGTGCTGCGGCCACGCCGCTCGCGGGGCCAAGGCCAAGCGCTAATCCGATCGCGCCCAGCGTCAAGATTGTTCTGCTCGTCATGATTCTGCCTCCTGCCAACTTCGACGCGCGGTGCGTGTGTCGGTGAGCAGCGCGCGCCTTCAATTTGCCGTCAGAGTTATTAGACTGTGCCATTCCAGATCGAAATCTGAATCGCGCCGTTTACCGTGCGAATGCGCAGCGGCGCGCCGCCAATTCCCAGCTTGCCTCGAAAACTTCCGGGCCCGAAAGCTCCATTCATCAGCACTGGTTTTTCCGTGCGAATTTCGCCGTTCATCGTCTGCGCATCCAGATTCGCGCCGGCGCTCGTCGGAATCGCCAGCAGAACGGATCCATTCATCGTCTCCAGCGCGAGTGAACTTGTGCCGAGCGCGCGCAGCTCTTCGTGAATGCTGCCGTTGGTGCTGCTGGCGCTGAAGCCGCCCGCGCAGTCGTACACTTCCACGTCGCCGTTCACCGAACGCAGTTGCCCGCTTCCGTCAATGTCCGTCACGCGCACATTCCCGTTCACCGTCGCGATGCTTTCCAGCAGCACCCGGTGGGGCACGCGAATGTGGTATTCCACGTTCACGTCCACTCCCTGATCCGTGGGATAGTTCGTCGTTACCTGCACGGAGTTGGTTAGCGACTTCACGTCGATTTTCACCAGCGCCAGATCCGCTGCGCTTCGCCGCGCGCTCTTCACCGCGCGAATTTCCACCTCATTGCGGTCCCACGCTGAAATTTCCACCGACCCATTCACGTTCTCCAGGCGGAATGTGCCCCCGGCGGAAAGTGGAATCGTCTTGACGATGGTTTGATCGTACGCACGCGCCGGCCCCGTAAGAATAAGCGCCGCCGCGAACAGGATTGCGCCCGCAAAAAATCGTTTCATCGCCCACCCCCTAGGACGTCTCGTCAGGCCGATCCCCGGCTGCGCCTTCTTCATTCAGCCGGCGAAAATTCTGCGCACTTCAGTGCAACTGAAATTCGACGTTTACGACCGTCACCGCGGGAACCGTTTGGCCATTGAGTACGTACGGCCGGTATTGCCACTGTCGCACGGCTCTCACCGCCGCCTGCTGCAAAATTGATTCGCCGCTCAGTGGTTCCACCCTCGTCACCTTTCCATTCTGATCGATCAAGATGCGCATCGAGACCGTGCCTTCAATCCCGGCTTGTCGCGCAACGGGAGGATAGACAGGCCGAACCTGCTGCACGCGGAGTTTTTCCTCTTCAGCGGCGTCAATCGTCACGCCGCCCCACATGTATTCGCCCAATTTCAGCCAGAGCGTTTCCGCCGGAGGGGCGTTAACCGACGGCGCAGCAGGCGCCGCTCCGCCCGGCGGTGACGTTGCCGGAATTGCGGCCGTAGGAGACGTCGGCATCCGCAGGACAAACATCTGATTGTTGAACTCAGCCATGCTTTGCGCCACGGACGCCTGGATCGTCTTCAACTGCGCGTTGATTTCCTGTTGCGTTTGCTGCTCGATCATTTCCTGCTGGCGCAAAAATGCCTGGTCCGTGTAGCGCAGTTGAATGTTTCCCTGCAGCGTCTTCAGGTGAATCACGTCTCCGCCGCCGTTGATGGCGCATTGCCCGATTTCCTGTTTCCCCGAATCGCCGGTTATGTAGGAAATTTTCATCGGCAGCGCCGGATCGGCCACGATTCGATGTGCCGGGCCGCCTTCAATCGTTGCCTGAATCGTGATCTGCAATCTTCGCGGCACGTACAGAACGATGTCCCCGCCGCCGGATTCCAGTTGTGACCCACCTTCATCCTTCAGCGAAGGATCGAGCCACGCGGTAATTGATCCGTTCCCGGTTGAGGCATGGATGGGTTTTTCGATCTTCGTCAGAAAAATGCTCCCGCCGTTGCTGTCCAGTTGCGTTGGACCAGACACGCGAAGCACGCGCACTCCTCCGCCCGTTGTGTGCGCCTGAATTGCGCCCGCCGCTTCGCCAAAATTGATTTGCCCGCCGCCGGACGAAGCCGTCACGTGCCCGCCCGCGCGTTCCACGGAAATATTTCCCCCGCCGGTCTGCAGTTGCGCCACGCCGCCGATCGTTCCCGCGTGAATGTGCCCGCCGCCGGTGTTCAGCACGGCGTCGCCGGAAATGTTGCCGGTGGTGATGTGTCCGCCGACCGTCATGGCATGCAGGTCTCCGACCACGTCTCCCACGATGATGTGCCCGCCGCCGCGGCTTTCCAGTACCGCGGCCGGACCTCCGGCTTGTCTCGCCCCGCCGTTCACGCGGCCCGTGGAAATATTTCCGCCGCCGGTGATCAGATTTACGCGCCCGTCGATGTCGTCCACTTGGATGTTTCCAACCTGCGTGGTCACCTCTAGGTTGTAGCTGTGCGGAACGTGTAACTCGTATGTGGCCTTCAGGCGTTCGCGCGCATCGCCGCGCGTCCGGCCGGTGATCAGCACGCCTGCCGGCGTCTGCTCGGCGCGGACCATAAATTCCCGCAGCAAGCTTTGCGGGTCCGCATCTCTTTCGGTTGGTTCCACGTGAATTACGTACCGCACGGAATCCGTTGAATCGGTATAAATGCGGACGCTGCCGAAATCCGTTTCAAAGCGAAGCCGCAATCCGCTGCGCGTCTCTACCATCGCCGCACGATTCACTTGCGCGCGCATCGCTTGCGGCGCCTGCGCAGGTCCCGCATTTGCCGGCGCCGTCGCCTGGCCCGGGAATTGTGTGGGAGCTTGAGTAGTTGCTGGCACAAACCCTGGCGCACTCGAAGCCGCGGGCGGAGTCGGTGGCGTGGTCGCGTGCGATTGAGCGCTCACCACCACGGCTGGCATCGTGAGCATCAGCCCCAGGGCGAAAAGCCGCAAATTCATTCGCGTTGGCATTGAAGAATCTTTCACGGGAAGAAAACCCATCCTGCCGATTTAGTGCGGTGCATCCGCGCCAAGTTGGCGAATCGCCGCTGCAGCCTGGAGCCGAACGTAGTTGTTCGCATCATGCTCGCTTAAATTCCGCAGAACGCGCACAACTTGCGGGTCCGCCGAGCCGTTGCGGGAGCCGACCACCGCCAGCAAATCATTTTCCGCTTCGATGCGGACACCGGGATTCGCATCGTGCACTACGGCGGCGAGTTCGGCATTCAGCACGTTGGAATCATTTTCGAGTCCGCGCAGCGCCTCAATCGCCCGCAGACGGACGCCGGGGTTGGGATCCTGTCGCGCCACATCACAGAGCAATCGGCGCACGTCGGCGTCGGCGAGCCGGCTGCGCAGAACCTCCACGGAATTCAATCGGTCGTCGGAATCGGATTTCTGCACGTTCTGCAGCACGGCGGTCAGCACGCGCTTCACTTCCGCGTCGTCCGATGCGCCCGCGACCACCATCGGCGTCATCGCGCGAAGGTGAATTTCCACATTTTGCGTTCCGGCTTCACCGCCCGGCGCAATGTAAATTCCGGAAACCGACATGTTTTGCAACTGCTGATCCGAAATCGCGGGAGCGGCCGATACTGTCATCGTTGGAATCAGTCCTGCCTGCTGCACGCCGTTACCCACCGCTGGCATCATGCGTCCCGTCGCCAACCCGACAAGAACAAAAAACGCCGCGCCCATTGCCGGATGCGCCGTCATCCCCATGCGGCACCAGGCGATCGCGTTCGCAAAAAACCCCGGCGAACTCTTTCGATTGCGCGCAAACGTCACACTGTCGCGCACGTCATCCAGCGCTTCCGCCAATTCGCTGCGGCATTGAGCCAAGAGAACCTCGGTCGAGCCGAACTCGTCAGCGGCTTGTGGCAGCGTCGCCAGAATTCGTCGCAGGCGCAATTCAACAGCCAGCGTGGCCGCGCACTGTGCGCATTGCCCCACGTGCTGTTCCACCGCAGCACGCTCTTCGCCGCTCGCTTCTTCGGAAACGTAAAGCACCAGCAGCCGTTCGAGCGTCTCGCAATCCTGCGCGGCGGATGCCGGAACGAAATGTTTTTGCGGCTTCATAACAGTGCACCCAGTTGCATACGCAGCTTGCGCGTGGCGCGGAACAAAGAATTCTTCACCGTCTCTTCCGTCGTTCCCAGCATTTCGCCGATGGCTCGCAACTTCAATCCCTGATAATGCTTCATCTCAAAAATCACGCGCTCTCGCGGAGAAAGCAGGCCCATCGCCACGGCGATCTGGTTGCCAATTTCGTGTCCCATCACCTGCCGCTCGGGGTCCGATGCCGGATGCGAATGGCGCTGCCGCTCAAAAAAATCCTGTGGCGCTTCGCCTTCTTCGGCGATTTCCGGCGCTTGATCCTCCGGCCGGCAGGTGCGCCGGCGGAGATGATCCAGGCAGACGTTCGTAACGATTCGATAGAGCCAGGTGTAGAAGCTGCATTCAAAGCGGAAGCGGTGAAGATTCTTGTAGGCTTTCAGAAAAGCTTCCTGATAAACGTCGCGCGCATCTTCCGCGCCGCGCGTCAGGTTCAGCGCCAGCCGCAAGACGTCGCGATCGTACCGGTGGACGAGTTCTTCGAAGGCCGCGTGATCGCCTCCTTGCGCACGCTCCACCAACGCCTTTTCGTTCAGGCGTGCGCGAAGCAGGTCGGCGCGGTCCTCTGACCTCGTCGAGATAGAATCCCCCGGAAAGACAAACGCTAGACCGGTCAGTGGCATTCCAATGATTATAGACGCGCTAACGACGCGATTGTGAGCAGCAAAGTTGAGGAAATCGGCTTTCGGGCGAGCAGGCAGCGCGGCGTGTACGGTGATGTAACTACTTTAGTTTCTGTATCTTACTGACCGCCCTCTTCACTCTCATCTAAAGCCCAGCGATAGAAGCTCAGCGCCGAATCGCCTTGCTTCAAAATTCGTGTCCTTTTCAGCCGTCCGATCTGCTCCGGCGCTGCCGCCTTTTCAGAATGCTCCAGAATCAGCGCTCCAGTCTCCGCCAGTACGTGGTCGAGCTCCGATTCGTTCAGCACCGTCACGCAGCGATCGATATCGTCGTAGGGTGGGTCCGCGAACAGAAAATCGGCGCGCAGTTGCCGTTGCGCAAGCTGCGCCAGCCCGCGCCGCGTGTCAATCGGAAGGATCTCGATTTGCGGCTCGTCTTGCTTCTTCCGTATCTCGACTCCGAGCGAATGAAGATTCGCGCGGATCAGTTCCGCCGCCGAGCCGTATTTTTCGATAAAGATCACCTGCCGCGCGCCGCGGCTGAGCGCTTCAATTCCCACTGCTCCCGTTCCCGCATAGCAATCAATGAAAACCGAATCGCTCACCGCATCGCCCAGCACGTCGAACAGTGTTTCGCGCAGCCTGTCGCTGGTCGGCCGCAACGCAAGATTCTTGACGGGCTTCAAAATTCGGCTGCGAAATTTTCCAGCGACGATTCTCATGAGCGTTCTTCACCCGACCTGTGCAAGTTGGTAGCGCCGGCGCCAGGGGGGATCGAGTTGTGACAGCAGCAGATCAAGTTTCACCCGCGCTTCTTCATTTTCCACCAGCGCAAACGCTTCGCGGCGCGCCAGCTCCAGCAATTCACGATCCCGCAGGGGATTTGCGATGTGGAAGCCGAGCACGCCGTGCTGCCGCGTGCCGAAGAATTCGCCCGGTCCGCGCAGCTTCAGATCCACCTCGGCAATTTCAAAGCCATTCGACGTGCGAACCATGGCATCCAGCCGCTCTCGCGCTTCGCCCGTCGAATTCTTCGGCCCCACAAGAATGCACACGGATTTTCCGCCGCCGCGCCCGATGCGCCCGCGCAGTTGATGCAGCTGTGCCAGGCCAAACCGATCCGCGTGTTCGATTACCATCACCGTGGCGTTGGGCACATCTACGCCGACTTCAATCACCGTGGTGGAAACAAGAATATCGAGTTTCCCCGCGCGGAAAGTTCCCATCACGGATTCTTTTTCTTCGCTGCGCATCCGCCCGTGCAGCAGACCGACTTTCAGCTTCGGAAAAACGTCACGCGACAGCCGGTCGTATTCCGTGATGGCGGCTTTCAGTTCCGCTTTCGATTCCTGAATTACGGGGTATACGACGTACGCCTGGTGTCCGCCCGCGATTTCGCGCCGCACGCTCTCCCACGCTCCTGCCAATCCCGAATCGTCCACCACGCGTGTTTCGATCGGCGTCCGTCCCGGCGGCATTTCATCAATGATGGATGTGTCCAGATCCCCAAACAATGTCAGCGCGAGCGTGCGTGGAATTGGCGTTGCCGTCATCACCAGAACATCCGGCATTCTTCCCTTGTCCATCAGCTGTTTGCGCTGCAGCACGCCGAAACGGTGCTGTTCATCCACAATCACCAGCCCCAGCCGGTGGAATGCCACGCCTTCTTCAATGATGGCGTGCGTGCCGATCACCAGCTGCGCCTTGCCCGTGCGGATGTTGGCCAGCGCGCTTCGTTTCGTCGCGGTTTTTAATCCGCTGATGAGCAATTCAATCCCGTACCCGGAGCGCGCAAAAATTCGCCGCGCGGAAAGAAAATGCTGTACCGCCAGAATTTCCGTCGGCGCCATCAGCGCCGCCTGATATCCATTTTCGATGACGATCGCCGCCGCCTCCAGCGCGACAATCGTTTTCCCGCTGCCGACGTCGCCCTCCAGCAAACGATTCATCGGCGTCGTGCGTTCGAGGTCGCTTGCGATTTCGCCCAGCACGCGCTTCTGCGCTCCCGTCGGCTTGAACGGCAAAATCCGTTTCAATGCGTCGCGAACCGCCGGTTCGCGCACGCGAAATGCGATCCCCGGTTGATGCTGCAGATTCTTGCGTCTCAATGCCAGACTCAATTCGTAGAAAAAGAATTCCTCGAAGATCAATCGCAGATGCGCGGGCGACCGGAACGAGTTCAGTTTTTCCAGGCTTTCCGTCTGCGGCGGGAAATGAACGAATAACAACGCCTCGCGCGCGCCGGGAAAGTTATAGCGCTTACAAATTTCAGTTGGCAGGCGATCTGGAAAATCCGCGGGCAATGCCTCAAGTGCCTGGCGGATAATGCGCCGCAGCGTGCGCGAGCTGATTGGCCCGATCGCTTCGTAAACCGGCACGATCCGGCCCACTTCCGTGGAATCAGCCGGATCTGTTCCGAGCGCTTCCACCTGCGGATTGATCATCTCCAGCCGCGCGGGGCGGTTTGGATCGAAATCAACTTTTCCGTAAAGAATCAGTTCCTGCCCGGCCTTGTATCGGCCTTCCATGAAGCCGCCGTGGAAAAATCGGCAATGCAGCCGGCCGGTTTTATCTTCCACAATCAGGTGATACACGGCGTTCCGCGACCGCGCGTAGCGCATCGCCTGCCCTTCGACCACCTGCACGCGAAGCGTGTACGTTTGGCCCGGAATGATTTCCCGAATGCTGCAGAATCGTGTGCGGTCTTCGTATCGGAACGGCAGATAGTTGATCAGATTTTCAAGGGTTACGATGCCGCGCTTGGCGAGCGTTTCCGCGCGCGCTGGGCCCACGCCCTTCAGAAACTGCACACCATCGCCAAGCCGGATCATGACCGTCCTTTATACCATCGCCCTCGCATCCGGCGGTTGAGCACATCCGTCCATCAAAAAGTTGCGAACGCGTCGCGCGTCTGGCCAAATAAAGTTCGGCCCATTCAGGGGTCATCCAGCGCGGCACGGAGGAATCTTGTCCGCAACACCCGCACAGCCGGCCGCTCTTCCGCGGCTCGAACGTCTTCGCGGCAGCGACTTCCGTACATTATTAATCTGGTTGCTTCTTGGCGCCGTCGGCGTCGGAATTGCGTGCAAGTATTATTTTCAAGCTTTCCCCGAAGCTTCCATCAATTTCCAGATCACTCGCTCGCAGGCGCTGGATCAAGCGCGGCAATTCATCGCACAACAGGGGGCATCCGTCGCCGGCTATGAATCCACGATGGTTTTTTCCGTCGATGATGAAGCGAAAACTTATCTCGAGCGTACGGTCGGCCTCCAGCAAGCCAATCAGTTGATGTCATCGCAAATAAGTGTTTGGTATTGGGAAGGGCGTTTTTTCCGGCCGAAGCAGAAAGAAGAATTTCACGTTCGCATCAGCCCTGCCGGGCAGCTGGTTGGCTTTGAACACATCGTGGAAGAGGCCCGACCGGGCGCCAGCCTGGACCGCGCCGCCGCGCAAGCAAAAGCGGGAAATTTTCTGCGCGCGCGGCTTGGCGCCGGCCTGGATGCCTACGATTTTTTGCCGGATGAGGCGAATTCAACTGAGCGCCCGAGCCGTCGCGATTGGTCTTTCACCTGGCAGCGCCGCGGGTTTCGCGCACCCGATAACGCGGATGGAGCTCCGTATCAACTGCACGTTGGCGTGCAAGGCGCGGACATCGGCGAGTATCGCGAATTCTTAAAGGTCCCCGATGCCTGGAAGCGCGGCTACGCCCGTCTGCGCTCCTCGAATGATCTTCTCGAGGACTTCGCGCTCCTGCCTTACATGCTTCTGATGAGCGCCGCGTTTTGGCTCATTTACGATTTGGCCCGCCGTGGTCTGTTGCGCTGGTCGCAGGCGCTGTGGCTCGGTGTGTTCTTCGCATTTCTCTATTTCTTCATGACGATGAATGATTGGCCGCTCACACGCTCCGACTACAACACGACTTCCTCTTACTCTGCCTTTGTAATGGAGCAGGTTGCGATCGCCGCGGTGCTGAGCATCGGCCAGGCTTTATTGGTGTCGCTTGCCGTGGCGCCCGGCGAGGTGCTTTATCGCGCGAGCCAACCAGCGCGCGTCAAATTGAACATCGCGTGGAGATTGCCCGGACTGCGCTCAAAAGAATTCTTCACCGCGGGAATCATCGGAATTTCCCTCGCCGCGATTCACATCGGCTATATCGTCATTTTTTATATTCTCGGCAGGCACATTGGTGTCTGGGCGCCGCAGGACATCAACTATGACAGTTCGACCACTTCGATTCTGCCGTGGCTCTCCGCGCTGACGATCGGCCTCTACGCTGCCGCAAGCGAAGAATTCCTGTTCCGCATGTTCGCGATTCCGTTCGTGCATCGCCTCACGCGCTCGAAATTCCTTGCCGTTGTATTACCTGCATTTATGTGGAGTTTCTTGCATGCCAATTATCCGCAGGAGCCGGCCTACACCCGCGGAATTGAGATTGGCCTGATCGGTATCGTGGCCGGGCTTGTGATGTTGCGCTGGGGAATCCTCGCCACTCTCGTCTGGCATTACACCGTGGACGCATCGCTCGGCAGTTTCCTTCTCCTGCGCTCCGCCAGTCCTTATTTGCGGCTCTCGGGCGCGCTGGTCTCCGGCGCCGCCCTGCTTCCGCTCATCTATTGCGGAGTGATGTACCTCAGGCGCGGCGGCTTTGAGGTGCGCGAAGACATTCTGAACAGCTCCGATCCCATTTCCAGCGAAAGCGCTGACGAGGCGCAAGCTGCTGCCTCCACAACCGAACGCCCCGCGACCGCCACGCGGTATGAAAGCATTCCGCGAAAACTCGCATGGCTTCTCATTGTTTGTGGTGTTGCCGGAGCGATGCTGCTGGCGTTCACGCGGCAACCTGCCATCGGCGATTTCGCCCGCACATCACTGGACGGGTGGGAAGCAGGAGCGCGCGCGGATGCCGTGCTACGCCAATGGCACGTCGAGCCCGCGCGTTTCCACCAAACGGTGATTTTCCTGCCGAATTTCGATCCGGCGACCGATGAATTTCTGGCGCAAAAGGTCGGCATCAACGGCGCAAATCAAATTTACGAAGAAAAAGTGCCGCAGGTTTTTTGGCGTGTCCGTTATTTTCGTGATTTGGATCCCGAAGAATTTGTCGTCCTGTTCCGCGCGGATGGTGCGCTGCATTCTGTTTGGCACATCCTCCCGGAAACAGCGCCGGGCGCAAGCCTGACGAAAGACGCCGCTCTGGCGCTGGCCCAGAATTGGCTGCAAGAAAACAAGCACATGGACTTTGCCGAGTGGCGACTCGCCGATACCCGCTCGGAGACCAAACCGAAACGCGTAGATCACATGTTTGTGTGGGAGCAAATCGCTCCGCTTGCCGGTGGACCTGCGCCCGTGACCGCTGCCTATGCGCGCGTCGAGCTGCGCGTGCAGGGCGACGAAATTTCCACCTATCGCACGTACATCAAATTGCCGGAAGATTGGCTGCGCCAACGCGAGCAAGCGACCGCGCTCAGCGTGCTCGGTTCTATCTGGCTCTATTTGTTTCCCATCGCGCTCGGCGTCTTCGTGCTGGTCGTTTATCTCCGCAACTTGAAATCGTCGGAAGCTTCGTCAATCCCCTGGAGAAAGTTCGCGAAGTGGGCGCTCTGGGCATTGCTTGCGTTTGTCGTCTCTGAAATCTGTGGTCTGCCGGAGGCTTTCAATCGCTATGACACAAGCATTCCGTTGAAGGCTTTTTTTGCGACGCTCGGCATCGGTTGGTTGCTGGGAACCGCGCTTTTCTTTTCAGTCATCGCATTTCTTTTCGGCCTGGGATGGTTCCTCTGGACCCGTGCGGGCCGGCGGGATTCGCTGCCGTCGTGGCTCGGCATGTCGCCGGCGTATTACCGCGATGCGCTGCTCATCGCGTTGTTCGGCGGAGCGGCGTGGCTCGGATTCGCGCGGCTGTTGAGCGTAGTGCTGCAAAAGGTGTTCGGCCCCGGCGTCGCTTCCGCGGCGTTTGAGGCATTCGATTCTCTTTTTCCCGCCGCCCAAAGTGTCGCCGGCGCGGTCTTCAGCGCCCTTCTCGTCTCGGCGATCATCGCTGTCGTCGTTGGATTCGTGGCCAACTACGTTCGCAACCGGTGGCTGCAAATCCTATTCATTCTCGCGGTGGTGCTGGCAAGAATGCAGGAATCTCACAGCGGCGCGGGATTCGCGCGCAACTTCATTCTGGAGCTGGGAATGTTGTGTTTCGCCTGGTGGGGAATCTCAAGGCTCGTGCGCTTCAATCTGCTGGCATATTTTCTGCTGACGATAACCCTTGTTCTTGTTCAAGAAGGTGTAACTCTGTTGAAGCAGCCGAATGCATTCCTCCACGTGAACGGAGTGGCCGTCCTCGGCGCTTGCGCGTTGCTCCTAATTTGGCCGCTCATCGCTTGGCGTGGGAAAACTTCGTCGCAATCCACGGTTTCAACCAGTTGAGTTTTTCTGAAGCTTATTGCTTCGCAGTGAGAGAGCCGCGCGGCGCAGAAACTAATTCGTTCCCAGTTGCTTTCGCAGTTTGTTAAACGTCGTGTCCAATTCCTCCGGCTCCAGCCGGGTTTCACCGACGGTGGTCATGAAGTTCGCGTCACCCGACCATCGTGGCAGCAAATGCATGTGGATGTGCCCCGTGATGCCGGCGCCCGCGCAACGCCCAAGGTTCATTCCCAGGTTGAAGCCCTCCGGTTTGTACACCGCCGCCAACGCGGCCTGCACGCGCTGCGAAATCCGCATCATTTCCGACAGGGCTTCTAGAGTGGCGGCCGCGAAATCACCGATGTGCGCGTAAGGAACGATCATCACGTGGCCGGTTGTGTAAGGAAATTTATTCAGGATTACGAAATTCAGTTCGCCGCGGAGAACGATGTGCGCTTTGTCATCACCCGCGGAAAGTGCCTCGCAAAAAATGCAGCGGTCGTCCTTGGCGGCGTCCACTAAGTAGCGATAGCGCCAGGGAGTCCAGAGAAAGTCCATGTTGAAAAATTAACCCTGGCTGGCTGCGGGCGGAGCGGCGGACGCCGCAGCGCCGCCGTTGTTGACGAAGTCCTTCAATTCCTTGCTCGGCTTGAAGAAGGGAATCCGCTTGGCGGGCACTTCCACTTTTTCGCCCGTCTTTGGATTGCGTCCCGTGCGCCCGCGGCGGCGGCGCGTCCGGAAACTGCCGAATCCGCGGATTTCGATCTTGTCGCCGGATTGCAGCGCGGAGATGACGCTTTCAAAAATCGTTTCGACGGTGACTTCCGCCTCTTTGCGTGGCAGCTGCGTGACCTTGATCACCTCTTCTACCAGGTCGGCCTTCGTCATTGTCGCGTCATTCATGTCTTGTCGCGCTCCACTGTAAGAGTCCCGCGGTTGCTCAATCCTCGGTTGCCGCCGGCGCCAGCTTTGACTGTTCCGCGGCTATTTCCATATCATCAATTGACCCTGGAAGGAAACACATTCTGCAAAAACCCAGCCGCCGCCCCTGGTCCATCCAAACTGTTTACAGCGATCCGCCCTTGGATCGGATCGCATCGCCGATCGTCGCCGTCGGTGAAGGTTTCGACTGGCGATATTCCTGCATGTCGCGTTTTTCCGCCTGTTTCTGCGCGCTGCGATAGCTTAACCCGATGCGGTGCTTATCCGGATCCAGCTTCACGATCTTGAACTCGTATTCCTTGCCGGATTCAAGCTTCGCCTCGCCGGAATCTCCCGAAGGTTTGCCGGAGCGATCGTGCGAGGGCGCGCCGGGCTTTGCGCCGCGCTTGCGACCTTCAATCTCCGAAATGTGGCACAGGCCTTCGATGCCGTCGGCCAACTCAACGAACGCGCCGAAGCTCGTCATCCGTGAAACCTTGCCCTTCACCAGCTCATTGATTTTGTGCGCCGCAAACCAGTTCGCCCAAATGTCATTCACTTGCTTGATGCCCAGCGAAACGCGGCGACTTGGCACATCAATCTTCAGCACCTTGGCCGTGATCGCCTCGCCTTTTTTCAGCGCGTCGCCCGGCGATTTCACCCGGCCCGACCAGCTGATGTCGCTCACGTGCACGAGGCCATCAAAGCCTTCTTCGATTTCCACGAACGCGCCGAATTCCGTCAGGTTGCGCACTTTCCCCGTCACCACCGTGCCAATGGGATACTTATCCGCCAATTCCTGCCACGGATCGGGCGTCGTCTGCTTCAGCCCGAGAGAGATTCGCCGCTCTTCCGGCTTCACATCCAGCACCACGACTTCGATCTCGTCGCCGGGCTTCACGATTTTGGAAGGATGCTTCAATTTCTTCGACCATGTCATCTCGCTGATGTGGATCAGCCCTTCGACGCCGGGCGCCAGCTCCACAAACGCGCCGTAATCCGTCACGCCCACAACTTTCCCTTTCACTCGCGCGCCCGCTGCAAATTTTTCGGCCACTCCTGCCCACGGATCGGGAATCAGCTGCTTGCGGCCCAGCGAAACCCGGCCCTTGTCCTTGTCAAAGTGCAGCACCTGCACTTGAATTTCATCGCCGACGGCCACCGCCTCGGACGGATGCTTCAGCCGCCCCCAGCTCAAATCCGTGATGTGCAGCAAGCCGTCAATTCCGCCCAGATCCACGAACACGCCGTAATCGGTGATGTTCTTCACCTTGCCGCTCAGCACTTGCCCTTCGGCAATGGAATCCATCACGTGCTTGCGCTGTTCGGCCTGTTCTTCTTCCAGCAGCGCGCGGCGGCTCACCACCACGTTGCCGCGCTTGCGATTCAGCTTCACCACTCGGCAGGAAATCTTCTGGCCCTTCCACGAATCCAGATTCGGCTGCGGACGCACGTCCACCTGCGACGCCGGCAAAAACGCGCGCACGCCCACATCCACGATCAGGCCGCCCTTGATCAAATCCACGATGGTGCCTTCAATCGTCGCTTTCGCGCGGAAGGCCTCTTCAATTTTTTTCCACGTCGCCCGGCGCAGCGGACGCTGATAGGAAAGCAGCGCGTATCCGTCTTTTTCCTCGCCGAGCTTTTCCACTTCCACCGTCTGCCCCGGAGAAAGCGGCGGCGCGGTGGAATAATCGTCTCCGAATTCCGACGCGGGAATCAGTCCTTCGCGCTTGGAGCCGATGTCCACCACCACGCCCAGATCGTTCAGCGACACCACGCGCCCTTCCACAACTTCATTTTCGGGTTTCTTCTTGGGCTGGCTCTGGCCCTTGGGCTTGGCGTCGGGAGTGGGGTATTGCTCGATGAGCTCGCTCATCGTCGCGTCCGGCGAAATCTCGTCCGTCTCCGCCGCGGGAGTGGCCGTCGCGAGATCAATCGCGGGCGTGGCGTTCAGATCGCCTTCGCTGACCATCTCATTGCTTTCAATGATGGTCTCGAGGTCCGGAGCCTGCTCCGGCGCAGCTTGGGCGGCGCTGCCGGAAGAATGCGCAGCGGCAGCGGCGGCGTGCGAAGGATGCTCGCCGGGATTCGACGCGGATTCCGGCGTCATCGCATCCGGAGTCGTTGTCGTGTCCGCAGTAGTCGTCGTATCCGGACTCGTTGTCGAATCTGGAGAAGTCTGCTCGGCGCTTGCTGCCGATGATGGGTGGACGGTGCTCTCAAACTCGGGTGACATTTAGAGGCCTCCGAGGGGAGACTCTGCCCCGCTTGCCGAGAAAATCTCGGGAAACCCGGGAACGCGGCTAGGCAGGAATTACCGTGCGGCGTGCTGCTATTGCCACATCTGTTGGATGATACCCGCGCGCGGGAGACGCTGTCAATAAAACTGAATTCTTGGTCACGGGTCTTTTGAACTTGAAGCTAATCCCACACCCTTGCTAGTATAAAAGCATGATTAAGACTATATTGGCTGTGGCCTGGCTCGTACTTGGTGTGATCGGTTTGTTTTCCTTTCTGCACGAGATACGCCAGTGGCGACAGAGAGACGCATTCAAGCGAAAGCTCATTGTTTTTCCCGGCGGACTTTCACGCTTCGCGACCCGCATTGAGTAGTTCATCCACCGTCCACAAGTGATCTGTCACATTCGCGGCCATTGCCGGGCTCACTCGCAACGTCGTGTGCTGCTTCACAAAATTGTAATGAGCGAAATAAATCCACAGAGCCGCAATCAGATTTTCGACGCGACGACTGTACGCATTTGTGAGCCGAGTCAGACGACGGCAAAACAGTCGGCAATTGAGATTGTTTCGCTCGGCATACGACGTACTGATTTTGTCCATCTTGGGGTAGCCGATTACGCGACGTGGACGCGCTCCTGAAAGCACTAAGCGGCCTTCACGCTCCGAGTAGGACTTAATCAGCATTCCAAAATCCACGTTGCTGCCAAACGCATTTTCAACTGCCCATTCATAAGCTCGCAGACCATCGCTAGAAATTTGCGGCCTGTTAATCAGCTTACCTGCCAACTCGCTCATAAACGATTCCGCTGTGGGCAGGTCACGCTTGCCGACCGCAAAGCACGGAACGAGTTTCGTTTCAGCATCGGTGGCGAGGAAAATCCAAGCATCTCCGATGAACACGGGCCGCTCCAAGTCATCCGGCGTCACATTGAATTGTTTTTTTCCGACATGATGGACGATCTCGTCCACCTGTATGTACTTCAGGCTAAGGTGTTGCAGCTTCGATTCCATGACGCGCTTGCAGAGCTTTCCAGCGTGCCGCAGAACGCGGAGCACCGTATTTTTCTGCACGTTCGCCAGACGCGCCGTACCGCGCACGCTGACGCCCTCAATGAGGCATTCCACGATACGCCTGATCGTCTCAGGCGGTAGCCTCAGACCTGAGTATCCGGTGAAGCGGCGCTCGGAAAAAAATCCACGGCAGGAAACGCAGCGATACATCGTGCTCAATGCGTGGCCGTTTCTTTGGTGAACCTTGAATTGCTGACTTTCACAGTGCGGGCAGTTCATTTCGGCTTGCCTTTCCTGCGGAGCGAGCCGAAAATGCTGTTTAGGGTTCGGCATAGCGGGTCACTCCGCTTGCTGGATTTGCCCGGCCAGTAGTTGATAGCTACTGACCGGGCTTTGTTATGTTCAGATATTACAGCGAGCGCTCGCTGTTTGTCAAGAAGAAAAAGAGAATTTCTTTTTCTGATTGCTGGTGGGCCACGAATGTAGTATAAAAACACTTAGGGCGTCCTCTCATCGGGACTGCTTAAATTGGTGGGGCCTGCGAGGGTTGATCTCGCGCTGCCGCATTCAGAGTGCGGTGGCCTACATTAGCCAAAGGCCCCTTATCGAACTACAGGCGGCTAGTTGACCTCACGGTTGGCTAGCCGCTTTGTTTGGCCAGCTGCTTTTCATAGAACTCCTTGAGATAGTGCCTTCCATCTACCGTAATGAATCTTCCCGACCTTTTCATAGCCTTCAAAATCGTAGAGTGGGGATTCCGAGAACTCAGCTTTATATCTTGGACTCGCAATTCATCAATGAGTTCAGGCGTGCGGCGACCTCCAAACCGTAATAGTTCCTCAAGGGCCTCGACGATCTTTCGCCGCTTTGTGTTGCCGGGTCGCATGTCTACAATTTTTCCCTTGCCTCTGGCGGCCTGTCTGAGCTTGTCTTCAAGCGATGCGAGCAGCCTGCGGTTTTCAGAGCGTTTCTGGTCATTCGCCACAGTCGCATCACGAAGGCGCTGCTGCTCCTGCAACAACTCCTGAAACTCCTTCTTCAAGTCGGTGATTACGGTTTGAAGCGCTGAAGTGTCCATGCGCGTAATGATACAGAAGCCTTGTCTAGGAATCAACAGGAAAGTGGATAATGTTGGACTTACTGTTTTGCCGTTCCATTAGACTTGCTGGGCCTGCCGCCTCGGAAGTTCTTACGCTTTGCGGCGAGCTTGCGGAAATACTCCGGCCCACGCTGCGCAATTGCTCTGCCGCCCATTTTACCGAGCGCGACAGCAGCGGGATTCTTGGCAGCTGGGACAGGCGTCACGGCCTTCTTCTTCGGCATAGCGGAAAAATACAACAGGCGCTCGCTGTTTGTCAATCCCGGCTTCAAGTCCTAAAGACCCATGACCGAATTCTTACGCCCATCGCGCCCTTCTGTAGTGCCTACACTACGGCGCGCGCGCGGCCCGCGCACATCGAGTGCGCTTTTCTCGATGAAGACGAAGTCCTGCCGCCCCGCAGGTACGAATATTGTCGCAGCCTCGCGGGCTCAGAATAATTGTCCCCGTCCCGACACTTCGGGACGGCGGGCGCGATGATCGGTAGCGTGGACATTCCTCTCGGCGCGCCCTGCAAGGCGCCCGGCCGCGAACCGAGAAACTGGCCCTTCACATGCAAGCATCTGGTTTTGCACACGAGAGTTGAATAGAATTGGAACAGCCACTCATGAAGCTGCCCATCGACACTATCTTGCACGGCGACTGTCAGTCACTGCTGCGAACAGTTCCGGATGCGTCCGTGAACCTTGTTTTCACCTCCCCACCCTATGCGGACAACCGAAAGAAAACATACGGGGGCGTCCCCGCACACAAATATGTTGACTGGTTCTTGCCTATATCAAAGGAATTGCTCAGAGTGCTTCGCCCGGACGGCTCGTTTGTCCTCAACATCAAGGAGCGCGTAGTCTCCTCTTCTCCACACGTATGCAGAACCGAAAATCCAGCGCAATAATTATAAATTGACGACCACGTATCATCGACCTGCCCCAATCGGCACCAAGGATCACCGATAGGAAAGAGGGTTTCGTGAGTAAACAATATTGGCTCTTAGTGGGCACAGAGAGAAATTGGAAATTTTCTTTCGAGAATGGAAACCTGTGGGGCGTCAAGGACTTTCGCGAATCCTTGGCTCTCTGGAATCTCCTCAGAGAGGGAGACAAGTTGCTGCTTTATGTTTCAAAACCCGTCAGCGGGATCGTCGGCATCGCGACCGTCACTACGAAGTTTCGCCAGACCAATCCGCTGTGGCCTGAGGAAATTCGACGTCGGTCGGTTCTTTGGCCCTTACGGTTTGAATTCGAGCTTGAATACTGCATGAGCCCATCATTGTGGGAAACCAGAAGCTATCGCGAAACAAACTTGCAGCAGATCACCAGGATGGTTTTTCAGTGTGTTCCCGCCCCTGTCGTGGAGACGGTAAGGGCGCATTTTGGATTACAGAGCGAAGAGCGGACAATCGAGAAGCCCGATACCAATAATATTGGATTACCCTCAAGCACAGCCAGCCTTCAGGGTAGCGATCATGAAGTCACCAAGCAGCGTTTGTGCGAGGTAGGACGCATACAGGGGTTTTTAGCGGAGGCTGAATACCCGATCGAAAGCAATCGCCTTGACGTGGTGTGGCGCCGCGTCGAACGATCTGTGCCTACGTATGCGTTTGAAGTTCAAGTGGGAGGCGACATTTATCATGCACTTGCAAAGCTGAAACACGCATTCGATTTGTGGAATAGCCATATTTTCCTTGCTGCTTCCTTAGACGCCAAACCAAAGTTCGATGAACTTGTCTCCGGAACATTCCACGAGATTGAAGGACGAGTTCGATATATCCAATTGGGCCATATAGAAGAATTGCATAAGAGAAAAACAAGCTATCGAGAATTCGAAAGAGCGCTCGGGATTATTCAATAGCGTCCGTGGCAACCAGTTTGGAAACTTACCTGCTACGAATAATGTGAAAAGTTAATCGCCCCGAGTACTCAGGCGATGTTCGAGGAGGGTAATCAAATGGCGCGACGGACATATGCAAAAGTCTACTGGATGGTTAAAGACGTCTCGGATGAGGCCGAGGAAAATGAGATTAAGCTGACGAAGGAGGAGGCACGCCGCCTCCTGACGTCTATCGAGAAACGCCTTACGGAGACAATGGTCGTCGCCGGATGGGCGGTCATACAAGACGCCCTCCACGAAAAGAATCCTTAAAATAATCCCACAGCGGCGCGCTCGGAATCCCGTTCTGTCCACAAGCGAATGCGTGCCGCTGGCTACCACGATTGAAGACTCATTGACCATGGTAGCTCTCGAAGAATGCCTCGTCTGAAAACTCACAACACCCTGCGGCTCGCTTCGGATCGTCACTCCATTCGAATGACTTTCCACAGGAAATCCACCACTGCGGGCGATTTCTTAATTGACACGAAGATAACTCTATGGTAACTTCCGTTGCAGCCTTGGCCGAGCCGTTCGAAAAGCCGTCCCAAAACGGAACTCGCCAAACCTGCCGATAGTAGAAATCGCTTGATTTGGAGCCTCTTCGTAAGAGTATCATTCGGCTGACTTTCAAACCTCGGCGAATCATACTCTTGCCGGCCATTTTCGATCGCTTGTCGTAAGTCATTTATTCGCACCATTTAGTTAACCGAAGGGTATATACGATAAATGCCGCCGAATCATACTCTTAACAATTAATTCGCCCGCAACCCTCGTCGAATCATACTCATGCAGAAAGTTCGATAGGGGGTGGGCGCGATTCGCCCAAATGGAGTGGGCGTGCCTGACAGGGTGCGTTTTGTCGTTGAAGACAAAGTCCTGCAGCACCGCGGGCCCCAGTGAAGAATGCGCGCTGCCGAATAGAACAGGCACTCTTGCCCGTGCAGAAAAGGAGATCAGCAACCACGGGTCAGTGGCCACGGATCACGGGTCACGCGACTAACTCCTTTGCAATCCGCACTTACGTTTTTTAGGGTTTTAACTTCTTTGGATTCCGCACTTACAAATCTAAAGGACTTAAAGTCGTGCAGAATCCGCACTTACAAAAAACGTAGGGGGTACTCCCCCTCCAAAGCTACGCCCCCGGAAACATTTTGTAGAAACCAACGATGAGGATCGCGTAATAAATGGCGACAACGACGAAGCTGATCATAAAAGTGCTCAGGGTTTTGCCCATTCCGGAATATTGGCGCTTCCAGCGATAGCCGCAAACCGCGATCAGGAGCAGAGACAGGATGACCATGATGCCGGCGACCACCTCGACTTCATTCGTGGGCCTTTCCGCGCGCGCGATCCGCGAAACCTGACGCATCGCTCCTCCCACCAGGTCCAGGCCAACCGCCAGCAGCAGCCACACCACGGATGTGATCATGCCGATCATGTAGGCCCAGCGGTCGTGAAAATAAAAGAGCATGAGAACGATAATTAGATAAATCAGTGACTGATAAAAATGAAGCAGGACGAATTCCGGCTCCATGGTGCTGAGGACGAGGAAGCAAATCATCATCGCGCTGGCAAGAGCGGCGATTCCACGGTGAGCTGTCATGGTGACTCCTTGGGCTGTACCATATGCGCGAGCGTGACTTCAATACAACAACTATTAATTCAGATGGCCGGGGGCGAGATTTTGGCGCGGTTGCGGCGAGACAAATTCCCCGCGCCGGAACTGCGTCGCGGGAGATTCCTCACCTGCGAAACGGTTCGGAATGACGAATCTACTTTTATTTGCGGAATCGAGTTATGAGCCGCCAACAGGGCCCATTCGTCATCCCGAGGCGAGGCCGGGCCGAGGGATCTCTCGCGGCGCGTCTCAGACGCGAGGGTTCTGGCGTTTTGATGCCAGCAAGTGTACCGGTCTAAAGAAGGCAACAGCAGAGCCTTCGTCCGCCGCGGCGGACTCGGAATGACACGGCGTGGACATCCGGGGAAGCAACTCCGAACATTCAACTCTGAACTCTCAACTCGGTTCTCCGACTGGTGCAAAACCACCACAGCGCTTGAAAAGCACCGCGTTCGCGAAGGACTAGGACTGCAGGAAATCCATGCGGCCTCCCGATAACGACTCGAAACAAACGGCTTAACAGCCGGCGAAATTTTACCGCCAGTTTGGCACGGCCCTTGCATTCTATGGGGTCGTAAGCGGAGATCGTGAAGTGAAGCTGGAAGTCGAGGCGATCTCGAAAGGGGACTAATCATGCGATATATGAGACTTCTAGGAACGATGACATTGGTTGGAGCTTTCCTGATGTTTGCGCCGCTGGCACACGCGCAGAGAATTGGAATTGGCGTCGGCATTGGAGTTGGCCCGGGATACGTGGCCGCTCCGCCGGTTTGCCCGTACGGGTATTACGGCTACGCTCCGTACGCGTGCGCGCCTTACGGATACTACGGTCCTGAGTGGTTTTCGGGCGGCATATTTATCGGAGCCGGCCCGTGGTTCCATGGCGGGTTCTATGGGCGTCCGGGATTCTATGGACGGCCGGGGTTTTACGGTAGGCCTGGCTTCGTAGCGCGCGGCGGATTTGGCGGTGGATTCCGCGGAGGCGCGGTGCGCGGCGGAGGCGGATTCCGCGGTGGAGCAGTGCGCGGTGGTGGCGGATTCCGAGGCGGCCACCGATAAGCTTGACGTAAAGGGATAGCAGGTCAACGGCCGGGGGCTATTTGCCTCCGGCCGTCTTATTTTCTGAAATGTTTTCCGGGTGAATCGCTTTTCAGACTGAATTAATTTCAGCCGCTAGTTGTGATCGTTGTTTTGTTTGTCTTTGTCGGTTGATTGCGCGCCCGGGGACTTCGTCGCTGATGGCGGCGGAGCCTGGCGCGCCTTCAAGTGGTCTTCCATATCCAGCCGCGCAACGCCATTCACGTACCAATCCGGCGCGGGCTTGCCCATCAGGAAGTGATCGAAGAATTCCTTCATGCGCACGGCGTAATCTTTCTGATTGGGCAGGCGAGCGAGGCCGTGATTTTCGCCGGGATATTCGAGCAGCACGACGGGCTTCTGCATGCGGCGCAGAGTGTTGTAATACTCCATGCCCTGCGTGAAATCCACGGCGCCGTCTTTGTCATTGCTCAGAATAATGAGCGGAGTCTTCACGTTGGCGGCGTGCGCGACGGGTGAATTGCGCGTGTAGGCCTCCCAGTTGTCCCATGGGCCGGAAGTGAAGCGGCCCTGGCTGCTCTCGAAGATGGCGCCGTTCACTTCGCCGCTGTTCTTGTAAACGATGGCGTACATGCTGATCATGTCCGTGAGCGGCGCGCCGGCGACGGCGGCGGCGAACATATCCGTTTGAGTGACGATGAACGCGGTTTGGTAGCCGCCCCACGAGTGGCCGTGAATGCCGACGTGCTTGGCATCCACGACGCCGGTGGCGATGGCCGCCTTCACGGCGGGAACCATGCACCACACCGCGGACATGCCGGGATCGTTCAGCTTGTAAGTGATGTCCGGATCAAACACGGCGTAGCCGTTGCTGGTGTACACCGCGAGGTTGTAGCCGGTGCCGGGCACGACGGGCGTGGGGAACTGGTTCGCGTTCTGCGACATTTTTTCGTAGAAATAAACGAGGGTCGGATACGCTTTGCCCTTTTCATAATTCGCGGGCAGGTGCAGCGCGCCCTGGAGTTTGTCTCCCTTGGCGCTGGTGTAGTTGACGAGAATCGTGCCGCTGGTCCATGCGAATTTCTGCAGATTATTCACCGAAGCGAGGTCGGTGATTTTGCGGCCGTTCGCGATGGATGCGTCGGTGACGTACATGTCCGGCGGATCTTTGTAAGTTTGCCGCGCGTAGAGATAAACGTCGGCATCTTTGGCTTTCAGGACCGGGCCGTAGAAAGCGTCGTCCCACATGACGCGAGAGACGCCGGGCGCTCCGGGCTGGATGATGCCAATGCCGTCTTTCTTCGTCCATTCACCGTAAACGTCGAGGTAGAGCGGTTTCGAGAGATCGAAGCCGTGATCATCCGGATTCAGGACGTACGGACGACGATAACGGACCTGTTCCTTGCGGCCGTTGACGGTGAGATTGATTGCCGATGAGCCGTCGGCGGCAACCTGCCAGATATCCCAATTGTCGGAGAGCAAAACGTACTTGCCGTCCTTGGACCAGCCGAAGAACGGCGTGGGCGGCTTCACGACGTTGTGGTCGTCTTCCGTATCGATGAATGACGTGGCGACACCCTTGGTGATGTTGGTGGATTGGCCGGTCGTCATGTCATAGGTGAAATAGTTGCCGTCATCGTAGTAAGCGAAGCGCGTACCGGTGGGGGAAGGCTCGTCAACCCAGCGGGCTTTTTTCAGCGCGAGTTTGCGTTCGCTGGTTTGTAAATTGAAAGCGTAGATATCTGCGTAGACGCGGCCGTCCATGTTGCTCATGGGTTCGTAAGGCTCGGTGGCGCGGCCGAGGGCGAATTTTTGTTCGCGGGCTGGTGTGACCTGACGAACATCGTCGTCAGCGAGGCGGATAAATTTATTTTCGGCGGGACGATAAATGGAAAGGTAGCTGTAGGTTTTGTCCTGCGGTTCCTGCACCATTTGCTGGGATTGGAGGCGCTTATCCTGCCAATTCCAGATGACGAGATCGACTTTATCTTCGGGCAGCGGTTCGGCGGATGCGGCCGCGGCGGCCGGGCCAGCGCCCGCGCCTTCGGACTTATCACCTTCCGCGTGTTCCTTCTTTTTTACTTTGTGAATGCCGAACAGGAGAGCGTCAAGATTCTTCGTCCACTGCGGCGCGCGATCCGGGCTGACCGTCATGCCGGCGGGAAAATTTTGAGCAGAGGTTGGATTGAAAATAGTTTTCTGCGGGCCACTGGAACCGAAATCCTTGAACCCGACGACGCTGTAGAGTTTGTCCTCGTAGGCTTTGTTGTCCACGCCCTTCAGAACGGCGAGGCCGTCGCCGTCTTCCGTCCAGGTGAGATGAGAGTAGACGGCGGCGTCATCAGATTCGATGGAGCGAATCGTGCCATCGGCCATATCGCGGAGAGAAACGCCGTTGCCGGTTTTATCCTGCGCGTCCGTCGTCCACGCGAGGTAATGGCCGTGCTTATCGAAAGCAAATTCGGAAACGTTGCCGATGTTGATTTCCTGGCCGGTGGCGAGTTCGCGCAGGATCAAGTCGGAACCCTTCGGGCGATCGTCGCGCGCGGCGGCTGCTCCGGGTGCGGCGGCGGGAGCTGCGGCGGCAGCGCCAGCGGGCGCGCCGGCTGGAGCATCCGGGCCATATTTTTGCAAAGCGATCCACGCTGCATTTTCAGTGGAAAAAGAAAAACGGCGGACCTTGGCAATTTCCACTTTTTCGCCGCTCGAGAGATTCACGATTCCGACGCGCGACTGAATCGGTTTGTGCTGGCGCTTCAGTTGCTGCGCTTCGGCGTGCGTGGGAAACATCAGGAACGCGGCATATTTTGAATCGGCGGAGATGGCGACTCCGGCGCCCGCAGCGGCAGCGGCGCCGGGCGCGCCGCCTGGCGCTCCACCGCCTGCGACTTCGCCAATTGGGAACTTTAATTCTTTGTCGCCGCTGGTTTGGCGGAGGATGACCGTGCTGTCACCTTCCTGCGGGCTCAGACGATAGGCGAACCAATCGCCGTGATCCGCGAGAACCGGGATGCGGATATTTTTCCACGCGGCGGCGTCCGTGAAATCCAGCGGATGCTGATCGGGCGCGGCCGCGCGGTAGGGAGCAGCGGCGAGCAAAAAAATCAAGCTCGAAAAGAAAAGAACGAGGGAACGGTTGCGCTTCATGGCGGTAATCCTCTTTTCAAAAGCTGCCGGCGGAAAGGCCGGGCTACGAACGTGGTTGCTGCGCGTACGATAGTCCCACAGGGCGGGGTAAGCAAAGGGAATCTGCGAGCTAGCAAGCCTGTGGCGCGTGCCGCATCAGATTTGTGGTATATAACTTACTTGACATGTAACAGATCACATCAGCTGAGCAAATTCATAATTGTGATGCAATTTCTGAGTGTTTCGCTTTGGTCCTTTTCAGCGGCTCGGTAGCATTGCTGGTGATGCCAGAAATGAGCGAACAGATCAGCTTTTTCGTAAATCCCTCTGTTCCTCTTCGCTGGCGCAATCTGAGTAGAGTTCAGAGAGAGAAAGCATTTTTTGGCTATCCACGGCTGACTGATTGATTTCGAGCTGCCAGAACTTGCTTGCTGAAATGACGATCGTCGCGACGAAGCCGATGAAGCTGGCGCCCCCTCCTTGGGTCGAGGGATATGTCCTTGACTATCACACCGTCAGTAGCGCCCCGACCGGAGACCCGTACTACCGTTTTGACACGAAGCGTACCGATCTCGGAGAGCGGCTTTTTCGTATTAAGTACCGCTCGGCCGGAAATGACGTCCTGACTGATATAATTGACACAGTGGCTGATTTCGTGGGTAGGTGGCGGCCTCCCGTCGATTGTGTTGTCCCGTCGCCGGCATCACTGACTCGAAAGACGCAGCCGGTGGCCGAAATCGCGCGTGAGCTGGCCTCGCGCCTAGCGCTACCCATTTTTGACGAAGCGCTTGTTAAGGTGAAGATTACGCAACAGATGAAGAACATTGATGATTGGTCAGAAAGACAACGAGTGTTGGCTGAGGCAATGCATTTAGGAAAAGCCAATGTGACGGGCAGGACGATTCTGCTATTCGACGATTTGGTAGAATCCGGTTCTACTCTCCGCCGTGCAGCGGAGGTCCTTCTCAAGGATGGAAAAGCTCAGGGTATCTATGCGCTGGTGTTGACGAGAACAAAATGACGAGAGCGAAAAAAGAGGCGAAAGTATTCATCGCTGGCTCACGGCACTTGTCCAAGCTCAACCAAGAGGTTAAGCGCCGCATCGACAATATAGTGAGCAAGCACCTCACGGTGATGATCGGCGACGCAAATGGCGTGGACAAGGCCGTGCAGCAGTATCTTGGTGCCAAGGGCTACGCGAATGTGATCGTTTTCTGCATGGATGGCATCTGCCGCAACAATGTTGGCAACTGGGCAACTCAGGAGATTAAGGCTGCTAATTCACGACGAAGAGATTTTGCCTATTACTCGACCAAAGATAGGGCAATGGCGAAAGAGGCGGACTACGGGTTTATGCTCTGGGATGGCGAGAGTCGCGGTACGCTGACGAGCATCGTTCAACTGGTTCGAGAGGCCAAGCCTGTGGTGGTTTTTCTGGCTCCCGATAAGGCATTTTATACACTTCGCGACTCGACTGACTTTGCGAAAGTTCCACTTCGCGTAGGCGATGCAGATTTTGATCGAATCGACCGGGATCTCCAGAGTGCGATCTCCGACCGGCCCGCGAGCCGAAAACAAGCCCTCAGCCTGCCTCTGTTTTAAGGATGCGTTAGGGACCGGGAATTGGGAACAATGCCTGCAGTGCATTCCCTTAAACCGCGCTAGAAGCTCCGCGAAAAATATAGAGGATATAACTAAGGATCAATTCTCAGTTTGTTTTGTGAGTAGCACATCGGGATTCCGTGTTCAGGTTTCCCGAATTGGAATATCTCCATGAGTGCTTCAAGGGATATGTTGAGGCTTTTCCTCGTGGTAAAATCGGAAGCGCGCAAAGGGCGCATCCGGTCCGCGGAAAGGACAGAAGTCCACTTTGTACCGACAACTTCGCTGTACGAACTTACTTTCTGCCCCCTGAATGCGGACCTCGGGCATAGGAAAGGAAGTTCGCCATGCCAGTCAGGCCGTTACCTGCCAAGCCCAGCCTCGAACATCTGAAATATCAGGCGAAGGATTTGCTGCGGGATCATGCCGTGCGCGATTTAGGAGCGGCGCAGCGGATCCGGGAATTTCATCCGCGCTTCGCCGCCGCAGGCGATGCGGAAATTTTCGAAGCGCACCTGCGGCTGAGCGATGCGCAACTGACGATTGCGCGCGAATCCGGATTTGCGAGCTGGGCGCGGCTGAAGCGACACATTGAAAAGCCGACGCTGGGCGATCAACTGAATCTGCCGCACCACGAACGGATTGAGGACGCGGCATTTCGTCAAGCTGTGAAATTTCTGGATGCGGGCGACGAAGCGGGTTTGCGCGCGCACCTGCGGCGGCATCCGGAGCTGGCGCGTCAGCGCGTGGCGTTCGAGGGCGGAAACTATTTTCAGAATCCGACGCTGCTGGAATTCGCGGCGGAAAATCCGATTCGCCACGGCACGCTGCCCAAGAACATCGTGGAAATGGCGAGGATTATTATTGATGCGGGCGCGGAACAATCGGCGCTGGACGCGACGCTGGGGCTGGTGGTGACGGGCAGAATCGTGAGCGAATGCGGCGCGCAAATTCCGCTGATCGATCTGCTTTGCGACCGAGGAGCCGATCCGAACGGCGCACTGCAAGCTTCACTGCACGGCGGGCCGGACGCGGTGAACGCATTGTTAAAGCGTGGCGCTCGGCTCGACCTGCCAGTGGCCGCCGCGCTAGGACGAATTGAGGACGCGCGGCGATTGCTGCCAACCGCGACGAGCCGCGACCGGCATTTGGCGCTCGCGCTGGCGGCGCAGTTTGGTCACGCGGAAATCGTGCAGTTGCTACTGGACGTGGGCGAAGATCCAAACCGGTATAACCCGGTCGATTGCCATTCTCATTCGGCGCCTTTGCATCAGGCAGCGTTGGCCGGGCACATGGAAGTTGTGCGGTTGCTGGTGAAACGCGGCGCACGATTGGATATGCAGGATATTCTGTGGCACGGCACTCCCGCGGGTTGGGCGAAGCATGCGGGGAAGACGGAGGTTGAGGCATTCCTGCGTGAGGAAGAGATGAAAAACAAAAAGAACGAGTAAAGGTAAGGTTCTACGGAGAGAACTGGAGGAGTTCAAAAAATGGAAATCAAAAGAGCCGGCTCGCAAGCATCAAGGAAGGGGCCTTCGGATTGGTTTACCGGCACGGTGCGGATTGATCCACTTTTTCAGGCGCCCGATCCGGCGCTGGTGCAAGGCGCGAGCGTAACATTTGAGCCGGGCGCGCGGACGGTGTGGCATACGCATCCGCTGGGGCAGACGCTGATCGTGACGGCCGGCTGCGGCTGGGCGCAGCGCGAAGGCGGACCCGTCGAGGAAATCCGTCCCGGTGATGTGGTGTGCTTTTCACCCGGCGAGAAGCACTGGCACGGCGCCGCTCCGACGACGGCGATGACGCACATCGCGATTCAGGAGAAGAAGGACGGGAAGGTGGTGGATTGGATGGAAAAAGTGAGCGACCAGCAATATCGCAAGTGAATCAGCCAGCACTCACACCAAAGCGAAGCAAGGTTCGCTGCCAGCGTGAAGCCATTCCCAAACCGCCGTTCGGAGAACGGCGCTCCCGGGTTTGCGAATCGCGCGGAAAGCGCAGTCGCCATGATATCTAGCTTTCCGAGGTAGTAACTTCGCCCCTCTTTAGGAAAGGCAATGTCCCCAAGAGCAGCGCCGCGCTGGACGTGGTAACGGCGATCACTATCGCCAACCAAATGTGCGCCCAGCGGGCCGCGATGGTTTGACGGTCAACCATCAGGCCTAAGAAAAAGAGAACGGTCATGAGGCAGAACATGGCGACAGCTGGAAAGAGTCCAACAGCGATGCGGGATAAGGGGCTACCGCCGCCGCAGCGAGACAAATAAGCGCCGAGCGCGCCGAAAACGGGCAAAGTTCCCAAGAGCAGAAACATTGGACGGAATGGCGTGGAAGAAATGCCTGCATAGAACGAAGTGCGCACAAGAATCGCCCAACATACTTGAACCGCAAAGAAGGTAACGAGAGCGGGCAACCAGAAACTCTTCGAGCGGGTGTTCATGGGAAAATCCTCCTTTTTTGCCTTCTGAATTCTTCGCGTTAGACCGGACCAATCGGTTTCCTCATACAGATTTGCAGGAGTTGTGCCAGATTCGCGGATTCCGTATTCCTCGCCGGCGTCTTCCAAGTCCTCCAGGTGCGCCGCCAACTCGGCCGCCACTTCTTCGCGTTGAGCTTCGGGGAGCTTCAACTTTCCGAGGCGCTGCTTCACGAGCGAATTCCAATCACGCATCTTTCACTCCCACGAGGCGATCGAGTCCCAGGAAGAACAATCGCCACTCCCGCCGCAGCGGCTCCAATTGCTTTTTTCCTTTTGGAGTGAGCGAGTAATACCGGCGGTCACGGCCGGCGCGATTCTTTTCCCAGCGACCCTTGATCCAAGCGCGTTTTTCGAGTTCGTACAGCATGGGATAGAGCGACGCGAGAGTGAACTTCAGGACACCGCCGCTTTCGACGTCGATTCTTTTGGCGATTTCAAAGCCGTAGAGAGGTTGGCGGTCGAGCAGCGCGAGGATGGCGATTTCGGCGCTGCCGCGGGATATGCGTGAACGGGCGTCTTTCGTCATGACATATATAGGAATCCTATATTCCTCCGCACGCGCCAATAGTACGTTCGTACCAACTTTGCCAACAAGAAAGAAATGTTCGCGGCGTGCTAAAGGAACATCCGCTAGGAAAAAGCGGGGGAATCGGCTATAGTTAGCGATTGTCTCGACCGAGCAGGCCCTGCCTGAGTGGTCTTATTCAATAAAGCCCTTTAAGGATAGAAGCCATGAGTGTCGCCCTAGATAAAGTCAGCGAACAACAACTGCGGAAAGACGTGCCGGAATTCCGCGCGGGAGACGTGGTGCGCGTGCACGTCCGACTGAAGGAAGGCGATAAGGAACGCCTGCAACCATTCGAAGGCGTGGTGATCGCGCGGAACGGCAAGCAGGCCTCGGCGTCATTCACGGTTCGCCGCATCAGCTTCGGTATCGGCGTCGAGCGCATTTTCCCACTGCATTCGCCCATGATCAGCACGATTGAAGTTGTGCGCCACGGCAAGGTGCGTCGCGCGAAGCTCTATTATTTGCGCGGACGCAAGGGTAAAGCGGCGCGCATTAAGTCCGCGGACCGAGTGGAAGCGACACAGGGCGCGGAAGCTTAATTTCCCGGTTTGTTCTGCGAGTTCTAAAATCCACGAAAATCTAGGATGGCGGTAGGGGTTTAAACCCCTGAAGCGAAGTTGTGTTGTCGCGGCTTAAGCCGCGACCCACAAGGCCGGAAGGCGCCCCTTCGTGCCTCGGTTCGTTTCGCTCGGGACAAGCAGGTGGACGCCCCGGGATTACGCCGACAAGAGTGTCGGCGCTACTGAGCTGCGCCAGGCAGCGCCGCAGAGACGAGAGAGCCGCAATTCGCGTTTCAAAAATCCTGCGCCGACCCCCGTAAATATTTTCGCAACTCCCACTGAGAATCGAAACGGCGCTCGATAGGGTGTCGTCCCTCTAACAGTACGAATACGTAAGGAGGACACGATGAACTCAAGCTCTCGGGCCAGGATCGGATTTCTTGCGTTGCCGATTTTTGCGGCGCTTTGCGTTTCGGCGCGCGCACAGCAAACAGCTCAAAATCCTTCGACCATTGCGACGAAAGCAGTGGCCAAGAACACGCCAGTGGCAGACAAGACTGCGCCAGGCGCGAGTGGCACGGAGAAATTGCCGCTGCGGCGGGTGGTGCTGTACAAATCCGGGGTCGGATATTTCGAGCACGACGGGCATGTGCGCGGGAATGAAGATGTGGACATTGACCTGACGAGCAGCCAGCTCGATGACGTGCTGAAATCGCTGACGGCGCTGGACCTGAGCGGCGGGCGCATCGTCGGTGCGAGCTACAACTCACAAGATTCCGCCGGGCACCAGCTTGAAGCTTTGCCCGTGACTCTGGACGACAAGAATACGCTGAACGATTTGCTGCAGGAGCTGCGCGGGGCGCGGCTGGAAGTGAAAACGGGTTCGGGCGCGTTCACCGGCCGCTTGCTAAGCGTGGAAGAGAAATCGAGCACGCAAAATGGAGCGAAGGTGAAGCGGGATCAGATTTCGTTGCTGGGAGACGGCGGCGACGTGCGCTCATTTCCCCTCGATCCGAGCACAAGCCTTCGATTTGCCGATCGCGACCTGGAGCAACAACTGGCGCGGGCGCTCGGATTGCTCGATTCCACCCATCAGGAAGATACGCGGCATCTAGTGCTGAGCACGACGGGCACAGGCGAGCGGCAACTGCGTGTGAGTTACATCAGCGAGGTGCCGGTGTGGAAAACGACGTACCGGATCGTGCTGCCGAGCGCGTCGAACAGCTCCCTCGCCAAGCCGCTGCTGCAGGGCTGGGCCGTGGTGGATAACACTGTGGGCGAGGATTGGAATGATATTGAACTTTCTCTCGCCGCGGGCGCGCCGCAATCGTTCATCCAGCATATTTCGCAGCCTTACTACACGCAGAGGCCGGAAGTGCCAATGCCGAGAGGAGTGCTGCTTTCTCCGCAGACGCACGGAGAGACGATGGAGAGCTCCGATGCCCTGTTGATTCCGGGCCGCGGGGGATACCTGGGAGTGGCCACCGCCCCAGGGAGAGGGAGTGGCAGCGGGATTGGATCAGGAAGCGGCGGCGGGGTGGGCGGGGGTACCGCAGCCGGAAGGGGAGTTGCTGCGGCTCAGTCCGCTGGCGTGCCATGGGGATTGAGCAGCCTCGTCAGGAGGGGCCTTGATCTGAGGTCAGAAAATGGGGCGGTGAGCGCCGCAGATGAAGCGGCTTTTCTGGCAGCTGCGCGGAACATCAATTCCGCGCAAGGAAGTTCACTCGGTGATCTTTTCCAGTACACGCTCAAGGACCACGTAACGATCCACAAAAATGAATCAGCGCTGGTGCCCATCATCCAGACGGACATCACGGCGGAAAAAGTTTCGCTCTGGAATGCGGGATTGGGGATGGCGCGTCCACTCCGCGCGCTGTGGATTACGAATTCCAGCCCGCTCGTACTCGACGGCGGGAATTTCAGCGTCGTGGAAGGCGAAGCCTTTGCAGGAGAGGGTTTGTTGGATTCGATTCAACCCGGCGAGAAGCGGCTAATCAGCTACGCGGCCGACCTGGCCATGCAAGTGGTGACGAAACAGGAAGCGTCGCCGGACCGGATCACGCGTGTGCAGGTAGTGCATGGAGCGTTAATTCGCTCAACAGAATCGCGCCAAACTGTGACTTACGCGATTCGAAACGAAGACGTCAGCGCAAAAACCATAGTTATCGAACATCCGGTGCGGACGGGCTGGAAGCTCGCGGCGTCGCTGAAGCCGGACGAAGAATCGGCGACCGCATACCGTTTCCGAGTGCAAGTCGGCCCGAAGGAGACGAAGAGCTTCGCCGTGGAAGAGACCAAGCCAACCTCTTTTCAATTTGAGTTGAGCAATCTGGATCAGGATGCGTTCGATGAACTGATGAAACAGAAAGCGTTGACCCCCGAACTGGAAAAATCGCTGAAGCAGATCCTGACGCAGAAAGACGCAATCGATGAACTCGAACAGCAAGTAAAATCGAAGCAATCGGAGGTGGAGCGCATCGTGAGAGATCAAGATCGGCTGCGCGAGAACATGAAGGCGCTGAAGGGCACGCCGGAAGAAAAGGCGCTCACAGAACGCTACACCGGAGAGCTAAGCGACCAAGAAAACGAGTTGGCGGCTCTGCGGAAGGATATCGCAACGCTAGTTGCGCAGCAGCAGAAAGCGCAGGATGAACTTGACGAGACGGTCGAACACATGGCGTTTGATGTGCAGATGTAAGACGGGCGTTCAGCGCTTCGCGCTGTGCTAGAATTCAGCGCGGATGACGCGGCTTTGCTGCACTCGCTACGAACGCCTCGCGCGCCAGCGCGGCTGGATGCGCATCTGCGGAGTGGACGAAGTCGGCCGCGGCTCACTCTTCGGGCCGGTGGTTGCCGCGGCGGTGATTCTGAACCCCAAGCGGCGAATCGTTGGGCTGGACGATTCTAAAAAGTTGACCCACGACCGCCGCAAAGTGCTGGCGAAGCGCATTCGCGAGCACGCGCTGGATTTCACCATCGCGCAGATCGACGCCGCGCGCATCGATGCGTGGAACATTTATCAGGCCAGCAAGCAGGCGATGCACGCGGCCATTGCCGCGTTGAAAGTGATTCCCGATTATTTGTTGATTGACGCGATGGCGCTCGATTTGCCGTTCGAGCAAAAGTCGCTGATTCACGGCGACGCACGCTCGGTTTCCATCGCGGCGGCTTCCATCGTCGCCAAAGTGGAACGCGACCGGCTGATGGAAGAATTTCATGAGACCTATCCGCAGTACGGGCTGAATCACAATCGCGGATACGCGACGCCAGACCATCTGGCGGCTCTGCGAGAACACGGCCCTTCGCCGCTGCATCGGCAGTCATTCGCGCCGGTCCGCGAATGCACGTGTTGGACGGTTGGCGCGTCTCAGGAATCGCTTCCGCTCGAAGCCATCCAAGCGCTGGAGTCATATTCCGAGTTTGCCGAAGATTGAAAGCTCCGGGGAGCCGCTGAGCACCGATGTAGCCGCCAGGGTCGGTTCCAAGCCACAAAGCCCTGCCGAACCTGCCCTTCGTACCAATTACTTACCCGAAACGCATGCTCTTGCGATTCGTTGACGACCCCATGGGTGCATGCTACGGTCGAACAGTCGCATTCGGGCCTGCCATCTGCGGCTTCGCCCACCTATATAAAGGTGCAGCGGCCGCCCTCTCGCGGAGCCAGGCTGGAAGTTGGAAATGAGCTACAGCAAGATCAAACACGTCGAAGCCGCGCAAAAGCACCTGGCGCAGAACCGCGTACCGCAGGCCGTCCACGAATACCAACAAATTTTGAAGCATGAGCCGTCGGATCAGGTGACGCTGATGACGGTGGGCGACCTATACGTGCGGCAGGGCGAGACGTTTCAGGCCATCGATTACTTCGCACGCCTGGCACAGATTTTCGTGCGCGACGGTTTCCTGACCAAGGCCATCGCCATCTACAAGAAGATCGCGAAGCTGGCGCCGGAGGAAATGAAACCTCTCGAGCGGCTGGCGGAACTTTACGTGCAACAGGGTGTGCTGAGCGAGGCCCGGCCGATCTTCCTGCAGTTGGCCGAAGGACATCTGAAGGCCGGGCGCCGGGAGCCTGCCGCAGCGCTGCTGCGCAAGTTGTTGGAAGCCGAACCGGATAATTTGCGAGTACAGCTCCGGCTGGCCGAAGTTCAAATCGCGATGGGGCAGAAGAATGACGCGGCGCAGACGTTTCTGGTTTGCGCGGAACGCCAGCTTCTGCATCATGACCCCGACGAAGCGGTGAAGCTTGTGGCGCGTTCGATGGAACTTGCGCCGGACAACGCGGCGGCGATTTTGCTGAAGGCGCGCGCGCTGAGCGCATCCAGCAAGTTTGCCGAGGCGATGGTGGTGCTGGAATCTTTACCGGAGCTGGATACCGGCAATGAGGCGGCCGCGGAACTGATCAAAATATATCTGCAGGAAAATTTGGCCGACCGCGCGATTTCGCTGACACAGAAGATCACCAAGAAAAATCCGAAGAACTATAGCCTGGCGGCCAAGACGTCCGTGAAGATATTAGAAAGCGAAAAACCGGAGGCCGCGCTCGCCTTGCTCGGAGCAATGCGCAAGGCCATGACGGAAAACGGCGATTCCGAGCAGCTCGCTCAACTGCTGCACACCGCCGCGACGCGACTGCCGGGCCGGCTGGAGCCGCACGAGTGGCTGGTGGAGCTGTTTACGCAGATCAATGATGCATTCCATCTGCCGGAGGCGATGGCGCAGCTCGGTCAAGCCGCGGCTGCGGCGGGGAAATATGACCGCGCGAGGCAGATTTACGAGCAGCTGATCGAGCGGTCGCCCGAAGATCAGAATATCCGCAGAAATCTGGAACAAGTGCGAGCGCATCTGGGTCTCGATCCGCTGGCGGATCCGGAAGAAGCGACCGTGCCCGCCGCTGAAAAGGCTGCCCCGCCGGTTAAGTTTGAAGAGCCGGCGCTCGACGCTGAAACGCAGCAGTTCGTTTCTCTGGCACTGACAGATGTGGACCTGTTCTCGAGCTACGGGCTGACTCCCAAAGCCGTCGACCTGCTCGAAAAAGTGCTTGAACGCGCGCCACAGTACACGCCCGCGCTGGAAAAAATGCTGGATTTGTATTTGGGCGAAGGAAACAACAAGCGGACCGCCGAACTGGCGGAACGGCTTGCCGTGATCCACGGCGAACGAGGCGACACGATCAACGCGGAGCGCTACGAGGAGCTTCACCGGCGGTTCCAAAGACTGGCCGCGCAGGAGCCCGAGACGCCCGCGACTCCCGCAGAATTTTCGCTGCCGATCTCATCTCCGACGGAACACGAATTCGCGCATGCGGCGCCCTTGCCGTCCGAGGCCGCTGAAAAAATCGCCAATTTGATTGCGTCCACTGGGCGGCGAGAGGAAAAGCAAAACGATCCCGAAGCGACGCAGGAATTGGTTCACGAGGTGGATCTCTCGGACGAGTGGGCTTCGATTTCGCATCAACAAGGCGCACAGGCCAGCAGCACTCCGACGTTAGAGGACGCCGCGCCGTCGCGTGTGATTGAGCCGCGTGTGTCCGAGCCGACCTTTGTGGAAGCGAATACGTCTTCTTTTGCAATTGAAGATGAAGCGCCGCTGCCGCCGGCGATTTCCGTGCCGCAGCATGAAGCGGACGAGCGGGTTCTTCAGGCGCACGCGGAGCACATCGAAACGGATGAGCCAGCGGAATATGAGTTGGAGCTTGTCGAACCGGCGGCGAACAACGCGTCTAACGTCGCGCCGTTTCGAACGAAGGAATCAGGCGACGCGACGCTGAGCGATCTGGCTTCCGAAGTTGGAGATGTGCTGGACAAAGCGTTGACCGAAGGTAAATCCGCTGCAAGCAACGGTGCCGGGCATCAGCAGGTAATCCAGGATGCGCCGGCAAACGCGGATGAGAAGACCGCGGACGTCGCGTCCTATCCTGTGCCGGATGTGCCGCTGGTGGAAGCGTCCGCGCCGGGCGGACCGCTGAGCGAAATTTTCGCGGAATTCCGCGATGCGCTGGATGAATTGCAGGCGGATGAAGATCCCGAAACGCACTACAACCTGGGAATCGCGTACCGCGAAATGGGTTTGCTTGAGGAAGCCATCAGCGAATTCCAGAAGGTGGTGCAGGCGCACGATCACGGCAAGCCTTTCCGTTATGTGATGCAGTGCTGCACGCTGCTTGCGCTGGGATTCATGGAAAAAGGCCAGCCGGAAATCGCGTGCTTCTGGTATGAACGCGCGCTAAAGACGCCGAATCTGGATCAGGAGGCGATTCTCGCGCTGCAATACGACCTGGGCGTTTCGCAGGACCTCGCCGGGCACGCGAAGGACGCGCTGAAGAGTTTCCAGCACGTCTATGCAATGAATATTGACTACAGAGATGTCGCAGAACGCATCGTGGCGCTCCGCCAACGATGAATTTTTGCCGAAACTTTTCGCGGCCGACCCCGTCCTATGTGAGAATGAATCCTGCCGGATTTCATGCGTGGGACTGTGACCGATGACCCGTATTCTGCGAGTTTTGGTGGTGCTGATATTGTTTGAGATGGGGGTGGTGCTGATCCTGCTGCCCTGGTCTCCACAATATTGGGACCACAATTATTTCCTGGGCCGCTATCCTTCGCTCATCCGCATTCTTTTGAATCCCTCAATGCGCGGGATTATTTCCGGGCTGGGAATCCTTGACATTATTGTAGCGATCGGCCTGCTGCGCCGGGCACCACAGTCCGTTACACAATAACCGTTCCATGAACTCCGCGGATTTGTCTGAACGTACGAATTCTCCAGCCCCTTCACGCCGAGAAGCATTGCTGTGCTATGTGACCGACGGCGGCGCGGTGGCGGATTTGGGGAGCCTGAAGGCGCAAATCGCGCGAGCGATTTCGGTGGGAGTGGACTGGATTCAAATTCGCGAGAATACCCTGGCGGCGCGCGAGCTATTTTCACTGACAAGCACCGCGGTCGCCGCGGCAGGGGGAAATCCCGGCCGTCGCGTACGCATATTCGTGAACGACAGGCTTGATGTAGCGTTTGCCGCACGAGCGGCGGGCGTGCACTTGAAGGAATCATCGATTTCTGCCGCCGCGGTGCGTGCATGGCGCAACCGCGGGGCATTGCAGAGGGATTTTCTGGTCGGGGCGTCATGCCACTCGCTCGAAGGCGCGCTCGCGGCGGAGCGCGACGGCGCGGATTACATATTTTTCGGCCCGGTATTTGCCACACCGAGTAAGCAAGCTTTCGGACCGCCGCAAGGCATTGTGCGCCTGGCCGAAATTGTCCGGAGCGTGCGAATACCGGTGCTGGCAATCGGAGGAATTACGCTGGACAACGCGGGCGAGTGCGTGGCTGTGGGCGCCGCGGGAATTGCGGCGATACGGATGTTTCAACAGGCGGGCGATCTGGTCGCGCCGGTCGCAAAACTTCGCGCCGCGATGAAGGGAGCGCGCACAGCGAAGAGCGCGGCGAAATTGTGAACCGCAAAGCGATGCGTCTGAATCGAAACGAATTATTACGACTCCAAACTGAGGTTGGGCTCACATGGTAAAGGGCTTTCTGCTCTGTCTCGTGCTGGTTGTCCTGGCAATTCTCGTGGGCGGTTTGATGATCCTTCATCGCATGCCGATCAATTCAATACAGCCGACGAGCCATTTTGAAGAAGCAGTGGCACTGCGCGCGCGAGAGTATCTGATCTCACGCGACGCCGAGCAGACTTTGCCGCCGGAACCTGCGGCGACGGCCGATTCCATCGAGGATGGCCATACGATATACGGGTCGCTCTGCGCGGGGTGCCACGGTTATGACGGCCGCACTCCGACGCGACTGGGCTCGTCAATGTTTCCGCGAACTCCGTCGCTTGCAGGGCCGGCGGCGCAAGACCTTTCGGATGCGGAAATTTACGTTTCCATCCGCGGCGGGATACGGCACAGCGGGATGCCCACATTTGGCAACACGGAGTCCAGTGAGCAGATTTGGGAGTTAGTGCAGTACATTCGTTCTTTGCCGTCCCCCGGCGGGAAACACTAGCCGCGGTTGCCGGCGCGTGAGACCCACACAGAGATATTGCACGATTCGTGTGCGCGCTTCGCAGCCGACAAGAGTGTTCCGACCGCTGTGCTAGACTGAATTTTGCCCGCAATTTGGCGGCATTTCTCTCTCGATGGCGAAGCAACTCTTCGGCACGGACGGCATTCGGGGAATCCCCGGCCAGTTTCCACTCGACGACGCGACGCTGTTTCGCACCGGGCGGTCGCTCGGCCTTTATCTGCGCGCGACCGGCGCGTCCAATTCCAAACAGGCTGTTTTGATCGGCATGGACACGCGCGAATCCGGGCCGCACATTGCGGGGGAGATCGCAGCGGGGCTTGCCGCAGCAGGAGTTTCGGCGGCTTCCGCCGGAGTGATCACGACTCCCGGCGTGGCCTGCCTGGTTCGCCAGAAGAAATTTTCCGCGGGCGCGGTGATCTCCGCTTCGCACAATCCCTATCACGATAATGGTGTGAAACTTTTTGCGGCAACGGGGATGAAATTCCCGGACGAAGTAGAAGAAGAACTCGAAGCGGAAATCACGGGCAATCACGTGAAAGCAGCGGAGGCTCTCTGGCTGACCACCGATCCCTCGCTCGACGCCGCGTATCTAGAGTTTTTGCGCGGCTGTGTGCTATCCGGAGCGAAATTCGCGGGGATGAAGATCGTTTTGGACTGCGCCAACGGCGCGGCGTTCCGGCTTGGGCCGGACCTTTTCCGCTCGCTCGGCGCGAACGTCATCGCCATTCACGATGCGCCGGACGGCCGGAATATCAATACGAATTGCGGCTCGCTGCATCCGGAAGAGTTGCAGAAACTTGTTGTGCAGGAAGGCGCCGCGCTTGGAGTGGCGTTTGACGGTGACGCAGATCGCGCGCTTTTTGTGAGCGCTTCGGGAAAGTTGATTGACGGCGACGGCACGCTGTTGGCGATGGCGCGGTACTTGAAGTCCACCCACAAACTGAAGTGCGGGCGCGTGGTCGGCACGACGATGGCGAATTTGGGGCTGGAGCGGGCGCTGGGCACGGAAGGCGTGCAACTTGTGCGGACGCAGGTTGGCGACCGGTACGTGCTCGAAGAAATGATCCGCGGCGGTTGCAATTTGGGCGGCGAGCAATCCGGACACATTATTTTTCTGGACGATGCGACCACCGGCGACGGACTGCTGACGGCCATCAAGGTGGCGAGCCTGGTGGCGTTGCGAGGACCGCTGGATCAACTTATCTCGGGATTGAAGATTTACCCGCAGACAATCCGCAATGTGAAGGTGCGCTCGAAGCCGCCGATTGAAACATTGAAAGAAGTATCGCGCACGCTCGGCGATGCCACGCGCGCACTGGGGGATCGCGGGCGCATTGTGCTCCGGTATTCGGGTACTGAACCCAAGTTGCGCGTCATGGTCGAAGCAGAACGCCCTGAAGAAGTGGAGCGATGGGCATCGGCGTTGGTCACTGCGGTGGAGTCCGATCTAGGCAGTTCGTGAGTAATTTTGTATCGGCAATCTTCAAGAGACCATAGCCCTACGAGATTATTCCTGTGAAAAAATGGAGATAGGCATTTCGCTGCCGCGCGCGTTGCTGGAACTTCGACCGTAACCCGCCCGAATTCAATCATCTGGGCGTGCCGATGATTTTGTCGCGGTGTGGTCAAGTAGTTGCTCACTAGCATTGCAACGAAAATATATTGTTCCCGGGGGTCGCCCTGCCTGGAGATTTGGCAGGGGACGGGGTGTCATAAAAGAGGGGATCCGTGCGCGGATCCCCTCTTTGGTTTTCGGCTTCTATAAAAATCAAGAGCCCGGCGACCGCCGGGCCCTTTCGAAAAACTCTCAGTCGGATTGATTTTTCTAGCTGCAGCCGCTTGTGCCGCCGCAATTTGAGCACTTGTAGCAGCTGCCGTTGGGCGTCATCAACATACCGCAATTGCTGCACGTGGGCGCGCTAGTGAGGCTGCGGGCGTTCGTGCTCATGCGGGCGGTAGTGGTTGTGGCGGGATCGGCCGGCGATGCGGTGATCGGTGGTTGCGCCGGAGATGCCGACGCCGCCGGAGAAGCGATGGCTTCGGCCAACATATCTTCGTGCAGCTTCAGATAGTCGGGCGAGATGAATTTTCCGCCGATCCAGCGGGCGATGTAATCGAGTACGGATGAGGCCATTCGAATTTCCGGATTGTGCGTGAAGCCGGAAGGTTCGAAGCGGGTGTTCATCAGCTTATCCACCAGCGCGCGCAGCGGCAGCCCGTACTGCAGGCCGATGCTGAGCGTGAGCGCGAAGCCGTCCATGACGCCGGAAAGCGTGGAGCCTTCCTTGGCCATCTTGATGAAGACTTCGCCGGGCGTGCCGTCATCGTACATGCCGACAGTGATGTAGCCTTCGTGGCCGTTGATCCAGAATTTGTGCGTGAGGGCCTTGCGTTCGTCGGGCAGCTTGCGGCGTTGCGCGTGGGAGAAAAGTTCCTGTTGTTGCGGCAGAGCGGCCTCGGTTGTGGCGACGGCTGCTCTGGCAGGCTCTTCCTTCTTCGCGCCGGAGGCGGAAAGCGGCTGGCTCTTTTTTGAATTGTCGCGGTAGATGGCCACAGCCTTCAATCCATACTTCCAAGACTGAATATACGCCTGCATGATGTCTTCGACGCTGGATTCTTCCGGCATGTTGATGGTCTTGCTGATCGCGCCGGAAAGGAATGGTTGCGCGGCGGCCATCATGCGGACGTGACCGGTCCAGCTGATGGAGCGGCCGCCGTTCGCGGGAGCGAGCGAACAATCGAACACAGGCAGGTGCTCCGGCTTCAGCCCGGGCGCGCCTTCGATGGAGCCGGTCTTATCGATGTGCGCGACGATCTGTTCGGTTTCTTCCGGCGTGTAGCCCAGGCGTTGCAGAGCCTGCGGCACGGTGTTATTGACGATGGTGATTACGCCGCCGCCGACGAGCTTCTTGAATTTCACCAGGGCGAGATCGGGTTCGATTCCGGTGGTGTCACAATCCATCATGAAGCCGATGGTGCCCGTGGGTGCGAGTACGCTGACCTGAGAATTGCGGTAACCGTGCGCTTCGCCGAGTTTTAATGCGTCATCCCAAGATTGCCGCGCGGCCTTCAGCAGAGACGGCTGAACATTTTCTTCCTTGATCGGGCGCAGCGAATCGCCGTGCAGGCGGATGACGCCGAGCATGGGCTCGGCATTCTTTTCGTATCCCTTGAATGGGCCGAGGCGTTCCGCAACGCGGGCGGATTGCGCGTACGCTTCGCCCGTCATCAGCGCGGTGATGGCACCACAAACGTCGCGGCCGGCGTCTGAATCGTACGGCAATGCCATGGACATCAGCAGCGCGCCGAGATTTGCGTAACCGAGGCCCAACGGACGGAACGCGTGAGAATTTTCGGTGATCTTCGGCGTGGGATAGCTGGCGTTATCCACCAGAATTTCCTGCGCCGTGATGGTGACGTCCACGGCGTGGCGGAAAGCATCGACGTCAAATGTTCCCGTCGGGCCGCTGAATTTCATGAGGTTCAGTGAAGCAAGGTTGCAAGCCGTATCGTCCAGAAACATGTATTCGGAGCACGGGTTGGAGGCGTTGATTCGCGCCGTGTTGCTGCAAGTGTGCCAGCGATTGATGGTGGAATCGTATTGCATTCCGGGATCGCCGCAGTGCCAGGCAGAATCTGCGGCCTTTTGCAGAAGGTCACGGGCGCGATATTGCGCCGCTGGAGCGCCGTCAGTGACGTTGCGCGTCCACCAGTCGCGATCTTCTTCAACGGCGCGCATGAAATCGTCCGTCACGCGCACGGAGTGATTGGCATTTTGAAAGAAGACGGAGGAATAGGCTTCGCCGTCAATTCCCGGGTCATAGCCCTGCTGAATTAAAACGTGGGCCTTCCGCTCTTCCTTCATTTTGCTTTCGATAAATTCAACGATGTCCGGGTGATCCATGTTCAGGATCACCATCTTGGCAGCCCGGCGTGTCTTGCCGCCGCTCTTGATCACGCCGGCGAAAGCGTCAAAACCCTTCATGAAACTGACCGGGCCGCTGGCGATGCCGCCGCCGGAAAGAGTTTCGCGGCTCCCGCGCAACGAGGAGAAGTTCGTGCCGGTACCGGAACCCCATTTGAAGAGCATTCCTTCCGTCTTGGCGAGGCCCATGATGGAACTCATATCGTCTTCGATGGAGTTGATAAAGCACGCTGAGCATTGTGGCTTGGCCTGCACGCCGACGTTGAACCAGACCGGCGAATTGAAAGCCATCTTCTGTTCCACCAGCAAGTGCGCGAGGTCGTCGCGGAAGGCGTCGCGTGATGCGGCGTCTGCAAAGTAGCCGCCCTTTTCACCCCAGGTCACGATCGTATCCACGACGCGGCCGATGAGCTGGCGAACGGAGGTCTCGCGCGCGGGCGTGTTCGGCTTACCGTGAAAGTATTTTGAGGCGACAATGTTGGTCGCCGTCTGCGACCAACCCTTGGGGACGTCGACGTTTTCCTGTTTGAAGATTACCTGACCCTTTTCATTTCCTATGAGTGCGGTTCGCTTTTCCCATTCCACCGCGTCGAATGGCGAAACCTTGCCATCGGTAAAATGACGTTCAAATTCGAGGCCGGATTTGACCGGAGCGCCAGATTCCTTGGCGATTGCCGCCCGCAATGTATCTTGATTCAGTGCCATTTTGACTTCAGCCATGTTCCGCCTCCGCGCATTCTAGGGGACGTTCCGCCGGAAGCAGTTCTCCCCTTATTTTACCCCCGTTGGGCGAGGGCCGCAGCGATTGCTTCTCCAAACAATCGCTACTCGATCCGGGTGCCGTGGGTCCCGAACGTCAAAAGACGAAAAAAACCTCCCATGCATATTTCGCGGCTGGTAAAACACCGCTAAAATAACTGCTCGCGCCGAGGCCCGTTAGAGCCGATCAGGCGCTGGGAGATTCTCCCTTATCGTGCTGCCGTTGTTTTTGACGGGCGGGCGGCGTGGCGCTTTCGTCGTACAGGAGCGCCGGAAACTTTTCCCCTGCTTCGCTCCACGGTCCACCGAATCTGGGAGCGCAGTATTGATTCAGAGGGAAAATTTGTCAAGGGCTAATCGCACAAAAAACGCAAAATGTTCGGCGTAAGGGTTACTGACCGTCTATTTGTAGTGGTAGGGTTCCAAATCAGCGCAAGGCCACCAAAGTGCTCTGCGCCAGCCGAAGAAAGATGATGCTGATATCCTGTAAAGCTCACGGGGAAACCGCTCGTGGCGCAGCATCATCTAAGAAAAATGGGATGTTTTTCTGAGAGCTGGGCCCGTGGATCGTCCTATTCGGCGATATCGAGGGTGCAAGCCGGTGAGGGGTGCAAGTGAGAAATCCGAACACAACATCAAAGAAAGTGGATCGAGGGCCATTCCGGTTCAGTGCCACAGCCATCGCCATTGTGCTGATCGCGACAATGGCGGTGTTTGCGTCGGCAAAGGCGCCGAACGGCGCGACCGGCGTCAGTGATCCGGCCCACCGAATTGAAGCCCCAGGCCTTCCCAATGCCGCCCAGGTGACCGCAACGGTGTACCGCGGGGCGCAACCGGAGCCTGCAGGGTACGCGGAGTTGAAGAATATGGGCGTTGACATCGTCGTGGACTTTCGCGACCAGCCCTCGCAGGCTCGGGACGAAAAAACGCGCGTAGAAGCTTCTGGAATGAAGTTCGTGAGCATTCCGTGGAGTGCGCATTACGACCCGACGCGCGCGCAGTTGCTGGCGTTTTTCGGCGTGCTTCGAGACAACCCGCAAAAGAAGGTATTCGTGCACTGCGAAGCAGGAGCCGATCGCACCGGCACAATGATTGCACTCTATCGCGTCGGTCTTGACCGTTGGACTCCGGATCAGGCCGTGGCGGAAATGAAGCTTTTTCATTTTCACTATGTGCGATTCGGCCATCTTGCGAAATACGTGCAGAATTTCCCGTCGGCCTTGTCGGTGGACAATTCACTGCTGGCCGGTTTTGCGCCTGCGACGGAAGCTTCAATCCAGCAATAGGTTAAAAGAAAATTTCTGCGGCTATTCGTAGCGGAGAGCTTCGACGGGATCGAGCTTCGAGGCTTTCATCGCGGGCCAAACGCCAAAGACGAGTCCGATGGTGAGCGACACGGAAATGGCCATGGCCACCGCCCACCAAGGTACAACTGCGTGCATATCCGTCCAAGCGCGGATTGCGGCGACGAGCGATTCCACGCCGACAACTCCGATGAGGCCGCCGGCGCCGGTGAGAGCCATGGCTTCAAACAAGAACTGCAGGGTGATGTCCTTGCGCCGAGCGCCGATGGCCTTGCGCACGCCGATTTCGCGCGTACGCTCGGTGACGCTGACCAGCATAATGTTCATCACGCCGACGCCGCCGATGAGCAGGCCAATCGAGGCAATGACAATCGTGGCGAGCACGACCATTTGAACAATGGAATCGAACTGTTCGATTTGCTGTTGCGACGTGGAAATGGAGAACGAATCGGGCTTGTCATAAGGGACATTGCGGCGACGGCGCAGGACTTCACGCGCTTCGTCGACGGCGACATCCAGCTTGTCGGGCTTGGCTTGAAACCGAATAGAGTTTTCATACGCCGCGGGATAAACCTTGCGAAAAGTTTGATACGGCAGAATGACCCGGCGATCTTCGTCGCTGGTGCCGAAACCGCCCTTGGGCTTATCCAGAACTCCGATGACGTGAAACGTTGAACCATCCACGATAACGTCGCGTCCGGTAGCCGGCAGGTTGCCGAAGAGCGCCTTCGCGGAATCCTCACCGAGGACAACAACGTCGTCGCGATGGTCGTCTTCGGTCGCTGTGAAGAATCGGCCCTCTTTCAGCGTGGCGTTCGCGTAAACGTAAGGATAATTAGGCTGCGCACCGCGGAAATCGATGCCCGTGACGGAATTGCCCTGATAGCGCACGGAGTGCGAATCTTCCCACTGCGTGATCCAAACGGTGACGTTTGCGACATCCGGGCAGAATTCGCGAATTGCCTCGCCGTCTTCAAACTTCAGCGGTTTGCGTTCGCGTTCTTCCCTCGGGCGTCTGCCAATGCTGGGCCCCTGCGGGAAACGGCTGACAAAGGCTGTGTCCGCGCCGAAAGAACTGATGCTATCTACGACTTGCTGACGGAAACCCTGAATGAGCGCGACAACAATCATCACGACGCCGACGCCAATCACGATTCCGAGCACAGCTAGAAAACTGCGAAGCTTATGGGCGCGCAGCGTATCCATGCCTAATCTCAGATTCTCGAATGGTCCCTGCGCCATGGTTTGCTCCCGCGCCTTTTATGCTTCCGCCCGCAATGCTTCGATGGGGTCAAGTTTTGCAGCGCGCATCGCCGGATAAATGCCGAAAAACAATCCGACGCTGGTTGAAAGTAGCAAGCCAACGATCACAGCGTTCAGCGGCGTGGTCATCGGCATGGAAGTTGTCGTACGGACGATCCAGGTGATGCCTTCCGCGAGTCCGATTCCCATCAGACCGCCGACCGCAGCGAGGACGGCCGATTCCACCAGGAACTGCATGATGATGTGGGAGCGCCGCGCGCCGAGGGCCTTGCGAATTCCAATTTCGCGAGTGCGCTCAGTGACGCTGGCCAGCATGATGTTCATGATCACGATTCCGCCAACGACCAGGAAAACCGAAGTGAGCCAGATGGCCAGGCCAAAAATATTGCCGGTGAGTTGCTGCCAGAGGTCGGTGATGGAACTGGAGCCAATGATACCGAAACCGTCCTTGTCTCTATACGCTTGATGGCGGCGCGCGCGCAGAATAACGCGGACTTCATCTTCGGCGGCGTCAATCAGTTCCGGCGATTTCGCCTGAACGAACATCGTCAGCGATTCCTGGTCGGTGTGCCAGGACTTTTCGAACGAATGGAAGGGAATTAAGACGTAATTATCCTGGGGCTGGCCGAACACGGTGCCCAGGGGCACGGTGACGCCGATGACCTGAAATTCCTCGGGGCCGAAGCGGACGAATTTGCCGAGGGGATCGACGTTGGGAAAGAGTTTCGTGACAACGTCTTCGCCGAGGACGCACACCGGTGAGCGATGATCGTCGTCTGCGGCGGTGATCTGGCGGCCGCGATCGATTCCAATTACGCGGACATCGGTGTAGTTCGGTGAAACGCCAAAGATGTTCACGTCCTCGTCCATCTGGCCGCCACCCCGCACGTCAAGCGTTGTGCCATTCAGGATGGCAACAGCCGAAGCAAACCTCATCTGGTCGACGAGTGACTGGTAGTCGTCATAAGAAACGTTGGGGCGTTTTTGGGCTTTGATGAAGTCATCGGCATTTGTGATGATGCCGAACTTGTTCACGACAAACGCGTTAGCGCCAAGATTGGCGACCTTGTCCGAGATATAGAAGTTCAGCCCGGAAACGACGGACATGACGCCGACCAGGGTCGCCACTGCCAGGATGATGCCGAGTAAAGTGAGGAAACTGCGCAGCTTATGAGCGCGCAGGGCGTCCAGCGCCAGGCGAAACGTCTCCGCCAGCGCCACCTTCGAGGATGGTTTCTTTCCGCTTGCAGCCATGTTTATGGTGACCTGCTTGGAAGCTCCGACCTCTCCATCATATAGAACGTTTAGATGCCTGAAAATGTTTCCCGATAGCCTGTTCCGAAAAAGAGGCTGGTGCTTCAAGGACTGTCTTCTGGGTCAACCTTGACAGACAAGCTGGGGCATCGACCGCGACGTCCGCGTAGAATAAGGGGATGTCGCGTAGAGGCACTCCTGATGATGCAACCGGCAGATGTGTTGAAGAATCCCTCTGTATGAAGTCGGAGAATCAAAACGCCTGCATGCGCTTGAGTTGCATTGTAATTGCCCTGGTTGCCGTCACTGTCGCGGTGATTCCCAGCCGCGCCGGGCAAAAGGGCGCACCGGCAAGGGATAATCCGCCGACGGAGGCCGAACGAAAGGCGTTGCTGGACCGCGTGTTTGCCAACCAACACAACGACGACAATTCGTTGCAGTTTTTTCAGCGCGTCGAGCACCGGCGCTTTCGCGACAAGGACGCCGGCGAGGATTACACCGACGATCGGGTGATGCGGATCATACCGACAGGCGCGGGCTCGGCGCGAATTCTGCTCGATGATCATGGACACGCGACACGCCAGAGTGAACTCCGGACGCAAATGGCGCTTGTCGAACATCAGCTTGAGGCGGCGTTGGATGAATCAAATGCTCAATCCAAGCGCGACCGGGAGAAATTCGAGCGGAGGAATCGAGAACGCAACGAACTGGTGAGCGAAGTGAGGAACGCCTTCATATTTACATGGGAGGGACGCGAGACGCTTGGCGGGCGCCAGCTGACGAAGTTCCGATTGGAGCCGAACCCGAATTATCACGCGACTTCGCACGAGTCAGAAATTTTCTCGCATTCGCGGGCGACCGTATGGGTGGATGAAAACGCAGGTCAAGTGGCGCGATTGGAAGGAGAATTGACCAGCGACATTCCTTTTTACGGCGGCCTGGCAGCGAAGGTGTATCGAGGCGGCAAATTCGTATTGGAACAAACGGAAGTCGAGCCTGGCATCTGGCTGCCCAGCCTTCAACAATATGATTTTGCATGGCGGAAAGTTTTTTTTCAGGAGGGATTTCACGAACGGTTGGAAGACAGCCACTACGTGCGCATAGGGAGTCCTACTCAGGAGCTGGCTTCGATCCGCAAGGAACTTGCCGATTCATCCACGAATACTGGTTCGGTGAGGAATCCGTAGGCGATCCGGAAATCGCCGACCAATTTACGAAGCGGCTTTGACCAGCAGCACCGCGGGATCAGCCGAGTTATCCATTTCAACGCAGATTCGCCAGTTGCCGTCGGATTCGCGCCGCCAAATTTCCAGATATCTCTGGCGCACGTAGGAGATTGGGCCGCCATTCTTAGGCTCGCGGGTGACCACCAGATCGCCGCGCTGATAAGCAAAATCGCCATCCACACAAATTTCGGCGATGTTGATCGCCAAACTCGGCTTGAATTTTGCGTGCACTTTCGCCACGCGGGCAAGAAAGTGCTCTTTCGCCGTGGCGCCGGTGCGAGTGGGTCCGCCGGCGGACATGTCCACCAGGTCGTCCGCGAAAATCGCTCCGGCGCGCTGCAAATCGCCCGCGCGATAGGCTTCTATGAACTCGTCGACAGCTCTACGAATCTTTTCCTCGTCGGTCATAAATTATCTCTCTTGGTTAGGATTGCTTCTACTTCATTAGAGGCCGATCAGCGCCTTGGAGTTTCCAAATAATTTGGCGCAGGATGCCGAGCCACACTTCCGTGTCGCGGGCCGGCATTTGCATGCGTCGCACCATGCGGCGCATGCGCAATTCCACGTCCGCAATGGGCCTGCGCGTTAGATAGCCGCTGGCTTGCATCACTTCCAGCAGGCGCTGCGTGATGCGCTCTACGTCGGCGGCGGAGGCAGTTTCAGTTTTCTTCGAGGCAGCGGATGTTTTGCGCGCGGGATCGCGAGAAAGTTCATACAGGCAAACGGCCACAGCCTGGCCTAGGTTCATGGAAATGTTGGCTTGTTGAGTGGCGATGCGAATCAGAAAATTACAATGACTGAGATCGTCGTTGGAAAGGCCGGTTTTTTCTGAGCCAAACAGTAGCGCGACGCGGCCGGATTTTTTCGGCGGGCTGGATTGCAATTTCTTCTGGATTAATCGCGCGCCCTCTTCCAGGCGTTTCAACGGGTGGTGAATGGCGCGGTCACGGACGGCCGTGGTGCCAACGACCAGGACGCAATCTTTCACCGCGTCGGCAACAGTGCTGAATTGCTGGGAGGCCTTCAGCAAATCCGCCGCGCCGACGGCGGATTTCGCCTCGCGGAAGGACGGTTCGAACGGGCGCACGACGCGCAGACAGCGGAATCCGAAGTTGCTCATGGCGCGGGCGGCAGCGCCGATGTTCAGCGCATTTCGCGTGGCGACCAGCACCACGCAGAGATTTTCATTTTGAGTTGAATTGGCCACGCAAGACCATTTTAGGGCATCCACGGGTGCAATAGGCAGCCGCCTTTGTGCGCCTCGCGTAGTAGCGCGGCGGCCAACTTGACCGCGAATGGCAGCCTTGTTAGCGTTATTCTTTCTCGCGAGCGGGAAAACTCACATGGACAACATTTTTATAACATTGCCCGACGGGAAAGTGCTGGATTTGCCCCGCGGCACCACGGCAGCCGACGTCGCGAAGAGTATTTCGCCGCGGCTGGCAAGCGCGGCGTATGTGGCGCGCGTGACCTATCCTTCGCGCAAGCAAAATGGCGGAGGCTCGGAAGACGCGGCAACCGGCAACGGTGCAAGCACGGCAGGCGCAGCCGAACTGGTGGATCTGGCGCGGCCGCTGGAACGCGATGCAAAGCTAGAAATCTTGACGGAGAAGGATCCGGATGCGCTGTTTGTGTTCCGGCACTCCGCCGCGCATTTGCTTGCGGCCGCCGTGCTGGAGCTTTTTCCAGACGTGAAGCTCGGCATCGGCCCGCCGATCGAAACCGGGTTCTTCTACGAATTCCTGCGGCACGAACCTTTCACGCCCGAGGATCTTGAGCGCATCGAGAAGCGCATGCACGACATTGCCTCGCGCGACGTGCCGAATGAGCGCAAGCTGATTCCGAAGCCGGAAGCGATCGAGCTCTACAAACAATCGCAGCAAATTTTTAAGTGCGAACTGGTGGAAGAAAAAGCCATCGAGCCGATGGTTTCCTTTTACACCACCGGCAAATTCATTGATTTTTGCCGCGGCCCGCACATTCCCAGCACCGGCCGCATTCAAGCGTTCAAGCTGATGAATGTTTCCGGCGCGTACTGGAAGGGCAAGGAAACAAATCCTCAGTTGCAGCGGATTTATGGCGCGTGCTTTTTCAAGCAGGCGGATCTAGATGATTACCTGCATCGCCTGGAAGAAGCCAAGCGTCGCGATCACCGGCGGATCGGCAAAGAGCTGGAGCTTTTTGCGAACAATGATTTGGTCGGCGCGGGATTGCCATTGTGGCTGCCGAAGGGCGCGACGGTGCGGCGTCTGCTGGAAGAATACATTTTGGAGCGCGAGCGCGAAGCGGGTTATCAGCACGTTTACACGCCGGATCTGGCGAAAATCGATCTGTACAAGCGCTCCGGCCACTGGGCGCACTACCACGAAGATATGTTCCCACCGATGGATCTGAAAACGGAAGAGCTCGTGCTGCGGCCGATGAATTGCCCGCACCACATTTTGATTTACGAATCGAAGAAGCGCAGCTATCGCGAATTGCCGGTGCGCATCGCGGAATTGGGCACAATGTATCGCTACGAGCGCAGCGGCGTGCTGAGCGGACTGAGCCGCGTGCGCTGCATGACGCTGAACGACGCGCACATTTTCTGCATGCCGGAACAGATCAAAGAAGAATTCAGCAACGTGATGAAACTGGTCGAGCGCGCGTATCGCGATTTGGGCATTACCCAATACAGCTATCGCCTTTCATTGCGGGACAAGGTGAATTCCGAAAAATTTGTGGCGAACGACGCGATGTGGGACATGGCGGAAAATGTTTTGCGCGAGGCGATGAACTCGCTCGGCCTGCCGTACACAGAAGCGCCTGGCGAAGCGGCGTTTTACGGGCCGAAGTTGGATATTCAGCTCGCGGACGTGATGGGCCATCAGGAAACATATTCAACGATCCAGATCGATTTTCATTTGCCGAATCAATTTGAATTGGGTTACGTCGGCGCGGACGGGCACGAGCACCGCCCGGTGATGATCCATCGCGGCGTGATCAGCACGATGGAGCGGATGGTTTCGTATTTGATCGAGCTGTATGCAGGCGCATTTCCGGCGTGGCTCGCTCCGGTGCAGGCCATCGTGCTGCCCATCACTGAAAAGCAAAACGAATACGCGGAGGGCGTTCGCGCGAGATTGGCCGCGGCGGGATTCCGCGTGGAACTCGATTTGCGCAACGAAAAGCTGCAGGCAAAAATCCGCGACGCGCAGCTGCAGAAGATTCCCTACATGCTGGTTGTCGGCGGACGCGAGGCGGAATCCGGCGCTGTCGGCGTGCGCCACCGCTCAAAGGGCGACCTGGGCGCCAAGCCGGTGGATGAATTTATCGCGGCGCTGAAGCAAGAGGTCGAATCGAGGGTTGCGCAGTAGAAAGCTGGAGCATGATGTTCCGCTCGCAACTCCGCACTCCACGCTTTGCAATTCTTCTGTTTGTGCTGGCGATTGCCTTCACTGTCGCAGAAAGTCTGCTCCCGCAAACGAGTAAAGAGTGGGAATGGGTGGACAAGAGATACGACGTCGTTCTGAATGACCTACTTCCAATGAAAGGCAACCCAGGCTATTACGTCACTTACCGCCCAACCCGTGGTATGCACATGGCAAGTGGCGAAGAACCCGAATACTTTTTTCGACTTGGAATTGATGTGGATCATGGGATCAACGACCATGTTTCAGCGCACGTGCGTACTGCTGACGGCATTTCAATTTACAATCAGATGATGAACATTCACGACAAAACGGCGGGCGTCGCGGCGAAGGATATTGAAAGTCGCATGCGAATGAAGTCGTTCGATTACACGGAGAAAACCTGCCCTGTAGTGGGGAAGGAGTTCCGTGATTTCCAGGAACTACGTTACGGGCCGCCCTATACGGATGTGGATCATCTAGCAGTGCTTGTCGACTCACCGATGTACGAATTTCACATCGCCGCCGAGTACGGAGAGGCGGATGTCACGATGTATGATGCCAAACATCCTCTGGTGGTGTGGGCAATGAAAACGCGGCGGGAACTTGAAGCGTGCAAACCGGAACAAAGCAAGTAGAACGAAATACACCAGCAAAGCCAATGACGGCGATTGTCACTCTTGATGAAACATAATTTGCATGCGTACAGACGCGGATTCCGGTTCAATCTGAAGTGAGGAACTGAGATCAAGGAGAGGCGATTATGCCCAAGTACGTAATCGAGCGCGAAATTCCGGGCGCGGGGAAACTTTCCACCGCTGAGCTTCACGCCGTCGCGCAGAAGTCATGCGGCGTCTTGCGCAACATGGGCCCGCAAATCCAGTGGCTTCATAGCTACGTCACAGACGACAAGATCTACTGCGTCTACATCGCGCCCGACGAAGCATCCGTACGTAAACATGCGGAGCAGGGCGGCTTCCCGGCAAATCGGATTTCCACGGTGCGCCGCATGATCGATCCCACCACTGCCGAAAAATGAGCGGACGCAATCGCTCCAAAGGCGATCGGGGCGCGAAGCCGGTGGATGAATTTATTGCAGCGCTCAAGCAAGAGACAGCTGCACGTGTCGTGCAGTAGGAAATTATCGCCGTGGCAACACAAGCTGATGGTCGCACCCTCTGGCCCAGTATTATTCCTGTTGCTGTACTATTTGCGACCCTCGCGTTCACGTTCGATCTGCGCTCACAATCTGACCGGAACGTGCGGTGGACTGAGCAGCACTACAACATCGTCCTGAACGATCTCCTTCCAATGGAACCTGACGGAGATTCATTTGTCGTGTTTCGCCAATCTTGGACGCTTCATGCGCCGACGGGTGAAGCCCCGGAAAGTTACGCGAAGATCGGTTTTATTGACGTGGACCGCTTGGACCTGTCGAAGTGGCATCTCTCAGCCGTGGTTAAGACGCCGGAAAGCGTCTCGATCTACGATCAGATCCTCACTCTCCATCGAAGTGACGCGAACGCGACTGTCAAACAGATTGAAAGCAGGATCAAGTTCAAGGAACTGCGTCTCACAGAAGCAGAATGTGTCAGCGTGAGATCGGCCTTTCAAGATTTTCAAAACTTGCAATTCGGCCCACCCAAAACTACGGTCGACAGCTCGCAGTCCGTCGTCGTGATGGATCCAACGTTTTTTCGATTTCATATCCAAGCGGAATACGGCTCGGAGGACATAACACTACTCGACGACTCGCACCCACTGGTGAAGTGGGCTGCGAAGACAATCGAAGAACTCGAGCGATGCGGCAAAGCAAAAGGCACATCCGCAACCGATATCCAAAGATAATCGGGAAATTCCGCGAATGACAACTCATCTGCAGCTGGACAAAGCAAATTACGCGAGGGCTGTGCGCAATCTCACCGAGCGGGACGCCCATCTCGCGGGAATCATCACTCAGCACGGCGCGCCGCCGATGTGGGTGCGCGAGCCAGGATTTCCAACGCTTGTATATTTGATCCTCGAACAGCAAGTTTCTCTCGCGTCGGCGAAGGCGGCGTATGACCGTTTGCTTGCCGCCGTAAAAAATCAGCTCACGCCGAAGCGATTTTTGAAGCTGACGACCGCCCAACTGAAACGTGTGGGGTTCAGCCGGCAGAAAATGCTGTACGCGCGCATCCTGGCGAAGGAACTTTCGTCACGAAGGTTGGATCTTCACGCGCTGCATTTGACGAATGATGATGGAGTTCGCGCGCGGCTGACGGCGCTGAAGGGCATCGGGCCGTGGACGGCGGAAAATTATCTGCTGTTCGCGCTGCGGCGGCCGGATGTGTGGCCCGCGCATGACTTGGCCCTGCAAGTGGCGGTGCAACAGGTGAAGGGATTGCGGAAACGGCCGTCTCCTGAAAAATTGTACAAAATGTCAAAGGCGTGGCAGCCCTGGCGCAGCGTGGCAACGCGCATTTTCTGGCACCACTATCTAAGTACGCGGCGGAAGCCCGCGGCGGCGAAGCAGGAATAGGACTGTAGGCAGGCGATCGTTCGAGACGGAATCGCGAATTCCAACTAGCCGCGGCCTTCGGCGATTTTTTCCGCGTCCGGTGAATTCTTTAGCCGGATCATCGCCAAAATTCCCAGCGCGGGTCCAGGCGCCAGCGCCGCAAACGCCAAAGGCCAGCCATGCGATTCGCGCAGCACGGGCACCAGCCAGACTGTCGCGACCGAAAGCGTGAATCCAATCGCCAGTTGCAGTGTGAGAGCGGTGCCCACGTAGCTTTGGTCCGCGGTTTCCGTGACCATCGTTGAAAACTGCGCGGAATCCGCGACGACGGCGAATCCCCAAATGATTCCAAGGGTCAACGCGAGCGGAAGCGAATAGACCGCGAGCAAGCCGATGCCGAGCGCGCACGCTCCGCTGATCAACATCGAAGCCGCCGCGGTGCGCGTGCGGCCCCAGCGATCGGCGAGCATTCCCGCCGTCCAGCAGCCGAGCGAGCCCGCGCCGATGGCCGCAAATCCCGCGAACGCCGCCTCGCGCGCGGGATCGCCGCCGGAAAAAATCACGCCATGCGAGCGAATGGCGTCAGCGAAAAACGCGGCGCACCACGTCCACATCGCGTAGAGCTCCCACATGTGACCGAAATAACCGAGCGTAGCAAGGCACACGCCACGATTGGAAAATGCGCGCGCGGCCTGGCGCGGATCGAAGATGGCGACGGGAAATGGAAATGGCCCATCGTGTCCGGCGAAGACGGCGAGCAATCCGCCGAGGACTGTGAGCGCTGAGGTGGCCACGATGACGACTGGCCAGTGGACGCCGCCGAGGCCATTCAGCAAATTCGGCAGAGCGGAGCCGAGCGTGAGTCCGCCGACCATCGCGCCCAGCGCCGCGCCGCGATCGCGGCGGAACCACGTGGCCATCACTTTCATGCTCGGCGGATACACGAGCGCCAGCGCCGCTCCTGTGAGCAAACGAAGGGGGACCGCGCTGTGCATGCCGTGGCTTACGAGCAAAGCGAGATTCGCCACGGCCGCACCCAATCCGCCATAAAGCATCAGGCGGCGCGGCGCGATGATGTCCGCCAGATTGAACGCAGCGGAAAGCAGTGCGCCCACGACGAATCCAATCTGCACGCAAATCGTGAGCCAAGCTCCGGCCGTCGTGGTGATGCCCCACGCCGCACGCAATTGCGGCAGTACCACGGACGCGGAAAACCACGTGCTCATTTCAAGCAAGCCCGCGGTGGCGAGAATTGCGAGGGCGCGCCAGCGACCCGCGGGAGCGTCGTGATGAAATGGAGGAATCTGGTGATGCGTTGCTGTCTGCATGAAAATTTCTTTGGCGGCTCATTCTGCCAGAAGGAGCGCGGTCACGCACCCCCGCGGGGCCTGCTGGCGCTCCTCTCGAGAATCCCGCCAATCCGAAATGCTAGAATCCGACCGCAGAACGACAGACGATTTGGGATGCGTCTTTCCTAGAGCAGACAACATGACTCGTTTCAAAGAACTAAGACGAGTAGAAGCTGCCATCGAGCATAAGAATGAAGCCGAGCTGCGATGGTCGCTCTGGTATGCCCAAATGAGGGCGAGAATCGCACCGAACAAGCGTCATGAGAAGTACTGGCAGGATATGAAGTGCAAAATACAGGCCGCACTTGAGGTAACAGAGGAAACAGACTGAATAATTCATCCGCCAAGTCCCTCCGCTTGAGTTTGAGGCCCGCCGCCGTGTTATACTTTTTGCCCCGTTGAGTCCCCGGTCCGGAAACGGAACGGCGGCAGGGAAGCAGTAATAGTTAATGGAGGTGGGTTTATCGCCGAGCGGAGTTTTCGGCCGAGTGATCGCATCCGGATAAACGATCGGATCCGGGCGCGAGAAATTCGCGTCATTGATGAAGAAGGCGGGCAGTTGGGGGTCATGCAGCCGTTTGAGGCTGTGAAGCTTGCGCGTGATCGCGGGCTGGACCTCGTCGAGATTTCTCCAACGGCCGACCCGCCGGTTTGCAAAATCACCGATTACGGAAAATTTCTCTATCAGGAAAGCAAAAAGAAGCACGAGCAGCGGAAGCACCAGAAGGCCACGCAGCTCAAGGAAGTGAAGTTCCGGCCCTCCACCGCCGAACATGATTTTCAGGTGCGGAAGAACCAGATCATCAAGTTCCTGGGAGAAGGGCACAAAGTGAAGGCCATGATTTTTCATCGTGGCCGCGAAATGGCTCACCAGGAAGTGAGCCGTAAGAAAATGGAGCGCCTGCTGAAGGAAGTGGGCGACGTTGCGATGGTCGAGCTTGGGCCGCGCATGGAAGCAAATATTCTGATGGCGCTGCTCGCGGCGAAAAAAGGAGCACCCGCCGTGCCGCCAGGTGCTCCGGCGCCGCAGGCGAAGCCGAGCGCCGGGCCATCATCGTAGGAAGGAAACTGTGGCTAAGAAACTGAAGATTAAAACGCATCGAGGCGCCGCCAAACGATTCAAGATGACGAAGAACGGCAAGATTTTGCGCGGGCATTCGGGCAAGCGCCACATTCTGGGAACGAAAAATCCGAACCGCATGCGCCGGCTGAAGAAACTAAAGCTCGTGCATCCCGCGGATGTGCGCAACGTCCGGATGATGTTGCCGTACGGCTAGCATCTTCCGCCGGCGCGTTTTTTCGAATTTGATTTTTTTGCTGTGCCAGGCAGAGCGATATCCGCCCACGGCGGGCCTGCCGGCCGGCGGGTCGTTCGGTTCGCGAATGAACTTCGCGAGCAGGAGCGGCCCAAGCGCAAACGGCTTATAGCCGACGCGCATTCCAACACGCCGTGGAGATGCAGGTTCCGCCCGCATTTTTTGCGTAGACGATTACGCGACTGCGCGCTGTTGTGCGTCTCCCGACAGGAGCAAACATGGCAAGAGTAAAACGTGGAACCAAGCGGCGCGCGCGCCGCAAGAAGTATCTAAAAAGGACAGAGGGATTTTTCCTAACAAAGAGCAAGTTGTATCAGTCTGCGCAGGAAGCGGCGAATCGCGCGGAGCGCTTCGCCTATCGTGACCGGCGCAACCGCAAGCGCCAATTCCGGCGGTTGTGGATTCAACGCGTCGCAGCAGGCGCGCGCAACGCGGGGCTTTCCTACAGCCAATTCATGCACGGCTTGAAGGCGGCGGGCATTTCGGTGGATCGCAAGATTATGGCCGACATGGCGGTGAAGGACGCCGCCGGCTTCACGCAACTGGTGGAGCAGGCGAAGGCCGCGCTGGCGAAATCGAAGCCGGAAGCAAAGAAGGCGTAACACTCTTCAGTCTTCCAAGACGAAACCTGCAACGGAGAATGAAGCCCGGAGGCTCAGGCCTTCGGGCTATTCAATTGCTGGTCGCTCCAGCTATTCGCTGCGGAGCGCGATGACGGGATCCACTCTTGTCGCGCGGCGCGCGGGAATGTAGCAAGCGAGCAGCGCCACGCCGGCCAGCGTCAGCGAGACGGCAGTCATCGTGATCGGATCCGTCGGGCTGATCTGGAAGAGCAGATTCTGCATGAGCCGAGTGAGCGCGAATGCGGCGGCGATTCCGGCGACCACTCCGATGACGGCGAGCCTCGCGCCGAATCCCAACACCAGCAGCAGGACGTCGCGCGTCTGCGCGCCCAGAGCGATGCGGATGCCGATTTCCTGCGTGCGCTGCGCCACGGCGTAACTGGTGACGCCGTAAATTCCCACCGAAGCCAGAATCAGCGCGACCACGGCAAAAATTCCCAGCAAGAATGCGGAAAGACGCTGCTGTGCGACGGAATCCGTCATGCTGCTATCCAGGGATTGAAGCTGCGTGATGGGCTGATCGCGATCCACCGCCGCAATGGCACTCCGCACGTCTGGCACGATCTGCAATGGATTACCCGCCGTTTTGACTACGACCGTCATCACCGGCCAAGGGCGCTGCGGGAGCGGAGTATAAAGCTCGTCGATCGGGTGAGCGCCAACGCCTTGATTGTGTACGTCCGCGACCACTCCCACGATTTCGGAAGGCGTGCGCTGGCGAGCAATTTGAATGTGATGGCCGAGGGGATCCGCGTTAGGCCAATAGAGCTTCGCGAGGCTTTCGCTGATGATGGCTACGTCGGCCGCGTTTTCGTTATCGGCGTCGGTGAAATACCTGCCGCGCAATAGAGAAATGCCGAGCGTCTGAAAGTACGAGGGGCTGATGGAATTCCAGACGGCTACCGGGCGCTGCCCACGAGGGAGCTCCGGCGGCATGCTATCCACAAGATAGGGAGCAAAGGTGCCCGAATTGGGGGGAACCATGAAAGCCGTCGCGACAGATCGCACCGGCGGCAAGGCCGAAATCCTTTCGCGAACGTCCCGGTAGAAATCTGTTTTTTGATACGGCTGCGAATATTTTGCCGTGGGCAAGGAAATTTGAAACGTCAGCACATTTTCCGGCGTGAATCCCAGATTTACACGCAGCAGTTGGACGAAACTGCGCAGCAGAAGTCCCGCGCCCACAAGTAAAACGACGGAAAGCGCAAGTTCGGCCACGACGAGCGTCGCGCCCAGGCGATTGCGGCGCGGGCCGGAAGACGAGCCGCGCGAACTTTCCTTCAGCGCATCGGACAAATTCACTTTCGCCGCGCGCCAGATCGGCGCGAGACCGAACAGAATCCCCGTCAGAAGTGAAATTGCCAACGAGAACAGCAGAACGCGCGTATCGACTCCGATGCCGTTTGTGCGTGGCAGCGGAAGATTCTGGCGCGAGTTCAGGAATTGCACTCCCGCTGAGGCCACGAGCACGCCCAGGCCGCCACCCGCGAGAGCTAGAAGCACGCTTTCCGTAAGGAATTGCCGCGCCAGTTGAACTGTGGACGCACCCAGCGCCGCGCGCACAGCGGTTTCCTTCCGTCGACCAGCGGCGCGGACCAGCAGCAAATTGGCGACATTCGCGCACGCTATGAGCAGTACAAATCCGACCGCGCCGAGTAACACCCAAAGGGTTTCGCGAACGCCGCCGACGGTGGAATCAGTGAGCGACGCCGGAATGAGGGTGCCAAAAGCGCCGGCATCCGTGTTCGCGGGAAATGCCTTCGCGTACGCTTTGGCGATGGTATCGAGTTCCGCGGTTGCCTGCGCAATAGAAACGCCGGGTTTCAGCCGCCCATAACCAAGCAGGTAGCCCGATCCGGTGTTTATCCGCTCCGGCGGAAAGAGACTGAATTCGTACGGGCGCGGGATCCAGATGTCCGTGCTTTGGAAAGGCACGTCCAGGTCCTGAGTGAGGATCCCAACGATGTTGTAACTGAGGCCGTTCAACGAAATGCTGTGCCCCAAGACTTTCGGATCGCTCCCGAAGCGGTCACGCCAGAGCGAATAACCGAGCACAGCAACCGGCGCGGTGCCGGGCTTGCTTTCCCCGGGAAGAAATCCGCGGCCTAATGCTGGCTGCACTCCGATTACGTCAAAGAAAGAGGACGAGACGCGCGCGGCCTGGATCTGCGCAGGTTGGCCCGCGCCAACGAGGCTGAAGGTGTCTGTAGCAACGACGGCGAATGACTGGAACGAAGTCGCACGGTCATTGACAAAAAGAAAGAACGGATAGCCGAACGCGCCGCCTGAAAGGCCCCGCTGCTCGTCGTATCCGGAAATCTGGACAATCCGGCCCGGGTCTTTGAACGCCAGCGGCCGGAGAATCACAGCGTTGACGACGCTGAAAATGGCGGTGTTTGCGCCGACGCCCAGCGCCAGTGTGAGAATGGCGATCGCGGCAAAGCCCGGACCCTTCTTGAGAATCCGCGCGCTGAATTTAATGTCCTGCCAAATGCCGTGCATAGCGCCTCCGTCCCGCCGCCGAAGCGACACCTCAACCTGCTAGGGAGACGCGACGATGTCAAGAAGCGTTACAAGTCATAGGACATGGAAACGCTACTCGTAGCGCAGCGCGATGAGCGGGTCCACTTTCGTGGCGCGGCGCGCAGGAATCCAGCATGCGGCGAGCGCGACGATGAAGAGAATCATGACGGAGACGGTGAACGTCACGGGATCCGTCGGCGTAACTTCAGAAAGCAGCGAGAGTAGCACGCGGGTGAGAACCAGGCTTGCCCCGATGCCGAGCACGAGTCCGAGGATCGCGAGCTTTGCGCCCTGCACGAGAATCATGCCAAGGACGTTTCCGCGCTGCGCGCCAATCGCCATACGAACGCCAATTTCTCGCGTGCGCCGGCCAACTGCATACGCCATTACGCCGTAAATTCCGACAGCGGCGAGAAGCAGCGCCAGTCCCGCGAACGCCACGAGCAGCGCCATATTGAATTGCTCCGTCGCGACGTCGCTCGCCATGATGTCGTCCATTGTCTCGATACCATACACCGCGACGTTCGGATCGACGGCTGCCGCAATCGAACGCAGGCTCGGAATCAGAGCTGGTGAAGCTCCTGAAGTGCGGATCACTAAATTCATAAAACTCTCGGATGCTTGCTCTTCGGGTAGATAGATTTCCGGCGGAATTTCATTCATCGGTCCGGCCTGCCGCGTATCACCCACAACACCAACAATGGTGTTCCAGGTGCTATCTGTTCCTAACTGAATGCGATGGCCGATCGGGTTTTCATTGCGGAAAAACGATCGCGCAAAAGCTTCATTCACCACAGTCACGTTCGTCGTGGTTGCGCCATCGTTTTGATCGAAGTATCGACCTGACTTCAGCGGGATTCGCAAAGCCGAAAAGAATCCCGGACTCACGCAATTCACTTCCGAACTGCCCGCTCCGGCAAGTGCCGGCGTC
>Ga0335078_10000421_pt1 | contig 66034 bp, 35 predicted proteins | sample Lox_Sample_32_FD_206711 | JGI IMG/M metagenome (GOLD analysis project Ga0335078, IMG submission 206711) | Soil microbial communities from Loxahatchee National Wildlife Refuge, Florida, United States - Lox_Sample_3.2 | ecosystem: Environmental > Terrestrial > Soil > Wetlands | place: USA...
GCTCCTTTTTCTATCGATTTTACCCATTTTTCAGGGGGAACACAACCTCAAACCATCATGTCATAATACTTGACATTTCTCTACGCTTCGCTGACTTTCAACACATAGTCAAAAATTCAGGATAGTTGAATTGCCCGTCCCCGTTTCCGCTGCCGCCCCATTGCGTTATATAGCATCCCAAGCTGTTAAACTCCTGTATCCTGTTATTATGCAGGTCTGTGACATAAACGTTTCCGCTGCTGTCTATAACTATCCCCACAGGGGCAATAAATTGGCCGTCCCCGGTTCCATAACCGCCCCATTGTGTTATATATGTGCCCGAACTGCTGAATTTTTGAATTAAATCATGGCCGGAATCCGCAACATACACATATCCGCTGCTGTCTGTCGCTACTCCAATAACATCATTAAACTGGCCGTTCCCGCTTCCATTGCTGCCCCATTGTGTTATATATGTACCGGTACTGCTAAACTTTTGAATCCTGCTATTGCTGTTGTCTACAACATACACTCCACTGCTGTCTACCGCTATTCCATAAGGCACATCGAATTGCCCGTTCCCGTTTCCACTACCTCCCCATTGTGTTATATATGTACCGGTACTGCTAAACTTTTGAATCCTGTTATTGTAAGAGTCCACAACATATACTCCACTGCTGTCTACTGCTACTCCATAGGGCACATCGAATTGCCCGTTCCCGCTTCCACTGCCTCCCCATTGTGTTATATACGCGCCTGTACTGCTGAATTCCTGGATTCTGTTATTCCCTTCATCCGAGACATAAACGTTTCCGTTGCTGTCTACCGCTACTCCAACAGGGCTATCAAACTGTCCATTTCCGTTTCCAGAAGTACCCCACTGGGTAATATAACATGGGGGTGGTTGTGGTGAAGCTATGCAAATCGGGGTATTAGTGCATGTAGGCGAATATGATGGTGTACTTGTCAATGTTAAAGTATATGTAGGTGAATTTGTAAAGGTCGCTGTATAAGTAGCCGTTGTAGAAGGGCTCCATGTAGGCGTATTCGTATATGTCGGCGTGCAGGTCGGCGTAGGCGGCACTCCGGCCAGTTCAATTGCTATTCCTGAAGCATAATCGGAATACTGGGAACCTAATGTCCATGTTATGGTATTTGAACCGGGGACTATATTTCCGTTGCTGTCCCCCAGCGAATTTGGATTTTGGGAAAATGCCGCTGTGTTTTCCTGTATATAAGGCGATATAAGGCCAGCCGGCCACACGTTGGCATAAAAACTTAATCCCGTTACTACTATTGAATTAGTGCTTGTCGTAGTCAGCGTAATATCTAACGGTGAGCAATTAAGGCAGGCATTACTGTTGTAGTTTAATATGGGATTGGTTTGTGAAACGTTGCTGTATTCGGCCAATACAACATCACATTCGCTAGTCGGAGAGATGTAGTTTATAGTTACAGTCTCTTGCGTTCCGCCCTGGCTGCCGATAGGTAAATACCACATTTCATCGCCGAAGTACGAGCCAGCGATAAAAGGTATGGAAGTTATTTTAATGAATGATTCTCCATCCCATGTTGCGGAAGATATCTCATAAGAATAAACCGAGGACGATAAAATCAAAATTTCGTTTGAATTACCTGACGGCGTAAAATAAAACGAGAATGTCGAAGCGCCCGCTCCAGTTTCCGACTCGCTGGATACAAAATTTGGAACGGCATATAGATTGGCAATCACAAAAAAACCGAAAAATACGAATAATAGTTTTTTCATTGTTATTCCTCCGGCGTTAATGTCGGAGTTGGCGTTTCCGGCGTTGATGTCTGCGTCACCGTCGGTGTCGGTGTCAAGAGTGAAACCGCAATATCCTGTATATTTGATATTTGCCTGTTGGCCGTAAGCGTTGCTATCATTTGCGGATGTGTCGCGGCGTAGCCGTATATTTCGATATAATCATATTTACTATCGCGGGAATATACTATCCAGCTTTTAGCCGGGACATTGAAATTTTTTAATGATATTTTATCATTTGCGTTTTGGTAGGCGTAAAGAACTCTTGTTTTATATAATACCGGGGTCGGCGTCACGCTGAACCAAGGATTTGTCCCTGTAGGCGGTTGTGATGTGCCTGCATACGCATGTAATGCATTAAGAAGTAAAGCAATTAACAAAAATAAGAAAATTGATTTTTTCATTGTGTTATCCCCTCTTTCTGGTTTTTTTGTTCAATTGCGTTTTCTAAATAAAGACACATAAAGTTTAAGTGCATAAAGTCACTTCCAATTTTTGTGTTTTATTTGCGTCGTCCCTTGTGCCTCGCAGCTTGCCCCTATATCGGTAATGCACATCGTATCGGTGAGTATAATATATGACTATACAGCCGATGTCAAGAAAAAATGATAACGTTTTTTTGGATGCTTCTGGATATTTCAGGTACTTTTGAATATTCGACTGGAAAAATGCAAATAAAAAGGCGGCTTTCGCCGCCTTTTTTTAATATTTTCATTATATTTTTTACTGCTTCCCCTGTATTACCGCCAATATTTTATATCTGTTTAAATTTATTCCACCTGTTTTACCGTGTACCATGAGTATTTAAGCGATAAGGTGGTTGCTATATTTGAAATCACAGCATCTATGCTTATATTGTTTATATTTATGGAAAAACCGCCGCTGAAAACCGTGGTTGCAGGCAAAGTCTGGTTCATTACATCCTGGGTAGCAGGCGAGAAAATGTTGTTTGTATTGGTTGATCCCATTGAGCTGAAAAGCATCTGCGAAACTCCAAACCTGACCGTCAGGATTTCGTTTATCTTGCTTTCGGCAGCTATGTAAAGCGGCAGGTTAAACGAGCTTGAGTCAACCTCGTTATTGGTTGTGTTTATTATTGGCGAAGCAGTTTCGTTTGCAATTACGCTCTTCAGCGTATTGCTTGAATAGCTGCCTACTATACCGGGAATTAAGGTTACATTATTATTAATATTAATATTATAGCATGCCCCGAGGTTCAGGTTAAAAGCCGAAAAAGACCTCGTTCCCTTGTTGCTTGATGTTAATATGCCGGAGCTCACGTTATAAGTATTGTAGATGTCCGTTGTTTGTATGTTGTTTATTCCGACATTTGCGCCAATAATAAACGGCATGAACATCATGGCCCTGGCGTTAACCGTGACGCCTATGCCGCCCGTTGTCTTAAGGGAGCCGTCGGCGATTTTTGCCGTAACAAGCCCGTTGTTAGTGAAATTGTAGTTACTTACCGTTCCCGTGTTGTCTATAAAGGGCAATTCCAGGGCTATTCCGAAGTCCGCAGTATCTTTAAAGCTTGCGCCGAGGTTAAGTTTTACAGCCAGCGACGAGTCGTCAAACAGGTCCGTGCGGTTAAAATTTGTCCAAATATCGTAATTTGACGGTGTGCTGTTGTCCGATGAAGCGTTTGATGCAATGCCCAGTAAAAGTCCAAGCCCAAGGCTGTCGCTCGGCGCCATGCTTGCCATAATTCCGCAAAAATTTGACGGCACCCTGACGGTCTCCACGTCTGCTTTGGTATCATAGGAAACTATGTTCCCCGATGGCAGCAGCGGTTCTGCGCTTAAAATCGTCCCAACATATGGATTATCAAAGGCGCCTATTGTAAAATTGGACACCCCTATGTTTATATAGCCGCTGTTGTTGTCTTTGTTTGCCACAAAATTATTTCTGAAATTCCCTAACAATCCTGGAAATGGCGTTATGAGCTCGTCGTCCAGCGGCACCATCCACGGCACGCCTCCCAGCCCCATACCCGTCATCCTGGCGTTCGTCGCAAATGAAGCAGCGGTAAAAATGAATATTATTGCCAGTACAAAATAAATTTTTTTCATTATTTTCCTCCGTATATTAATGATAATACATCATGGTTGCTTTATTGTAATTCGCGCCGTCACAGTAAGCTACGCATGGCGTGCCGTTGTTTATAAAAAGCGAAATATACTGCGCAGCGCCTGCAGAGAAAGCTTTACTGCCGACGGTTGTCCATTGCCCGGCAGCAGACGCGCAGGTCATGACCGTAACCTTGCTGGAATTTGCGTTATCCTGGAATGCTACATAAGGGATCTGGTTATATAACTGCAAAGACAAATAATTTACGCTTTCTTCGGAAAAATCCGCCCCGCCATAAGGAACCCATCCTCCCGAATAGTATTCTACAGCCGCCCTGCCGTACCCGCTGCTGCTTGTATCAGAAAAAGCGACATAAGGAGTGCCGCCTTCTACGCTGAGCGACGGGGCGCTCTGGGTACGCCCAAAGGAACTGCCCCCGACTGCTGCCCAAGTGCCGCCTGTAAATGTCATCACATAAATTGAATTCGAACTGCTGTCAACATAAGCGACATATTGTACTCCGTTGCTGACGCACATCGATGGCGCAAGGCTTGTTTGTCCAAAGGCATTTCCTATAGATGTCCAGCTCACGCCTGTATAGGTTATCACCGATATTGTTGAATTTGACACATATGCAATATAGGATGTCCCGTTTGTGCCGGACAGGTATGAAGACATTGAACTGATCGCGTTTGTTGTGGTGTATTTATTTGATGCGATATTATACATTACCATTTCATTCAGGTAGTCCTGGTAAGTCACGTACGGTGTCCCTCCATACACAAATACCGATGTGTACTGGGTAGGCGACGCAAGGTATTCGTTGGTAACCCAGCTGCTGCCGTTATAATCCATGACTGTTGCCCTGGAATTCGCGGTGGCGTCGACAAATGCCACATACGGCGTGTTGTTGTACACATAAAGCGAAGTATAGCTTGCCGCTCCCGGCGAAAAGCCCCCTGCATTGCCGACCACGCGCCATTGCGGCGATGACGACGGGCTCGTAGAAGTGTTTTTGCTGCACCCCCACAACAGGAGGAACAGTGCTCCGGTTATCAATAAAACGCATAATATTCTTTTCATTTAAGGCCTCCGTATATTCTGGTTTTGTTGGTCTGCAAACCAAAGATATGAATTTAATTCAACTTTATATATTTCAATCAAAATTCAAGTTCCATATTTTAAAATTCTTGACTATTTTATTACTTCTTTATTCATTGTCAATATAAATATAAATGATCCCCGGCTCATTAGCCGGTGGATTCCTGTGCAGGGTAATAGATTATTGACGCAAGTCAATGTTCTTTTGTTTACCATTATTTAATTAAGTTGACAAATGCTCAGCCCTGCGTATACTAAAAATTGATGTAAACTTTCGATACGCTTACTTTCGTCTAAAATATAAATTTAAAAAGGAGGAAAAGTATGAAAAAATTTGTTTTTGCAGTTATTTTTCTGGCAGTTTTATCTGTTTCCGGCCTTTACGCCGCAGGCTTTTTTACCACAATAGATGGAGGTTATACTCAGGCCTCAATGTCCCAGGTCAATTCTGCCATTATCGGCAATGACTCGGGCCCCGGCATCAATAATACTCAGCTGGGGGCAGGCGCTTATTTCGGGATAGACGGGATGTACCTCACAAAGGAAAATCTTGGATTTCATTTAAAGTTTGAATACGTAAGCATTTCTACCGGCCAGATTCAGTACAATAACGGTGTTCCAGGCACCGATTTTACTTACGGCGATATTGAGGTCGATCCATATATGGTCCCGTTAATGGTCGGCGTATCATATACCTTGCATACCAAAGGCAGCCCATTTTCCTTAACAGCCGGATTATACGGCGGTATTGCGCCGGCTTATCTTTACTACAGGCAGCATACAATCGACCCTGTGACCACGGACCAGTATTATGGCGATCTTGAATATGATGAGATGTATGACGGACTCGGGTTTTGCTCAGAGGGCATGCTTAGTGCAAATTACTGGTTTACAAAGAACTTTTCACTCGGAGTGGAATTCGGTTACAGGTATGCAAATATTTCCAAAATGACAGCCGAGGGTGACGCTTATGACAATGCCGGTAATTTCATGGTCGGCAGCGGCCAGCCTCTCCAGGACGGCAACGGCAATAATGTAGGTGTTGATTTTTCCGGAATTAATGTAGGAGTAAACCTTGTCTATCATTTCGGCTGGGTGGCATACGAGGAATACTAATAGTGGAACCCCGCCGGCAGGAGTCGGCGGCTCCTTAAAAACCACCGGAGCACTATAATCAGGTTGCGACGTCCCCCAAGCGTCAAAGCACAGTGGAACCGGAGGTTATAAAGAGTTCCCTCCGGGAATGCTTTAGTCCCGAGCGAAGTCGAGCGGATATAATTAATCCCCCTACCGGGGATTTCTTTCCGGACACAAAAAAAACAAAAAGCCGGGCATAAGAGCCCGGCTTTTTTCATTTATGCCAAACTGCAATTATTTGATTATAGCTTAAATAATTCCTCAAATAGATAAAATGCTTATGCTTAATAATTTATAGTAAACGCCTGCACATTATTATACACGTCTGTTACATAAATCCACCCGTTACTGTCAACAGCCACTCCCCACGGCAGTCGGAACAGCCCATCGCCAACGCCATATGAACCCCACTGGGTGATGTAATTGTAGTTCAGGTCAAATACCTCCACGCGGTAGTTTCCCTGGTCAACCACATAAATCTTTCCTTTTACGTCGTCCACCCATAAGCTTTCAGGGCTGATAAAGTTTCCGGTTCCGCTTCCGTAAGATCCAAATGCGGTTATATAATTACCGTTCAAGTCAAATACCTGGATTTGGTTGTTTCCTGTGTCCGAAACATATACTTTTGAATTTTGAACGTCCGCGAATATATTCTGCGGGCTGTTAAATGATGCGGGCTTGGTAGCCTCGGACCCGGATCCCCATATGGCCGTGCAGGTTATGCCGTCAGGTGAAAAAACCTGGATGCGGTTGTTGCCAGTATCTGCAACATATACCGTGCTGTGTGTGCCGTCAACAGACACGCCCTCTGGGCTATTGAACTGTGCGGGTATAAACATACTGTTGCCGTCGCCATAAGACCCCCACTGCGTTATGGAATTGCCGCTCATGTCATAAGACTGTATCTGGTGAAACCCTGTATTGGCCAGGTATATGACACCATGCGTCGTATCAACACTTATACCGTATACACTTCCGCTGATACCGGAGCCCATTGTGCCCAGTTGTGTTCCCCAGTTGCCGCTGTTCGTGCTCATCACCGATATGTAACCGGCGTTGATCTGCGGCAGATAGGCTTTGCCGTTGCCGTCAACCGTGATTCCGCTCTGTTGTGGGCTGTAATTATGCCTTGTAATATAAACTGCCTGTGGCGGCAAAGTAGGCGTTATAGTTGGGGGTACTGTTGGCGTGAATGTATTTGTCCATCCGTTCACAATCGCCGTGCCTGCTATGGAAGTCAAAGTTATATTATATGTTTCTGTTGAGTTCGGGGTATTTGTCGTAGTGGAAGTCGGCGTTATGGTCGGAGTTGTTGTAAATGTAAATATGGAAGCCACTGTTGTCTGCTGCTGGGCAACAAGGGTGCCTATTGCCGCCGCTGTCTGCGTCGCGTTTGGGGAAGGCGTCAAAGTAAACGTCGGCGTGGATGTCCATCCTGCCATCGCCGCTGTCTGTTGCTGAGCGACAATGGTGCCTATTGCCGCCGCTGTCTGTGTGGCATTCGGGGTGTTTAGGGATGTGAACGTAGCCGTTACAGTAGGTGTCTTTGTCGCGGTCCATCCGGCAACTGCCGCTGTCTGCTGCTGCACAACCTGCGTGTCAACTGCAAGTACTGTCTGCGCTACGTTTGGCGTGGCTGCTGCCGCCGGGTTATTTGTCTTGCTGCATCCCTGGGATATAATTATAACAGATAAAAAAACAGACATAATAATACATAGTTTTCTCATAGGTCGCTCTCCTGAATTATATTTTGACTCCAATTCCACTTTTTAAATTCAAAATCAATTTTATGAATTATAAAATAAAACCGTTAATTTTCAATGTGTTTTTTGTCAAAAGTTATGCTAATCCCCGGTTTGGCATAACTGTATTTGTTTCTTTTGCAAGAACAACGCTCTTGCGCTGTCCATTATTTTTAGATCTTTCGTGGAGACAGCCCTCAGGGCTGTCTCTCTTTAATCTCTTCTTATAGTGTCAACAATCCTTCTTTCAGAATCATATACAGTCACAATCAGCGGCATCTCGCCCGGAAGCGAGTGCGTTGCGCACCCGAAGCACGGGTCATAGGTCCTGAATGCCATCTCAACCATATTTAGGATGCCGTCAGTTACCTTGCCTGCTTTTTCGACAAGTGCCTTTGCCGCGTTTCTTATTACCATATTCATCGCGCCGTAGTTAAAGGACGTCGCGACTATTATATTTACTTTTTGCACCATGCCTTTTTCGTCTGTTTTATAGTGATGTATTAAAGTCCCTCTCTGCGCCTCGACAATACCCACACCCTCTGACGGAGTTGCTGTCGGTATCAGCCTGATATTATCCGACAATATTTCAGGGTCATTGCTGAGCTCCACAAGGTGCTCGCAGAAATAAAGCAGCTCTATCACCCTTGCCCAGTGCTGTGCAAGCACCTGGTGCGCGGGTTTGCCGCCGAGAGTCTTAAACATTCTTTCATATTGTTCCTGCGCGAGCGGTGTCGCCATGCCGTCCGCCGCGTTCAGCCTGCCGAGCGGCGCGACTGTCGCGAAAGACGAGTCCGGCCCGTCAACAAGGCCCTTCCATCCTCTTTTCTTTAAGTACGGGAACTTCAGGTATGTCCACGGCTCGGTATGCTCTGCCACATAATCCAGATACTCCGGCGCCGAGAATTTATACAGTTCCTTGCCTGTCGAGTCCACTACCCTGACCTTACCGTCGTACATGTTCATTTTATTATTCTCGTCCACAACGCCCATGTAATTTGTCACAAGCTTGAAAGGCGAGCTTAATATCAGTTCCACATATTCCTTGTTCTTTAGAACAACATCATCAAATATTTTTATGGTTACCTTGGCGAATTCCAGGAGCTCCAACGCCCACTTTTGTATCTGGCTGACCTCTTCCTTGTTCAGGCCCTTTGACACTCCGCCGGGCAGTCCCATAACCACATGGGTCTGGTGCCCAGAGAGCATTGCCTGTATTTTCTGCGCCTTTGAGCGCGCTTCTATGACTGCTTTTCCTGTAGCAAGCCCTACTTTTTCTATGACTCCGAGTATGTTCCTCTGCGACTTGTCAGCCTGCGGCCCGACCACAAAATCAGGCGCCGCAAGCGCGTAAAAATGCGCTATATGAGAGTGTATACTGTGCGCCTCGTAAAAAAGCCTGCGCAGCTTGATTGCAGGCGCGGGCGGCGTGACTTTATATACGGCGTCGACTGCCTTTGTGCTTGCCATGTGGTGCACTCCGGGGCAGACTCCGCAGATTTTCGGCACAATGCGGGGCAGTTCCTCTACCGGCCTGCCTTCGCAGAATTTTTCAAAACCCCTGAGCTCAGGCACCTGCAAATACGCGTTTTCAACCTGGCCTGAATCATTCAGGAAAATTTCTATTTTACCGTGGCCCTCGAGCCTTGTTATCGGGTCTATTGTTATTTTTTTCATTATTTTGCCCTCCTGAGCAAGGACACAGGCAGGTTAAACCTGTAAAAGGTCCCGTCTACATCCTTTATGTCGTCCGTTATTCTCGCGACTTCTTCGGGCGTGTCTGCGTCTATGACCGACGCGACAGCCGAAAGCATCTTCGCGCCCATGTCGACCACGTCTTTCGCCGGGCCAAAGCATCCCCTGCACGGCATGTTTGCCAGTATGCACCTGGAGCCGCAGCCGCTGCGGGTGGCAGGGCCGTTGCATATTATTCCCTGCTCAAGCAGGCATTTTTCCTTCACCGGTATTATTTCATGCGGCCTGTAAAACTTTTTTACTTTTTTCTCCGATGATTTTACACGAGGGCATTCCTCGCACAGGTTTTTTTCACCGGCTATAACCGTGCCTGCCTCAGGCAGGTTGCCGGACACTATTGCGTCTATTGCCGCATTTATCAGGTTTGTGGTCGGCGGGCATCCGGGAAGGTAATAATCAACTTCCACGACCTGTCCAAGTGCTTTAACATAATCATGCATTACCGGTATTTCCACATCGCCCTCAGTCACCTTGAACTCAGGCTGGGGGTAGACAGTAGAGCCGTTTGAAGCGTCAACTGATTCCGAAGTTTTATATACCCTGTCAAGTATTCCCTGCTTTGTTGTAAAATTGGCAAGCCCGGGTATGCCGCCAAGGTAAGCGCATGAGCCGTAAGCCACAAGAAGTTTTGATTTTTTGCGCATAAGCTCGGCCATGTGCTTTTGCTCTGAGTTCCTTACTGCGCCGTTGAAAAAAGTCACGTCTATTGACTTGTCAGCCAGCGCCTCTACGTCCGGCACCTTGAAATCCATTGCGATCGGCCAGAACTTTATGTCAGCCGCGGCCGCCACGTCCAGTATTTTTTCGTCTATGTCCAGCAATGACACGTCACATCCGCCGCATGCGCCTGCCCAGTACATCGCTATGTTGAGTTTCTTCTTGTCTGGCATAAAATAAACCTCCTAGGTTTTTATATCTTATATCTGCTATTTAATATCTAATATGCCTCATTTCACCGTTTCCTTAATTTCGTTCCATTTCAGCGCGCCGAGTTTTCTTACCTTATCTGTAATCTCGCTTACCACCTCGGCAAACCTGTCTCCCTCTGACGCCGAAACCCACTCGAGCATAAATCTTTCTTTTTCAATGCCAAAACCCTCAAGCATCTTGTATATAAGAGGTATCCTTTTCTGCATATTATAATTTCCTATATTATAGTGGCAATCTCCCGGATGGCAGCCGCATACAAGCACGCCGTCAGCCCCGTCGGAAAAAGACTTCAGTATAAAAGTCGGGTCAACCCTGCCCGAACACATTACTTTAATCGGAATAACGTTTTCAGGGTATTTTATCCTGCTTGTGCCTGCCAGGTCAGCGCCTGTATATGAGCACCAGCGGCATAAAAACGCTACTATTCTCGGTTCAAAATTTTCAGCCATTTATTGCCTCCTAAGTCAATGTTTTCGAGACAAACCCTCAGGGTGAAGTCGAGAATTACATTGACTTATACCCGTTCAAGTCCAACGCTACTGCCGAGGACAAGAGGTGTTAGAGTCTGTCATCGGAATCTTAGCACCCGTTCAAGTCCGAGGCTAAAAGCCGAGGACAAGGGGTGCCATGTTTTTATTTTTTTGCGCCACACGCGGCACGTCGCACTTGCCACGTTCATACTTTTTCCAGTATTGCTTCTATCTCCGAGTAAATCTGCGGGTCTTTGTATCCTCTTTGCTTGGCAGCGCCTGACGGGCATACTGCCACGCATGTGCCGCAGCCTTTGCATACTGCTTCGATTATTTCAGATACTTTTTTGGACTCGTTATATTCTATCGCACCGTACGGACATACTCCAATGCACAGCTTGCATCCTGCGCAAAGAGTATCGTCAATAGACGATGTTATAGGCTCGAGCACAACCTTGCCCTTGCCGATATTTGCCAGCGCCTGCGCTGCTGCCGCGTTTGCCTGGGCAACAGTGTCAGGTATATCTTTCGGCCCCTGCGCGCATCCGGCAATATAAATACCATCGGATGCCGTGGATACAGGAGCGAGTTTCGGGTGCTTCTCGAGGAAAAACCCGTCCTTGCTCCTGCTCAGCGAGAATACTTTTGCTGTCTTGTCCGCGTCGTTTGCAGGCTGCAGCCCTACACTTAAGACAACCATGTCAACAGGCATCCTCCTGACTTTTGCGGCCAAAGTATCCTCAAACCTTACTATTAATTTTCCTTTTTCCTCTGCTGTTTCCGCAAGTCTGGTCACTTCAGCGCCCTTGCCCCTGATAAAATCCACTTCCTCGTGCAAACAGCGCTTATAAAACTCCTCGTACCCCTTGCCGAAAGCGCGGATGTCTATGTAAAACTCGTATACCTTGGCGCTTGTTTTTTCTTTTATAAGATGTGCGAGCTTCATGGAATACATGCAGCATACCCTGGAGCAGTGCTCGTTCGCGTTCGTGTCCCTGCTTCCGATGCAGTGCAGTATCGCGACAGACTTGGGTTCCGCGCCGTCTTTCATTACTACCTTGCCGTTTGTAGGCCCGCTCGCGTGCGTGAACCTCTCGAACTCAAGCGATGTGTATACGTTGTCATAAACCCCGTAGCCGTAGCGTTCAAGGTATTTCTTGTCGTTAAATGTATTATATCCGGTCGTTATTATTATATTACCTACGTCCACTTTCACCATTTCGTCTTTCATGTCGAGGTTTATTGCGCCCCTCTCGCATTTTTTTATGCACGCCTTGCATTTCTTGCATGTAGCCATGTCTATGACATAAGCAGCAGGTATTGCCTGTGGGAAAGGCCTGTATACGGCTTTTCTCTTTCCCTGCATTTCCTCAAATTCGCTCGGGATATTTTTTACCGGGCATATTGCTTCGCACAATCCGCAGCCCGTGCACTTTGACACGTCCACGTAGCGCGCTTTTTTCCTTATTTGGACCGTAAAATTTCCTATATATCCTTTTACATCCTCAACTTCGCTGTATGACATAAGCTCGATATTTTTGTTCTGTGCCACTGAAACCATTTTCGGCGTGAGTATGCAGGCCGCGCAATCAAGAGTCGGGAATGTCTTGTCAAACTTCGCCATGTGTCCGCCTATTGTCGGCGATTTCTCGACTAAATATACTTTCTTTCCTGATGACGCTATTGTCAGCGCTGCCTCTATTCCTGCTATGCCGCCGCCAACTACCAGCGTGGCAGGGTTTACAGGTACTTCCCTGAACTCGAGCGGCTCGTGGTTGCCCACCCTTTTCACAGCTGCCGCAACGAGCTTTTTGGCCTTTTCAGTGGAGCGCGCGTTGTCCATAGAAACCCATGAGCACTGCTCCCTGATATTTGCCATCTGGAACATGAACTCATTCAGGCCCGCTGCCTTCACGGCGCCCCTGAAAGTCGGCTCATGCATAAGAGGCGAACACGAAGCTACGACAATATGCGTCAGGTTTTCTTTTTTTACGTCCTCTTTTATCATTTCCTGCCCCGGGTCAGAGCACATGTATTTATAGTCTTTTACAAGCGCAACACCCGGCAGTTTCTTCGCGAATTCCACCACCTCGTTAACATTTACAGTGTGCGCTATGTTTGTGCCGCAGTGGCAGACATAAACTCCTATTCTTTTTTGCTTGCCGTTGTCTTTGCTCATTGTCAGTTACCTCCTGCTTTGGCAAGTGTCTTCTTCGCGTCAGTGAAGTTCTCGTTGATGCCAAGCTGTTTTGCGTCCAGTCCCAGCGCGTATCCTGCGAGCTGGGTGAAATATAATATTGGTATGTCTAGTTTTTCCTTGAACTTTTTGATTATTTCCGTCTGGTATCCCTCCAGGTTTATCTGGCAAAGCGGGCACGCGGTCACCATGCAGTCTGCGCCTGATTCTTTTGCCGCGTATAGTATGTCGCGCACAAGCTTCAATGCGACATCTTCCTTTGTGCTCATAAGCATGCCGCCGCAGCATTTTGTCTTTGCGTCGAAAAACACAGGCGACGCTCCGCACCACGACATGAGCTTGTCGAGCTTTTCCGGGTTTTCTGTGTCGTCAAATGTGCCTTTCGGCCTCACAAGCTGGCACCCGTAGTAGCACGCTACTTTGATGTCTTTCAGGTTGCGCTTCACTAAAGTTTTAATATCGGTGCCGACATCGTTGAATATAATTTCAAGTATATTCCTTATTTTTACTTTTCCGTCGTATGTAAGCCCTTCTTCCTTGAGCATGCCGTTTATCTTATCCTGCAGGCCTTCCTCTGCTTTCATAAATTTCTTGGCTTTCTGCAGCACGGTAAAGCACGCGCTGCACGGCACTGCCATGTCATGGCCCGTCTTCTCCGCTATTGCCAGGTTGCGCGCAGCAAGGTAAACCGCCTTGTGCTCGTCAAAATTCATGTACATTGTTGCGCCGCAGCAGTTCCAGTCTGGAACTTCCTCGAGCTCCAGTTTCAGTGCCTTAAAAAGCTCTTTTGTTGAAGCGTCGTATGGCTTGTTGCTTACTTCAAGCGAACATCCCGGGTAATAAGTGTATTTTTTCATGATGCCACCTCTGCCTTTTCCGCGGGTCTTGGCGCATCCTTGGCCTTCAAAACCTTCCTGATATATTTTGCACCCTTAACCTTTGACGGAAAAAAAGGCATCCTGTTTGTCAGGAGCATTTTTATCGAAAGCGGTATAAGTTTAAAAAAATTGAATGGGTTTGTGCGGAGGTTATACCTGACGATAAGTTCCGCCTCAAAGTTTCTTCCGTGCTCGCTTACTACTGTGCCGAAGTCCTGTGCCATTTTAATTGCTTTCTTGTTTTTCGGCCCTATGCCGTATTTTATGCCGAATCTTTTAAGGTGGTACATGAAATCCGTAAAGTTTATGCCTGCCGGGCAGCGCGCGCCGCAAAGGTAACACGAGGCGCAGATCCATACAGTATCACTTTTTAATACTTCCTCAATCATGTCGGCCCGCAGCATTGCGATAATCTGCCTCGGGGTATAGTCCATGGCAAATGACACCGGGCAGCTGCCTGAACACGTGCCGCACTGTATGCATTCCTTTAGTTTTTCGCCTTCAGGCAATTGCTCGAATTCTTTTGAAATAATCTTGGAGAGTTCCTTCTGCTTTTTGGTGTTAAGCATTTTTTTACTCCTTGAAGTTGGATTTTGAAATGAGTTATTGTGAAATTATTCACTTCGCTGCTTAAAAAAAATGAAAATCAAAAGCTGTTATATGAGGTTGTTCTTAGTATTTATTCATAAACTCATTTTCTTATGATGTAAGTTTAGCACGCGAAGTGGAATTTGTAAATAAAAATCTTGAAATAAGTCAATAGTTGCATCCCACTATTCAGGCGTTCCTGTAATCTATCATCGTCTGCCTGTATGCCTCTGGCAGGCCTATGTCGAAACGCCTGCCTTTCACGACACAGCCGCCGAACCCTTCCTCCTGACGAAGCTTGTCAAGGCAATTTGTCAGCTGGAATTCCCCTTTTTCACGGTTATTGTGCTGTATGTCATCTTCCAAATATTCAAATATCTTTGGCGTTAGGATATACTGTCCGAAAACCGTAAGATAAAGGTTATCTTTCATCCCGTTTATATGCAGGTGCTTCCGCGCGTAATCCACATCCGGTTTTTCAGAGAATTCCGTAATATTAAGCTCAGTATTTTCAATGGCCCAGTTGCCGGTAGCGCAGCCGTAGTGGCAGATTTCATCTTCAGGAGTTGCCCTCAAGCCTACTACGCTGTTGCCCCTCTTTTCAAATACGTCCATAATCTGCCTGGCGCAGGATTTGTCGGTTTCTGACGCGTAAATATGGTCCCCAAGCATAAGGAGAAACGGCTCATTTCCGGCCCATCCTTTGCTGCAGTATACGGCATGTCCAAATCCATCCTGTGTAGATTGTTCAATCAATGTGATCCTGTGTCCGATATCAATTATATATTCGCTATAAGCCTGGTTTTCTTTGGAAAGCTTGTTGAAATTCTCAATAGCCGGGGGCATAAAAAAGAACTCTTCAAAAATTTCCCTGTCGGCAGTCTGCGTGATAATGCCTATCTCTTCAATGCCCGCTTCTATCGCTTCTTCAATAATAGTAAGGATGGCAGGCTTTATTTTGCCGTCCCTGCCGATTACAGGGAAAAGCTCCTTTTTCATTGCCTTTGACGCAGGGAAAAGCCTGGTGCCAAAACCCGCCGCCGGTATCAAAGCCTTCCTTACTTTCCTGCCTGTCTCCAGTTTCAGTTTCAGGCACTGCATTTTTAAGTCCTTTTCAATGATTTCAATTACCCTGTCCTGGCTCGCTTCATCTTTCACGATAAACTGCGCTGTCCCGTCTCCCTGCGAACCCACCCCCTTGCCGCCCAGTATCAGGGATTGTATGGGCCCGTAATTTAAGACTTTATGCAAAACCGGCGCAGTAAGCTGCGACGGGCAGGCCGGCATGCAGCTTGCGTCGAATTCCGCCTGCGCTTTTTTCATCAGTTTCCCTATTTCTACAGCGTCTCCGGCTTCAAGCAACTCAACAGCTTTATTTGTCAATTCCGCGTTTATCGGGCCAAGATATTTTACAACAGCCTTTTGCATGTCGTTTTCCGCGAATGGATAGCAGTGGTTCAGCTTTGCAAGTATTTCTTTTGTGTCTTTGCTGGCGCAAAGGTCCACTATTATAAAATAAAGGTTTTTGGATAATTTCAGTTCCCTGACGTCTATCCTGTCGCCGTCAAAAGTCATAAGTATGGGCCTGTCGCCGTAGGCGCAGCCCTGGTCCATCCTTCCGCAGCGTGACGGGGTTGTGATCTCGCCCATATAGGCAAATTCCATTTCTCCCCTTGTGGTCATTTTCAAATCATATATCCTGTTAAACGCTCGGGCAACCAGTACGCAGATAGCTGCGCTTGAAGAAAGGCCTTTTTTAATCGGGAGGTCAGTATCATTGTTGTCAATCTCAAGCCCGTTCACCCTGTAATGCGTGAGCACCTGGTACGCGACGCCCGCTGCATAGCTGAAATATCCGCCTTTTTGCGCTTCTTTCAGCAGCTCCTCGCGTTTCATAGGTATCTCAAATACATCCGTCTTTGTCCCGTCATTGCGTGTTGACTTAATAATCAATTTAGTAGGGTGCGGTTTTACCTCCGAATAAATCCCCTGGTTCGTGCCGGTTATTATCGCGTAACCTTTTTCCAGGTCGGCATTTATCCTTCTATACCCGCCGGCCCAGTCGCTGTGTTCTCCAAACAGGCATATCCGTCCCGGTACAAATAGTTTCATTGATTATACCTCTCTTTTACTGATATTTTTATTAACCTTTCCGCTTTCTTTTATCTGACCTACCCCTATTTTATCACCCCCTTTTCAATTGGCAAGGCAAAACAACAATAGGATTTCCCTGACAATTAATACACTACTCCCTCTCCATCACGTGAAACAGGTGTTCGGGGTCGGATGACCATATTTCTTTAAAATTCTCCTTGATGTAGCTGTCCAGTTCGCAACTCCCTCCGCTCTTTGCGGATTTATTCGGTTCATTTGCGTCTTCAAAACCGGAAAAAAGTATCGTATATTTCACATTATGCGATATCAGGTCCGCAACCATATGTTTTTGAACTTCAGGTGTGTCGGCCGAACCCGGGTCCAGGGTAAAATATTTCGTGGCGCTCTTCCTTTCCGCCAGAAAATAACTCAACACATCGTTGCCTATCACCCTGTTATGTGATGTATTGCCGCAAAATATATAGTCGCCCTTCTGGGTTTTCGATCGTATATATAAGATAGCATTGTACATTTCACCGTTAAGTCCAATCCTTCCCGCCCTTTTTAGCCCGCTTATTTCCGGCATCCCTCGTTTAAGTTCTCCGGTAATAGGATTTACAGTCACTACCAGGGCCAGTATATTTGCCGCAGCCAGGAGCGCCAGCAATCCATAATTGAATCCTTTACGCAGCCTATAAAGACGCACATATAAATACCCCTGCAGCAATATAGCTAAAAAAATAAAGGGCTCCAGATGGCAATAATCTGTCCTGCTCTTCAACTGTATGAAAAACAATAACCCGGCAAAGAGTGCCGGCAGGACGGCTGCCGAGCTCTCTTTTTCGTTTTTTAAAGCCTTTTTTGCCGCTATACTCATAACGATAAATAATACAAGGGCACCGTAAATAATAAACGGATAATAATAAGGGAAATAGTCCTGTATCGCGTCAAAATTATTAGTAAAAACATTCGGGAAATCAAGGTGGCGGTATGCAGGCAGGATAAACACCGGAAACCGGAAAAGGTCATAATAGAGTTCGCCCGGGCCTGCAACAAACAGGAAATATAAAGCCGGTACAACAACGACTGCAAAAAACCCGTAAAAAAAGTCCAGTATTTCTTTAAAACCCGTATGATTTTTAATGAATTTAAAACTGCTTGTTACTGCTGCTGAGGCAAGGACGGCTGCTAAAGTATATATCCCGAAATCAAGTCTAAAAAGCGTTGTTATGCCGCAGGATATACCTGCCAAGAGCAGGTACTCCCTGTTACCCTTTTCAGTAAACAACCGCAAAAACTCAAGGCTTATGATACAGAAAAGCACGGCCGGTATACCCGGATACCCGTTCCATTGCAGGTACCCTAGCCATATGAGCGCAGTCAAACACGACACAAACGCCGGAAATATCCCGAAGATGCGCCTGGCTATTACGAAAATAACCATTACCATAAGGGTCCTGAGTAGTATATCCCACAACCGCATTGTAGTAAGCGAAGTGCCGAATACCTTGAACATCAAAGCAGTGCAATAATACTGCGCCGGTGCGTAAATGGTCCAGAAATCCCTGTAAGGCACCGAACCATCAGAAACCAGCTCGCTGCCGTACGCAACAACACCTTCGTCATAGAAATTAACCGGCCTGAAAAGGTTTGTTTTTGTCAGAAAAATAAAAGATATAATAAAGGCTGCGGATAAAATAATAAGATTACTTAAAAGAAAATGCGTGCCATGTTTTTTTAGCTTATTTATTTGTTTTTTCTTCATCCGACAATCCGCCTATTCTCTTGTAATTTTACGTCTGGATTTTATCACCCCTATTGTCTGTTGGCAATGGTAAAAGCTCAATGGATTTTTCCATGCGTTCCCCGTTCACTGCAAGGCTTCACTCTCCAGACTGCGCTCGCCGCTGGCCCGCTTTTCACCCACTGGGTGCGGCAGGTTTGCTTCGAGTCCTGACGGCTCACTATACAAAAGAAAAAAGCGAGGAATAAATCCTCGCATAACGGGACCAGGTCACCTCGCTCCTACTCGGCGCTCCTCAACCCCCTCCGATTTTCATTGACGGGACTCGCCTACTTCGCAGCCTACCCGGCTGCTACGTAGGCTCCCCTCACCTGCCTGACGTCCAGCTCCGCTGGACTTTTCACCCACTGGGTGCGGCAGGTTCGCTTCGAGTCCTGACGACTCACTATACAAAAGAAAAAAGCGAGGGATAAATCCTCGCTTTTTTCTTTTGACTGGCGGACTGAACGGGACGACTTACAGAACTTATTAGACACCCTAATTTCATGGCTTAAGACTCAAGAACCGATTCATTTATATCCAAAAACAACTTTCTTAACCAAAGATTAATCAACCTAATACAATCAGTACATTATAGATTTTATTTTAAATCCTCTATCAAGCTTTCCATAACTTTTAAAAGTTATATAAAAATATCCAGTCACTGTAATGCTGTGCGCCTTCAAAACTCTTGAGCTGCTCGGGAAACCCTTTTTGTTTTAAAGGTTTCATTTTGCTGCTGCTGGACACACCAATTATTCCGCCATCAGCGTCTGTAACCAGTACCCAAGGTTTGCCTGTTATCGGATCGCTGTACAGTTTTCTGATATATTTTTTGGATAAAAACCTAGGGTCAGACAGCAAATAATTGAGTTGTGTCGGGAAAATTTTATTGCTTACGGATGAATTATAATAACTTTTTATTGCTTCTGCATAGGCCATACCCCTGAAAAGAAGCTCTTTTTCCTTTTCTACCCTTACTTCCCTGGAATATAACAAAGCTCCGGCCAGTGATGCAAGCAGGCATGCTGATGACACTGCAATAAGCAGCATCAGATAGGCATAGCCTTTGTTTTTACTTATCATTTTCCCAGCTGTTGATATCGGCATTATCGCCGCTTCCGCCTGGGGCTCCATCCGCCCCGTATGAAGTTATTTCATATCCGCCGTTTCTGCCTGGCGACTTATAAATAAACTGGTTACCCCATGGGTCCAGGGGAACTTCCTTTTTCAGGTATGGCCCATTCCAGTTTTTTGCCGAAGCCGGCTTCGTTCTCAGCGCCTCAAGCCCTTCCGATGTTGTGGGGTATTTGCCCATGTCCATATAATATGCATCAAGCGCGGACATAAAATTTTCTATCTGTGCCCTTGCTATTGACCTTTTAGCCGGTGCCAGGTGCTTGAGCAAAGTCGGCCCTACAAGCGAAACAATCAGGGCTATTATCGCAAGCACCACCAGCAGTTCTACAAGCGTAAAGCCTCTTTTTTTGCTCCATCTAGAACCTTTACGTTTCACTTTTCGCCTCCTGTTTTATATCATGTATTTTTCGTTTCCATGATCATCTGTTCTTCCGATCTTTCAGATCATTTCTACCAATCTTTATAATCATCCCCGTCTATAGACTTGCCGTCTGCTCCACTTTTTATGTCTTCTATCCCCGGCTGCTCATCCTGTGAGTCATTTTGCACCAGTACCCATGTGTCGCTACTGCCGGTTATCGGGTCTACTGGTATGTTCCTCAGATATTTATTTGTTACAAGGTCCTGAAGGTTTTGTGGATAATCATTGTTGTCCGAATAATAATCGTCTATTGCCTTTCTCATTATATACAGATCCTGCTTTAACCCTGATTCTTTGGACTTTTGCAAAGCCATATAGGTAACAGGCACAGCCAGACCTGCAAGCAGGGCTATTATTGCCAGCACCACGAGAAGTTCTATTAAAGTAAAACCCCTGTTCTTTCTTTTACCAGTCAGCATATTTTGACCCATCCAGGGCTGTTTTATCGCATGTTGTATAAACGTCATAAATATCTTCGCCGCCCCATGTGCTGGAATCTGGTTCGTCGTCATATGCCCTCATACCCCATTGCTGGTCTGCGGGCACGCTCTGGTCGACAAAAAAAGGATCCCTTGGAATGCGCCTAAGATATTTTATTTTCTTCTGGGTGATATTATTCGCTTCAGCGCCTTCACAAAGTGACGATAAATTTTTCGGGTACCCGTTTTCGCTTGCAGAATCGGAAAATTTTGAAATTGCGCCTTTTTTCCAGTCGTCGTGAAAAGCGTCAATGGCCGTCCTTATTTCCCTTAGAGCCGACATTAGTTCCATCTCCTTTGACCTTTTCATGGCTTTTTGCGCATAAGGTATTGCCACCGATGCCAATACTGCCATTATGGTAAGCACAACCAGCATTTCCATTAAGGTAAATGCGCGGTTATTACTTAATAACGATCCTTGAAGCTGTCTTTTGGGCATTTACTGTACTACCGTCCTTGCTTAAAATTTTATCTTCTAAAAACAGTAAGTATGACACCCCCTGCTTGATGCCTGTAAATTTTGCTGATGCAATTTCTATTTTTCCGGACGATTCCTTGTCAGGATTCAAGGTAAAATCCATTTCTACCATACCGTTTATTGCCTGGGAATTGTTGACCGAAAGGTTTGTGACTACATCCGGGGCGCTGTTGTCTGCCTCAACAAAACTGATAAAGCCCGGGTTAAAAGCCAGCTTAAGCGGCAGGTCCGTTACATTCGTTAGGTTTTCAACTTCTATTTTGATCACTCCATCCTGGCCCGCTTCAAGTATGTATTGCGGATCGGAAAAAGAAATTATTGTTGCTCCTGGCTGGGCCGTACTTGTTTCTGCTGCCGGCGCTGTTGCTGCCGTTCCAGTCGAGTTTTCCGGGGCGTTTTCAGGAATATTTTCGTTGTTTTTGTTCTTTTTCCCGGTTACGTTTTCAACAGTTGCAAAATATTTAGGTGAACTTGACATGTTGTTCTCTGTGCCCGAATAAATTTCCTTTAAATCCTTGCTTATATATTCCCAGCTTCTTACTATCCTTGGCGTAATGGTCAATAAAACGTCGGTACTGTCCATGCTGTCGTCTGAGGATGTGATGAAAAGCCCTCCTATAATCGGAATGTCCCCTAGTATCGGCAATTTTATTTTATTGCCGTTTTCATCGTTTCGTATCAGTCCGCCCAAAATTGCTGTCTCACCGTCTTTTAAGAGCATGGTAGTTTCGGCATCCCTGGTGCCTATTGAGTATGCAGGGTCTGCGGTTGTGCCTATATTGGAGCCAAGCGAGCTGACTTCCAGGGAAAGCACTACATTTATAGTGTTGTCCAGGTTTATTTTCGGCGTGACTTCCAGGAGCACTCCTATATCCTTGTAATCGTATGTATTCCTTATCTGCCCAGTGGCGTCCTGTATTTCCGACGACTTCAGCGGCACTTTGTCGCCTATATGTATTTTCGCCTTCTTTCCCTCAATCACCCTTATACGCGGGTTGGCGAGCGTTTTTGCGTCAACATCTTGCTTGAAAAAATCCAGTGTAAAAGCAGGCAAAGTCAGGGTGTATTGGTTGATTACATCCGAAAGTGCCATATTTGTAAGCCCAGGGTTTATGGTCGAAGTTGTTGTACCTGCCGTTGGAGGCGTCAGGCTCATCTGACCGCCGTAATTCAGCCCAAGCTGTTCTGCTTTTGTCCTGTTTACTTCGATTATTTCCACGTCAAAAATAACCTCGGCCGGTTTCCTGTCGTTTACCTTTATTATCTTGTCTGCCAGCTTGAGTATGTCCTCTGTGTCTCGTATAGATATAGTGTTAAAATTTTCGTTTACCGTTATCCTTTTCAGGTTCAAGGTGCTCTTAAGTATCGTGGCCATATCAGCCGCTTTTATTGAATTAAGCTGGTATGTCTTAATAATAAGATCTTCATACTGGTCCCTCTTGGCCTTTGTGTCCTGCGCAATGAGAAGTGTTCCCTGCCCGACTTTTTTATAAAAAACCCCTCCTGCCGATACCACTATGTCCAGCGCCTGCTCGAGAGTCACATCCTCAGCAGAGGCGCTTACCTGGACGTTATTCAATCCTTCATCAAATATAAAATTAATGCCGTAAGACGACCCGATAAAATCAAGCGCGCTTTTCAAGCTTGTGTTGCTGAACTTGATTGATATTTTCTTTTGCGAGGCAAATATCATATCTGTAGGCTTTTTCAGCTCTGACGAAATACTGTCCAGCTCCGACAGGTATTGCGCATTATCCGGGTCCAATTGTACGGCTTTTTCAAGCAGTTTCTGCGCGTCGTCCAAGTTGCCGGCCTGTTTTTGAACAATTGCGTCCCTGTATGTAGTATCCGCCTCTTTTATAGCCATCAGCATTGCCAGTGCATTGATGATTTTTTCATTACCTTCCATTACAGCCAGGCCTTTTTGCATTGCAGCTATTGCCTCGTCAATTTTGCCCTCACTTTTACACTGCAGCCCTTCCCTGTAAAAATGTTCCGCAGCGTCAAGCTCAGCCCTCTTTACGCTGGCTTTTATCTCCAGGTTGTCGGGATTTTGCGCGGCGGTTTTTCTGTATTCCAATACCATTTTTATCCACTCGTCATCCTGCTCAAACGCTGTCGGCTTGTAGATTTCTCTTGTCCCGCAGCCGTTCAAAAGAATTATTGAAGAAATAAGCATAAAAATACACGCTTTTTTCAGCACAGGCTTTAATCTCATATCATTTTACCTCCAGGTAGTATACCTTTCTCTCGTTTGTGTTCTTGTTTATGATCTCTATTTGTCCTGCGGAAATGGCCGTTACTGCGTATCCGGATTTTATATCATCACCCTCATAAACCATCCCGTTTGCGTCAGCTCCTGATAAAAAAGCGCACTGTTTTCCTTCACTTGACGCGATTCCTGTTACTTTAAACTGGGGCCAGGATGCCGGCTTCTGATTTTGCGCGTTTGAAGTAATCTTTACGGCGTTCTGCGCCGGATTTTGATTCATTGCTGCTATATTTATTGTATTAAAAAGGTTCCTTGCAGCCTTTTCATGCTCTTTCTGTCCCGGTTGCTGGAAATTTATGTTTAATTTTTGCGCGTTATAACTGCCAGAATCATACCCGCTTTTTGGCTTAAAAATCCCTGCAAATCTTGCAAGATTTGCAAGCACAAGTAGTGCGGCTATTCCTAAAAAAATCCTCATTCTAGTATTCATGTTCAGCCTTCCTTAACGCGCATTTTATGGTAAAAAATAAGCCTTATTGCTGCCTTTATTGAGTTTATGTTAGTGCCCGTATTTTCTATTTTTACCTTGCTCAATACTGCCATGCTATCCATGTTTTCAATACCATAGATAAACAACCTGAGACCGCTGTAACCCCCGCTTACTGTAATTTCCTGCGAGTCCGTCATGCAACCAGCAATGTTTTCTTCCTTGTCTTCGCCCGTATTTTCCATGGAAATCCTCAGCCCGTTTGCCCTTGCCAGCTCGTTGATTTCCGAGGCAAGCTCACCTTTACTTTTAGTCGACGATATTTTATTTTCAAGCATTTCAGAGTTTTTAGATGCTTTCAGGAAGGCATCATACGATTTTTGCTCGCTAAGGCTGTTGCTCATCATCTCCCTGATTTTGTCCATATCGCCGGAATATGACGAATGCTCTATTTTTGCCGGCAGCCACCAGATAAAAAGGATTGCTGTCAGTACAAGCACCCCGAAAAATACTTTCAGAACCGATTTGTTTGCCGGGTGCCGCATTGTGAACCTTATTGCTGTCATGAAGTCTTTGAGATTTTTCATATCGGGTTTTCCTCGGCTTTTATCGTAAAATCCGTCACCTGCCCCGCCATGGTTGTATCGTGCTGCTCCTGTTTTTCAAGTCTTACATTCAGGAGCATGGGCTCTTTTTCAAGTTTTTTTATATATTGGGTAACGGCGCGGCCGTCCTTTGTCCTTGCTTCTATCATGATGGAGGAATCCTCGCTGTTATATGTAAAAGACAAAAACGATATGCTGTCGGGCGTAATGCTCTCGAGCCTGTAAAGTATTTCCGTTATTCCCGCACTTTTCGTCATTTTAAGCCTGTTGATCTCAGACACTTTTTTAAGCGTTTCGGCGAGCTTTTCCTTGTCCGGGAATATGGTGTTTGATTTTACCTCCGCGTATTGCTGTTTTGAATCCTCCAGCCCTTTTTTTATGGAAGGCATTTCTTCCCGCATACTTTTAGCGGTGAAAAAAAACAATAACGAGAGCATGGCCATTATAAAAATACCGGACCACATACAGTACAAAAGCGCGATCCTCAGTTTTTCCGCTGGAAATATAAAATTTATTTTAAGCTTCATTTTTAATCACCGCCGCGGTTAATGATAACGGCATTTCATCGGCCCCCTGCTTCTTCCCGGCTTCGGGCAAACACAGCGGCTCGCATTCACAGGTAAATCTTTTTTTTAAAATGCCCGCCGATATTTCCATGGTATCCGATACTCCGGCAGTATAAATAATGTCTATTTCTATCTTATTTCCGCCGGCCATATATGCGCGCAGCTTCCTTTCTGATTCCGAGACCGCCTCATTGATTCTCTGCTCTTTTGAACCCTGATTTTCGAACCATTTTGATACCATATAAACCGGCGTCTTCCTGTCCAGCCACAACAAAAAAGTCCAGTAATCAGACTCGGTTGCAAAAAGGGCTCCGGGTTTATCGCTGAGTTTCTCATAAAACGCGTTAAAAACAAAAGAGATTCCCGGTGCCGCCATTGTAGGCGCTATACCTGACTCATATATGCATTTATTCAACATATTAACTTGTTCCTTCTTGGCTGAAAACGACACGGCATACAAGCCGCTGTTATTTTTCGCCTCCACGGTTGAGGAAAAAGCCATCAGGTCGGATTTTATTCCCAGCATCTCGGCCAATCTCAGCCTCAAAACTTCCATGTAGTTTGATTGCGACTGGTTATCCTTTTGCTCAAAAAAAGAAAACTTTACGAGCGGGTCCGGCAAAACAACGTTTATGACCGCGTATCGCCCGCCGATTTCATCCGACAGATTCTTCAATCCGTTTTTTATTTTTACCTGTACGTCCGGATTTGCGTCTGTATATATGTTTTTTTCAAGCTTTATCGATTTTGACGTTTTCATGGTTATGCCGCCATTTTCCGCGACCGCATAGCACATTTCACCGCGGCTTATCATAATACCGGCGCTGTATATTTTTCCGCTGTCTTTTTTATCAGCTTTTTCCGGTTTATCTTTTCTTTCTATCAAATTCTTCATGCTTCTCCTTAAATTATTTAGTATTTGGCATTTAACATTTGGTGTTTGAACTCTTACGTGGTATCACTTAAAACATCTTTAAAGAACTCTATTCGAACTCTCTCCACCATATTTAAAGGACATTATCACTAGCCCTCTGCAAAAGTCACCCTGTTTACTTCCTTGAGCGTTGTTTCGCCCAAAAAAGCTTTTTCAAGCGCAGCCTGCCTAAGCGTTGTCATTCCTTCCTTTACTGCAGCTTGCTGCAGTTCTACAGTAGGCCTTTGCTCCACTATCATGGCGCGCAGCTTCGGAGTCAGTATCATGTATTCTGCTACAGCCGTCCTGCCTGCATACCCGGTATCTCCACACCTTTCGCAGCCTTTGCCTTCGTAAAACGTTTTGTTTGAGTAAGTCCCGGGTTCCAGTCCCATGGACTCGAGGTAATCTCCGGTTATTTTTTCCCTGCAATGCGGGCATATTTTTCTTAACAGCCTCTGTGCCAGGACGCAGTTTAAGGCCGATACAAAGCTGTGCACGTTCAGTCCCATATGGTTGAACCTTCCTATAACGTCGCACGCGTTGTTTGCGTGCACCGTGGTGAATACCAGGTGCCCTGTCAGCGCGGACTGCACGGCTATCTGCGCGGTCTCGGTATCCCTTATTTCTCCCACCACGATTTTGTCCGGGTCATGGCGTAGTATGGACCTTAACCCTGTCGCGAAAGTAAGCTTTTTTTTCTCGTTAACAGGCACCTGCACAATGCCGTTTATCTGGTACTCCACAGGGTCCTCTATTGTTATTATCTTTTCCTCTGTGTAGTTCAGCTCGGCAAGTGCCGCGTAAAGCGTTGTGGTCTTGCCGCTTCCCGTGGGCCCTGTGATAAGCAGCATACCGTATGGCTCCCTTATGCTTTTCTTCAGTTTTTTTACCGTGTCTTCGTCAAACCCTATTTTTTCCAGGTTCATGGACTTCATCCTGGACTCGAATGCCGACCTGTCCAGTATCCTTATGACCACGTCCTCGCCGTACACGGCAGGCAAAATCGACACTCTGAAATCCGTGTCCCTGTTGTTTATCTTCAGGGTAAAGTGCCCGTCCTGGGGTATCCTGTTCTCGGCTATGTCGAGCTTTGACATGACCTTCAACCTGGTGATAAAGGCCCTGTGGTGGCTGGAATCCAGGTTCTCAGTCGCCTGGTAAAGTATTCCGTCTATCCTGTATTTTATTTTTACGCTTCCCTCATACGCCTCGAAATGTATGTCGCTTGCTTTTTTTTTCATGGCCACAAGCAGTACCGTGTTTATGAATTTTTCTATGGACGATTCCTGCACCGCAATGTTATCCATGCTTATGGAGTCTGCGCTGCTTTCCTTTTCACCGGCACCGGCTTCAGCCTGGTAGTCTGTCGAAACTTTTTTAAGGAGTCTCGCCGCTGTTTCGCTCCGCTCAAGCACAACTTTTATACCTGTTTTTGATCCGATCCTGAAAACCACGTGCATGCCATAAAGCCTTTCTATCTCCTCTATGAGCCTCAGGTTTAACGGGTCGTCTATGACAAGGCTTAGTTTTTTGTCAGAAATGGCATAAGGTACAAACCCGAGCCTGTACACGTCGTCCACCTTGCACGTCTCAAAAAGCTCTTCTGATATGCTCAAGTCCTCGAGTTTCGTGTATTCCAGCTCAAACTGGCTGGCAAGCGCCATGGCAAGCTGCTCGTGGCTTAAAAGCCCCTGCTTTATGAGCCACTCGCCAAGCCTGCAGTCGGCCTTTTGCGCCTCGTCTTCTATTTTTGCCTTTGGCGCAAAGCCCATGTCAGCTATTATCTCGCCTATTCTTTTCCTTTTATACAAGCTTTCAGCCATTTTTTCACCCTGCTAAAAAATAATGGATTCAGTTTTCAATATTTTACATTTCAATCCTCTAACCTTCCAATCCTCCATTCATCCGTTCCTCCGACCTTCCATTCTTCCAATCCTCCAACCTTCCGGTTTTTATTTCACCACTTCCGCCAGCCTGAATATCGGCAAATACATTGCGATAATCACGCCTCCAACAAGTATCCCTGTTAAAAAAATCATCGTAGGCTCTATAAGTGTCATAACTGCAGTGATCTTGCCGTCCGCGATCTGCTCATAGTAACCTGATATCTCTCCCAGCATTGCGTCAAGCGTACCCGACGCCTCGCCGGCCTCCAGCAGTTTTATAGCTGTCGGGGGCAGCAGCTTTTCATCGGCCGCAGCGGACGAAAACACAGTACCCGCATAAACCTTATCGATTACTTTCTCAAGCTTTTCGAGGAAAAAACTGTTCTTCACGCTTGACCTGGTGGTCTTAAGCGCCTCGGCAAGCTGCATTCCTCCGGATACCAGCGTGAAAAGCGTCCTTGATATGTTCGCGTATTCAAGCGACCTTATTATGCCCCCGAAATACGGCAATTTTACAGCAAGGCTGTCAAGCCTAGCTTTTACCGGTTTTTCCCCTTTTGTTGCCCTTAAAAAAATATATGCCGCTATTAAAACAGCAGCTATTGTCGGCGCTATAAATTTCATGTTGCCTGCCAAAAATAGCAAAAACCTTGTCGGCCCCGGAAGCTGCGTATCAAAATCGGAATATAAGGTAATGAACCTGGGCATGACAAAAATAAAAAGTGCTGTAAGTATCAAAAGCATAACTACAAGAATAAATACCGGATACACCATCGCCTGCGTTACTTTTTTTCTTATGCTGTTCTTGCGCTCCAGGTATGCCTTATACCCGGCAAGCGGCGATACCAGGTCGCCTGCCGACTCGCCCGTCTTTACGCTGGATATCATGAGCGTATCGAAAATGTCAGGGTATTGCTCGAGCGCAGACGAAAAATGCACGCCTTCTTTGATGGCGTTCACGGTATTTTTTAGTGCCGTGGATAAATACTGGTTTCCCGGCCTGTTTGAGCATTGCTCCAGTGCCTCAGGTATGGTCAGCCCGGCCCTGATAAGCGCAATGAATTCCGTTAAAAACTGTACAAAGTCGTCCGTATTTATCCTTTTATTTATAAAGGAAATTTTGTTTTTTAGGCTTAAAGTCTTTACCAAAAGCCCCTTATCCCTCAACATATTTTCTGCGTTAGTTGCGCTCACCGCAGAAATTTCTCCCCTCTGCTCAATACCGCTGCTGTTTATTGCTTTATAGCGGAAAACCGGCATTTTTCTCCCTTTTTATTGAGTTTTTTTATATATTTTATAGCTAATTATAGTATATGTCCGTGAAGTGTCAAGGCAAATTTCCCAATGCATTTTTTACCCTTTAATTGCTTTTCTTTGTATTGCTGCTTCCGTCTTATTTCAATAAAATATACAAAAATATAAATCAATATGCCTATTATTGTTAAAACCAGGCTTAATAATATTTTCGTATTATCGTAATAAAATTCTATCTCATGTGTTCCTTTTTCAACGGGTACTCCCATTATCATGTAATCTACATTATAGATTTTCTCCAGCCTACCGTCCACTTTTACACGCCATGAGGGATAATATGAATTCGAAAGCACAAGCACCCCGGCTTTGTTTGTTTCCAGTCCTATTTTTATTTTGTTTGGGGTGTATTCGGTAAAATGCAGGTCATATTGCAGTTTTTCTGCACCTGTACTTACCGGAATATTTTCTGTTGTCAAAACCGTCGCAGGGTCAAATAGGTCAGACATCATGATAGAAAGCTCCTGACCGTCATTATCGACTTTATATACCTTATCCAGGATAAAAGCCCTGGGCATGGCCTTTTTATCCTCTATTATCTTTACCGGGCCGTCGAATATTTTTATCAGCCCATTCATGTTAATGTCGCTTTGTGAAATATAATATTTTATATTATACATCCTGTTTATATCCGGAATATTGAATGCGCTCTTTTTCAGCATTGTGTAGTATTTTAAAGGCACCAATCCGTGATAACCGGTTATGAATTCAACATCATAATATATGTTTTTATTTGAAAGCAATTTTCCGAAATCCGCGGTCCGCGCGGGTTCTTTATCCTGCTGGAGCCGCTGCATTATCTGATCATTGTTGTTAAAATAATCAGCTATATTTTCGTACTTGATGAATTTCTTATCGACCCTGTATAAATCTGTCAGTGCAAAAACTGCGATTAAGCACAAAAAAATATATGGTTGTTTTATCTTCCGGATGAGCCATAAATACGATGTAAACAAAAAAGTAAATGTTATTACAAAAAAATACAGGACATCCCCTCTCAATAATTTAATATTTTCCGCTATAATCGTATCCGTCGGTATTGATTTTCCCGTATAAGAACATGTATTTTTAATAAATCCGGAAACGCCTGTCGTATTAAAAACAAAAATACATATTATCAGCATGATTATTCCCGTTGCAGCCGCTGTATATAGCCATAATTTAAGTAATTTGTTGCTTTTGAAACTGCCTTTATAGCCTTTATCCTGCGTGGCGAGCATTATATTGTTTATTCCAAATGCAGAAAGTATTATTACAAACATATCAAAAACGTAAAGAAACCGCGACGGATTTCTGAATGCATTAAATACCGGTATGTAATATAATATCCTGTAAAGCGGCGTAAAGCCTCCGCAGCCGAGTATAAAAAATATAATTGCGCTTATCGAGAAAAATATTGCAGGCTTTCTGGACTTTTCGCCGGTAAAAGCAAAAGGTATTAACATAACCGGTATTATTCCAAGATAAAAAGTCGTCAGGTTGAATTTCAGCGAGCCCCAGTAGGTCTCGTCTTTAAGCCCAAAAAAATCAGGAAATAAAAAGGTTATTGTTTCACCGGGGTTAAACGACCACGATGCAAAATCTTCGTATGTGAAATTACCCCTCCACGAATACGGAATATATCCGGTCGACTGGAAAAACTGCAATGCGCTGAATAAAATAATCATGCCTGTCGAAAGGATGAAAAATATTGCTGTCTTTTTTATTCTTTCAGCATCTTTCTGTTTTGATGAAAATAGAAGCTCATATAGAATATAAAGGAAAACACCTATATAAGTGTATGCCAGTATCTGCATGCCCGCGCAAAGGACACAAAGGGCGCAGAATATCGAAGCGTTCAAAAAATGAAAAAGCTTTTTTTCCTTTATTCCCCTGCCGGTAAAATAAAATATATACGGCATAAGTGCTGTTGCATTGATTATATTTGAATGCCCGGCGTACACAAGGGATATAAAAAAGCTCCCTGTCATGAAAACAAAAGCGCCAAAAAGGGAACTTTCTTTTGCAGCCTCAAGCTGCCTCAAAAGCAAATATATTCCAAAAGCTGAGATAATCATTTGAAAAATGATATTAACAGTATAGATATGATAGGGTGGTACCTGCGTTATCATATAAACAAGATTCAACGGATAGAAATATGCGTAATTCATGGATGAATCAATGAACGGTATTCCGCCGAATATATAGGGCATCCACAACGGCAGGTCATGGTACTGCTGGAACATTTTTTGGGCGAATATCCTGAATGGGAAATCCAGCATTATTGTGTCTGTTCCGTATAGTATCTTGCCGGCTGAAAATCCATCTTTAAAGAGCCAAAAAGGCACAATGATAAAAATAATGGTTATGATTACATTTTCTATTTTTTTATTTTGCATTAATAATTTTTCTTATTGTGGTAATAAATCGTTTTCATTTTTAGCCCTTTTAGTCTAGCAGTATTTTAAATTAATTTAGCATAAAAAAACAGGTTTTTCATTAATAATTTCCACCGTGTTGCTAATTATGTGGAAAATGTCTCGGCTGGAATATATCTTTTGGTATGTTCAATGTTCAAATATTAATTTTCTTATATGCATTCTCAGACAAAATATTTTACACCGTAGTACTGTATATAAATGGAAATGAACAGTAGCACTAATGCCGCCGAATAAAAATACCAGTTCCTCCATATCTTTAGCAAGAAGAGTATGAAAACCAGGACCATAAGCTGAAAATCAAGGCTATAACGTGAGGCAAACTGCGCCCATCCATTGTTCATTATCATAAATATTGTTATCGCTGTCCCTGCCCAGGAAATTGCTGCGCCAGTCATTATCGTTATATCATCACGGTTCAACGGGCCTTTAACTTTCGCTTTTTTTGTCAGTATGCATTTTGCACCTGCCCAAAAATAGTATGCGGCGGGTATAACAAGGAAGAAAAGGGGCGATGCCCACAGGAAACCGAAGCCTTTATCGCTGAAAAGAAAAAATGGGAACTTCGAAATCACCGGTATAGGTTTTATTATTTCAGTATAAAAATTGTAAGGTATATAAAAAACCGACATATAGCCGTGTTCATCAAAATTTTGCCTCAAATATGGATCCATATTATGGTAATCCAGGCCATTGTCAAATATTCTTCCGTCAAACCTGGCTGCATTATAAGCCATATTCAGGGCCGAAAAGCATATAAAAGGCAGGGCAAACATAAGTGTATCCTTAACGGCATATTTTTTCCACTTTTTACCACGGTTTTTCATATAGATAGCCGCCAAAAAAAAAGCCGAGAAAACAAGGTCGTTTCTTGTATATACTGCCGCGGAATAAAACAATGAGGATAATAACAGACTTGCCGGCGACGTGCCGGAAAGCATGAACAAAATGGACACAAGAAGAAAAGTTTGAGCCATAATCTGGGCGATGAACCAGACCGAACCAATCATGGACATATAAAAATGTACTGTACCGAAAGTCCAAAACACAGCAAGAAAAAGTATTTCCGCCTGCCTGAACTTCAGCATGTACCTTTTTGAAAACAGAAATAAAAAAACGGTGATAAGAATGGCGTTTAAAGTTCCAAATGATGCTGCTATCAGGTTATCCGGTGTATCCTTGCTGTCTGTTGTAAATGCCATGTATACTATCGCCGGAACCGGCGGCCAGCAAAGGTAATATTTTCCGTTATAAATGACCAGGTCCTGGATGGTTTCTAATTTGGACCTGTCTATGTCGAGCCTGCCATGCTTAAAAGAAACAGCCAGGTTTTTAAAATAATTATTTGCCTTGCTGCCGGTTTGAAGGTTCCCGTATACGAAAAGTCCAGAATAAAAACACCAAACCACCGCAGACAATATAATTAAAGCTATTATCGATGTGGGATTTATGACATTCCCTTTCTTATCAGCTTTATGCATAATTAAACTTTCCTTTTCTGCTCTTTATCAAATTCAAATTAATTCCGTATCAACCCATAAGCCGGCACTATTTCTGCATTGTCCTGACCGGGTTTTATCCATAAAAATTGGATTTTATGGCTGATTAATGGCCTGTAGTATAAAGTTACGCTATGAATACCATTTTCAAGCTCAAGATTTAATTCAATTTGAGATTTAGTCCCGTCAGACTCAATGACACTTTTACCGTCCATTTCAAGCCTGAAATAATCAGCGCTTTTGATTATAATTAAATATTTACCTCGAACAGTCGACTCAACCATACCATGCCATTTTATTGACTTTGCCTGTTTGTCCGGCATGTCTTCAAGCATACCATTGTAAAATATGACAGGCACAAAACCGCTGAATATTGTCTTTCCGGTAAAGGAAATATCGCTGTAATAATCAACAGCAAATCCTGATGCTTTTTTCATATTGTTATAATGCGATACATCCGAATTTGGCACTTCATATGAAAAAAATAAACGGTCACTGATTTGCCCATAAAACTGTTTGTAAATCCCGTTAGGATACATTTTTTCCATAACCGGAATTAATGAGTCGTAATCAGGTGTCAATAAATACACGGTATTTTTTCCGCCGTTTATTTGTGCAGGGAAATTAATACCAGGCGAAAATGCACCATACTGTATCTTTTTGTTTTTAAGCATTATCCCGTCAATTTCAACCCAATGAAAATATGGAGAGTTATGGTCAAGATAACCCTGAGGGAAAACGCCCTGCCATTTATCCCCCAGTTTCAGTAAATAATTCGCAGATTTGTATTCAGCTGCGTCAAACGCCACGTCCGCAACTATATCTTTAAAATGCTTGTTAAACATATTGTCATAATTTTGCAGGCACGATGCTGCAAGGATCAGTATTAGAATCGTTATAAAAGAATTTTTCATATCTTTGCCATATTGTTCCCGCAGATGGGAATATGCCCTTTCTATAAACGCAACGCTGAAAATTATCGGAAAAGGTAAAGACATTATTGAACGCGGAGCATGTGGAGCGTCCATAAAGAAAGCAGCCGAGAACATAAAAACAAAAAACATCGAAAGCGTGATACATGCAAAGGGTGACAGTGCAAGCGCCCTGTAAATAAGATACCCGAATCCCAGTACCGCAAAAATCCCTGTAAAAAAATCAATCATCGGCATGCCGGGTTCGTTATAGATTATTTCTGAGTCGCCTTTCTGATTGAACATCAACCATTCCCTTGCGCAGCTTTCCAGATATACCTGTAATTTTGATTTTGAATGATTTCCAGAAAGGGTATCAAAATTCGGCTGATAATAAATACCGAGAATTTTAGTCCTGTAAATATAATCTGGGAAATTATGCAGTATATAATCCGCCAGAGGCAGCAGTGTTATGACGCAAACCGCGGCGGCTATAACAAATTTCAAAATATTTTTTTTGTAATAGCCGGGGTCCTTGGCAAATATTAAAAGTCCCGCTGTAAACACCGCTAAAGGTATGGCTTTCGCGGCATTGTACGTGTATTGGCACAGGCTGAACATAAGGCCGAACATTAAAAAATCAAATAATTTTCTTTCCCTATAAATCCTATATAAATAATACATCAATAAAAATAGAAAAAGTGTTGAAAAACCGACACAATAAATAAATCGGCTGAAAGTCGCGTGGTATCTCATAAATGCAATAAGAAATCCGCCAACGACTGCCATTTCAGGGCCGAATAAATACCTTATTAAAAAATAAAAAGCAATTACCGCGAGAGTACACATAACTGCTGTGGAAATTCTTGCCTCTGTGATCCCGGGCCCGATAATCCTGAATATAAAACCGTTAACATATGAATAAACAGCCGGGTTTTCAAAAAGGAAACCATTGATGAAAACAGGCAGTTTTGAGTTCCCTCCCCCAGGCTGTAGCCCGTGCGATAATGCGTAGGCATCCATAACCGCCTCACCCTCGTCTCTGTTCAGCCCGGGTGGCGCTGTATCAATCGAATAGAACCTGAAAAAAATGCAGACTGCCATTATCAGAATAAAAAATATTATTTCTGTTTTCTTTTTCATCCCCTGTTTGTAAAGACTGCTCCCTGTTTTTGGGTTATCATAAACATCCCATTTGTTCTTTGCTGAAATATCGGCAGCTATAAATATAATTATTGCAATAAGAAAAAAAATCATTCCGGAAATTGTTTCTTTTACAAAATACATCTGAAATTGCCCAAGTAAAGCAATAATCAAGGAAATTAAAGTCAGCCTGAAAGGGCCTGCCTGTTTAATAATTTTTGCCGCAGTTTCATTCAAATAAGTTTACCCCGTTTAAATTAAATATTATACCTGCTTTTAAAAAAACCAAGTTAATAATAGTACAAAATTTCTATTTTTTTCGACACTTTTCGTTTTCAATTGTTCACATGATGTTTCTTTATATTTTTAAGCACTTTTCACCCTATTATTTCTTTTTAATGTTGTTTGTAATTTAGCACAAAATAATAGGTTTTTCATTAATAATTTCCGCTACGTCGTTTTATTCCGTGTTTGCGAATACTGCAGGCCTTGGCCTGCGGCTGAAGCATATCGCGATCAATGCGCGAAGCGCAAACGTATCGGAACAAGAATATCACGCACTTTGTGCAGGGATTCTTATTTTATTCCCTGCACCTGTTCTATTTGGTTATATAAATTTGTCAGCTGCGGGTCATTGCCAAATTCCTGCATAGCTTCCCTTAAAGTGTTTAACGCATTATTTGGCTGTCCCAATTTATAGTATGCATAAGCAATATATGCATAAATTGACGCGTTTTTATCCTTTTCTTTGGCTTTTTGGAAATATTTTAACGCTTCTTCAAACTTATTGGTTTGAAAATTATACACTCCAATATTTTTATAAATGTCTACCGTCCGGTAATAATTCTCTTTTAAAAGATATTCATAAATATCCACTGCGTTATCGTATTCTCCTTTTGACAGCATGGATGTTGCCTGGTTAAACATGGCTTCATATTGCGTTGTCTTATCACCGTTTCTTATCGCATTAATATAAGCCTGGAGCAATTCCTGTTTGTCACTTCCGTATTGTATTGCTTTTTCAAACATATCCTTTGCCATAGGCAAAATTTTTTCATTATAATAAATCATACCAAGCGCTGCGTATGCCTGCCAGTCGTCATTCTTCATAGCAATGGACTTTTTAAGGCACCTAATTGCCTCGCTCTCAAAGCCCATCTGCCCATATCCCAAGGCTATGTCATAGAATATATGTTCTTCGTCGCTTTTTTCCGCATATATGAGGGCCTTATCGTACATTTTCTTAGCTTCTGTAAAATTTTTTTCCTTCAAATAATCCTCAGCTTGCATTGCCATTCTTTCGCTATATGATGATACAATCAGTTTATCATAGTCACTTTTTGCATCATAAATATTTCTGTATGCATATGTCTCAAAAACATTTGGTGATATATACTCTTTTACTGTAGATGTTTTATACAGCAAGCCCTTTACTTTTTGAACATACGGTAATTTTTCTTCCAGTTTATTATTAGGATAACTAAAGTAAATGTTTCTTTGGGAAATATAATTATTAATAATATTACAAATGTTGTCCATAAGCTCATGTTCTTTTAAATTGGAATAGCCATATTTTTGCGTGAAATCTTTTATTCCCCACTTAGTTTGTATGGAATTAAAATTTACATAATTAAAATTATCGCCTATGTGTTGAATATGTTGAAAATAATCAATAGGAATCTCATAGAAATCGCTTCCAGGAAAATAAAAACTGCCCGGTTCAATTGTTTTAATTATATTATCTCCAAAATCATATGCAATATAATTGTATCTGCTATTGTTGGTTTGGAAATTCAGATAACCCGAACATGACATTACTCCAATTAAAACAGCCAAAAAAGAATAATAAAATATTCTTCTTTTTAGTAATTTCAAAACAAAATAGATTCCAGATATAAGCATTATAAAAAATATATATTGCGCAGGCATAAGAAAATTATCAATAACCCAGATATATTCTTTATTGCTCCTGTTATAAAAAAGAACCATTAAAATCGTGATTAAACATGTGCCGAGATAATAATAGAATAATTCCCTGCTTTTTTTCCATATCGCATATCCGCCCATAATGATTAATATCCACAAAATGTAAAAATCATTGATAAACAATTTCAGGAATACCTGAATCTGGCGCACATATAAATCCATGCCCGGTGATTCCGGTGCGGTATATCCGGTCCTAAAAATAGTCTCCCAGAAATTTTCCCATGTATCCGGCCTTGACATAAAAACAAAAATATCGTTTGTTCTTGCTCTTATGGGCAAATATATATACGGGCTTAATCCGGCAAGAAGCAATAAAATAATTGTCATTAAATTCATCCCGGTTATCTGCTTTCTGTGTTTTAAGAATGAATATCCAAAAACCGGTAAAAGGATAATCATGCTCGGCCAGTGGTTGGCAAGCGAAAGCCCGTAAACAAATGATATAAGATAAAGATATCTTATATTAAATCCTTTAAGTAGTTCCATACTGAGATATATCAGTATCGTGAGAAATAAAAGATTCAGTATATAAATGCCGCCTTTGGCCTCTATAGCCTGGTTCCAGAATATGTATGAAAAAGCAAGTATAAAAACTCCAAGAAAATTTATTACTCTATTTTGGTAGTTAAAAACATAAAAAGTTATTTGCCTTATAATAAAATATGATAATAAAAGCACCAACATAGCAAGAAATATGGCAAATGAGTTAACCCTGAAGGCCGGCGAACCGATAGGTAATAAAGAAGATATCTTTGCTGCCATTGTAAAAAGCGGGTATCCCGGGGGGTGGCTTATGCCAAGAGTATAAGCCGAGGTTATTGTCTCAGGCGAGTCGTCGTTTTTAAACGCAGGGAATGTTGTGTAAAGATACAATTGAAATATACCGATTAGAATAACCAGCAATATTATGATTTCTTTATATTTTTTAAGCACTTTTCACCCTATTATTTTCTTAAAGTTTTTTATAATTTAACATATTAAAACAGGTTTTTCATTAATAATTTCCGCTTGGTTGTTTCACTATACCTGGAAATGTCTCGGCTGGTATATAACTCTTCATATGTTCAATGCTCAACGATCAAAGTTAAAAAATCATTAATTCTTTTGAACTTTTGAGCTCTTGAACTTTGAGCCTTGAACATTCAGTTTTGAGCCTTGATCTTTCATTCGTTTAACGATGATTTTAATGCCCCGGTGTCGGTGTCGGTACAACAAAACATGCGGCCCCTGTATCAGGCGTCGCGCACATATCAGGCACCACCGGTGTAGGCATTTGTGGCAACCAGGTTGGCCCGTAGGGATATGGCCCTATTTTGGGGCTCATGCCTAAAAATGGGTAGTTTTGATTATAATCCACATCTATAGCCGCAAGGCAGCCGTGTTTGTTCGGATTCGTGCACAAGCTGGAAGAATCATAATCTATTTTTATCTGCCCGTTTGTTATTGTCTGCGCAGGTACAGTCCATGTATATTCCGTATTGCTGCCTACCTGACTGTATACATCAATAGGGCTTGTATTTATAGGATTCGAACTGTCGTTTATATATATATTCATTACATCCTGCCCGGCGCCGGTTATTGACGGGTCAATCTCGGCAAAATGAAATGTTATATTATATGTGCCATTCGGTACATTGTCAAATTTATACTCCACAGGCCCGTTGTATGGTGCGTAGTTTGCATTACCATTACTATTATACGGCGCGGCCTGCATAACTGTCTGGTATAACGCCTGTTCATTGGGATCTGAAACAGGCTCTCCATTATTCATTATATAGGCATTACAATTTGTATAAGTATAGCATGGCTTTGTCATGATTGGAGTTGCCGCACCTGAGCAATACATGCTTTGGAGCGTGCGAAGTCCCCATACTCCTGTTTCGTAATAACGGTCCCGTTTAAATTCAGTGTTGCCATTTTGTATTATTGTATCCATTTTTCCACAGGCAACGTGCAAATCATATTGCCCCATTTGAGGAGGTTCCTGTCCGAACATTTCCCTGTACACGCCGTTCTCATCCGGGTAATATACCGTAATCAATGCCGTGGGCCAATTCTGTCCGTTTCCAAAACTCCAGTCATTGCCCTGGTCAATGTAATAAAGTTGTTTCTGGACCTTTGTAATGGTGGCATCGAAACCCAGGCTGCTTTGCCATGGCCCGCTTTCCCTCGTATTCAGGCAGCATTCGACGCCTTGAATGGATCCGTTAGTCATATTAAGTTGAGACAGTGTAATTTCAAGCGCACTGTCCTGCCCTCCCACCGGAGGAACAAGTGTTATGCAATTGGGCTCAATATCTGTACCGGTGGCAATTAGTCCATTCATTCTGTTAGTGCAGCTTTGATTATCCGGATAATGCCATTGTTGCCATATATTATATACAGCATTGCTGATTTTCGGATAATTTGTAAGCAGCGGTGCGTCATCCAGGAACCAGTACCTTATTTTCAGGTTCTGAAGCCATGTGACCGGGTAATCTGTGTTTGTCCAGTTTGTCATAGAGAGGCTAAATTTTATTACCTGGTTCATTTGGTCGCACCCATTATTTGAAAGGGTGAACTGGAGGCCATATAGCTGGACAAAATTGCAGTCTGTTGTACATCCGCAGCCGGGTGTAAATGTCGGCGTCACGGTAAAAGTCTGGGTTATTGTCGGCGTGGGTGTGTTTGACGGCGTGTTTGTGCGCGTGGAAGTAACAGTAAAAGTAGGCGTGTTTGTCGGCGTACTTGTATATGTGACCGACCTTGTCAGCGTGGGCGTTGCTGTCCTTGTTAAAGTAATAGATGGTGTCGCTGTAGGCGTATATGTTCTTGTTCCTGTCATTGTTATTGTTGATGTCGGTGAATTTGTGCTTGTTTTTGTACCTGTCGGGCTCACCGTAATTGTATTTGTTATGGTTTTTGTAGGCGTGTTTGTCGGCGTCCATGTATATGTAGCGGATATTGTGGGCGTGGGTGTCGGCGTCCATGTCCTTGTACCTGTTGGGCTCACCGTAATTGTATTTGTTATGGTTTTTGTAGGCGTGTTTGTCGGCGTCCATGTATATGTAGCGGATATTGTGGGTGTTGCCGTCGGCGTCCCTGTCTTAGTGGCCGTTGGGCTTGCTGTGTATGTCTGCGTTATTGTATAGGTAGGCGTTTTTGTGCTTGTCGGCGTCCATGTGGGTGTTATTGTACTTGTCGGGCTCCACGTATATGTCGGTGTTATTGTCCTTGTCGGCGTGGTTGTCGATGTTGGCGACGGTATAAAGCAGTCAAATTTCATTACCGAGGCGGCATTTGTATCTCCTGTGCCTCCAGGATAATTTTCCTGAAACGCCACATAAGGCACGCCTGTATTTTGGTTTATACACAGGGACTCGTATTCCGCGTCTTCAGTATGGGGCCAGTCACCGTAGTTGAATTGCGGGTTCCCTACCGTAACCCACGAGAAGCTATTGGCGTTATATTTCATTACAGTAGCCCTGAATTGTGCATTATTTTCACCATTTTCATCCTCATACGCCACGTAAGGGGTGCCGTTGTACATGGCCAAAGACTCAAAATCCGTTTCAGCAGTTGAAAAACCATTGCCGTTATTGCCCAGATATGCCCATTGGGACTGGGACAGCGGCTGGCTGGGGGCGCAATACATTACCGAGGCCTTATAATCGTTTGCAATATTTTCGAAAGCAAGGTAAAGCTTGCCTGTTGCACTATCTATGCCCAGGGACCCGAATTCAACCTGGCCGTCAGTAAATCCTTCTTTTCCGACTGTTTGCCAGCTTCCATTATAAAAGCTTTTTACCGTAGCTCCATAGTCATTTGCCCCGTCCTGGTACGCCAGATACAGCGACCCATTATAACCGCATAATGATTCAAAATACGCTACATCGTCCGAGAAACCTTCAGTTCCGCCTACTGTTGTCCATCCTGAATTTGTAATGATATTATAGCTTTTTACTGTCGCCCTGTCGCCGTTACCCCCATCGGTGTACGCCACATATGCTATTCCTGTGCTGCTGTCTATATATAATGATATGTAGGACGCGTCGTAAAGCGAAAAAGGCGCTCCCAGTGTTTCCCATGAGCCTGAACTGCTAAAATATTTTACCGTGGCTTGCCATGGGTGCTGCGCCGACAAATCCTCATACGCTACATACGGCGTGCCGTTGTATACATACAATGAAGTATAATCAACCGGGTCGCCCGAGATATTCGGGAGTCCTACAGGTTCCCAGCCTAAACCCGCGACATAATTCATTACTGTAGCTGCGTTGGAATTATTTCCGTCCAAAAACGCCAGATACGGGATATTGGTCGTATTGTCAATAAATAACGATGTATAGTACACATTACCCGGCAAAGAAGGTGAAGTATAAGTAAACAGCGGATTGCCTACATACTGCCATACCGTACCGTATCCGTTGCAGAGTACCGGCGTAAGTGTTGGGATCAAGACAGGCGTTGCCGTCGGTGTGCAGGTATATGTAGCCGATATGGTCATTGTGTATACCGGGCTTATTGTCATGGTCAAAGTAATAGATGGTGTATTTGTAACCGTTGCCGTATAGGTCGCGGAAATAGTTGATGTCAGAGTTAGTGTATACGTAGGTGAGATTGTTGGCGTCAGCGTTATTGTCAAAGATATCGTGCATGTCGCGGTATTTGTTGCCGTAGCAGTATTTGTAGATGTTCCTGTAGGGGTATAACTTGGCGTTTTTGTAGGCGTTATAGTAAATGTTGGTGAATTTGTAATTGTAACAGTGTATGTAAAAGTTATAGTCATTGTAGGTGTCCTGGTATATGTTTCCGATATAGTATCTGTAAGAGTAATTGTGCGGCTTGCCGTATAAGTAGGAGTTGGCGAATTTGTCGGTGTAGCAGTATAAGTCGGCGTAAAGGTCAGGGTATTGGCTCCGTTCGGAAATATTGTCCGTGTTGAAGTAACCGTGTTTGTCATGGTATATGTGCGTGTCGCTGTATTTGTCGGGGTATATGTTAAAGTTAATGTGCTGGTCTGTGTAGGCTGGACACAGGTATTATTAACTGTCCATACTGTATTGTCAAATTGATAACCTGATATTGGGTATCCTCCCGTGGTCCATATTTGATTATTAAATACAGTTCCTGCAGATATAATTCTACTTGGTATTACAGTGCCTGAAATCGGGACTAAGTTCCATGTAACACCATCCTGGCTGTTGTACAACTGGCTTGTTTGTTCGACAAACAAATACATATAACTGCCCCAGCTATAGGCAAGAATAGAAGAATTTGTTGCAGTAAAGCCTCCATTGGATGCTTCCGTCCAATATATTCCATTGTTTGAATACCAAACATCATTTAAAGAACCACTGATTCCGCTGCCACCTATTACCCACATTAAATTATTGTATACTACACTTGCTTGATAATCTCTTGGACTAAAAGCTGCATTTCCTGTCGCCTCATACCAGTTCGCGCCGTTACTAGAGTACCACACGTCATTCATAGGACCGCTGGAACTCTGACCGCCTATTACCCACATTAAATTATTATATGCTAAACTCGTTTGTTCCCATCTCGGAGAAAATGCCGCATTTCCTACGGCTTGTGTCCAGGCAGAGCCGTTTGATGAATACCAAACATCATTCAAATAACCGTTATTGCCATAACCGCCTATTACCCACATCAAATTATTATATGCCACGCTGGTATGCCCATTTCTTACACTGAAACCTGCATTTCCCGTTGCTTCTGTCCAGTTTGAATTTGTTCCATTGCTGGAGCTCCAAACATCATTATTTAATAAACCGCCTGTTGTCGAACCGGCTATTACCCATAATAAATTATTATATACAACATTTGTATGTCCGCCTCTTGCTGCCCAGGATGCGTTCGACGCAACTTCGGTCCATTGCATTATCTGCGAGCAATTTGGAGTAAGCGTTATTGTAAAAGTCGGTGTTATCGTCATTGTCGGTGTATTTGTCGGTGTATTTGTTGGTGTCGCGGTTGACGTGTATGTAGGAGTATAAGTCCCAGTAACGGTATAAGTAAGCGTAATTGTCGGTGTCGACGTGCCTGTGCCTGTCGGCGAGGCTGTAGGTGTCCCTGTTTTTGTGAATGTCGGCGTCACTGCCAGGCACGGGTTGCAGTTGTTTATGTATCTCATCAAAAACATGTCATTGTTATTGGTGCTTGTTACAAACCCGCTTCCTGTCCCGTATATATTGCTGTTGTTTACCAGTACAGCGTTTGCCAAAGCCGTGCCATTGCCTGTATTAAACGTCACATATCCTGAACCATTGAATGTATTGTCAAGCGTGCCTCCATTCGTAAACCTCCACACCGCGGCATTGCTGCCTGTCATGCCCGACAAATATGCCTGTCCGCACATATCCACGTAAAGGCCAAGCCCCAGGTCATAAGTAGTTCCCTGACCCACAGCGTTATACCCAGGGGATATGGCTGAATTGTATGAAGTATCCGGTGAGCCGGAGTTTGTATACCTCCATACTGTCGGCGCGCTGGCGTCTGATAATCCGCTAGTCCCGCCTATAAGTATGTAGCCGTTAGGATCCACTGCTATGTTTTTCCCTGTATTATTGCCGCTTCCATTGTCAAACTTCACGTATCCCTGGCTCGGAAAAACGGTCTTATCGAGAACTCCTGTGCTGCTAAACCTCCATATCATCATAGCCGTGCCGCCGGTACCGGGGCTGAATCCCGTAACCAATATCCTGTTGCTTTGGTCTATTGTGATGCCGTTGCCCTCATCTGTCCCTCCTGAGTCAGACGTCACCAGTCCTGTACCGCCGAATGTGGTGTCAAGCCCGCCGTTTTTATAACGCCATGTTGCCATGTCAATAATTCCGTTTTGGTTGGTGGTATATCCTGTTACCACTATATTACCGCTTGAATCTATTGCAATTCCATTGCCGCCTGAAACCCCGTATGTTGTATCGTATGTCACCAGTCCTGTACCGCCAAATGTGGTGTCAAGCCCGCCGCTGCTTTTATACCGCCATATGGCCATGTCTGTACGGCTGCCGTTTGCCACATATCCTGTCACCACTATATTGCCGCTTGAGTCTATTGCAATGCCGTTGCCGGCGTCGTTTCCGCCTGAAGTGTCATATGTCACTAATCCTGTGCCGCCGAATGTAGTATCAAGCCCGCTGTTCTTATATCTCCATAAGGCCATGTCTGTACGGCTGCCGTTTGCCACATATCCTGACACCACCATATTGCTGCTTGAGTCTATTGTAACAGCGTTGCCTGCATCTGCCCCGCCTGATGTGTCATACGTCATATATCCTGTTCCGTCAAATGAAGTGTCAAGGTACACGCACGGCGTGGCTGTCGCCGCAGTTGTCGGGGATATTGTTGGAGTTGATGTATATGTCGCTATAGGAGGCTCGCTGCAGTTCCATACCTGCAGGTTGTCTATATTGCCGCTGAAGAAATACGTCATGTCCGCGCCTAATAATACCCCGGTATTACTCTCATATGGTCCCAGAAACATCGGTAAAGATGTATCGATGTCGAACATGGGTGAACCAATAGTTTGTCCTGTTTGCATATCCACCTGGTATACTTCAAGGCTTACATACTGCTGGTCAATGGGCCCTGAGCCGTAATTTGGAGGGTTATCATTCAGGCCCTGTGGCGTTGCATCCATGCACGCGCCGTTCCATTTCATTACTACTTTGTACCAGCCGTCCTGCTGTATGTTATGCACGCTTAATGAATTACAGTAATACCATGACGAGTACCCCATGATAATCTGGAACCCGTTTGAATCAGGATCCACGTATAAGTTTATCCTCTGCGCTGTTTCTTCGCCGTTTTGGTTCTGGTCGTCCCACTCGTATAAGACTGTATTTTGCCCGGTTATATTTTTTTGCTGTATAAACAAATCCATGCTGATTTCCATCTGGGGTTGCCATATCAGGCACGGGCATATGTTGATTGCAAACCCGCTCGGGAAACCCGACACCGAATACGAAGGGTCATTTCCCACTCCATTTGTAAACTGCACGTATTGTATGTTATTCGGCACAAAAAGGTTGTACGAATTGCTTGGCAGGTCCGCGTACCTGTTTGCAGGGTTGTCAAAATTATATAATGCAACCGGGGTGCTGCAGTTTGTAGGTATGGCCTGCGTTCCGCAATTCGAATAAGTGCTCCGGAAAGGAGTATTCGTCAGCGTCGGGGTCATAGTAATTGTACCAGTTCCGGTGTAAGTGCTTGACATCGTGTAAGTTGGTGTACGCGTGAATGTCTGCGTAGCCGTAAAGGTTGAAGTCCATGTGTATGTCGGCGTGTTTGTGGGGCTCCACGTCGGCGTGAAAGTCTTTGTCCAGTTTGGCGAGTTTGTCGGAGTCCATGTCGGCGTATTTGTCTTTGTTATTGTATATGTAGGCGAGTTTGTAAGCGTGGAAGTTGGCGTACTTGTCTTTGTATAGTTCGGCGAGTTTGTCGGTGTGTTTGTCGGCGTGTTTGTTTTTGTAATCGTAGGGGTATTTGTCTTTGTATAGTTCGGCGAATTTGTCGGTGTATTTGTCGGCGTGTTTGTCCTTGTAATCGTGGGAGTATTTGTCTTTGTCCAGTTCGGCGTGTTTGTTGGCGTCCAGCTAGGAGTGTATGTGGGCGAATTCGTGAAAGTGGATGTCCAGGTAATAGTATAAGTGTATGTCGGCGTACCTGTGCCGGAATTGGTCGGCGTGATTGTGACGCTCGGCGTGCCTTCGTTTATATTGGCGCCGCTCTCATTCGACGCTCCACCCCTTACAAGGATATGCGGGTTGGCCGACGGCCCGGTTATTCCCGCCCAGGCAAAATCACCCGGGTTTTGGTAATTCACCTGGCTCACCTGGGTCCATGAGCTCAGATCAGACATTGTTGCCACAAAAATATTGCCGAGGCTTGAAAAAAGGTATGGCACATTGTTATAAACAACCCCCTGCAAAGCATACCCGGTGTCAAACCCGCCGTTGCCTGAGGTCTGCACCCAGTTTATTCCGTCACTTGACCACCACACGTCGTTTAATGCACCGTTTGTCCCCTCTCCTCCTATGATCCACATAAGGTTGTTCCAGGTAAAAGCCGCAAAGAGCCTCCTTGACCCGAACGCGGCGTTTGACGTTATCTGCGTCCATGAGGCCCCGTCAGTGGACCTCCATACGTCTTTAAGGAAAGGAACGTATCCATTGTCTCCGGCTATAATGTAATAATAGTTGGTGCCTCCTGAATTATAATACAATGCCTTGTGGAATGACCTGGCTGTAAATGCCGTCACTTGTGTCACTGCAGTCCATGCCGTGCCGCCGTTCGTAGACTTGAATACGCTGTTCAGCTGGTTGTTGTTTACATCCTTGCCGCCAAAGAGCCAGAAATTTGTGCCGTCGCCGGTCATGGCACCTCCCTGCAATGTTGAAAGCGAAGGGATCGGCGTTATCTGGTACCACAGGTCGCCCTGGTCAGTATACTCACCTGTATTTGTCAGGTGCTGGTTGTCGGTGCCTCCTGTCAAAAACACGCTCCTGTAATTTCCGTTGTAGAGCATTGATGCGCCTGTATGCAGTTCCCTGTTATATGCCGCTCCGAGGTTGCCTGTGCCGACAGCCCTGTTTGACCACAAAGCCATATTGGCAAGTGGTGTAATGGTCGCAACAGGCGTAGCAGTTGGCGTTGGCGATGTGGTGAAAGTGGGTGATAGCGTAAAAAAAGGCGTGTTTGTCAGTGATATGGTCGGGCTAGGTGTGCCTTCGTTTATATTTGAACCGCTCTCATTTGCAACACCGCCCCTTACAAGTATGTGAGGGTTGCCTGTCGGCCCGGTCATGCCCACCCAGGCAAAGTTTCCCTGCGGTGTATAACCGACCTTGTTTACCTGTGACCATACGCTTAAATCCGACATGGTCCCGACATATATGTTGCCTGTATTTGTGAATAAGTAAGGGACTCCATTGTAAGTGATGCCCTGTATGGAGTAAGCCTTATCATAGCCCGCATTAATGGCTGTCTGTACCCAGTGGATCCCGTCAGCCGACCACCACACGTCGTTGCTTGCCGCTCCGTCGCCGCCTACGACCCACATCAGGTTGTTCCATACAAACGCGGCAAAAAGCCTCCTCGGCCCGAATGCAGCGTTTGTCTGTATCTGTGTCCAGTTCACTCCGTCCTGGGACCTCCACACGTCACTAAAATAAGGGTTGTACCCGCTGTCGCCTGCTATAATATAGAAATAGCCGTTATAAAATAATGCCTGGTGAAATGACCTTGCCGTAAACGGCGATCCTGAACTCATTAATGTCCACGTTATGCCGTCCGGCGAGCTGTATATGCTGTTTAGCTGGTCATTGCCCGCGTCTTTTCCTCCGAAAAGCCAGAAGTTTCCCAAGCCGGTTGCCATTGCGGCTCCCTGCATCGCCGGAAACGGCATGCCCGTGACTTCGTTCCATATGTCGCCTTGGTCGGTATATTCCTCGGCGTTAGTCAGGGCGTTTATTGTCGAGTCCCAGCCTGTAAGGAATATGCTGCGGTAATTATTCCCAATGAGCATTGACGCGCCGGTATGCAGTTCCTTGTCGTAATTTGAGCCCAGGTTCCCTGTGCCCACTGTCCTGCCCGACCACAGTGACATATTTGCTCCTGGTGTTATTGTAAGGAAAGGCGTGGCAGTAACCGTAGGTGTGATTGTGGCTGTAGGTGATGCCGTAAAGGTCGGGGATATTGTTGACGTAGGCGTTATTGTCGGCGTTGTCGGCAATATCTCTGCGCCGTAATACCTGTTCGTCGACAATAAAAACCTGTTTATATACCCCTGCCAGCCTGTACCTATGCCACGCTCCATATTGCCGAGGATATAATCATTGCCTGCGTGTGAGCATGTATCCGGAATCGGCGTCCCCTGCTGCACTCCGTCCAGGTAAACATATTCATTTGTCCCGTCCCATTCTACATTTATCCTGTGCCATGCGTTGCAGGTATAGGAAAACTCGTTGAGCTGGTTGTTGACCGTACAGTTATAATCCGTTATTCCACCGTTGACATTATTGCATGCATTAAGAGTGGCGAAGAATCGGCCGTATGAGTCCTGCCATCCAAAAACATCCTGCGATATATCCCCTGTATTATAAAACCAGCACATTATGGTTTGTATACTCTGTGTTATAGGTGTGCTCGGCAGTATATATCCGTTGCCGTTTGCCGAAAACATGCCCAGCGAATAATAACCGTAATAATATACAGAGCTTGAAAACGGCACGCTGTTGTTATTTACCCAGCTATATCCGCCGCTGCCGCTATCATAAAGGCTGTTTTGCATTTCCAGCGCCACCACGACGTCCGAGGACCAAACAGAGGCGAATGTATTAGATACAGCAAGTAAAAATATCGTTACAAGCAGCGCTATTCTTAAGTTTTGAGAAACTTTCCTTTTAATTGCTTGCATTTCTCTTTTCACTTCATGTCTCCTGTATCTTTATATGTTCAATGTATTTCAAGCTTTTGCTCTTTACTCTTCTGTTCTTCCATACTTACGAACTTCTGAACTTCCGATCCTCCGAACTTCTATCTTTACCCAACCCTCCAACCTTCTAATCATCCAACCATCAATTCTTCCAAGCTTCCGGACTCACTTCCTGCATTTCTTATACTTTTCCCATACTGCTTTCGGCAGTTTACTGCCGTAATAAATTATTCCTTTGCTGTATTTAAATAAACGTTCCATGGTTTCTTCAACCGAGATTTTGGCGTCAACGTAAACAAACAGATAATCCGTGCCGCATGCATGCCATGTCAAATTTGGGTAAATCCTCTTGTTTGACAAGATAGGCTGTAATTCGAATTCCTTCGCCTCAAAATATACGGTTGTTTTGCCGTTTGCAGTGACTGTCGGCATTGCCGCAGCCGAGTTCAGCTCATATTGTATTGGAACAGGCGTATTCGTCGGCGTCGCCGTCGGCGTATTGAAAGCCATATCCGCCGCATTCACCGTTCCGTAGATTGCAATCAAAACTATCATCATCACTGTTGTTTTCATTAGAAACTCCTTCTTGCTAATTATAAACTTTTCGTTATATTAAAGTCCAAATTAATTAAAAACTTTTTAAAATTTGAAACCATTATTTTAAGCCTTAATTTTTTCCCAATTAGGCTCTCTATTAATTCTATAATAAATATAGTTTTTCCCTTCTTCTTCTACCTCAAAACCAAAAAAATATTCATTTTCACTTTTCCTAGTATAGATCCATTGCTTTTTTTCTGTAACGGGTAAATTAATTTCATTAGTATAATCAGGAATCAAATTCGTTAATTGAACAGGGTATTTTCCGTTTTCATTCAAATATTCTTCAAGTGCATTTATTATTTTATCTCCCGTGTATAAATTTGACTTGATTTTTGGAGATTCCCACATTATATATTTATCATATTCTTCATCCATTATCTTTTTATATCTCATAAATAATTCAACAGCTTCTTTTTCTTTATTAACTAAGCTGTCATAAAAATATTTATCATTAACCCAATTTGGGAAAGAAAGAAATAATTTCAATTCTTTTTTATCAGAGTCATTCTCACGTAGCCCTAAAATCCACGTTGTGGAAATTTTATTGTCTACTATTTTGAATAATTCAGCAGGATACCATACAGGAAATTCTGATCCAAAAAAATTATCATCGGCAATATAATACCAGACACTGTTATTTCGTATAACAATTCCATAAACAACATATTCTTGTTCCGGAGTTATATCAAATATTGTTTTTTCAGTTAAATTTTCTTTTGGTACAATATTACACTTATTTAAACTATTTCCTTTATTTGAAATGCATTTAATTTTCATTTAATATGTGCCTCATTTTTTATCTCCGGGATCTATAAATTTGCCGTCTCTAATTTCTCCTTCTGAGTTTTTCATATAATGATATTCTGTTTGAGTACCATCGGCATATTTATGCGAGTTGGAATATTTATCGTATTTCCCTTCATATTTTGGATCCTTAATTTCACTTTTATCCATAATTTTTTTACCTTGTCCTGATTCGGCTTCCTCTTTAGTTAATTGCTCTTTTAAATTTTTAGGTTCGGTTCTTACTTCTTTTTTATTTTTATTTCCATTGTTATTTTTGTTGTTTTTATCACCTTGCGCAGGTGGCGGTGGTGCTGTATTTGGTTGATCAGCACTGGTATTACTATTTTCTTTATTCTCTTTTGCCTGCCCACTATCGCCTGCGCCCAACAATTTAGCCAAAGGCAACAATGAATCCATATAGTTTTTCAGCACCATTTCAGGGAAAGTAAGTGTTGTTGATGGTAAATTTGGCACAGGTTTATCTTTATTAGCTACTTCTTCTGCAGCAATAATAAGCAGTGCTCCACCTATAAGAACAGGTGCAACAATTTCAGCCATTCTTCCATCAGGATCGCTGTATATAATAGGATCATTTTGGCCATATGAATATAAAGCCAGTGTCATGGGATTAAATATTCCTCCCCGTCCAACCAAGCTACTTAAATAGTCCGGCAGCGCCGGGTCAGCGCTTATCCACATGCTTATCTGCGGGTCGTAGTAGCGCGCGCCGTAATAATACAGGTTCGACGTCGTGTCAAGCTCCTTGCCTGTAAATTTATAATTCAAATTTGCCCATGTAAGAGCGTTTTCCGTATTACCCCACTGCTCGCCCCACGGCGTATATTCTATGTGCTCCTGTATAACCCCGTTTGTATCGGTCATATATGTTGTCGAGCCGAGATGGTCGGTGTGGTAATAATAGGTGCCTATTGGCTGGCTGTTTGAATACATATCATTAAACAGCGCGCTTGCCACCCTCTCGTTTCCGGCATAGTAATTCTTTGTATACATTACTCCTGCCCCGCTGGTATCGCCCACCCACAGGCTGCAGAACTGGTTCGGGTACAGGGTCTCGCATGGATTGCTGCTTCCCGGGTCCATTTTATCCACCCTGTTCCCTGCTTCGTTGTACCAGTAATACTCTGCTATTGCGCTTGGGTTTGTTACCCACGTCATCATCCTGTTTTCCTCGTCCCATGACATTGTTATGTTATTTCCCGCAGGCTGGAACGAGACCCATGTCATGTTCCCGTTATTGTCGTAACCGTATGTTCTTGTCGCGACAGGCGTCGGATACATGTCTGTTATATTCGCTATCTGGTGCGGCTTTGTGGCGCTGTACACGTAAGTGAAGCTGTATGACGGCTGGGAAGGCGTCGGCTGTCCGGCTGGATTATTGACGACAGTCTGGTACTTGCTTAAGATATTATGTATGCTGTCGTAAGTGGTCGTGAGTCCATAATTCCTTATTTCAGCGTTACCGCTGTCATACAGGTTCCCGGTCGAGCCTGTCAGCCTGTAGAAGCCGTCGTAGGCAAATGTCCTGACGACTGTCTGCAGCGGCGAGGCAGGCGTGGGCGACGGGGTTGGATTGGCGAATGTCTCGTACATCTGGTTCTGCACCCATGTAATATTTCCTACATTGTCATACTGGTAGCTTAGGGCCTGCAAAGGAGTGCCACTGCCGGGCTGTCGGCTATTGTTTATATTCCACGTGGTTTTTGTCCACAGGCGGTGAGTGTTAGGATAATAAGTATACGCGTCGGCTATGCTGTTTCCACGGTAGATTGCAACCCTGCTTCCAAACTTGTCATATAATATCCCGTTAATATACGTTGTGGTGTAAGATTGGTTGCTTATACTAAAAAGCAAGCCTCCGCCTCCACTTCCGTAATAATTATAAATAAGCCCCTCGCCATCCGGGTATGTCATAGTGAGCATCCTGCCAAGGTCGTCCCATTTGAAAGTAAATATAAACTGCTGCGAGCCTGTGGTCCCATGCTCTTTTATGGTGTCTATTTCCTGCGTCACATTTCCAAGGCCGTCGTATGTAAACGCCTGCGAACCTGCCCCGTAGGAAACACTGCTTATCCTTCCTATGGTATTGCCTGTGCTTCCCTGGCCTCCGTACACATATGTAATGTCATTTGCCTGGTTCAGCCCCGTCGGGTAGTGGACAAATGTGAGCCTGTTGCAGTTATCATAAACGTATGTTATGAACTGGCTGAGCCCGAGATTTGACGTGCTTTTTGCCGCCATATTCGATGCCTGGTCATATATCCATGTCATGGCGCCTGTGTCCGGATTTTTTATGTATATCTTCCTGCCAAGCATATCGTAAACTATATTTGTATTATTGCCTTTATTATCCGTAACCTGCGTCATTTCGCCCAGGGAGTCGTAGATATATGCCGTCACATGCGGGCTTGTATCCGGGAAGACCGGCGCAGGATTCAGGGCCGCCTCATCCACTTCCATTATCTGCTGTTTTGAGTCCTTGTAAGTGCTCTTTTTATTGCCGTAATAGTCTGTCACAATGGTTTCAAGCCTGTTGTTTGTGCCGGCACCCTTGCCTGTTGTGTTTGACAGCACATAAGAGAATGACTGTGTTGTTTGATCCGGGAACGTTATTGATTGTGTCCTGTTAAACGCGTCGTATGTAAACTGTGTAGGCGGCACTCCCGTCGGGTCAGGCGGTGTTGTGAAACCGGTATTGTTGTTATTTGCGCCTTTTGCCTCGGTCGACGGATAATACTGCGACAGGACATTGCCGATGTTGTCAAAAAACACCCTGCCTGATACAACCATGTCGTTATCAAATTGAGTAAAATTGGATTCTGCCACTGCCGCGTCTTTTTTCGTCTGAATTATCCTGCCCAGCCCGTCTGTAAATGTGATGATTTCTATAGGAGAGTTGTCATATCCAAAGGCTGTCTGGTCTCGGTTATATGTAATGGCGTAAGGCACGGTTGCCTCCGGATGGTATTGATACGTAACCGCGTATGGACTGGCGGCCGTCTCGTTCGGCCCGGTTACAGACGCGAGCCTGCCGCAGGTGTCGTAAGCGTAAGACATCTGGTTCCCGTTTTCATCCGTGATATTCAGCGGCTTGCCCCAGCTGTAATCATAGTCTATCGAAGTCGCATCCCCGTTTGTGTCTGTTATTTTATTTATATAAATGCTGAACGCATCGTATGTATAGGTAAACATCTCGCTTGGCCCGGCAGGCAAATTCGCCGGCGGCATGGTAATAGACGCAATATTTCCTGCCGGGTATCCCATGGCCGGATTTGGCGGGTAATAGGTCATGGACGTCTGGTTATAATCTCCGGAACTGTCCGTGTATTCCTTTACGTCAATAAGGTTCCAGTTACTCAGCTCATAGTCCGCGTGCCTTTTCCTGGCCGTATTTCCACCCATGGACACTGTTATATCCGTAGGCAGGTTTATGGGCCCCAAAACCGGCGGCACAGAATTAACAAAACTGAAGGAATTCGAGTATGGCCCGCCCAGGTAAGCTACGGTTGCCGACGCGGAGTCGTTGTTTTCAGAGCCGGTATCGGTATATGAGGTTATATTGCCTGCATAGTCATAAACATAGGTAAATGACCTCGTGACCGGCCCATTCCCGTTTTCATAAAAATTCTCAGTTGTGCTTTGCAGCACAGGGAAACAGCTAATGTTGTTGTCATACCAGTCATAGTAAGTATCCGACGATAGAAGGGACGGCGACGGATAAAAATTATTTTCTTCATTTTCCGAATATACGCCTGTCCATGTAAACTGGTTTGCCTTTTCATAATGCAAGACGCCGCTTCCATCCATAACCTTCTCGTCAAGCAGCTGCCCTTTCATGAAATAATGGTTCGACAGGCTTGAGTCCGTGGATATGTCTGATGACGCCACATCATATGTCCTGTATATGAACTTCTGGTTATACGGCGGCGGAACATTGTTATTAACCGTGTCGGTTTCGCTCACATACGCGTATCCCATGAATTCCCTGTAGAACTTGTAATATTTGCCTGTTGAATATGCGTATAATGATGTGGAATCGTTGTTTATTCCGCCGTTGTACTGATAACCGGTGTTGTTGTTTATTCCGTCCTGTACCACGAGGCTTATCATGTTCCATTTCGACTGCGGCATATCCATGGTCTTTTGCGCCCTGGTATAATTAAGGTTGATCACCGAGCCCATGGGCCTTGTCGCGGACTGCAAAAGGTTTGTCCTTCCGACAGTATTATAAGCCACCCTGAAATCATTGTTTCCAGTGGAAGATATCACTTCATCCGGCAGGCCGTCGCCGTCCACATCTATAATCATCTGCGTTTGTTTGCTCATTGTATTTTCAAAAGGCACTGCCTGTGCCTGGAAATTAAGGCCGAGATTAAACTGTGTCCCGAGCAGGTTCCAGCCCCAGGCAAGCGCTGCGCTCCCCGAGAAAGAAGTTGAAATGTTAAACGCGTCGCTCTGCCCGTAACTGTCCTGGTTTGCCAACGCTATTCCGCATGCTTTTTCACCGTCCCCGTAAAGTCCTACTGTTGTAAAGGGAGTAAAACCCGACCCTGTATTAAACGCGACATTCCCGTACTGGTCAATCAGGTCAGGCAGTCCGTCGCCGTTTACGTCTGCGAGCGAATATTTTGCCCCTGATTCTGTATATCCGCCGCCTATATTTAATATGCCTGAAATGCCTATGCCTACTCCCAGGGTATAGCTGTCCACTTCGTTGCTGTACCCTCCGCCCGGGATCGTCCATGTAACTGCTTGTGTCGCAAAACCATAACCCGTATTATAATATACCAGCAGGTTGCCGCCGCTATACACAACCCTGTCAGGCAGACCGTCGCCGTTCATGTCTATTAGTTCCGTGTCGTTGTATGATTCGCCGACACTGCCGTTCACAGATACATTGCTGACTTTCGATATGGCCTCTCCAAGTATATTTGATGTCGGAGGATTACCGCCTTTTTGTCCCGAGGTCCCCTGAGCGTCTGCCGCTGCCAGGGCAGGGTCAAAGGTAAGCCCTGCGCCGGTACTGGTGGTTTCCTCATGGTTTATATTATTATGGAGAGGCGGCGGAGTTGCCGTTTTATTGCCTATGCCTCCGTTCGGGTTTGTGTAATGTATTGTACCGTTCATTATAATATCCGGGAACCCGTCTCCGTTCATGTCTATATAATCACAGGTGTTTTCATTGTAACCTGTAACCTGATTGCCGCTGATTGAAAGCCCCGGGATAATGCTTATGCTCTGATTGCTCCATCCCTGGCATGTCTGGGTGCCGTCACTTTCCCTTATAATTGACAGCGTTTTGCCGGACTGCATGCATATAGGCATGATATATTTTTGCGCCGCCCTTGAGCTGCTGTATGCGTTTGATGTATTGTAATTGTCCGTATTATTAAACGGGTGCCATTCGTCGTACGCAAAAGTCAGGCTATTGGGATAGAACTGATAAGGCTGTACAATATATTGTACATTAGGGCCTGCGGTCCAGTTTTGGTAATCATTTGGATTGCCGTCATAATTTTCCAGCATGACAAAGATGTTTTCATTCATGGGGAAATTACCCTTGCCGTCGGTGCCATGGTCCAGTACTCCCTTATCTAACATGCCCGGACTCATAAACCGCTTTATGCCGTCAGAACACGGATCTCCCGAATAGCTGCTCAGGTTGGGAGGATTCCCGTTGACTACAGCTACTGCCCATCCGCGGTACGCTGACGGGAAAACCTGGTTCAGGAACATGTCCTCAAATAAAGGCCCGTAAGGGAAATACTGGTTGTTTGTGACATTGCACTGGCTGAAATCACTGTCGTTTTGCCATATTCCTACCACAGGAAGCGGAATCTGGTAATATATGCTGTGTTCAAACAAATCCGCGGCACTGAACGTGACATCCTGGTAATCCCTGGAAAAACACTCGAAAAACAGGTTCTCCTGCGCCGGATACACTTCAAAATCCGAGACAAGCACCGGGCTGCCAAAAACCTTATTTTGCGTTTCCTGGCCCGTGGTCGACACATTAAATACGCCTTTTCCCATAAGCGTGCCGTATGTTTTTACTGTAAGTACAAACTGCGCGTTGGTTGCGACCCCTGCCCGCACTTCAAAATGCGGCTGAACATGCAGGTTCCTTATGATAGTTTTTGCAACTATTTTCCCATCCATTATGTTGGCCTCGTACGGCATGGGGTCCTGGACGGCTTTTTCCTCGTAATAAGTCTGCCCGCTGGCGTCTTTGACTTCATAAGCAAGAAGCGGGTTCCACTGGATGGCGTCAAGGTCAGATGCGCTGCCGACCGACATGACTATCCTTATGCTTGAAAGCGGCCATGATATATTTGGATTTGTATTATTTGTATAGCCGTCAATGTAAACACTGTTGTCGGGAAGCGTAAAACACGATCCTATTGCGCCTTTTGGAATGTCGGCAACCTCTACTGTCACACCCTGGGCGCACTGGCTGCTGTTTAATACAAGTGATATCGTTATGTCCTGCGACGTAACTGCTGTTTTTGTGAACTCGCCCTTGAGCCTGAGGAACACACCCTGGCAAAGCGCATTGTCGAAATTAGGATCATTCAAGGTCTGCACCGGTTGCAAATACGGCTTTGGTATGACAACCGGCTTGTTTAATATGCCGCCGATGTTCCTGGGGTAAAACATCATGTCATAAGGCACGTACCAGCCGGGAAGGCCGTTCTGGAATTTAGCGGCTAAAGTCGGGTCGTCCATCTGTACATAATGCAGATAAGGTTTCCATTGGAATTGATGGATGTCTATATTCGAGTCGCAATCGGCAAAAAGTTGGAGCTGGTCTCCATTTTGCCCCCCGTAGACATGTATTTGCCTGTAATAATAATAGGCGCCACTGCCGTTGATTTGTTCCGGCGGGCCTGTATTTCCCATCGGGATCGAACCACCCTGGCACCACATAAGCGTCTGGGCAGGGTCTGTATCCGCGTAATTCAGGTCTGTTGTTATTGCCTGCGGCAGTGTGCCGCCCTGTGTAGTTATAAGTTTCATCCTCAGTGTCACGTTATCCGTCGTTATGTTATTTGCCGCAGCCAATTTCTGCAAATCTCCCTCAATGTTTATAGTGCCGCTGTATGGGATCGGGAAAGTTATATTGCGGCTGCCAGCGAGCGTAAAATCATCATGGCTTTTATAGACCATCTGTGAAAGATAATTCGCGTCTGTCCAGTCAGTGGTAATAGCCTGCCCTACTGTCGAGTTTGGTATTGACGTGTATGAAATCAGAGGCGCCCACCATACCTCGTCGTCTTTGCCGTCATAAACCGACTGCAGCCTGAAATAAAGCCTGTCTCCCGCATATACGTTTATGGTCTGTGGCAGAGGATATGGATTATTTAGGTCCATTGAAGTGGGGCTGTTCGGGTCATGCGGCCCAAAATCCCATGTGTTATTGCTCATAAATATGGCTTCTTTCCATAATTCCGTGTTGTTTATCGACGTGTTTGCGCCGTCATATTGTATAGCGGCCCTTATGCCGTCATAGGTAGCGTAAGTCACGATATCAGGATTATTAACAACCTGCACTGTGCCGGCAATATGTATTGTCCCTGTATAAGGCACATCCCATTTTTTGACTGTGTCCAGGAGAGGCGACCATGTCAATTCATTGATATATCCTGCCGCAAGGTCGGCTGATACGCTCGACCTGTCTATGTTATTGCTTGGCGCTACCGGGAACTCGGTGCTTTCGGAACTGCTTGTATATGTAATAACCGTGTTATTGTTGCTGTCATATAAAGGCTGCCCGTTCTTAGTTGCCCTTTGACCGAACAGTATTTCTCCGTTTATCGACAAATCAGGTATGCCGTCGCCGTTTGCGTCTGTAAAAAAAGCATAGCCTTTTGTTTTAATCGTTGTAGGCGGCGGACAGGATAACACTCCCAATCCAAGCATCTGGGAGAATTGGTGTTCGTGCGAAATTACATTGTTGTTAAATGTATCATAATTAGGATCCAACGGGGAATTTGACATTGTATTTGGATTTATCCTGCTCCAGTTGAACTGGTTTTCCATATTATTCGTATATACCAGGTCAGGGATCCCGTCCCCGTCCATGTCCATAAGCCTTAAACTACCATATGATTCCGTCCAGTTCCAGTTACCGCTGAAATTTAATAGTGTAATAGATCGATCAACACAGTAACCATTATCACTACAGCATATGCCTGGGATACACGGCACCTGGACGTTCAGCCCCAGATCTATTGAAAATCCGAATCCCAATCCTGTCGAAACGCTTTGGCCCACAAGCGACTTATTGATAAAGTTTGTATCCGGGATATTAAAACCGCCCGGTACAGTTAATCCCTGTGTGTCGTTTGTGCCAATCTTAATATTATTCCATAGAGTCGGAGGCGAAAAAATCTTATTGTTGGTCGGGTTGTTGCTATAATCATCATAATAGTTAAAAGTGTGCGTGGCTCCGGCAATTGTATTACCATTACTATCAAATTGTGTTATGCTTGTAAGAAGGTCGGTCCCGAACTCGCCACCTTTTGGATTGTTGTATGTGAAATAGTATGCCCTGATTAAAAATCCGGGAGTGCCTGCGTACGTGTTCCTTATGTCAATCCCCTGAAGCACCTGGGTATAATTTCTTACAAAACCGCCCCTGCCGTCCGACCTTGAGTTTGACTTGTTTCCATATGAAAAATGCACTGTATAAATGCCGTAAGTGATATGGTCAAGGGATATATTCGAGGAATCACTGTAAGGCTGGTAAAAATAATCTATCTCGTTCCCGTTTTTATCTTTGATACTGCTTAATGCCCACAGGTACGTGTCGCCATTCGTGTCGGCATTAAGCCTTGAGTAATTAAGCGAATTTGGGTCATATCCATAAGTATATGTTGTGCCGTTTTTGTCTATCACCTGCCAGTAATAATTATTCGGCCCATAACCCCCATTGATATATATTTTTCTCGTTATCCTGTTGAATTTTCCTTCTATTTTCGCAAAAAAAGCTTTACCGTTTTGATAGTTAACTCTTTGTTCAAAATTTATCCTTCGAGCGTTCGGTATCAACGGCTCTCCATCAAGAAGATATGATTCGGTTTCATTGTTTGGGTCGTACTGAGGCACGCCGAATTTTGTGTCGCACATGACTGCCTTTATCGGCATGTCCCATCCGTAACCGAGCAAACCGTCGCCGCTTGATGAATTGTATGTTACGGCCACATCGGGTTTTACCCCCTGCGCTATCGGCGGTACGTCTGCCGTGAAATTCATTACTGCGTCGCCCTGGTTATTTACCTCAGGCGGCGAAAGCATGGTAATTCCTGCGCCCGGCAGGGCCGCCTTTAAGTCCTTTATCTGGTTTGGGTTGAAATCCTGCTCCTGCTGGTGGTCGGGTACGACTATTGTCGCGTTTATAAAATCCGTGAAATGGTCGGTCAGGCTCACGATGACCTTGTTTTGCGTGTCCACCTGCTCGCATTCCACGGGCAGCCATCTTTTTATGTAATCATTATAATAGTAAGTCTTAATATCGCTTTCTTTCTGGTATTTCGGTAACTTTTTTATATCATACGGTATCCTCATCCTTATCTTGTTCTTGAATTTTGCGTGGTGCGGCAGGAACCTGTATGCCTTGTATTTCGCGGTCACGTTTATCATGCCCGGCTCGAGTGGAGCTATGTCGTCTGTGGTGACCTGCTGTATCTTTATCTTGTCTGCCTGGTCAAAATCAGAGCTGTTTACCTCCAGCTCGATATCCCCGACTTGAAGTGTCTTGCTGGATTTGCTTATTGTCCACTTGCCTGCTGTTGATATGCTGTTTTCAAGCGATGCCTGCTGGGACGTGCTTGCCTGCCAGCTGTTTAAGGTCACTGTCTTTACTATTTTTGTGCCATCAGGGTATATTGCTGTTACGTCCACGCTCCATGGCGCTGTGTCGTCGTCGTCTTCGAGCCCGACGTCGTCCTTGCTCACCATGCCGCTGAAAACCCCGTTTTGCACCTCTGCGGCATCAGGCCCCAATAGCACCTGCGCAGGCCCTGAAGCGTTGCCTGGAACAGGCAGATATCCTTTTATATACGCTGTCCTGCCAAAATACTCGCCTGCGTCTGGATAGTTTATCACTATGCCCGGTATCCTTGGCTTGCCGACTCCTGACCCGCATATAACCGCCTCTGCTATGCCGCCGGCTGATATGATTGAGTCAAACCTTATTTTGTCGTATATGGTCCCTGCTGTGGTTGCTTCATTGCTCCATGCCTGCTGGCCCGGTAAAATCTGCACGGGCTTGGCCGCCTGCTCCCATAACCCGGTGAAATCGTTCAGCCCGCTTATTTGCAAAGTGCCTTTTGTGCTCGTTGCGGGAAGTATTCCTATATAATCAGCCTGCACTGGCCTGTATATGTCGAATATTGCGTTTGCCGCGCCTGTTGCCTGCCATAAAGTGGTCGGGTCCCCGTCCAGCATGTTCTGCTGGTTTGTGTCGTTTACCTCAACGCAAGAAAACTGGTTAAACCCGTTGTCTGTCTCCACCACCACAGCAACGTTCCTCACCGAATACCCCATGCCGTTTGTTGTCGGCGTGAATGTTATCACGTTTGGCCCGTTGACAAGCAGGTCAGGGTCTATGGGCTCTGCCTGCGTCACCCAGTCAGTGCCTGTTGCGACAGGCCATCCTGAAACCGAACCCATGCCGTTTATTGTATGCTGGGCGCTCAGCCAGCTTGTGATTCCGTTTAAGTCGTATATCAGCCATGCCCTGTTAAAGTCAGCGGCCTGCCCGCTTACATTCACATAAAATACCGCGCCTTGTATTGCAAACCCGCCGACATTGCTTGTGACAGAGACGGTGTCTGTCTGCGGGCCTGCAGGGAATTTTTTGCCGTAAGAAACTACACCGTTTGCGTCTATGGACGAAGAAAGCGTGGCGCCGTCCCTCACGTTCATCCTCAGCCCGTCTGCCCAGAACTCCATTTCTGCCACTCCGGACTGCTGTAATCCTGATATAGGTTCAAGTGTGACCTTGAAAAGCGAGGCCTGCTGCGGGCTGGAAGCCTGGTATTTGTTCCACACCTGGGTGGCCTTGCTCAGGTCGATGCGGGAAAGCCCGGGTACCACCGACCATGTCCCGGTGCCTGTGAAAGAATATACGGTTATATAATATGAAGCCGGGCCGTATACTTTGATAAACCTCAGGTTTATCGGCGCGCCGAACGTCACCTGTATATTTGAAGCCTGCTGTGGAGCGTATAATGTAGTAGTGTCCCTGTCGAAAAGTGCCATGGATTGTGTCTGCGCCTGGGCCGCTGCATTCGGGTCTGAAATCTGAGATGTATCAAGCTGGATATTGTCTGGCGCGTATCTGACCGTGTCGCTTACAGTCATTGCCGTGAAATCTGCGTAAATGATTATGCCGAATATCAATGCGAATAAAATAAATAAGGTTATTTTGGGAAATTTTTTAAAGACTGGATTTTTTGGTTTATGGGATGAAACGTCGTTCAATAAAAACACATTCTGCCTTTTTACCTGGCCCTGCCTGTGCATACCCGCCTGTATGTCTTCCCCTAGTATCATTATTATCCCTGTATGATATCTGTCTTTATATCCCTTTCAACACCCAAACAAAAAAATATAAATACCTTTTATTAATTATTGCTGAAAATTTATTTCCTCATTCCCTTGCTTTGCCTTTATAAAGCTTGAATCCGATTTGTATTTGTTTCGTTTATACAAAAAAAAATTAAAATTGTCAAGTATAATTATGTTAAATAAAAATTATTTTTGTGTTAAGGCTGTTTTCCATATTACGCCCGTTTTCCTTCAAGCCCTATTGCATATTTCTTGCGTTCTGGTTAATTAAAGACAACTGCTGTTCAATGGCCTCTATATCCGGGCTGCCATAATGTAACGCTTTCTCAAACATATCCTTAGCCATTATCCACTTTTTTTGATTATAATAAATCATTCCCAAGACCTGATACGATTTATAAAAATTTTCCTGTGCGTTAATGGATTCTTTTAAATATTCTATCTGGCTGTCCACGTCGTTTAACTGCCCGTAAGAATAACCTATATTACAATACATATTTGCCCTTTGCGGATTCCCGGGAAATAACAGCGAAAATTTAAAAGCTTGTATAGCTTCCTTGAATCTTTTTTCATCCATATAATCAAAAGCCTGTGCGGCACTGGCATAACAATAATACAAGGCAGCAAGTTTATCATTAACGCATTTGGGATCATATATACCGCGATATGAATAATTTTTATATACATAATCCGGTATGTAATCATCTGCTGCCGCCACTTTAAACAGCAGTCCTTTTCTTTTCATTTTTAAATTTTGCAGATAATCTTTCATTTCCCCGGAATGATCCGAGGAAAAATAAATATTATATTTCGGAAAATATTTATTAATTATATTTCCTGTATCCATCGCCGCTTTGTCCGGTTCAAGATAAATTTGTCCGTATTTTTTTATAAAATCGTTAACTCCCCAATCAGTCACCAATACCTGTATATTTAAAATATTAATGTTTTCTACTTTATGTTCTATCGATTGCTCGTAAAAAAGCGGCATCAAATAATTGCCGTCAGCCAGATAAAAACTGCCCGGTTCGATAGTTTTTAAAATATTGTTTCCAAAATCATAAGAAATATAATCATATCTGCCGTTATTTGTCTTAAAATGCTGAAATCCCAAATATAATATGGTTATAGTCAGTGCGGTTAAAAAAATATATTTATGCAGCTTTTTGTTCAATAAATTCAGCATAAAATAAATACCCAGCATAATAAAGATAAATAATATATATTGTGCCGGTAAAAGAAAAATGTCTATAAACCAGATATATTCAGCGCCGCTTCTGTTATAAAAAATAACCATGAATATTATTATGACAAACGCACTTAAATAGAAGAATAAATATTTTTTGCTTTTCCTTGCTAAAATATATCCGCCGAAAAATATTACGATCCATAAAAAAGAAAAATCACTGAAAAATAACTTCAGGAATTCGTATATTTGGTCTTTATATAGTTGTAAAGTCGGAGCAGGCTCGACATTTTTGTATACAGTCCTTAAAATATTTCTCCAGAAACTTTCCCATGTATTTGCTTTTTCAACAAAGAAAAAAATTCCATCCGTACCGGACCTGATGGATAAATAAATATAAGGGCTGCAACCCAGCATTAAAAACAATATTATATTTTTAATATTGCTCAATGTCATTTTCCACCTGTATCTAAAAAAAAGGTATCCGAATACAGGCAGCAGGATTATCATGCTTGGCCAGTGGTTTGTAAGAGAAAGTCCGTAAATAAACGACATTAAATAAAAATATTTTATCCTGTAACCTTTAAATAGTTCCATGCTTAAATATACCAGTATTGAAAAAAATAAAAGGTTGAGTATATATATGCCGCCTTTTGCTTCTATTGCCTGGTTCCAAAACATGTATGAAAAAGCAAATATAAAAATCCCCGTGAAATTAATCACTTTATTTTCATAATTAAAGATACGAAAGGCATTTTGCCTTATCAAAAAATAGGTCAATAAAAGTATAATGACCGCAAGAAAAACAGAAAATAGATTTATCCTGAAAGCCTGCGAGCCAACCGGCAGGTATGAAAATATTTTTGCCGCCAAAGTGAATAAAGGATACCCGGGTGGATGGCTTATCCCGAGGGTATATGCTGAAGTTATTGTCTCCGGAGAATCATCGTTTTTAAACGCAGGGAATGTAGTATAAAGATATAGTTGAAATATGGCAATTAAACAAAATGATAATATTATAATATCCTTATATTTCTTCATAATTTTTATCCTTTCAATTTTAAATATCCTTAAATAAATTTAACATAAAAGGGAGAATTTTAAAATAATTTTTTCGAAGAGTTATATGGAGCCGGAACGAAATTGCCTCTGCTTTTTATCCACTTCAGTAATTCAAGGCTTGAATTTTTGTATCCTGTTGTTGTATATGTCTGTCACATACACGTTTCCATTGTTATCGGCCGTGACTCCGGCAGGCAAGTCAAACTGCCCGTTACCGTTTCCTAAGCCTCCCCATTGCGTCAGGTATGCGCCTGCTGATGTGAATTTCTGAATCCTGCTGTTATATGTATCAGATACATAAATGTTTCCGTTGTTGTCCACGGCAACGCCTTCGGGATTGTAGAATTCGCCGTTGCCGTTCCCCTCGCTTGGCGCATAAAATCCCCATTGTGTGGAATATACGCCGGAAGACGTGAATTTTTGTATCCTGTTGTTCCCGGTATCGGCGACGTAAACATACAGATTGGCGTCCACTGCGACTCCATACGGCTGGCTGAACTGGCCTTCTCCGCTGCCTGAATTCGGCGATGACGACCCCCACAGCATTATATAAACTCCCGAAGATGTGAATGTTTGTATTCTATTATTGTATGTGTCTGCTACATAAATATTTCCGTTGGTGTCTACAGCAACTCCATACGGCTGGTTAAACTGTCCTGTGCCGCTTCCCGAATTCGGCGTTGATGACCCAATTTGTCCCGTGTACGTCCCTAAAAGGTCGAATTGTTGTATCCTGTTGTTCCCGGTATCGGCAACATATACATACCCGCTGCTGCTCACGGCCAGGCCAAAAGGCATATTGAACTGTCCTGCGCCGTTACCATAAACGCCCCATTGCGTTATGTATGAGCCTGATGAAGAGAATTTTTGTATCCTGTTGTTCAGGTAATCCGCGACGTAAACGTTGCCGTTGTTATCCAGCGCCACTCCCGATGGCTCATAAAACTGCCCGTTGCCGGCTCCATAGCTCCCCCATTGGGTTATATATGCCGGCGGCGCGATATTCTCCGGGCTTGCCGGGTTTTTCTTTTTCGAGCATCCGTTTGCAGCAAATAAAATAATAAAAATAATGATGCAAAATGTTGGAATTCTTTTTTTCATTTTACCCTTCCTTATATATGATTTTCAATCCAGACTCAAATAATATCTTTGATAGGTTTTTTTGTCAAGCCCAACCCGCTACCAGCGCTCCTCAACCCCCTCCAATTTTCATTGACGGGACTCGCCTACTTCGCAGCCTATTCGGCTGCTGCGTAGGCTCCCCTCACCTGCCTGTCGTCCAGCTCCGCTGGACTTTTCACCCACTGGGTGCGGCAGGTTCGCTTCGAGTCCCTGACTACTCACTATACAAAAGAAAAAAGCGAGGGATAAATCCTCGCTTTTTTCTTTTGACTGGCGGGGTTGACGGGACTCGAACCCGCGACATCCTGCGTGACAGGCAGGCACTCTAACCAAAACTGAGTTACAACCCCAATCTGTGTATAAATTCACTGGAGCGGGAGACGGGGCTTGACTACTTCGCAGCTAATCCGCTGCTGCGTAGTCTCACCTCACTCACTTACACTCGGCTCCGCCTCGCTTTTCCTCGCTTTTCGCTCGGCGTTCGTTCGCTTCAAGCCTCTAAGAACATTATTATAATTCCTCTGGAGCGGGAGACGGGGCTTGAACCCGCGGCATCCAGCTTGGAAGGCTAGCGCTCTACCACTGAGCTACTCCCGCTTTATTCTTCACTTATATTAATTGCATTATTATCACTTTATTTAAAGAACAATCTGCGAGACGGGGCTTGGTCACCTCGCGCCTAACTGGCGTTCCTCGACCCCTTCGCCTGCCTTACGCTCGCTACTGCTCGCTTTTCATCCGCAGGATGCGGCATGCTCGCATTAGGCTTAAAAAAGCCTAATCCCGCGGCATCCAGTTTGGAAGGCTAGCGCTCTGAGATGTTGTGCGAGTATTACGAGCACTCGAAAATCAATGCTTATCATCATCTCATCTTGTCCGCCGCAGCTCAAAGAGCTATGGCGGACTCCACTGAGCTACTCCCGCTTGCACTGAATTATTTATCAATTACTTTTAATTGTCAAACGGAAAATCTGGAGCTGGCGGGCGGATTTGAACCGTCGACCTACTGATTACAAATCAGTTGCTCTACCGACTGAGCTACGCCAGCATCCTTTATTCTATTTTCAGTTCTCTGATTTTTTTCAAAGAAAAAAAATCATGGTGGGCGCTACTGGGATCGAACCAGTGACCTCCTGCTTGTAAGGCAGGCGCTCTAACCAAACTGAGCTAAGCGCCCGAGTTTATTTTTGCCTTCGGCAAAATATGGTGGGGAGAGAAGGATTCGGCCACTCCGCTGCTACCCGCAGCTGCGCAGCCCCTCCTCGTCCGCCTTCCGCTCGCT
>Ga0335078_10000422_pt1 | contig 65985 bp, 52 predicted proteins | sample Lox_Sample_32_FD_206711 | JGI IMG/M metagenome (GOLD analysis project Ga0335078, IMG submission 206711) | Soil microbial communities from Loxahatchee National Wildlife Refuge, Florida, United States - Lox_Sample_3.2 | ecosystem: Environmental > Terrestrial > Soil > Wetlands | place: USA...
ATCCAGCGCCACCTGGACGTCGCTCGGCCCCACCGCTGTTGTCACTCCCGGCTTTGGGATGGTCACCGGCCGCATCACCGCCGTCGCGCTCGATCCCTCCGACTCCACCGGCAATCACATTTACCTGGGCACCACCGGCGGGGGCGTGTGGACTGCGAGCAATGCCGGCACGTCCACGCTCTCCAACATCGTGTTCTATCCGCTCACGGACCAAGTGACCGCTCTCGGCGGCGCACTGGACGCCTCGATCAGCGTCGGCGCGCTCACCGTGCAGCCGGGCGGGACCGGCGTGATCCTGGCCGGCACCGGCGACCCCAACGATGTTCTCGACTCCTACTACGGGGCCGGCATCCTACGTTCCACCGATGGGGGAAACACCTGGAGCCTGATCTCGGAAACTTCGGACGCGGAGGCGGGATCGGGCACGTTCGACGCCTTCTTCGCCGGCGAGGGTTTTGCCGGTTTTGCCTGGAGCACCGTCAATCCCCAGGTTGTGGTCGCCGCCGTCACCTCTTCCTACGAAGGCGACGTGGTCGACGCAGACTTGCCCGCAGTGAACTGCGAAGGCCTCTACTATTCGACCGACAGCGGCGCCACGTGGCACCTCGCAACCATCACAGATGGCGTCGGCGCCTTGGTGCAGTCGGCAGCTAGTCCGTTGCTTGGGGCCAACGGCAATGCCGCCACGGCGGTGGTCTGGAACCCCGTGCGTCAGTTGTTCATCGCTGCCGTCCGCTACCACGGCTATTACACGTCCCCTGACGGCGTCACTTGGACGCGCCTTGCCGATCAGGATCAGCCAGGCGGTGGGATCAACTCGATTCTGTGTCCCACCAACTTCCTCCGTCCCGGCAGCGTAGGCTGCCCCATCTATCGTGGCGCTCTTGCCGTCAATCCGCAAAACGGCGACACCTTTGCCTGGACCGTCGATCTCGACGATCAGGATCAAGGCCTGTGGCAGGATCAATGCGCCATGAGTAAAGGCTCATGCACGAATGCAGCCATCACCTTTGCGCAGCAGGTGGGCACGACGCCGCTTGAAACCAGCACACTCCTTGGTGCGCAAACAATCGCCGATGGCACTTACAATCTCACCCTCGCCGCGGTTCCCTCCGGCCAGGAGTCGATTGTGCTTGCCGGCGCCAATGACCTGTGGAAGGCCACTTGCCCGCCGGCGTCGGCCTGCTACCCCGCTTGGCGAAACACCACCAACTCCACCACCTGCATGAGCGCCCAGGTGGGTGAGTTCCAGCACGCGCTAGCCTGGAACGCCTCGAACCCCGAGGAGATCTTTCTCGGCAACGATAGCGGCCTGTGGCGCTCCACCGACGCCATCGGCGAAACCGGCTCGGTCTGTTCCACCGGCGACGCTACACACTTCCAGAACCTGAATGGCAGCCTCGGCTCCCTTGCCGAGGTGGTAAGCCTCTCGCCCGTTCTCACAACTCCCTACGTGCTTATGGCCGGCCTCGGCGTAAACGGCTCGGCGGGCATCAAGGAGACAGCCGCTACCTTTACCGCCGATTGGCCGCAGATTCTCTCTGGTTTCGGAGGCCCCGTGGCCATCGATCCACGGGACAGCAGCGGCTGGTACATCAACAATGAGCCCGGAGTCGCCATCTATCTGTGCTCGCAGGCCGCGCCTTGTACGCCGTCGGCTTTCGGCACAACTCCCGTCGTGACCAATGCGGACGTGGGCGGCGACGGCGACACGATGCCGGTTCCGGCCGCCTTTCTGGTTGACCCGTTGGGCACAGGGGACCTGCTTGTCGCGACCTGCCGGGTCTGGCGCGGTCCGGCCGACGGCACCGCCTGGACCTCGGCAAACGCCATCAGTCCCATCTTTTCGAACGAGTCCTCCAGCGGTCCCTGTGACGGCAACGCGCTCATCCGCTCCGTGGCCGCCATGCCGCTCGCCTCCGGCGGCGAAATCGTCTACGTGGGTATGTACGGCTCCGTCACGAATGGATCCCTTCTGCCTGGTCACGTATTGCGCGCCGTGTACAAGCCTTCTTCCGGCACTTCGCCCGCATGGAACGATCTCACCTTGAACCCGGTCACGAACGACGCTCGCGCGCTCAACTATTACGGTCTCGATATCTCCAGCATCGCGATCGATCCGCACGACACAACCGGCAACACGGTTTACGTGACGGTGGAGGGCGTGCCGAATTATGGTCAGGCGATTCGCGTCGTGTACCGTTCCATCGACGGCGGCACCACGTGGCAATCGATCACCGCCAACCTTCCTTTGGCCGCCGTTAGCAGTTTAGTGGTAGATCCGCAAAGCGCCAACACGGTCTACCTCGCCACCGACATTGGCGTCTTCTACACTTCTGAGGTTGCGAACTGCGCCCAATACGCCTCCAACTGCTGGGCCGTCTTCGGCACGGGACTGCCTGCCGCGCCTGCGGTTGCGCTGAGCGCCGCGCCCGTTACCTCTCCCAATCAGGTGCTGGTCGCGGCTACGTATGGGCGCGGCATCTGGCAAACGCCGCTCTTCACGGCAAGCACGCCCGTTACTGCTGCATCCGTCGCGCCCGCGTGGCTCACCTTCCTCAGCCAGGCTCTCAGCTCCACCAGCAATGCGCAGACCGTCACGCTCCTCAACACCGGGAGCCTCGCGCTCGCCCCCACATCGATTGTCTTCGCCGGCGACTTCAACGAATCCGGCGACAGTTGCGTCAATCAATCTATCGCTCCGGGATCGAGTTGTACGATTTCCGTCACGTTTACGCCGCAGGTTACCGGTCCGCGAACCGGCCAAATGACCGTCTACGCCAACATCTACGGCGGCCAGGTCTCCGTCGGTCTCAATGGCACGGGCGTCGCAGGCGGCGGCACTGTCACTCTCGCTCCCACTGCCATTGACTTCGGCCAGATCGAGGAGAATACCGTCTCTTCCCCGGAGTCCATCACCGTGCAAAACAGCGGCGCGGCGGTTTCCATCGGCAGCCTCACAGTCTCCCCACCCTTCATCGTTCCCTCTTCCGGCAATGCCTGCGGCACAACCAGTCTCGCGGCCAACTCCGATTGCCAGTTGCAGGTGGAGTTCGCGCCCACCACAATCGGAACCTTCACCGGCCTGCTGACCCTTACGGACGCAGCGGGAACCCAAACCGTCCAGCTCGCCGGAACGGCCGTTGCCCCGCCCACCGACCTTCTCAATCCTCCTCCGCCAGCTTCGCTCGCGTTTCCTCCCGCCGCCGTTGGCCAGCTCTCGAGCGCGCTGCCTGTCACCATCACGAACATCGGCGGCATGCCGCTCACAGGCATCTCCATTTCGGTCAGCGGCCCGTTTCAGGAGACGCCTAACTGCGGATCGCAATTGGCGCCCGGCGCAGTATGCACCATCAACGTCGTTTTCGCTCCTACGCAGATTGGTTCGTTTAACGGCACGCTCACCATCACCGACGCTCTTAGAATCCAGACCGTGTCGCTGAGCGGCACGGGTGTGGCGCCGCCGGTTTTCAATGTCACGCCCACCAGCCTCACCTTCACCAACCAGCAGCCGGGCGTGGCCAGCGCCCCGCAAGCTCTCACCGTCACGAACGCCGGCTCTACGCCTATGGCCAACATTGGCTTCGCTTTCACCGGCGCCGCGGCCTCTAGTTACTCCGTCTTCTCAACCACCTGCGGAGCCGTCCTCGCCGGCGGCAGCAGTTGCACGGCCCAGATTGTATTTACGCCCGGCGCCACCGGCGGAATTTCGGCCATGCTTGCGGTTTCGTCCTCTTCGCCAGGGGTGGCGGCAGTTTCCGTGCCGCTTAACGGCTCCGGGCAACTTGCGAACGGATTTACCGTGAACCCGGCAGTACTCACTTTTCCGGTTGTCGCCGTGGGTCAGTCCAGCGCCGCGCAATCGGTCGCAATTACCAACTCCACTGGCTACGCCATCGCTTCGGTTTCCCTTGCCGCTTCCGCGCCATTTACCATCTCGCAAAACACCTGCACCGGCAGCCTGGCTGCTGGCGCCAATTGCACGGCTTCTATCGTCTTCACGCCCGCCATTGGCGGCTCCGCCGGCGGCTCGTTCACCGTCAGCTCCAGCGCCGTGGCCACGCCGGCTGCCGTCGCACTCTCCGGAACCGGCTTCGACTTCACGGTCGCCATCTCCGGACCCCCCAGTCAGACCGTGGCGAGCGGCCAGACAGCGAACTACACGCTCGTCCTCACCCCGGCTGGCGCCTCGGCCACATTCGCCTTTGCATGTGGCACGCTACCCACAGGCGCGCTCTGCCTTTTCAATCCAGCCACACAATCACTGAACGCCGGCGTTCAGGGCAATGTCGAAGTCCAAATCTCCACCGGCAGTTCTCTCGTGAAATTGCAAGAACCGGGATTCGGCAGACATAAGTTCAGGAATCCAAGTCCCGGCCAGCCCGGCTCCTGGCGCGTCTTGCCGCTCGCCTGCGGCCTGCTCCTTATGCCGCTCGCCATCTACCGGCGTAGGAAAATATTTCAGTTGGCGCTGCTGCTTGCCGTTTTCGCCTGCGGCATTTCTAGCTGCACCCACTCGGGCGGCGGTGGAGGCACCGGCGGTTCGGGCGGCGGCTCAGGCACGCCCACCGGCACCTACACCATTCCCGTCACCATAAGTTCCACGGGCGTCTCGCACGGCGTTGCCCTTGTGCTCACCGTCGATTGACCGCGCTTTCACTTTATTGCTCCTTGAATTCGCTCCCTTGAGCGTGTTTCATAAATCGCTTTGTGAAAGGGCACGACTTCAGTCGTGCCCAAAAGGGTGGAAAAATTGAGGGGCTTTTAACCCCTGAGGGATTCGGACAGGCCGATCCGGCCATTTATCAAATCCGGGCCCGTTAATACGAAGTGGGTGTTCCCCCGGCTCTGCCGGGGGATACTTACTCAACCCGCTATACTTGTTCTTCGGGAACCAGCCTGAAAACTTCGCAATCAGGCCCGCACAATCATCGAGCAAGAGTAAACAGGGAGGAAGTTGAGCGCATGGCTGCCGGAGTCACTGTAGAAGATGTTGAGCGCGTCGCCCAGTTGGCGCACCTTGAGCTGGCTCCCGAAGAAATCGAGCCCATGCTCCGCGATCTGAACGCTATCCTCGACTACGTCGCCGAATTAAACCAACTCGACACCACAGGCATCGAGCCGCTGGCGCAAGTGAGCGAGCTTGAAAACGCGGCTGGCTCCGAGCCGCGCTCCGATCGTCTTGAGCCGTCGCTGCCACGCGCTGCGGTCATGCTTCAGGCGCCGGAAACCGACGGCACATTCTTCAAAGTGCCGAAGGTGATTGAACGATAGAGACTGAGGGACTGGGGAACAGAGACTTCCAGGGAGCACGAAGAGGAATTGCATTTGCCGATCGAGACAAGAGCCGCTGAATCTTTCGTCGAAAAGCCGAAAACTTTTGCTGCGTTGCACGAGGAGATTGCCGCAGGCCGCACGAAGGCTGCCGATCTCGCCAACGAGTACTACGAGCGCATCGAGGAGAAAAACCCGCGGCTCAATGTTTATCTGAGCCTCACTAAGGAGCGCGCTCTCGCCCAGGCGGCTCGCATCGACGACCTTGCCGCGAAGGGCGATCCGCTGCCCGCGCTCGCCGGCATTCCCATGGGCATCAAAGACGTACTGGTGATGCAGGGTGCGCCTTCGACCGCAGGGTCAAAAATCCTTCAGGGTTATCAGCCGCCCTACGACTGCACTGCTGTTGCCCGGCTCGAAGCCGCGGGCGCTGTGCTCCTGGGCAAGCTCAATTGCGACGAGTTCGCCATGGGCTCGTCGAATGAGAATTCGGCGTACGGCCCGGTGCGCAACCCCGTCGACACCGAGCGCGTTCCCGGCGGGTCGAGTGGCGGTCCGGCCGCGGCCGTGGCCGCGAATCTCGCCGTGGCCACACTCGGCAGCGACACGGGCGGCTCCATTCGCCAGCCCGCCAGTTTCTGTGGCGTTGTAGGCGTACTGCCGACCTACGGCCGTGTCTCACGCTATGGGCTTATCGCCTACGCCTCCTCAACTGATCGCGTCGGCCCCTTCGCCGCCAACGTGCGCGACGCGGCCACGCTCTTGGGCGTCATCGCGGGCCACGATCCCAAGGACGCCACCAGTTCCGCGGCTCCGGTTGAGGACTACGCCGCCGAAAGCGACAAGCCCGCCGCGGGCCTCCGCATCGGCGTCCCGCAGGAGTATTTCGCTGAGGGCCTCGACCCCGAGGTGCGCGCGGCCATTGAAAAGGGCATCGCCGCTCTCGAAGCCGCCGGATGCCCGATCAAGCCCGTCTCGCTGCCGCATACCAAGTACGCCGTGCCCACCTACTATCTGGTCGCCACCGCCGAAGCCAGCGCCAACCTCGCCCGCTTCGACGGCGTGCGTTACGGCTACCGCTCGCCGCGCTCCGCCACGCTATCCGACATGTACTCGCACTCGCGCGACGAGGGCTTCGGCGCCGAGGTCAAGCGCCGCATCCTGCTCGGCACCTATGCGCTCTCGGCCGGCTATTATGACGCCTACTATCTAAAAGCGCAGCAAGTCCGCCGCATTCTCGCCGAGGAGTTCTTGCGCGCTTTTTCCCAGGTGGATGCCATTGTCACGCCCACCTCGCCGTTCCCGGCCTTCAAAATCGGCGAGAAGACCGGCGACCCCCTGGCCATGTATCTCGCCGACATTTACACCGTCACGCCCAGCCTGGCCGGCATCTGCGGCGTCACCGTTCCTTGCGGGACAACGAAGGCAGGGCTGCCGGTTGGCATGCAAGTGCTCGCACGCCATCTCGGAGAATGCACGGCGTTTCGCGTGGCGCGGGCGGTGGAGGCGGCCGAGATCTAAATTCTGCGCTAGAATCTTGACTAAGCAATCTCCACTTCAGTTATTGCCGCGCAAGCGGCCTTTTCCCGGCAGCGTGTTTCGAGAGATCCGGTTTCGCGGAAAAGGACAACCGCAGCTCCTTTGACTCTTTCGCGTCCACCGAGGTGGACGCTCGGTCACTCAGGATGACAAGGTGAGGGGAGTGCAGTAACTATGCGGTAGCCTCAGTCCCCGACGAAGCAGCGGGCGCGGAACGGATTCAAGCATCGCGAGGAGAATTACCCTCATGCACGCTCGGCGGGAATCTGTTTTTGTCGGCCGGAAATCTGTTTTCGTCGTCTTTATCGCAATGACGATTGCGATTCCCTCGGCAGCCCCAGCCGTTCCGCGCAAGCATACTGTTGTCCTCGGGGCCGTGAGAAAAGTGCCGTACTCCAAGGCCGGCGATCCATCGGGTGCGGCTCCCGGCGAGGACTCGCTCAAAATCCGCGCTCTTCTCGTCGATGGCGTGCTCAAGGAATGGACCACCGGAGACGCGCACGATGTGACCGACCGCAGCTTCGTGGTGCGCCGCGTCATCCGCCTCAATGACGCATTGCCGACCGACAAGCCGGTTCCCAGCGACAGGCCTGCTGCCGCGGCCGAGCGTTGGGTATGGCAGCGCGGGCCATGGCTCATGGTGGATCGCGCGACGGGCCACGTCACGGCCCTTCATCTTCCCGACTACGATCCCGGCGTCAGCCAGGTAAGCTGGTTTCGCGATTACGCCGCGTACTGCGGCGTGACGGTGAGCGGCAAGAGCCTCTACGCGGTGGTGGCGCAGGTGGCCGCGCGCAAGCCGGTCCTGGCCAAGAAGCTCGCGGCCTTCGATCCTGAGAATCAACCGGCTCCAGCCTGCACTCCGCCCGATTGGCAGCGTGAGCCCTTGCGCGTCACCTTTCATCCCGCGGGCAAGGACGCGGCCAGCTACGAGATCGTTCCCGGCTCGGCGGTGCTGGTTGAGGATACAGCCGACGAAGAGGAACCCACGGACCAGGCGCCGGCAAAATAGCAAAAGGCCGGGAACAAGATCGACAGTGAGCAAGCCGGCGAGACGGCTATTCGGCAGTTGCTCTTTCGCTGGGGCTGCCGCGAATCAGGCGTAAATATCGACCCGATGGTGACCGCGCCCGGCTGCGTGCTCACTGCCCACCCTGTCAGCGTAGGCATTGGCATAGTGCGCTTCCGATGGCCGCGCTGCGGCGGGAGCTGCCGCATTTTGCGAATCCTGAATCCCTTGAAGAATTGCAAATTCGGCTTTTGCCGGGCTTCCACCGGTCGGCATGGTTCCCCATGTGCTCAAGTCGAGTGCGGCATTCCAATTGGTAATCGGGGCATCATCCATGTTACCGCTCGGAACCGCATGAATGGTCGTGCTGACCATGGAGAGATTCTCCGACTCGCTGTTGGTGTCGATCTCGACTGCGGCCTGGCTGCTCTCCGATCCATCCGTCGTCTCCGATAGGCCCACTCCGACCGTGTCGCTGATGGTGCCGCTCATCGCAGCGGCCGTCAAGGTGCTTTGACCAGCTCCGGTTTGCACCTGGCCGACCGTGTACATCGTGTACTGCTCCACGTGCGATGCGGCTGCAACTGCGGTGCAGGTGACGGATCCATCGCTCGCGGCAGAACTCGATGCTTCACTCGCCACCGCGCTCGAATCCGTGCTGTCGAATACTAGAGAAAAGTCGTAAGGGTGAGCGCTGTTGACGGTGCCGGAAGGCTGGTTGTAGTTGGAGATATGCAGGCTGAGCTGGGACACGCCGTCCGTTGAACTCGATCCCAGCGAGAGCGCCGTGTCGGAAAAACCGAAGCCGGAATTTTCTCCGGACCCGTTCGTCGCAGCGCCGATCGCGTTCGCTAATGAGTCGATCGCATTTAGAGTCAGGCTGCTCTTCAGGGCGTTGGTCTCAAAGCTGATTTCAGATGAGTTGCTTCCCTCGCCCTGCAAACTGTTGGCGACGCTCGATACCGTTTGGTCGATGATGCTGCCTATCTGATCCAGGTCGTTTGAAAATTTGGCGACCAGCGATGCCCCGGCGGAAATCATATCGCCCGCTGTTGGCGAGGCGGCCTGGGAAGGGTCGCCGATCGTGACTTGCGCTTTCATCCACTGCGCAACCGCTATCCCATCCTGCTCCGCGGTCTTCACAGCCGAATCCATCGCAGAATCCTCTTGGCCGCCGCAACCGCTTTGTGCCAAGGACGACGCAGGAAGGAATGCCGTCGGCACTTCGAGAGCGATGCCGTTGTCCGCGGTTGTCTGACTCCGCACATTGGCCTGAGACGCGAGATCGATTGTGCCGCGCTGCTGCGCGGCCGAGCTGCTTGGGGTGTAGAAGTCGTCTGCAAGAACCTCGAGAGAAGATGTGTTTTGTGCGGTTCCGCCCGAGGCGGACGTCAGCCGAACGGCCGGCGAGGACAGGCTCTCGCTTCCTAATAATGCGACTGGATGCTGCAGGGTCGAAGTTATTAGCGCTGAGTCTGCCATAGTGCCTCGCGATCTGAATGCGGCCTATCTTCAGACTTATCGGAGGCGCGAGGGCAAACTCTAGTTTGCCGATCGTTTGTCGAGGGTGAGTTTCTCGCATTTCGAGCGGACGAGATCTCAGCCGTGCATCCTTTTCCAAACCATCGAGAACACCTGATGCAAAGATTGGAAGAATCTCATGCGCAGTTCCTAGCCGATGGATTGGGACCGCTTTGCGCCTGACGCGGACACCTTGCCGGGTTTCTGCCGGCATCGAGCGCCAGTCTAGCGGTGCTCTTCCCGCCACCAGTTCCAGAGCACCCAGAACAGAAACCAGAGTGCAAGCCCCAGGGGAATCAGCCAGAGCGTTTCCGAATGGAATTCCATGTTCACGGTGTCGAACCTCCATTCCGTTTTTTACTTGCTGCGCCGTAATCGGCTTTCGCGCCGGAAAAGCTCCGTGACTCCAGAGGACGCCCTTTTCTGTAAAGAGGGAGTAGGGGATTTCTAAGAGATCTATAAGGGCCATAGGCAAGGTCGCCGATGCTGCGTGGCTGCAAGCGGGATTCGATTGATCCTGTATTTCCTGCCACCGCGTTTCTGCGTCCTGTTGTCTTTTTGGTTTCGTGGCTCGCTACTCCATCGGCCCCTACGCCCCGGTCTTCTCGCTTCCCGGTTCTTGACACCGAACCGGCCGCGCATTTCTTATTTATTTCAGGCTCTCTTTTGGCAACCTGGGCGGGACGAACCTGGCGCGACCGACGATGACTCGCCTGAGTGCTGAAGAAGGAGTTGTGTCGAACAGGAAGCAGGCGGTAGTTGGGATTTGCGGTGGGCGCGGGCAGACGGACTGGTGAGCTCCTGCGCTGCGCAGCCGGACTCTCGTTTTGAGAGCCCGGACCGGTGAATACCTGGATCTCAGGATTCTTTCCCGCAGACAAGTTTCGATACGAATTTTCCGTCAGGCGCCGGCCGGCTAGGCCGTGTGCGCCTCTGCCCAAAGCCGGTTTGCAGCGGCCGCGGAGCGAGTAAAGGATGTGAGCAAAGCATGAACCTTGTGGCGAACTTTGTATGGTGGGCGGCTCCGCCGGCTCCGACAGCAGGCGGCGGCTTCGGGATACTCCTTCTTTTGCTGTTTATTCCCATGATGTATCTGCTCATGATCCGCCCCCAGCAGAAGCGGCAGAAGCAGTGGCAGCAAATGTTGGCTAACATCAAATCCGGTGACCGGATTACCACGGCAGGCGGCATCCGCGGCGTCATCCTTTCCATCAAGGACGATTCCATTATCATTCGCGTAGCGCCCGACAACCTGAAACTGGAAGTGGCCAAGAACGCGATCGCCTCGGTCACCACGCAGGACGAGACCAAAGCCTCCTGACAAGAGAAACGAAACCATGAAGACAAATCTCAAGAACAAGATTGCACTGATCGTAGCGGTGATGCTCTTGTGCCTGTACGGCATCTTCGGCATCCCCTCGGGAATCAGCGGTCATGCACTATTGGAAGCCATCGGGAATCAGATTCACCTCGGCCTCGATCTCCGCGGCGGCGCTCACTTGATCCTGCAGGTGCAGGTGCAAGAGGCGGTCAGCACCTACACCGACAACACAGTCCAGCAGCTCCAGCAGGATTTGAAGAAGGCGAATATCGGTTATTCCCAGGTCATCAAGCCCGATCCGCTCGTTGTCGATCCGGTTAATCATAAGGAAACGGGAAGACCGGATCTGATTCGCGTCGAGGGCATCTCCCCAGCCCAATCCGATGCTGTTGGCACCCTGCTTGGCGGCCCCAAATACGCCAACGAGTACGAGGCCTCCAGCGGCGCCGACAATTCGTGGACTCTGACCATGAAAACGCCCTACGAAAACGATCTGAAGGCGCGGACCGTTGACCAAGCCATCGAAACTGTTCGCGACCGCGTCGACGCCCTGGGCGTGAGCGAGCCGCTTATCGAGGAATACAACCTTGGCGCCAGTCAGATCTTGGTCGAACTTCCGGGCGTGAGCGATCTAAACGAGATCGAACGCGTTATCAGAGAGACAGCCAGGCTCGAGATTCATCCCGTCGACGCAGGTCCGTTCCAGGACCAGCAATCTGCTCTGGCCAGCGTCAACGGCGTGCTTCCGCCCGATGAGGAGCTGCTGCAAACCTCTGGAGACCTCGCCGGCTCCAACGGCGTTTCCTACTACCTCCTGCAACGTGTGCCGGTCGTCCAGGGCAGCGATTTTCGCTCTGCGGTTCCGGGACTTAATTCCAATACCGGCCAGCAAACCGTCGAATTCACCCTTACCAATGATGCCGGCGACAAATTCTGGGATTACACCAGCGCCAACGTGGGCAAGAACATGGCCGTCGTGATGGGCGGCTCCGTGCGCGAGGTTGCCGTTATCAAGAGCGGCATCCGCGACCGGGGCCAAATTGAAGGAACCTTCACCCAGAAGGAAGTGACGGAGCTTTCGAAGCTGTTGAGCAGCGGAGCCTTGCCGGCCTCGCTGAATTACATCGCGGCCAATACGGTAGGCGCAACTTTGGGCGCCGACTCCATCAAAGATGGTGTTAGGGCGGCGGTCGTGGGCGTAGTGCTGGTCATGATTTTCATGCTCATCTACTACAAGGGATCGGGCATCAATGCCGACTTGGCGCTCATCCTCAACCTCATCATTCTGCTGGGCATCATGGGTCTGTCTACAATTCTTTCGAGGGCCTCGGGCGGCGGCGGCCTCACTCTCACCCTCACTCTGCCCGGAATTGCCGGAGTCATTCTCACCATCGGTATGGGCGTGGACTCGAATGTGCTCATCTTCGAGCGCATCCGCGAAGAGATTCGCGCCGGCAAGGCGGCCTCGGCCGCGGTGGATCAGGGCTTTGCCCGCGCATGGGTCACCATTGTCGATACCCACGTGACCACGATTGTGTCGGCCGTGATTCTGTTCATGTTCGGCACCGGTCCTGTGAAGGGCTTCGCAACCACGCTGTTCGTCGGCTTGCTGGCCAACCTTTTCACGGCGGTTTTTGTCTCACGCGTGATCTTCGATGCCCATTTGGACAACTTGAAACCAGGTGAGATGGTGTCGATTTAGGGACTAAGGACTAAGGCCTGGTTTCGGACAGCGGCTAGCTACTGGCTACATGCTCCGGCTACAGGCTCAAAGAAGGGAAGAAAAGCAGTGGAATTCTTTCGCGGCGTCAATGTGAACTGGCTGGGATGGAAGTGGTACTTCCTGGCCTTTTCCATGATTTTCAGTGTGGCCGGCATCACCAAGATGACTTTGAACTGGTTTCACAGCGACCCGAATCACCGCACGCCGGTGCCTTTAAGCGTCGACTTTCGCGGCGGGACCGAGATAGAGGTGCGGTTCGCCCAACCTCCGGACCTCGACGCCATCCGCAAGGCCATCTACGCGGTCGGCATCCGCGACGCGCGCATTCAGAACTACTATAATCTGCAGCACCCCGAAAACCACGAAGTCCTCATCGGCCTGCCGGAAGAGACCAACGAGGCCGCGCTCGACGTCGGCCGCACGCAGGTCGAGTCGGCGTTGCAGACTCACTACAACCAATTCAACCCCGCCACGGTGGTGAAAGTCGAAGTGGTCGGGCCCACAGTCGGTGAGCAGCTGAAGAAAAAGGCCGTGGAGGCTACGCTCTTTTCACTGCTCGGCATGTTGGTCTACCTGTGGTTCCGCTTTCAATTGATTTACGGCGTGGCCGCAGTGGTGGCCTGCTTCCACGACACGCTCATTACTGTGGGCGCCTTCGCCCTCTGGAACCGCGAAATTAGCCTGACTGTCATCGCCGCCATTCTCACCCTGGTTGGCTACTCGATGAACGACACCATTGTCGTCTTCGACCGTATCCGCGAGAACCTGCGCCTGAGCCGCCGCGAGCCCCTCGCCGATCTGGTGAACCGCAGCATCAACCAGACGTTGAGCCGGACCGTGCTCACCTCGGGCCTCACCTTTCTCACTGTGCTTTCGCTGTTTGTTTTCGGCGGCCAGGTGCTGCACGACTTTTCATTTGCCTTGGTGGTGGGCATCCTGATAGGAACTTATTCATCGATTGCTGTCGCTGCGCCCATGCTGGTGGCTTGGCAAGAGTGGCGGGCGGGGCAAGGCAAAGCCGCATCGCTTCCCGCTGCAAGAAAGGCTAGGTAATGAGGATTCTTGCAGATGCGGCGCGCGTTTTGTTCGAATCCGCCACAACTGCACCCCGCTTTGGGGCATCCAAGCAAATGGCTTTTGCGGAGTGCCCAATAGGGAAACGGGCCGGAGGGCGTCAACCCGCAGGCCGCGAAGTTGCATCGGTTTTGCAGCATTCTTGGCAGCTGATGTGCACTTCTGTTAAGGTTGTTTCGCTCCTCATATGAGGAATTCTGAATGCGGGAACAATTCCCCGTTCCGCGGTGTCTAAAAGGATTAGTTGGCAGGATTATGAGATTCGCGAAAATTGACGGCTTTCTGGCCACAGGGAAGTAGGAGCGAGTGGTATGGACACGGAATATCAGTTGATTGAGGGTTTGGCTCTTTTCGTTGTCTTTCTGGTGGTGTTGTACTACATTGCGCGACGCGACAAGCTGGCGGCTTGGCTATTCACGCTTGAGTGGGGAGCTTTGATTGTGTTTGGCGCCGTTTCGGCCGTTGTCTCGGGCGACGTTGCGACCGGTTTGGGAGGGCTTGCCCTCTGGGTTATCGGCGTGGCCGTGACACTGGCGCAGGCATTTAGACCGAGGCGCGAAATTGAGATGGCGGGCATGTTCGCCGACTCGACCTTTGAGTCAACTGGGAGGGTCGAGAACAAGAAGGTATACCGCTATATGTTTCTTACCCTCAATGCCTGCTCCTTGGTTCTGATCACCATGATTCTGATTCCCTTGATCTACCCCGAGGCGCTCCCAAACCAGTTGATGGCAACGGTTCTGACCCTGCCGCCCCCGCCGCCGCCCCCGCCGCCGCCCCCGCCGCCGCCTGAGCAGCACATCGTCCACGTGCAGTCGGAGATGATGAACAATCAACTCACTGCGCCCACGAAGATTCCGCACAACATTCAAATGGTGAGCGAAAGGGAAGCTCCGCCTTCCAGCTTCGGCGTGGCGGGCATGGAAGGCATGGGCGGAGGATCGGGCGTCATGGGCAGCATGTTCGGCAATGGCAATGCGCCGACAGTGAGGGCCGCGCCCCCCAAGAAGATCGCCATTTCCTCCGGCGTGGCCGCGGGCATGTGTATCCAAAAGGTGCTGCCCGTGTATCCGCCAATCGCTAAGGCGGCGCGCGTCTCCGGAACCGTGGTGCTGCAGGCCACCATCTCCAAGTCGGGCACGATTGAAAACCTCAAGGTCGTCAGCGGCCCAGCCATGTTGCAGCAGTCCGCCATTGACGCCGTCAGGCAGTGGCGCTACCGCCCCTACCTGCTCAACAATGAGCCCGTCGACGTCGACACCACGGTGAACGTCGTCTTCACCCTGGGTGGGTGACGCAATCTCCGGCTCCCTGCCGCTCTTTGGCATGGAGTGTTGCTTTTGACTCGAATGCGGGGCCTCTTTGAAACCGCATTCCCTACGGAATCCGCCGCAGCGGGTTCAGGGCACTACACAAGAATCTCCTTAGGAGGAACGATTCAGTGATTCACGTTCAGCTCGCACATTTCGCTTCGCATATGGTCAACTGCCTGGCCTTTTTCCAGCAGGAGGAGGGGCAGACCGTCAGCTTCACACCGATGGGTCTCTGGGGTCACATGGGGATCCTGGCCAAGTGCGTCGCCGTTCTCCTGTTCATCGAGTCGGTCTGGTCGCTGGCCGTCATGATCGACCGTTACCTTTACTTTTCGGCTGCCCGCAAGCAGTCGCGCGAGTTCGCTCCTAAAGTGGCAGGCGCACTGAAGGACTCGAAGCTCGAAGAAGCCATCAAGATCGCCGACCGCAACAAGAAATCGCATCTGGCTGAAGTCGTTACGGCTGGACTGCAGGAATTTCGCGCTTCCGCCGGTGTGGCCACCGAGGAAACCATCGCCAGCGCGGGCCGCGCCCTGGAGCGCGCCGAAGCTATCGTTCACGCCAAGCTGAAAAGAGGCCTGGCGGTTCTGGCAACCATCGGCGCCACGGCTCCCTTCGTGGGACTGTTTGGAACCGTCGTCGGAATCCTCAACGCCTTCCGCATGATTTCCACGGCCAAGTCTTCGGGCATCGCCACGGTCGCCGGCGGTATCTCCGAGGCTTTGGTCACCACGGCGTTCGGCCTGCTTGTGGCCATCCCTGCCGTCATGGCGTTCAACTACTTTACCGGACGTGTCGAGGCATTCGACGTTGAGATGGACAACTCGTCGAGCGAATTGGTCGACTACTTCATCAAGCAGAGCCACAGGCGCTAAGGAGCGAAGCGGCTGCCGGCTCGAGCGTGAATTCTGCCGGGCGGAAGAAGTGAAGCTCTTCCGCCTGGAGATTTGACCCTCGCGCAGGCTGCTCGAGTTTGGGGAAGCCCGGAGAGCATCCGGGAGAAAATTCAAACCCACGGAGCCCGGCAATGGGAATCGCAGTACGTAACGAAGGTAGCAAGGTCAATTCGAACATCAACGTTACGCCCATGGTGGACGTGATGCTGGTGCTGCTGATCATTTTCATGGTCATCACGCCCATGTTGCAGAACAAGGTCAACATCGAGATGGCCGAGGTGCAGAACCCGATGAATTTGCCCGACGCCGATAAGGATGACGCCATTGTCGTGGCTGTCACCCGCGATGGAGCGGTTTTCCTCGGCCAAAACAGGGTCGATCCATCGGAACTCGGCAGCCTGGTGCGCGATAAGCTCGCCGACAAGACTGACAAGACGATCTTTGTCCGCGCCGACTATCGCGCTCAGTTCAAGGCAGTGGAAGACGCCATTGACGATGTGCGCACCGCAGGCGTGGAAACGGTAGACCTGTTGACACAGAAGCGCGGAGGCAATCAGATCGGCGGCGAGTAGGTCCGCGCCGTGATTGCCCGCGGAACGATATTGAGAAAACGAGGAGCTTAAGCCATGGCAATGTCTATGGGATCGTCGGGCGGCAGCATGTCGGATATTAATGTGACGCCCATGATCGACATTCTGCTGGTGCTGTTGATCATCTTTATGGTTATTGTGCCGGTTACCCCCAAGGGGCTTGAGGCGCTGGTGCCCCAGCCGCCCAAAAATCCGCAAACGCAGCAGCCCAACGACCGCACCATCGTGGTGCAGGTTCTGTATCGCCCCGGCCAAACTCCGGCGTACAGAATCAATGACACCGACGTGCTGCATTCGGATTTGCAGGCCAAATTGGCCGACATTTATGCCAACCGCGCCGAACGCGTGATGTTCGTCAGGGGCGACGACGATGTGAGCTTTGCCTCGATCGCGGATGTCATCGATATCGGCAAGGGTGCAGGCGTGGATCATATCGGCTTGATGACGCCTAAGATTCAGGCCGGCCAGTAGCGCGGTCCGCGCGGGCGTTTTCCTGGGTTGTACGGAAAGGACGGGCTGAAGCAATGGCAATGTCGATGGGAGGTTCCGGCGGCAGCATGTCGGAGATCAACGTCACGCCCATGATTGACATTCTGCTGGTGCTGCTGATTATCTTCATGGTCGTTGTTCCCTTAATTCCGAAGGGGGTGGAAGCCGAGGTGCCCCAACCGTCGGAGGATCGGAACCAGCCGCCACCCGAAAGCACGATCGTTGTTCAGGTCCTCTATCACCCCGCGGCGCCCCCGACGTACAAGATCAACGACCTCGACGTGACTCATGCCGAGTTGCTGCCGAAGTTGACCGATATCTACGCCAATCGCGCCCAGCGCGTGATGTTCGTCAGGGGCGACGACGATGTGACCTTTGCCTCGATCGTGGATGTTATCGACATTGGAAGGGCCGCGAACGTGGACCATATCGGGTTGATGACGCCCAAGATTCAGGCCGGCCAATAAAGGCCGGCGGCCTTTGCCTGCAATGAAGCTGCATTGGAACGCGGACGAAGTACAAATTTCATGCCGGTCGTGGGATGCCCCGCCTGCCGCCGGCTGTTTGAGATTCCAGGCCCGGCCTTGACGGCCGGAGCCTGAAGGAGAAGGATACGAACATGAATGGACCCGGACGTTTTTGGGTGCTCGCGGTGATTCTGAGCGGTATGGTGATTTCAATGAGCGGGTGCAATCAGCTTGCTGCGCGAGACCAGTTGAACAAGGGAGTTGACGCCTACAAAAGTGCCCACTACGACGAAGCTGTCGAGCACTTCCAGAAAGCTACCGAGCTTGATCCGTCGTTGTCCACTGCAAAGATGTACTTGGGCAAGGCACTGGAGCAGAATGTTGTGCCCGGACTGACGACGGCCGAGAACCTGAAGACGGCCAACCAGGCCATGGACATCTTCAAGCAGGTGCTGGCGCAAGATCCCAACGATGTCAACAGCATGAAGGAAATTGCGGGCATCTATTTCAGCATCAAGGATCTGGACAACGCCGAAACCTGGCAGAAAAAGGTGCTTGCCAACGATCCCAAGGATCCTGAGGCAGCCTACACCATCGGCGTGATTGATTGGACCAAAGCCCATGAGAACAAGCTGAGGGCGCTGCAGGATGCTGGCCTGAACGACGACGGCAAGGGCAACGTAAAGGCGCCCAAGAAGGTGATGGAACCTCTAGCGCAGGAGAATGCGCCGTTGGTTGAGGAAGGCTTGAAGTACCTCACCATAGCTATCGACAATCGTCCCAACTACGACGACGCCATGCAGTACCTGAACCTGATCTATCGCAACAAAGCTGACGTGGATTATGGCAACGCAACTGCCGTAGCGCAGGACCTGGCAATGGCGGAAGATTGGACTCACAAGGCGATGGATTGGCGTAAGCGGAACGAAGAGAAGAAGAATCAAGGGCCCGGGGGCATTGTTTTGGACCAGAACGGCCAAATGCATTGATCGCTGCAGGTCCAGAGAAAATGCAAACGGCCTCCGCGTAGCGCGGAGGCCGTTTTTCGTTTCATGAGCTGCGTTATGGTCGAGAGGCAGTCTTGATCGCGCCTCTGTGAGGCGCGCATTCTCACGCCGCTCCACGGGCCCAGCGCCACACCCAAACCGGAACGCCGGCCAGGGAAGTGTTATGGCGGTTCTCCTACTGGTGTAGAGCAACTACCGAGCGGACCCGATGCGGTTCGGTGGAGTTTTCCTTCAAGAATTCGTCACATTGCCCGGTCCAATGACTCCACAGGAATTGCAGAACCGCCCTAATCCAATCGGCTTCCGAGGTGGAATTGAAGCGAAGTATCGGGTGTGCTCACAGCCAGAAGGGCATGAAGAATGCTGCTTCAAGATCGTGGAGCGTGATCGCGGCGGCAAACAGAAACGCAAGATCGTCACAAAGCATCGTCTTGCTTCTCTGTCTTCGTTCCGTGCGCCAGTTTTATCCGCCTGTCGGGAAAGCATCTGCGAAATGTCATTGCCCGCCCTGCTTCAGAATGCCCTCAGCGAAGTAGTTGCGCACCCGTGCGCCGTCTTGGAGCGTCTCCAGATACGCGGTCTGCAGCAGTTGCTTCTGGCTGTCGTGCAGCGTCTGATGAATGGTTTGTTGCACGCGAGGATCGTTCAGCTCGCGCTGGCCGGCCGGCTCGCGCTGCAGTAGCCGATATATGGCGTAGCCGACAATGCGATGGGCGGAGTCGTATTCGGAGACGGCGTCTGTGAACTGCCCCGGTTTCAGCTTGCTGATGGCGTCGTATCCCGCTGGATCGACCGTTTTCAATTGGGACTCGCGCGCAAAGCCCATGTCGCCGCCATTGGACGCCGTATTGGGATCTTCCGAGACATTCGCCGCCACGGCCGCAAAATCCACTCCGCTCACGAGCTGCGCATGCGCGGCGTCGATGCGCTCTTTAGCTGCGGCCTCGCCGCCCGGTTTGGCTGGTTGGTTGCCGTTGGGCGGCGTGGGATTGGTCGTCACCACGATCTGCGCCAGGTGATACGTCGGCTCTATCAAGTCGAAGTCCGCCTTGTGCGCCGCATAGAATGCCGAAATTTGCGCATCCGTGATGTTGATCTTCGACTCGATCTCCTTGTTGATGAGCTTTTGCGCGGTCAAGTTCCGGCGGATGTCCCGCTTCAAGTCGTCCAGCGTCATGTTGCGCTGCTTGAGCAGGTTGTTGAACTGATCTTCAGTGTACGGAGCCTTAAGCTCGGTCAGCTTTGCATTTACGTCCTCATCGCTGGCGGTAAGATTCAGCTTGGCGGCCTGCTGTTGCATGATCTCATCTTGGATCATTGATCGCAGAACATTGAGCCGCAGGATATCTGCCTCCTGGTCCGAAGGTTTCTGCGGGTTGTCTCCCAGTTGGATCTTGTAACGCCGCTCCAGTTCAGCCCTCTGAATCTCCTTGCCGTTGACCGCGGCCACCACATCCCCCGAAGGCGAGCGGTGACATCCGGCCAACAGAGAAAACAGAGCGCTACTGACGAGAAGCACCGCGGCAACGCGAGAACGTACAACAAAACCGAATGAGACTTGCAAGCTAATCTCTCCTACGGGGCTTCCCAATAACCCCGGCAATCAAGGATAAATCCCTCAACCGGTCCGAGGGTAGTCCAATTTGCGTTACTGACCCGCGCCCTGGCCCGCCGCAGGCGTCTTTGGCGGCGCAACAGCCGGCGCCGGCGGATTGGCCGGCGGTTCCTCGCCCTCGGCGCGCAACGCGCGGTCGATAACCGTCCAAAGCTGGTCCAAGGGCACTGCGCCGTCGATCTTTTCACCGTTGACGAACAATGCAGGTGTGCCCTCGATCCGCAAAGTCTCGCCGAGCTTCATTGAGTCTTTGATCTGCGTCTCGTCCTGCTTGGCCATGCATGCATCGAGCGCGGTCTGGTCCAGCTTGCCCACCGTGGCCTCCTGCCTTGCAATGCGGTCCAGCGCGGCAAAACTCTTGGCGGGGTCGCGATTCTCGCCGGTGACCTCGTCGCCATGGGCGTGCACGTAGTCCACGTACGCCCAGTACACGCTGCCGCTCTGCGCGGCCAGGCAGTTGGCATCCACGGCTGCGTGCATGGCCCAGGGATGAAAGTCAAGCGGGTCGTCCTTGTACACGAACCGCACTAAGTCCTTGTAGTGGTCCATGGTCGCCGGAAAAAGCTGCTCGTGCATCCTCCCGCAATACGGGCATTCGAGGTCGTCGAAGCTGACCACTGTCACCTTAGCATTCGGATTGCCCCGGATGGGACGTCCCGCAATGGCGATGGCATCCGCGGGATCCTTAGTCAGATCCATCACATCCATGCGGACGAGCTTGGTGCTGTCATCGGAAATCAGGAAGGGAACCTCTTGCGCCTTGCCGCGATAGGTAATCGTGATGGGCAGCGTTTCGTAACCGGTAAACTGGCTCGGTTTGCGGGCGCCAATGTTCAAAGAAACGTCTGCAGGTAACTCGAGCTGCGAGCGAATCAAAACCTCGATGCGCCGATTGAGCGCGGCATCGGGTGCGGAAGGCGAGGCATTCTGCGCTTTGCATCCGGCAGTCAAGCCAAGAAGCAGCAGTCCTGTCAAAAATCGGACATTTGCCAATGTGTTTTCCTCTCAGGAAAGGATACTCCACCGGACCGCCGTGCAGCCGTTTCCCGTGCCCATTTCCGGGTCGATACAAGATGGACGTTTGCCGCGGCGAAAGGCAAGCGGCAGGGTTCAGGGGCCAGGGATCAGTCAGCGGCGTACCTTGGTTGACTGCGAGACTAAACAAAGCAGGAAAGCCAACGCTGATCCCTGACACCTGAACCTGATCCCTGCGGTTAATACGCCGGCGGCAGCGTGGGATCGCGGAACACGGAGTTAGTGCGGCGGATGTCGCCGACGGCCCCAAAGTTGGCCAGGGTGAAGCTATAGAGCCACTGGGTCTCATCGCGGCTCGTCGACCCGACCGTGCCCAACTCGAAGCGCCGGTAACCGAGGGTGAGACCGCAGCAGTTCCAGTTGTACACTGCCTGCACGCCTCCGTACTGCACCTCATGCTGCACAAAGTCGTAGCCGCCGTTGACGGCAAAGTTGAATCCATTGCTGCTCGGTTTGCCAATCTCCAGGAATGGCTGAACCTGTTGGCTCTTGAGCGTGGAGAACGCGGCGTTGCTCGCCGGAGTCGCGCCGTTCGTCACCTGGTCCGCGACCGCGTTGAGCAGGGCGTGTCCTATCCCCATTGTGGTCGGGCCAAAGCTGTATCCCGCGAACAGGTTGTTGGCGGCGAATTCGCCAAGGATAGAATCGTACGCCACGTCCCACTCCACGCGCAGGTTGTCGATGGCCTCAAAGCGGATGCGCGACGTAATGGGCGCAACGTTGCGCGCCGAAGTCAGGAAGGTCGGCGCCATCAGGTCCAACGTGGCATCGAAGACGTTGCGCCGGCCCGGAATAACCGCCCCTCCGAAGTTGGGATCGATGAAGTACTCTTGCGCAATCTCCCAGGTCGCCCACTCGCGCGCCGCGCTCGGGCAGACGGCAGTAGTTTGCGAATCGTCGGCAGCATCGCTGCCGCCGCCTTCCTTCGCGCTTGCGCCGCAGGGTTTTGCGCCTGTCGGCCGCAGAAAAAACCGCTGCGTCAGCGTGAAGCCGGCTTCATTCACATTGGTGGCGATGTCCGTAGTGTCGAACAGGAGCACATTGCTGGCATCTGTGCCGATTCCGCTGACAAACCGGTAGTTCAGCTCCGGTTCGATGATATGACGCAACTCACGATGCCCGAAGGGAAGATCAAAGTCCCGCTCGAGCGCGGGAGGACGGATGCCGATCGAGGCTTCGAGGTCCGTCCGATTGAGCGGATTGTGGTTGATTCTGGGCGTGGCATATATGCCTGTGAGCGTGGGCGTTTGGCTGATAGTGTATGCGGTATCGCGTAATGCAACTTCGGGCAGAAAGCTCCATCCCCCCTTCACGATTGGCATAGAAACATGCGGATAGAAGTCTACCCTTCCAACGTTGCGCGAGTGGAAGAGCGGCTCTGAACGGTTCAGATAGCCCAGCGACGATCCAAGCCCCCAATAGAGCAGAGAACTGCCCAATGGCCGGTCCAGCACATCGTAACGCACCAGAGGCAGGCGCAAAATCTTCACCTCGTTGCCGCTTGCGGTGCTAGCAAAGGACTCAAACCGGTCCAGCCAGACAGACGGCACGATGCCGTTGTGGTTATGAGTCAGCCCAACGTCGCTCGCCACCTGCGAACTGATGGCCTGTGTGTAGTTGTCGTTAAAGACCAGCCGGTACACGTAGCTCGAGAGATACTCCACGTTGCCGGCGAGGCGGGTGTGCGGCGTAAAATCCTTGCGCCCTAGGACCGACACATCGACTCCGCCTTGATTCACCAGTTCGAGGCCGGCGGGCGCCGCCGGCCGGCCGGGCAAGCTTACCGGATTGCTGACTTCCTCTTCGATGCCTCGATCCAGCAGCGCATTCCATCGTGCAGTCAAGTGGTCCAGACCCGGTCCCTTATAGCGGAAGTCGCCATTGGGGGCCCATCCGCGCTTGCTGTAGTATTCCGCTCCTACCACCATGTCGACGCTGCGGCCAATCGCCCAGTAGACCTGTTCGCCGAAGGTATAGCCGCGGATCGACGATCCGTTGCTGATCACCGGCGTCAACAATCCGCTCACGCGGCTGGTCTCATTAGCCGGGTGGTGCAAATACGGCAGATAGAAAACCGGTACGCCCAGGAATTCGAAAAATGCATTCGATGTGGACGCCTTGTTGTCGTCCAGGTTGATGGAGTGCGCAATGATCCGCCAATCGGGGCGAGGAAGACGGCAGTTGGTGATGGAGCCGTCCACGATGCGATAGCGGCCCTCCCCCAATTGCAGCAGCACACGGCCTGAAAACAGCAGCGGGTTCGTGGTGGTATACACCACCGCATGTCCCATAGCGTGCACGCCCTGCGAACCGCTCACGTTGTAGAAACGCGCGGTATGCATGTTCAGCCGCATGTCGCCATGCGAGGCATTAATGAACACGTCGTTGGGCCCGCCGGTTACCTGCAAGTGGCCGTCTGCCTCGATCGCTGTGGTGGCGCGGTCGTAAGTGGCATTGTCGGCGCGAATCACGTAATCGCGAACGTGAATGACGACGTGGCCAGATAGGGTCCAGGTCTGGTCTCGCTCATCCCATTTCTGGTTGTCGGCCTCGATTTGGACGGGCACGCCGGTCTGCGGCATCGGCTCGGGAACGGCCTGCGGCACCAGTTCCTGGCCGGGATCGTCCGGTAGGCTCGCTGCTGTTGGCACGACCGGGCTTTCCGCTGGCCCAGTCTCACGTTGCCCCGCAGGTGCCGCATTGGTCAACACTTTAGGGGCCTGTGCCCCCAGTTGCAGGTGACAGGCGGCCAGCAGCGTGATACATACTAAATTACGAGGACGCATCCCTTACTCAGACCGGTGTAAGGCTCAGCATAGCAAAGCCGGCAGCCTGAAAAGAGACGCATTCCTCGCCGCTCTGGTGACCATATAATCGGCTGATCGCGCCTCCACTTCCCTGAAGGCGCGTGCCCGCCTCTGTCCGCGACGTATCTAGTCAATGCTTGAGCAGCGTCTGCGTTGTCCTGGTTCAACTTTAGGATTCGATGTGGACCACATCGGGCGTGAGCCGGCGACGCCGGTTTGGCGCTCAAGAAGGGACAAAGGAGCGTTGAGTACATCGCAGAATTCACCTGCACTCTTTCCCGACTGGAAGCAGGAAGTTAATCGGCTCGTTGCCGCCCATATGAACCGTAGGACGCAGCCGCATGGCGAAGGCGCCTCGCCCGTCGATCCCAGGCCTGCGCCTGCCGGCGTGGCCGCCGGGGCTACCGCTCGCGTTGCCATACGGTTTAGCAGTGCTCCTAGCTACGAAAAAACGATCGTTCGCGAGACTCGTACCGCGGTGCAGGCCGTCCAGACCGACTCCAAAACCGCGCAGGTTGCTCCGGCTGCCTTCCAGTACGCACTTGGTGGCCTTAAAGCTGCTGCCCCGGCCAAGCTGACCATGGAGCTGGAGGCCCAGCCCTCACACGTCTCCGAACGTCAAGCGGTCCCGGTCGTCAGACCGGCGCGGAAAACACCGAACCTGCCTCGCGCCTACCAGGAGCCCGCGATCCATGAACCGGCAAAGGTTCCCGTCCGGGAGTCGAAAACCGGCATTCGCCACCCAAAGCCCGGGCTCCTTGACGCTCCGCGTCGCTATGCGTCCCCGGCCATCACAGAGGTGCAAACCGTCGAGCCCGTTCTGCCTATCTACGCAAACCTCATCCAATTCCCGCGCGAGATCGTTGCCACGCGCAAGGCTCGTCCGCGGCGCGCGGAAGGCCCCTTGGCCGCGGCGGGATCCGCGCCCCAGTTGAGCATCTTTGAGGTCGATACGGCCGCCATCTCGACCCTGCCCCCGCCAACTGCCGTTGACCCGTCGGCGCCGCCGGCATGGATGCGGCCCGAGTGGCCGGCACTGACCCTGGAGGCTTTGCCTCCATCCCCGAACCTTGATGCTTTGCTTCCGTCTCCGAATCTTGATGCGGCGCTTCCCTCCACAAATCTCGATGCACAGGCGCCGGTCAAGCTGGCCGAAGATACTTCTTTCCAGGAGCCCGCTCCGCAAATCGGAGCGCCGGCGGCCATGATCGAACCGGCGCCGCTCAACCTGCGTCTGCTCGCGTCCGTGGTCGATTGCGCGTTAGTCGCGGCCGCATTCCTGACGGCTGCCATGCTGGCCGCGCACCATGCCGGCAAACTCCCGGGCGTGCGCACGGTCGAGTACGGAGCTGCGTTCGCGCTTCTGGCCATTGGCGTGGCCTATCACGCGTGTTGCCTCATTCTGGCTGGGGCTACGCCTGGCATGAGGTACGCAGGCATCAAGCTCAGCACGTTTTCGGGCCTGAAGGCCACACAGACCCAACGTTGGCGGCGTCTGATGGCGCTGCTCCTGTCCCTCTTGCCGCTGGGCCTGGGCTTCGTCTGGGCCCTCTTCGACGACGGGCATCTCGCCTGGCACGACCGGCTGTCGAAGACGTATCTGCGGAAGCGGTAAATACTTCGCTGGCTTTGCTTTCCTGTCCGCATCTTGGCCTAAAACCGCAAGGATTCTTCGTTCAAGACCGGTTGGCATATTCTTTTGTATTTGCCAACCGGCCGGAGGGCCAAATGCAGAGCACTGCCAGGATTTTTATGAACAATCGCAGCCAGGCGGTACGCCTTCGCGAACAATTTCAATTCAAGACGCGGGAGGTTTTCATCCGCCAGGAGGGTGACGAAGTCATCCTTTCTCCGCGCCCAAGGATTGGTCCGGCTATTTTGCATCGAAGGCCATCCTGGCGAAAGAATTCATGAAAGACGTTGAGAAGCTGCCCGTTCAGGAGCGCGAGTTCCGATGCTGCTTTATTCGCTGGACACGGACATGGCGTCGTTCGTGATGAAGCGATCGAATCTCAATGCGGTTGAGCGCCTTCGAGCGTTGCCGACGGATGCAACTTGTATTTCGACGATTGTCGAATCCGAATTGAGATATGGAATCGCAGTTTTCCCGCGCCGCCGGCAGGATCGGGAAGCGCTGGACGAGTTTCTCGGCTAATGCAGGTGCTCGATTATCCCGCCGCTGCGTCAGGCGACTAAGGCCTGATCCGCGCAGAGCTTAAGCAACGCGGAACCATGATTGGCGCGCACGATCTGCTGATCGCAGCGCACGCCCGCTTTTTGGGATTGACGCTTGTGACCGACAACACTAGCGAATACCTGCGCGTGCCGGGGCTTAAAGTTGAGAACAGGACCTGACCCATTCCCTAGCAGTCTGTTGACGATGTAGCCCGTTTCTCATAGAAGCGGGACCTACCGGAATCGGAAAGCGCGCCAGAAAACGGGATTTGCTTGTATGATGGGCTCCGGGATTAGAACCGGGCCGTGCTGTCAATGATTTGGACGTAGGGCGCCTTGCGCTATCTTGCCGCGGAGCGCCGCAAGGAGGAATATCGTGGAACCGGTCTATAAGTGGGAACCCATTACCGAAGAGTACAAGAACCAAGGGGCGGTTCAGGTCGTCGATATCGAGGCCGAAACCCAGCAGAAACTACGCGAAATCCATGAGGCGGCAAAAAAGAACGTCTGGGTGGAAAAGAAGGCGCCGATCGGAATCAGGATCTTTACCTGGTATCTCTTTGGCCGCGCAGGCCTTTATGTGCTCCTGTTGACGATTCTGGCCGTGTTCCCGCAGTCCAGTGCCTCCATCTGGCTCGTGGGCGGCCTGGGCCATTTTGTGCCGGGTGCTGCCTCTCGTGAAGAGGCCGCGAAACAGCGCGAGGAGATGCGGAAGGAATTTGATGCGCAAGGGATTCAGATGCCGGATGATTACATGGGCGACCAGAAATCGCCGGAACAGGCGGCTCAGGAATCGCGCGAGATCGTCATGGTTTACCTGTTCGCAGCCGCGGTCATCACGGCGGTCGTGGGATTCATGTGGTGGAACCATTCCTGGAAGGTCCGCTGGGTAGCTATGTTCTACGCAGGCGCGTTCGTCGCCAGGGCGGGCTTGGGCCTCTTTGCCGCCTGGGCATCGGGAGTGGGTGCCTACATTCCCCCTGCGTTAATACCCATGCTGATGGCCACGATCGCATGGAATGGTTTCATCTTCTGCTATCTTGCCTTCTGGCCCGGCGTGAAAGAGTGGTTCGAAGGTCAGCATTGAATGGCAATGCGGCAGAGTATGCGCATGGGCCTGCGGCGACCCCTGCTCTTCAGCGCGGCACTGCCGGAAAAATCGTGAGCCGCAACTCAGTTGCGCCATAGGGAACGAGCGTGACTCGCTCCACTTCCCCGGCCGGGCGCCCGGTCTGAGAATCGCCGCTCAACTCCGGCAGGGGCGGCGTAAACTTCTGCTCCGGCTGGGCGGGATTCACTTGCAGCTCCCACCCTTCGATCTTTCTCGCGGGCACAACAAGCGTCGTCTGAGGATTCTCCCACGGGTCGATGATCGTTCCGGGGACCGGTCCGGGTCCAGACTCGATCGCGGGTCCGTGAATTTTCTTGACCTGCACTTCGCGCTCCAGGCGCTCGGGATCGAGGGCGAGACCGTAGTTCCAATCGCTCACCGGCGCTGCTTCCCAACTGGGAAACTCCTCGGTGGTGTACTTCGCCTCCACGCGCGGCGTCCAATTTGCCTTGATGGGCAGGGAATAGACAATCGGCCCGCGCTCGATGCCCACGCCATTTTGCGGCCAGTGTGTGACGGCCAGTTTCATCGGCAGGCTCAATACGATCCGTTCGTCGGGCTTGAAAGTGCGGCGAAGAACGATGAAGCCCTTGTCGTCGGGCGCGGCCGGGATGTGCTTTCCATCGACTTCAAGCCGCGGCGCCGAACACCAGTCCGGCACGCGCAGCGCCAGCGGAAACGCGACCGGTTGCTCGGCATCGATCCGGAACTCGATTCGCTCGTGGAATGGATAATCGGTCGTCTCGACAACACGTAGCGGACTGCCTGCCTCGCCCACGCGAGCGGTAACCGTCGATGCGCCGTACAACACGGCCGCCAAACCGCCGTCCGTGGTCTTCATCCACATGCGGATCGCGTAATTGGGGAAGATGCGATGCACATTGCCGCCGCAGCAGGCGGTGTTCTGCCCGGGATTCGGCTGGTAAGCCATCATGCGCCCGCCGTGCTCCATCACATTGTGATCGGAATTGAGCGTCGCCAGAAACTGGTTGGGGCAGGAAAAGTACTGCAGCGCCTTCCAATCGTTCTTGATGGCTCCGGGCGCGGCGTTGAAGCAGGCGCGCTCCACGCGGTCGGCCCACACTGCCTGGCCGGTCGCCATTAGAAGATAGCCCCACGACCATGTGTGATCGGCAATGTCGCATGTCTCGTGCGAATCGAGCGAGGTGACGGTGCGATAGTTTTCTGTAGTGGAAGGTATGCCGTCGATGAGCATGTGATGATCGAAGATGCGCCGCTCCGCCGCCGCGGCAAAGCGCAGATACTCATCCTTGCCGGTGTAGAGATAGAGAATGGCGGGTAGCTTCGCGACCTCGGCGTAGGTTACGCCGTGACAGTCGATTGGAGTGGCCGCAAAGACGCGCAACTCCGACATGTCGGCGTATCCCGGATTTTCATTTTCCGTGAATCGCTGCCACGCATTCTCGGCCAGCGCCAGCAGGGCTGGGTCGCCGGTGCGCGCGTACGTCCACAGCATTCCCTCTACGTTGGTGACGTTCCTTACCGGCTTCCCGTAGTCCGCCATGTCGGACAGAAAGTGCTTGCGTAATGCTGCGGGGATCGCGTTGCTCCCTGGATCGCCCGGCAGCGCCGTGGCATCGGAGAGGGCCGCCAGCCCGCGGAACAGGACGTTTTGCGGCCAGCGGTGAAAATCGCCCATAGGATCTTCGAAGAACTTCGGGCCCAGATAACCGTTCGCATCCGCGTGCGCGAGCGTGTAGTCGAGGCTGGCGCGCACCTGCGCCATCAATTCCTTGTCCTCGAGCACCAGGGCCAGCCGCGTGGCTCCGTCGAGCCAGTAGGCCTTCTGCTCCCATGGCCACCAGGATTCGGCAGTCTCGTCGCCCGCCCAGTAGGCGTCGGTGAACGGCCAAGAGACTTGTGGCAGCTTTGAGCCCAGTTGCGCAGCTTGTTTTTCAAGGTAGCCGCGCAGCCAACCCTCGGGCCGCACCGCTCCCGGAGCCAGCGGCTGCAGCACGCCGTAGTAGCTTGCGCCAGGATGCGTCTCTTCGGCGGCAAACGAAAGTCTTCCATTTGCCAGCGCGGCTGAAGCGGCCAAGGCAAGGCGCAGAAATTCGCGTCGGTTCCATTCCATTCTGCTTAGACGAGGAGGATTCAACGTACTGCCCTCTTTTTGGGGTTTTTCCCGCGGCATTTTCTTGTTTCAGGAATGCGACAGGGCATTCTATCGCAAAATCGGAGCCGTCGCAGTGCGGCGTCGCATATGCGGTGCTTGTTCTACACTGGGGAGTTCGCTGCGGAGTAATCCGGTGTCTGCAACTGCTGTTGTTTCCGAAATCCATCGCCGCCCTTCGCCCGCGCTGCAGCGCTTTGCGTGGGCCGTGCTCGCGTATTTCATCGCCGTCATTCTCTGGGGCGGGCTGGTGCGCGCCACCGGCTCCGGTGCCGGTTGCGGCGATCATTGGCCGCTGTGCAACGGCACCGTAATCCAGCATTCGGCGCGCATCGACACCGCCATCGAGTTTACGCACCGCGTCACCAGCGGCATTTCCTTCTTCTCTGTAGTCGCATTGCTGGTGTGGACTTTCCTACGCACCGTCCGCGGCCACCTGGCGCGCGCGGCCGCCATCGCCGCCGTAGGCTTCACCGTCATCGAAGCCGCGCTCGGGGCATTTTTGGTCAAGCTGGGCCTCACAGCGCAGAGCCGCTCGCCGCTGCGCGCGCCCTATCTAGCGCTGCACCTCGCCAACACGCTGCTGCTGCTGGCTGCGCTCACGTTGACCGCGCACTTTCTCGGCCGCTCTTCCGGTTTTTTGCGCGGCAAAGTTCGCATCGCCGCGCCGTTTGTCGGAATTGCTTCCCTGGTCGCGGTGCTTGTGATTGGCGTGACGGGTTCGTTGGCCGCATTGGGCGACACGCTCTTTCCGCCGAGCTCGCTGGGCGCTGCGTTTGCTCAGGATTTCTCTTCAACCAGCGAATGGCTGGTGCGCTGGCGCTGGACCCATCCCGCCGTCGCGTTTCTGGCCAGCGTCTTCCTTATTTGGCTGCTGGTGCGCGCCGCGCGGCGCCGCTCGCACTGGGACAATCGTGCACTCTCTGCGCTCGTGTTGATCCTGCTCGCCGCGCAATATGGGCTCGGCATTCTCGATGTGGCGTTCCTTGCGCCCGTGTGGCTCCAGATCGTGCACCTCTTGGGCGCGGACGTCCTCTGGTCGGCCACTGTGGTGTTGGCCGCGCGCCTCATGATCGAACCTGCGGTTTAGCTGCTTCTCTTGGTTGATTCGGCCTGAAATCAAAGGACTTGCCCGATGCGGCAATCCTGCGCGGCTCTTTGCGCATCGAAACATCTTGGGCGCGTATTTAGTTGCGCATGAATCTAAGACCGCCCGAAGTGCGTGATTGCCGCAGCGGAATCGCTTGCTGCGCAGATTGTCGCCAAGCACGCTTAAGAAGCTGATTGCTTTCCTGCCTGGAAGATCAATGGGTTGACCATCCTTTCACACAAGGAATGGCAGGCGTTCGCCTGCTGCCCTTGATCGCCGGATTGTGTCTCCAGGCCATTTGTCCTCGCCGCCGCACTTCTTGCGGCGCCGCTTTGGAGGTAGAAGCAGATGACCGGAAGGATAATGTTCCTGCCCTTGTTCTTCGCGGGCGCCGCGCTGTTGCTGGTGGCAACGGCGGGCTGCGGCGCTAACCTGAACGTTGACCCCGTTCAGATTCAGCTTGCAATTTACACTCAGGACTGCATCGACGTCCTTAATGCCAGTACGGCGCCTGGCGCTCACTTGCAACTCTACGCCTGCGGAGCAGGAAAACAGAGCCAGGAGTGGATGATCAACCCTGTGCCCGGCAGCCAGGAAGTTCTGCTGAAGAACGAGAACAGCAAGCTGTGCATGAGCGTGGACTCGCCGTACGATACAGCGCCCGGCCAGTACGTCATTCAGGCAGCGTGCGACAGCGCCAATCCGGACATGCAGTGGAAGATACAGCCGGCGCCCAGTGGTGAAGCAGGTTGGCAATTCGTCAATATGGCCAGCGGTCAATGTCTCGACGATCCCTACGGTATGACAGACGCGCCGGATACCTTTCACATCCAGCAATACACTTGCACGCCGGATGATCCCGGACAAGGCTGGTATAACAACCCGGTGGTGGTCGGCGATATACCTTAAGCGTACTGAAAAAGCGAAATGGCCTCTTTAGCAGGCAATTTCTGCCTGAGAACCCGTTTAGAAATTGTCGGCGGAGCGGCGTTTTGATAGGACGCGGCTTTCCAGGCCGCCGAAAAACTCTTCGCGAGGGGCACGAAGTGAAAGGGTACGAGTTTACTCGTGCCGATAAAATGCGCAAAATGCGCGGGGCTTCAGCCCCTGAGGGATGTTTTTGGGGACTTGGCACGGTGGCAAATAGTTTTTGAACAGGTTCTGAGATGGATTGAACGAACATTTACTTTGTATAAGCGCCTGGCAGTATCTGCGTCCGTGGCGGTCAACGAAACCATAGCGCCGTCTGTTGCCATGGGGACGTTCAGCAAAGACCTACTTCATCAAAGGGCCGAAGAGCTTGAAGCGGCTGCATCCAAACTTGCTGCCCTCGTTACAGCTTTGCTTGAGCAGTGCAATGCCTTTGGGCTGGTCCCACACGGGTCCAATCCCAATCCATTCCATATTGCCCAGGCGGGCGCAGCCATCGGCCTCGCGTAAGTCGCAAGCCTTTTGATACAGGGCATGCGCGCGGGCAAAATCCGCAGCCACGCCCTCGGCCATCTCATATTGCATCCCCAGCCTCCAACATGCGGTTCCCTCGCCGGATTGGCATTGCGCGGTGTACTGCGGCGCGTTCTTCGTAAACAGCGGCCCAGCTTTGGCTGAGAGCAGCCACGCCCGGTCCCAGTTCCAACCGATTTCCCGATAAAAACTCGCCATGTCCGCGCAGCCCTGTGGATCGCCGGAAGCGCAAGCCAATCCCGCCGGGCCTGCATCGCGAATCTCGTCGCCAAGGTTCCTGTCCCATCGGTAATCTCCCGATCCCCGAACGTAGCTGGCGGCATAAAGCCGTGTCGCCAGCTCGCCAAGCCTCCGATCGCCGCGCCTGTTCGCTTCGAAAAAGACGGTTGGAATCAGCCCGTGTATTACGATGGCCAAGACGGCCGCGCAAGCGGCAACTGACAGCGCGATGCGAACCCAGCCGCAGCGGAAGAAGAGGCGCAAGATGCCGGCCTGCGATGTACCCTCGGCGCCGGTCGCAGGTCCAGCCGGCCGCAGACCGGCAGCCATGACAAAAGCTCCGCCGGCCAGACCCAGATCGAGAGTCCAGCAGTAAAGAATCTCGCCCAGCGCAACGGGATCGCCGAAAAAATCGTCGACCCGATAGAGAAAGAGCAGCGGCAGGCAGATGATGCTTATCGCGGCTACACAAAGCGCCCCCATCCGCGCCAGCGGCCAGAAGCACATCGCCGCCGCGGCGAGAAGCGCCGACAAACCGAAGACCAATTCGAGAGAGTAGCTCCACGACCAAAGGGAATTGAAAAGGGTGGCGACATCGTAGTTGCAATAGAACATGTCGAAGCCGGATTGCAGCCAGTCGCTCTCGGCAGCCTGGACCAAGATGCAGAGTAGCGCACACACCGCAAACATCCAGCGTCCAGCCCTGAACCATCGGCTCGGCTGACCCCCTCGCCGCAATTCAAGCCCGGCCAGCATCAGCATCGCGCCGACGACCGCGATACGGATTAGGCGGTCACGCGATTCGGCAACGTGCCAGTACGGGAACGCGCCGCCGACAATGGACCCAAGCAGAGCCGCCGCTCCCAACCCTAGCGCCCACTTGCTAACCCAACGGCCGGCGGCAATTCCCAAGGCAGACACCATGAGAACCACCCCAGCCCACACGTGAAAGGAAGCAGCTTCAAATCTAGGATGGGGTGCTCTGGCCAGCCATGGATAGAAGAAGCAAGCAATGCCGACGGCAATCGTGGACAGCGCCACGAGCAGCCGGCCTGCACGATAAAGGCCACCCAAACTTTCAGCCAGGCCTTGAGCGGCAGCAATCTGCGGTGAGCCGGTTTGTGCGTCTGCGTTCATGGCTCGCTGAAGCCGGCGGCATGGATGGAGATGAAACTCTTAGGGAAACTATACGCCGTGGCGGCGCCTTGGAAGGTAAAAATGGGGCGGTGCGACAGTGTGCGGTGCGTGCCGCGCTCAACGGCGTCTGGTTCTTTCTCCGGCCGCCAATGTCTTCTTGCGTTCGCGAATCACCTTCGCGCGCTCCTTCTCCGGCAGCGCCAGTACTGTCTTAGTCCGCTTGGGGAGTTTTTCGAAAATCAATGCATGCGCCCGGCACAGCTCGTCTTCAATTTGACGCGTGCGTAGCGCCTCCCATCGCTCCATAGTCACCCAATGAGCTTTTGCCAGGTAGGGTGAGGCGATGATGCCGTCGATCTCCAGCAGCTCGTGAAACCGCTCTGCCCCGCAATGAAACCACAGCACGCCGGTTCCAGTGCCGTCGAGGTCGGTCATGGCGAACATTTTCCCACCGATGTCGCGGTCGCCTGCCCAGTACACCAGGTGGTGTCCCCAATTCAGCGTTTCCTTAACGTGCGGCAGCTTGAAGCAAATCTCGCGAATGCGTTCGTTGTCCATCACCACGTGGCCTCGAAGGCGTGAAATCGCCGCTCCAATTCCCACTGGGCCGCGGCCTTTTCGCTCCCATTCACAAACGCTTTGCATGCCACCGTCGGACTATCCGCGCCCAGCACCTCGCCCTTGCACGCATCCGCCGGCGCGGCAAAGTCGTCCGGCCAGGCCCATAAGCTTGCGCCGGGCAAAAAATCGTGCTCCATGCTCGTGCGCGCCAGCTTCTTCAGATCCGTGAAGTTCAGGTGGTAGTCGAGCGCCGCACGCACATATTCGTGCGTCAGGTCGATGCGGCTCACCCCTTCATCGTCGGTCGATAGGGCCACCGGCACTTTTGCCGCACGATAAATCGGGAAGGGGTGCTTGGCGCCGTTCACGCCCAGAATTCCCTCGTTCGAGCTCAGGTTGATCTCGACCATCACGTGCTGCGCGGCCATCTCTTTGAGCAATCCCTCTGCATCGTCTTCGTCCATCACATCCACGCCGTGGCCGATGCGCTCCGCGTGGGCCAGCTCCACCGCCTGGCGGACGTGAAAGCGCAGCCCTTCCGGCGGAACGAGCCCGTCAGTCAGCTCGCCAGCGTGCAGTGTGATGTGGACGCGCGGGTAGATCGAGTGGAGGTAGCCGACCATTTTCATCTGCAGCGTGTAGTCGCGCATCGAGATGTAGCCGTCCTCGGGCTGCACCAGATTGATCCCCACCCACAGATCGTCGTTAGCCTCCATACTCGCCTCGACTGTCTCGAAGCCCAAAAGGGCCTGCGCGAACACTCTTTGCGGCGGAGCGCCGCGCGAAATCTGGTAGAGATACCGGATCTCGACTTGGCACGCCGGCGCAGCCTGCGTCGTTCCGCAGTGTTCCCTTTGTTTGCGATCGCTCTCGAGCTGCCGCACGTTGTCGCGCCCCGCACCAACGTCGTCGCGCAACCCCTTATCGAGCAGCTCTTGCCGGAACTTGGCAAAAGCCTCGGGCTTCGCCTGCGCCAGATCGTCGTTCCATCCGGTCTCCTCGGCAATCTGGGCGGTACGGCTCCAAGAGGGCGTCCGCATCAGCTCCAGGTACTGCTGATTCTGCGCCGCCGCGCGGCTGGCGACCTCGTCCACCCACTCCGCCCCATGACTTCCGTTGAGCCCGCCATACCGGCCGAACGTGGCAAAGAATTGGTCGTGGCCGCTCCATCCCGACGAGGGCACAAAGCTCCGCATCGAGAAGGCGTCGATGAGCTTGTCGTAGATCGCCTGATTGCCCGAGCTCATGTTTCCAGAAAGATCCTTTGCCGGGATCAGTTGGCCCGTGCACTGCGGCTGGACGAAGGTCAGCGCCGCTGGGTCCACGCACAGGCCGTCCTCGCCCGCCTCGCGGATGAAGGTCTCCGCATACACGGCGCCGGAAAGATGCACGTGCAGGTCGGCGCCCTTTGGGAACTGCGCCAGAAATGCCCGCAGCGCCGGCGGACCCTGCTGCACAGCCGTGTTGTAGGCGCGTTCCGCGCGTGCCTCGGCTCCTTGCCCGGTTGCTGGGACCTTTTGTCCGTGCGCCGCAGGCGCCTGGCCACTGAGCCAGGCCGCACACGTCAGAACAATGCAAGCGAAAAACCGTAAGGAGCGTCGCATAGTGATTTCCAGTGTATTCCAGCGGTCGTCTTCCGCAGAGGTCTAGCGCTTCGCCGCTTCTGGCCGGCCACATTCCGGATTGGTATACTAGCTCTGGTTGTGTTGAGCGCACGGCAAGTGGAAACGCCCACCTTTCCCGGCAATGCCCGACCGGCAGCACCGGAATCCGCGCAGATTCATGCAACTTCTTGTCTCGACTGAGGCCAGGTAGCTCAGTGGTAGAGCGCGGCCCTGAAAAGGCCGGCGTCGGCGGTTCAATCCCGTCCCTGGCCACCATCACAAACTTCTCAATCCGCTTGACTTAGAAAAAACCTGAAGTGTGCGTGTACTTAATACGTACTCAAGTGACCTTGCCTTCGGAATGCGTATCTCTTATCCGGCGGGCTTACGGGTCAGAGCATTCATTAGTGCTCCTTCTGCGGCACGTCAGTTGGCGTTCTTTCGCAATGGCCATATCCGGCGGATGCACTGCGAGCTGCTGCCTCCATAGACCGCAAATAGCGCATCGTCTCCCAACTAATTGTGAACCTGATCGTGATCGGAGCTTTATCGAATACACCTTTCTCGACCCATGAATTTCCGTCTGGGGAGAAGACCTCCTCATGTGGCTCGGGCACACCTTTGTCGTACCCGCGCAGAATCAGGAATCCCTTCTTCAACTCATCCCGCTGCGCTTTCGGCAACTTTGCGTACTCACCTTTCATGATGAGAGATTCCCGAAGTGCCTTGCTTGTCCGAAAAACGAAGAAAGCTTGTATTGAAGGATCATCGTCAAAGCAGACGTATTCATCAGCCATTCGGTCGAGGCCGCCTGCTTTATAAAGCTCCTCAAAGTAGCTGCGCGCACTCTGGGCTGCGCAAGTGCTCGTTAGTAATAGCACTGCAATCATCGCGAATGTTTTCATGCGAGCGATTTTAACTCTAACAATCGGAGTGCAAGGTACACTTGGGCACAAGGGGGAACTGATGGCCTTTGATAGTTGGGGCGTATTGACAGGGCGGGAAGAGGACGAATTCAAATTGGCGTTTCGAGACTTGGGAGCTGATCGTGGAAAGCCATTCATGTGGACAAGCGAGCCAAAGTCCGAAGAGAAGATTCGAGAGGATCTGAAGAAGATCGGGGTGACAGAGACGCTGGATGACATTGCGATCGCCAAGGCGAGAGAGGCATGGAAGAAGTCACGCTAAAAACTTGTGTACTCAATACGTACTTCAAAACCGCGTATTGGTAGGTTCCTGCGTATGTAGCGGCGTTGAAAACACAATAAGTTACGTGTTTTCAATAGGGAGTCAAAGAACAATCCCGTCCCTGGCCACCACCATTTCGTTTCCCGCCGTTCCGCCCTATTCCAAAAAAATCACATAAATCCTTAATTTTCAACGTTACATTATTCCATCGTGTACCACTCTGTTTCTTGTCAGCGCATTAGCCGTGTGGGCAACATCAAGGGCAACTGAACATTTTCCAAAACAGCTACCCCAAGACTTCGATGGAGTTGTCAGGCTCAAAGAGTCCATCGATCCAAAATCGGAGAGTCAACGCAAGCATGTCCATGCCCGGTTTGAGAACGGCATCTTCCCCATCCTGGCAGCTAGACGCCGAAGCCTAGCCTGCGGAGCGGCAAGTTCAACGAAGAATTGTCACTTTGCACGGCATAAAAAGTCTGCCAATAACGGAGAAATCGTAGCGGCTGCGCTTCCGGTTCTTGAAGAGAATACTATTCCGCTTTTCGACTCGCGCAGTCGAAGAAGCCCCTTGAAGGCCCTCTTCCAAAGGATTTTCTTCGCAGCCTGTTTGCCTCCCTCGCTCCTGAAGTATGATTTCGCCCAAAACTGACCTGCATCCGGATTTCCCAGGTAACAAACCGGACGGCACATACGTCTATTGTTGATGAGGGGTGTGTGAAGGAAAGCCGTGAATCGCCCTGCGTGCGATCGCATCTTCCGCATCAGACGGACAAGAACCTTGGAGGCTGCAGCCTGTCGCAACGTGCATACCGAGCCAAGACAAAAAAGGGTGCGGTAAAGCATAATGAAATGGATAGCGCTGTCGCGGGGGCGCTCGCTCCCGGACAGGTATTGGGAATTTCCCCCACTGGCGGCGAAAAGGTTAAATACCAACGGACATGACACCCGAAAGAAAGACCGACCAGGGAGGCAGAGAGCCGGATCATGGCCATGAGCTCGATGCCTTCTTAGGAAAAGCTTTCGACGAGAGGCCCATCTGGGCGGGCCTCTGGGAGAGCATCCGGGACGTGTTTTTCCCGGTCAAGCTGCCGCCGCTCGAGTTGACTTCGCAGCCCATTCCGGTGCCCGACAGGATGGCCGTCAAGCCCAATCCTTGGGCCATCGGGATATCGAGCACCATCAATATTTCCCTCCTGCTGTTGGCCATCTGGTTGAGCATTCGCGTGGTCCACAAAATTATGGATCAGCCCATCGTTGCCACCAATATCGACATCGGCGACTACAACGCGCCGCAGTCGGACGTCAAAGCCGGCGGTGGCGGCGGCGGCGGCGACCGCAGCATCATCGAGGCCAACAAGGGCAAGTTGCCAGAGAAAGCTCCCGATCCCATTACGCCTCCGCAGCCGCAGGTCATCGAGCATCCCAAGCTGCCCGAGCCCCCGGCCATCAATGTGCAGCAAGACATACAACTGGCCAACAACGACATGCCGATGATCGGCGTGCATGTCTCGCCGCAGGTGCAGTTGGCCTCGGCGGGTGGCGGCAACGGCGCGGGTATGGGAACGGGTTCGGGCGGCGGCCTCGGTTCGGGCAACGGCAATGGATACGGACCCGGCTCCGGCGGCAATGCGGGTGGCGGACCCTACCGCGTGGGCGGCAAGATCTCGGCGCCGGTGGCCATTTACAATCCGGACCCCGAATTTTCCGACGAAGCGCGGCGCGCCAAGTACCAGGGCGTCTGCGTCCTTTCGGTCATCATCGATGCGCAAGGCAACCCGCAAGATGTCCGCGTGATCCGTACCCTCGGCATGGGACTCGACGAGAAGGCCATTGAAGCCGTGCGCAAGTGGAAGTTCAAGCCCGCCATGAAGGACGGCAAGACGCCGGTGCCGGTGATGATGAACATCGAAGTCGATTTCCACCTCTATTGAGGCCCATTGACCCATGGCGACGGCTTTCAAGCCGGGTCGCCGCGACGGCTGTCGGTTCGCTAACCGATGCGCATGTGAACGTCATTCCGGGAATTTTCCCAAACTGAGACCCGGGAACCGCCCCTATCGCCAAATCAGAGTTGGCGTAGCCTTCGCTGACCTTGGCGATTCAAGGCAGAACGTATTTCGCCGATAGAACGAACGAGTTCATTCGGAAAGGATGCGCCATGTCCTGGGCCAGAAACCTGCCCCTCTCTCGGAAGTTCATCTTTGCGTTTGGTGTGGTCTGCGTTCTCTGCCTCGTCCTGGGCGTCTACACCTTTTTCACGTTTCACGGTATCGCGCAAAAGAGCGCGGAAGTCAGCGAAACTCACCTGCCCTCGCTGATCCACATTGGCGATATCCGCAACGGCGTGAGCGTGGAGCGGCGTGAGGACTTGGAACTGATGCTTTGCCAGACCCCGGCGTGCACATCGGACCACACCGCACGGCGGCAAAAGGCGATTAACGATTACCAGGAAGCGCTGAAAGCCATGACTCCGCTGGTCACATCTTCGGAGCGCAACTACTATCAGGCGTTCGTTGCCTCCATCAACAAGTATCAGGATGCCAGCGACAAGGCAATCGCTCTGCTGGCCGCGGGCAAAACCGGCGACGCCCTGGACCTGCTTTCCTCCGACGCCATGATGAACTGGATGAACGAGGCCCTGACCGCGACAGACGCCGGCGTGAAATTGCATGCCAAGACCGGCACGGAAGAATCGCAAAGTGCGACCGCAGTCAGCAACAACGCTACCTGGGTGAATATCGGCGTCACGCTGTTAATCGTGGTGCTATGCGCGCTCACCGGTATCGCTCTGACGCGTGTGACTGCGCCCCGCATTCAGCGTGTGAAGGGCGTAGCGCAGCAGTTGGCGCAGAAGGACCTGACGGCGCACGTCAAGGTGATGGGGACCGATGAGATCGGTCAGTTGGGCGACGCGCTGAACGATTCCGTCGCGGTGATCCGCACGGTGATCCAATCGGTGGCCAGCGGCGTGGAGACCATGTCGGCAGCGACCACGGAGATCAGCGCCCGGAGCGTGCAGAGCGCGGGCAATGCGCGCACGGAGTCCGGCAAGATCAATCAGATTGCGGCGGCCGCGCAAGAGATGACAGCGACCATCGCCGAGATAAGCCACAACGCCGAAAACGCGGCGGGCTCGAGCCGCGAGTCGGCCGAAACGGCGGAGCGGGGCGGAGCCGTGATGCAGGCGGCTGCAGTCACCATGGAAAAAATCGCGGCTGCTACCCGCACGGTTTCCGACAAGATGACATCGCTGGCTCACCGCTCGGAGGAGATTGGCAAGGTGGTCAACGTGATTCAGGAGATCAGCGAGCAGACCAATCTGCTGGCCCTGAATGCCGCTATCGAGGCCGCGCGCGCCGGCGAGCACGGTCGCGGATTTGCCGTGGTGGCGGGCGAGGTGCGGCGTCTGGCCGAGCGCACCAAGAGCGCCACTGAGGAAATTGCCGGAACCATCCGCAGCATCCAGGAGGAAACTCGCGATACCTTGCAGGTGATGGCCGACAGCCGTACCGCCGTAGAAAGCGGCATGGAAGAGACAGCCAAGGCCCGCCAGAGTCTGGAAACCACCATCGCGTCTTCCAAGCAGGTGGAGCAACAGATTCACCTGATTGCGACCGCTGCCACGGAGCAAACGTCGGCGGCGGGAGAAATTGCCGAGTCCGCCGGTCAGATTTCGCAGTTGGCGCTTGAAAATACCCATTCCGCCGAAGAGGCTGTGGAAGCGCTGAAAAATCTGACTTCGCTGGCCGCGGAGCTCGATGGAATGATCCGGCAGTTCCAACTGGATGAGGCGGCACAGAGCGGCGGAATGTTCGCGGGAGGAGTGCCGGCGGCGCAGCACAGTTTGCGCACCGCGAATGCATAGCCGCAGCGCCGTGCAGTTAGGGATTGGCTGGGGCGGGAACCCAGATCTGCGGCCTCGGCAAGTGAACCTCAGGTTCCTTGCCGGGGCAACCCGCCCGCATTACGGAGTCCGGAGCCGCATTGGCCGGCTCGAGCGGAACTGGAATTGCATCTCGGTCGGAGCTTTGGAACAAGGGCATCGCTTTACAGGCTGCACAAAAACTCAATCGAGGGCCGCTTCATAACAAGCACACGGCCATCATATCCCGAGCGTTATCCCCCTGTTGGAATACGCCAACTGCGCAGCTGCTTCAATCCTCCGGCCTTCCCCCTCCAAGGCTCTTCCTCCTTTCATCTCCCTTATGCATTTCCTTCCTAACACCGCGTGTCCATTTATTCTGGAGTTGCGGACGGCGCGATAGTGCGCCGGACGTCTACGCGCCAACCATAAGGCCGCATCCATTCCAGGAGAGAAGGGCATGAGCGCCGTGAAGTATGATCTCGTGGTTATCGGTTCCGGGCCTGCAGGCCAGCGGGCCGCTGTGGCCGCAGCCAAGATGGGCAAACGCGTAGCCATGGTCGAGGCCCGCGAAGTGGTGGGCGGCGTCTGCATCAACACCGGCACTATCCCCTCGAAAACCCTCCGTGAAGCCGTGCTCCATCTCTCCGGCTACAACTACCGCTCGGTCTACGGCGTCAACTACCGGGTGAAGGAAAAGATCACCATGGCGGACTTGGCTTTTCGCGTGCAAGCCGTGATCAAGACCGAAGTTGACGTAACCGAAGCGCAACTCTCCCGCAACGGCATCGACGTGGTGCGCGGAGTTGCCCGCTTTGTCGATCCGAGCCACGTGCGCGTGGAAGGCGCGCAGACCGACACGACGCTCGAAGCCGGCAACATCGTCATTGCCGTGGGTACCAAGCCTGCCGTCTCCGACAAAGTGCCGGTGAACGGCAAAACCGTCATCAATAGCGACCAGATTCTGGGCCTGGAGTGCCTGCCCAAGTCGCTGATCGTGGTGGGCGGCGGCGTGATCGGCGTCGAATACACCTGCATGTTCGCGGTGCTGGGCGTGCGCGTAACGCTGATTGAGAAACGCAGCCGCCTTCTGGAGTTCGCCGATCAGGAGATTATCGAGGCGCTCAGCTATCACCTGCGCGACTCCCGCGTCACCATGCGGCTGGGCGAGGAGGTGGAGAGCGTGGAAGAGCCTTCCGCGGGCACTGTCGTGGCCAACCTCGAAAGCAGGAAGAAGGTCTCAGGCGACGCGCTGCTCTATGCCGTGGGCCGGCAGGGCAATGTGGACGACCTGAACCTGGCAGCCGCCGGTCTCGAAGCCGACAAGCGCGGCCGCATCGCCGTCGACGAGCACTACCAGACAAAAGTGCCGCATATCTATGCGGCGGGCGACGTGGTCGGCTTTCCCTCGCTGGCCTCGGTTTCGATGGAGCAGGGACGTATCGCAGCCTCGCATGCGTTCAACGATCGCGGCGCATCTTCCAATCCCAGTTTCTATCCCTACGGCATTTATACGATTCCTGAGATCAGCTTTATCGGCAAAACAGAGGAGCAACTGACCGGCGAAGACGTTCCCTATGAGGTAGGCATGGCCTATTACCGCGAAGTGGCGCGCGGGCAAATTCGCGGCGACACCACGGGGCGGCTCAAGCTCATCTTCCATCGCGACACGCGCAAGGTGCTCGGCGTGCACATTATCGGCGAGGGCGCAAGCGAACTGGTGCATATCGGCCAGGCGGTAATGACGCTCGACGGCACGATGGATTACTTCATAGACGCAGTCTTCAACTACCCCACGCTCGCGGAGTGTTACAAGGTGGCAGCATTCAACGGGCTGGGGCGGCTGCACCGGTACCAGACGGAGTGAATTCAATGGCAGGAGTCAGCAGGCTGCCTCGTAAAAGGCACGACTTCAGAGCCTGCTCGAAAAATGCATCTTGGAGCACGGAGTGTCAGGGTATAACTTGAGTCGTGCCGCACGCATCGCAAAATGAGCGGGGCTTTAGCCCCATAGGGGGGACTTAGGAAGTTCTTAGCGGTGAAGAAATCGATTCAGTTCGTGGTTGAGCGGCCGCCGATCGCGTCTCATGGACCACTGACCACTGACCACCGCTCCCTGCCCTTCGGAGGTTCTCATGACTACCGCAATCGGCGTCGTCCTTACAGATCACATCGCAGCGGCAAGGTTCGAAGAACAGCAATTGGCGGGTGAGATCCTGCGATCCCCCAGCGACCCCGATGTAGCGGAGGCGCTCGAGGCAATTCCCGAAAGCGAATTGGTCGCCCTGCTTGCCGGGCAGATCGAAAACCTGGCGGCTGGAAAGCCGGGGCTAGCCGATGCCATCGGCGTCGCGGTCCCAGGCATCGTGCGTCACGGCGTGGTGGAGGAGTCGCCCAACCTGCCGCAGTTGAAAGGCGTGCGCCTCGGCGATCGGCTCACTTCTGCGCTCCAGGAGCGTGGCATTGCGGCGCCGGTGCACATCGCCAATAGTGCAGACGCTATTGCTGCAGGCGTGGCAGCCACGCGCGGCCGTCTCGACAAGCTTACTCGCGTGTGGACGCTGGGAAATGGCGTCGGCTACGGACGCTGGCCCTACGCCGAAGGCGTGTGGGAGGGAGGGCACATTACGGTCACGCTCGACCCCAAGGAGCGCTACTGCGGATGCGGCGGCATCGGGCATCTTGAGGGCATCGTGGGCTATCGCGCCATGCGCCTGCGCTTTCTCGACCTCGAGCCCGAAGAGGTCTTCGCCAACGCGAAAAAAGGCGACACACGCTGCCGCCAGTTTGTCGACCTGTGGCACCGCGCGCTGGCCGCCGCCACGGCTTCGTTTATTCACCTGGCCGGGCCGGGGCGCTTCTACTTCACCGGCAAAAATGTGGGCTTTCTTGAGCTGCCGCTCCTGCGCAGCCACTTGGAAACCATGATCCGCATGAGTCCCTTGCAGAGCTTTTCGCTCGAGATCCTCGCCCCAGGCGACGAAACCGCGCTCATTGGCGCGGGCGTGAGCGCCTTGCGCACGATGCAGCGCAAAAACGGGGAATAAGCCGGCGAAAACAGCGACAATCTCTCAGCTGCCAGGCAAAGCGTACTGCAGAAACTGCGCGCTGTGAGTTGACAGATGGAGACTCATGGCTGATGGCCGGTCAGGGCTGATACCCTGAAACCGGACTTTCCGCCGGTCTTTCCACCGCCGCAGTCCGGTTCGAACATGAACAAGCTGGTATTTGCCAATCTATTGCATCGTCCCCTGCGCTCCGTCATCAGCGTCTTCGCCGTCGCCATTGAAGTGGTGATGATCCTGTCCATCGTTGCCGTGTTTATGGGCATGTTGCACAGCCAGAACCAGCGCACCAACGGCATCGGCGCGGACATCATGCTGCTGCCGTCGAACGCCAGCCTGTTCAATGGCGTCGGCGGCGCTTCCATGCCAATCGCAGACGCCACCGTGCTGCGCCGGCTGCCCCATGTCGCCGTCGTCGCGCCGGCCATTCAAAAACTTTCTACGAATCACAACATTGAAGTGGCTTACGGGATCGACTACGACACCTTTAATGCGCTAAAGCCCTTCGTCTTTCTCTCCGGAGGCAGGTTTCAGGGGCCGCATGACGCCATCGTGGACAATGTCTTTGCTGGGGAGCGCAATCCAGCTACAGGAAAACCCTATGCCATTGGCGACACGGTGCAGGTTCTCGATCAGCCCTTCCGGATCTCCGGCATCGTGGAAGAAGGCAAAGGCGGCCGCAAGCTGATTCCCATCGAAACCATGGGAGCGCTGGCCGATGCCGAGGGCAAAGCCTCGATCTTCTACATCAAGTGCGACAACCCGGCGAACGACGACCTGGTAATGGAGGAGATTCACTCCACGCGCGGCTTTGGCAACAACACCATGACCACCGTCGACAGCTGGCTCCATCAGATGACGCCTGACAAAATACCCGGATTCAATCTGTCGCTTTCTGTGGTCACGAGCATTGCAGTGATAATCGGCTTCCTGGTAATCCTGCAATCCATGTACACCGCCGTGCTCGAACGCACGCGGGAGATCGGCATTCTGAAATCGTTGGGCGCATCCAAACCGGCGATTGTCGGCATGGTGCTGCGCGAGACAGGATTGCTTGCCGCGACGGGCGTGGTCCTAGGCATCGCGAGCACCTTCGGCGTGCAGGCGCTCTTGGAGGCAAAGTTCCCCACCTTTGCCTTCGAAATCACGCCTTCGTGGATCGGCTACGGTGTGCTGATCGCCTTTGCCGGCTCGATCTGCGGCGCGCTCTATCCGGCATGGATAGCCGCGCGCAAAGATCCGATCGATGCGCTGGCCTACGAGTAAAGCAGGTGTCAGGTTTCAGTAACTCCTTGCTCCTGCTGAAACCGGTTGTATCCATGCGGTTTTGAAAGGGCACGACTTCAGTCGTGCCGCAAGATCAGCAAAATGTGCGGGGCTTTAGCCCCTGAGGGATGTTTTTTCAACCGGCATAAAGCATCAATGCCCCCGGACCTGATTTCGGTTCACTGAAACCTGAGGCGGAGTCTGATGAGCACCGAGACGGCGCATCTGGTATCGCTCGACGAGATTCGCGCGGCGGCGGCGCGCATTGCTCCCGTCGCCATGAAAACGCCGCTGGTGCGAGCCGCGTTTCCAGGCATTTCCGGCCGGGGAAATGACAAAGATATCTGGTTGAAGGCGGAAAGCCTGCAGCCCATCGGCGCCTTCAAGATTCGCGGCGCAGCAAACAAGATTCTACAGCTCAAGCCGGATGAGATCGCGCGCGGCGTAATCACTTATTCGAGCGGCAACCATGCGCAGGCCGTAGCTTATGTGGCGCGCGAAATGGGCGCCAAATACGGGGTCCCCGGCGACAGGTCTTCGTCGCCGGGGTGTAAGGCGGTAATCGTGATGCCCAGCAATGCGCCGGCCATTAAGCGAGCCGCGACGCTGGTGCTAGGGGCTGAGATCGTGGATGTGGGCGTGGCCTCAGACGAACGGCTCGCCAAAGCTGAGGAACTGGTGCGCCGGCATGGTTACATCGTGATTCCGCCGTACGACGACGAGCAGATCATTGCCGGGCAAGCCACCTGCGGGCTGGAGATTGTCGAAGAACTCCCCGGCGTAGACCTGGTGGTTGCGCCGGTTTCCGGCGGAGGCCTGTTGAGCGGGGTTGCCGCCGCCGTAAAGCAGTTGAGCGCGAAAACGGGAGTGTTCGGCGTTGAGCCGGAACTGGCCGCCGACACCGCGGAGAGCTTTCGTACCGGCAAGATCGTGACCTGGCCGGCGGAGCTAACCGGCCGGACCATTGCCGATGGCCTGCGCACGCAAAGCGTAGGCGTGCGCAACTTCGTACACCTTCAGGCGTTTGTCGATGGAATTGTGACCGTGACCGAGGCTGAGATTCGCGCCGCCATGCGCGCCATTGTAACGGCCACGCGGCTGGTTCCCGAGCCCAGCGGCGCCGTGGCAACAGCGGCGCTACTGTTTCACGCGAGCGAGTTGCCGGCTTACCGGAGGGCGGTGGCCGTGGTCAGCGGCGGCAACGTCGATCCGGCAATGCTGGCCGAAGTGCTGATAGAGAAAGGAACCTGAAGGGAAATGACCCCTCAATTTGAGCCGTTGCGCATCGGCGCCATGGTGTTTCCCGATGTTGACCAGGCCGACGTGACCGGCCCATTCGAAGTTCTCGCCAACCTGCCCAATTCCACATTCCATCTCCTGTGGAAGGACCTAGCGCCGGTTCACGACGTACGGGGATTGGTTCTGACCCCCGACACCACTTTTGCCGAGGCTCCCGCACTCGACGTGCTCGTGGTTCCGGGCGGAAAAGGGCAAGAGGCGCTGATGCACGACGGCGCCGTGCTTGCATTCATCAGCGACCAATCCGCCCAGGTCAAATATATTCTCTCGGTATGCACAGGGGCGCTGCTGTGCGGCGCGGCCGGATTGCTCAAGGGAAAGAGGGCCACTACCCATTGGGCATCCCACCACCTGCTGCGGTATTTTGGAGCAGTTCCCGTCGATGCTCGCGTGGTGGTGGACGGCAATCTCGTTACGGCCGCTGGAGTTACCTCAGGAATCGACGGAGCCCTGCGGGTCGCGGCCCTCCTGCGCGGCGACCATGTGGCGCAAACTATTCAGCTTTGCATCGAATATGACCCGCAACCGCCTTTTCCCGGCGGCTCGCCCCGAACCGCGTAGAGGGAGATCGTGGAAGCCGCGCGAGCCATCTTCCAACCGCTGGTCGAAGCGCGTCTAATCACTGCGAGGCGGGCCGCCTCCCGGCTCGGAATCAACGCCGATTGACGTTGTGAACTATGATTTGATTGTGATGAATCGCCAGACTTTTGCCTTACGCGTGTTCGCCCTCGGCATTGCGCTGGCCTGCGTTGCAGGTCCGGCGTGCGCCGACAAAAAACCCCAGCAGCAGGTGAAACCCATGGCCGGGCCGCGTGCCACGGTCCTGCGCGTCACTTGGCTCTACATCACGCCTTCCACCGGCGCGCAAAAAGTTGACAAGGTGCAGATCGGCCGCGAGATGGTGGTGGCGGAAAAGAGCGGCTCGTGGATGCGCGTCTACGCCAACACCGATATCGAGGAACAACACAGCGACCGCGACGAACCCATGATCGGCAGCGATGAGAGCTCGCCGCCGATCTCTGGCTGGGTTGAGGCCAAGGGCATTGTGGAGGAGACTACGCCCAACGGCGACCAGATTCTGATGGGCGCGGCGGCCAACCAGGAGGCGGCGGCCTCCGATCCGCGCGGCCCCGCCAATGCCGCACAGAGCGCGCGGCTGCTTTACCGGCGAATTGTAGAGATGTTTCCCAACTCGCCGCTGGCACCCGAGGCGGCCTGGCGCGCGGCCGACATCCAGTGGCAAATCCAGCGCGCAGACGCCGCTAGCCTGCCCTCGGCGCACGAAAAGGATCCTGTCTATCGCCGGCAGATGGACGAAGACGCGCTGCGCAAGGTGATCAAGTACTATCCGAAATCGAAATGGGCGGCGCTTGCGGCCTTTGACCTGGTCGAAAACAAGCTTTGCGGCGACTGGCAGGGCTCGGAACAATGCCCGGCCAAGGAGTCGGAGCTTTATCGCAAATATGCGGACGAATATCCCGACAGTCCGCGCACGCCGCGCGCTCTCTATGAGGCCGTCTACCGCATGGCCGTGCTCGCCGACATGTATGCCGCCGGCGGAGACGACCGCAAAAGCAGCGACGCGCACAACCAGGCGCGCTCGATAGCCGCCCAGCTCAAAGCGCATTTTCCCGACTCCGATTACACCTATCGGGCCGGTGTGCTGGTGTACAAATTGGATGAGGGTGTTCCTGTGTATGGCATCGACCGGAACTGAGTGATAGCCGTCTCTCCGGTGCGCCACGCAGGCGCTGTCCGATTCGTACCCCCGTCAGCCTGGAGTCCGCTTGAACCCCTATATTCTGTCCATTCTCTTAGGAATTGTGGAAGGTTTGACCGAGTTCTTGCCGGTCAGTTCGACCGCGCACCTGCGCATCGCCGAAGCATTGATGAAGCTCCCGCTCGACGGCAGTGCGTGCTCAGCCGCCGGCGCATCGTGTTTCCAGGACGTTGCCTACTGGAAGATGTACACGGTCGTGATCCAGGTGGGAGCCATCCTCGCTCTTTGTTTGCTCTTCACGGAGCGGATCGTGAATTTTCTGCGCACCTTCCCCCAGGGCGAAAACCGCGACCGCAACTGGCTCACTCATCCCATCTCGTTGACGCTTGTCGCCTTTGCCTCTACCTCGGTGCCCGCACTGCTGCTGCACAAGTGGAGCGAGAAGAACCTGGGAAGCCTGACCGCTATAGCCATCGCACTGCTTGTGGGCGGCATTGTTATGTGGGTTATCGATTCATGGAGCAACCGCGTTGTGCCCAATACCACGCATGTGGAGGAGATGACGTTCGGCCAGGCCGTCTGGATCGGTCTTTGCCAAACGCTCTCCGCAATCTTCCCCGGCACTTCGCGCTCCATGTCGACGATCGCCGCCGGCCAGGTCGTCGGCCTCGACCGCCCCTCGGCCCTCGAGTTCAGTTTCCTGCTCTCCATTCCCACCATGATCGCAGCCACGGCGTGGGACCTGTTCAAAGAGGTTCACACCGGCAAAGTCGCCGGCGCTGCCGGTGTCGCGGCCGCGCACGTGGTTATGAATCCGCAACGCTGGATGGTGCTTCTCATCGGCACCGTGGTTTCGTTCGTCGTGGCATTCGGCGTGGTGGAGTGGTTTTTGATGTGGGTGCGCAAGCACGGTTTCACAGTGTTTGCCATCTACCGTATCCTCCTCGGCGTTGCGCTCTTGGTCTGGGGAACGAAGTACATCGGGGGATAACGACTGCCGAGTGCGGGACCGCGGACATTCTGGTCTGCGCGGTCGCAATCCAGGCGCGGCCGCTCCTACACAGCGAGGGAGTGGTCATCGTGATTCCCCCCGGCCGTGGTTCGGCTTTGCATCCGCCCTGCCAGCGCCGATAATAGAAGCTGCTCTGGGACGTGTCGACTGCTCCACCGGCCCACCCTCGCCAGCCGGCGCCCGGAGAGCGGAGCCGCCCTCATCATGAAGCCCATCCGCATTGTTCTCGCGCCTACGCGCAGCCGCCCCGTAAATATCTTTCTGGGGATGGTGCTGATGCTGAGCGCCTTGCTTCTTTTCCTCGCATTGGCCACGTACCATGCCGCCGATCCCTCGCTGGATACGGCTACCGGCACGGCTGCGCCCCGCAACTGGGTCGGCCTGTTCGGCTCTTACCTAAGCGATCTCCTGCTGCAGACCTTGGGAATTGTGGCATTTTTGCTTCCACTGTGGCTGGGCGGCGTGGGCTGCAGATGGATGCGCTCACGACCCGGCGGCTCGCCGATTCTGCGCGGAGTCGGCGCCCTGCTGGCGCTCGCGTTTCTGCCTGCCGTTCTCGGCCTGCTGCCTTGGCATTGGCGCTGGCTGCATGTGGTTCCCGTCGAGGGCGTCGTGGGGCGGCTGATGGCGGGCCTGCTTGCGGCCTATCTGAATCTGCAGGGCGCCTGGGTGGTGGCCGTGGTGCTGGCGTTGGCCGGACTCTATTTCGCTTCGGAAATCAGCCTCTCAGTCATTCGCGAGAAAACTGCCGATCGCTGGGTGCGCTTTCAAGAATGGCGCGAACGCCGCCGCGATCTGCGCGAAGAAGAGGAGGAACTCGAGGCCCGGAGCAAGATTTTGCGCGACGAAAGCAAGGAGGCCGGCCCACTCCCGCAATTCGATGCGGCAGCCAATCCGGAGATGGGCACTGCTGCGCCGGCGCAGAAGCCGAACCGCTTCCTTGCCTTCTTTACGCGCAGACGCGCGCCCAAACCGGATCTCATCGACGAGATTCCGGCGTACCAGCGTGTTGATTTGCAGCCAGGAACGGAAGCACAAGCGCGAGTTGAGCGTGCGGGCGCCGGGAATCCAGGCCTTGCGCCGCGCAAGACGAGCATCTGGGAGCGTGGCGATGCGGAATCGAGAACCGCTTCGCCGGAGTTGGCAGCGGCAGCGGCTGCGGCTCCGGTAGCGGCTAAACCGGTTGAACGCACACAACCCGAAGCCGCGCTCAGGGCTGTAGTTGATCCATGGGCAAATGAACGAGGCGCCAACCAGCGGCCCGCTTCCGCAGCCCCGCGGCACTCCGGCGAAATCGCGATTCATAGCCGCGCCGACGCGGAAGCGCAATCTGTGACCGTGGCGCCCAAGCAAGTAAGCGGCTACAAACTGCCCTCGAGCACGCTGCTCAGCGCGGGCGAGGGCCCGCAATCGGTGCGCGAGGAGGAATTGCGCCGGGAAGCGCGCGTCCTCGTGGAAAAGTGCGCCGAGTTCGACGTGCGCGGCCAGGTGGTGCAGATCAATCCCGGCCCCATGGTCACCACGTTCGAGTTCAAGCCCGAGGCGGGCGTCAAATACTCGCGCGTCACCGGCCTTGCCGACGACCTGTGCCTGGCTATGCGCGCCGAGAGCATCCTTATTGAACGCATGCCCGGCAAAAGCACGGTGGGCATTCAGGTGCCCAATCACGAGAAAGAAACCATTCACTTGCGCGATGTGATCGAGAGCGAGACCTTCGCCCACGCGCGCTCGCGGCTCACGCTCTCCATGGGCAAAGACATCAACGGCCGCATCGTAACCGCCGATCTTGCTTCGATGCCGCACGTGCTCATCGCCGGGTCCACCGGATCGGGCAAATCCGTGGCCATCAACGGCATGATTATGAGCCTGCTTTACCGCACCACGCCGCAGCAGGTGCGGCTCATTCTGGTCGATCCCAAGCGCCTCGAACTCGGCATGTACGAGGGCATTCCGCATCTCTTCACGCCCATTGTCACCGAGCCCAAAGCCGCCGCCAACGCGCTGCGCAACGCCGTGCGCGAGATGGAGCGGCGCTTGAAGCTGCTGGCCGGCCACAGTGTGCGCCACATCGACCAGTTCAACAAGCTCTTCGAAGGTTCCACGCTTTCACTCTTTGGTTCGGAGTCAGGAGAGGTCGAAGAAGGCCCGCTGCCGTACATCATTATCATCATCGATGAGCTCGCCGACCTGATGATGCTCGACCGCGCCAACGTCGAGGAGTCGGTGACGCGCCTGGCGCAGATGGCGCGCGCCGTGGGCATTCATCTTATCCTGGCCACCCAGCGGCCGAGCGTGGACGTGATTACCGGCCTCATCAAAGCCAACATTCCCACGCGCATCAGTTTTCGGCTGGCCACCAAGGTCGATTCGCGCACGATTCTTGACACCAATGGAGCGGAAGCGCTCCTGGGCCGCGGCGACATGCTCTTCCTGCCGCCGGGCACCAGCCGCCTGATGCGCCTGCACGCTCCATACGTGAACGAAAAGGAGACGGCGGCCGTGGTCGATTTTTGGAAGAACCAGGGCACTGCCCAATACGTCGAGGGCTTCCTCGATTCTCCTAAGGACGAGACGGCGGCCATGGAAGGCGAGAGCGCGGAGAGCGCAGACGACGATCCCATGTATGACGACGCCGTGCGCTTGGTCTTCGAGTTCGGCAAAGCATCCACGTCGCTCTTGCAACGGCGGCTGCGCATCGGCTACGGCCGCGCCGCGCATTTGATCGACCTGATGGAGCGAGACGGCCTGGTCGGTGCCGCCGACGGCCCGCGTCCCCGCGAGCTGCTGAAAGCTCCCAACTGGCTGCACGAAATCACCGCCAATGAGTAGTGGGCAGCGCCGCTCTCCAGACCGGCTATAGTGCCGCTCTCCCGGCCCGCACATGGCCTTTCAGACGCATTGCAGCCATCGCCAGCCGGCAACGCCTGTGCTGGCCGCCGCCAGTTCTCTCCAATTCCCATCGCTTACAATGGCCCTATCTCTCTCTGGAGGCTTAGACCCTGATCTCCGCTCTCTCTACTCCCCCGCTTGCTGCCGCCGGCCCGCTCGGGGTGCTGCTCCAGGAGATCTGTGCCTGCTTCGCACTCGCCCCGCAAAATGGCGTGCGTCACTATCTGAGAGCGCTGTTGAACGATCCCTTTGCCAAGCTGCCGCACCCATGGACCTGGTTCGACGCTTGCATGTTGTTGCCTTACTTTGCGGTGATGATTCTTCTCTCCTTCTACGGCCTCCACCGCTACACCATGTGCTACCAGTACTTCAAGTACCGGAAGAACTACGACCCCAATCCTCCCAAGCATTTCGCCGAGCTTCCTCGCGTCACCGTCCAATTGCCCATCTTCAATGAGCAATTCGTCATCGACCGCCTCATTGAAGCGGTTTGCGCCATGGAATACCCACGCGAAAAGCTCGAAATCCAGGTCCTCGACGACTCCACTGACGAAACCCAAGCCGTAGCCTCCGCGACCGTCGGCCGCTACGCCGCGCTTGGGGCGCCCATTGTCTACATTCACCGCACCAACCGCCATGGCTTCAAGGCCGGGGCACTCGACGCCGGCCTCAAAGTCGCCGCAGGCGAGTTCATCGCCATCTTCGATGCCGACTTCGTGCCTCCGCCCGGCTGGCTAATGAAGGTGATCCATCACTTCGCCGAGCCCGAAATCGGCATGGTGCAGACCCGATGGACCCACCTCAACCGCGACTACAGCATGTTGACCCAGATCGAGGCCATCCTCCTCGACGGTCATTTTGTTCTCGAACATGGCGCCCGCGCCCGCTCCGGCGAGTACTTCAACTTCAACGGCACCGCCGGTATGTGGCGCCGTCAGGCCATCGCCGGCGGCGGCGGCTGGCAGCACGACACGCTCACTGAAGACACCGACCTAAGTTACCGCTCCCAAATGGCCGGCTGGAAGTTCAAGTATCTGCCCGATGTCGAATGCCCATCGGAGCTGCCCATCGAAATGACCGCATTCAAAACCCAGCAGGCGCGCTGGGCTAAGGGACTCATCCAAACCAGCATCAAGATTCTGCCCAAGGTCTTCCGCTCCCGCGTTTCCTGGCGCAACAAGATCGAGAGTGTCTATCACCTCACGGCCAATCTCAGCTATCCGCTCATGGTCGTCATGTCGGCGCTGCTCATTCCCGCCATGATCTGCCGCTTCTACCAGGGCTGGTTTCAGATGTTGCTCATCGACGTGCCCCTCTTCACCGCTTCCAGCTTCTCCATTGCGGTGTTCTACGTCATGAGCGAGCGCGAACTGTTCCCCAAGAACTGGAAAAAGACCTTGTATTATCTGCCCTTTCTCATGGCGCTCGGCATCGGCCTCACCGTTACCAATTCCAAGGCCGTCATGGAGGCCCTGTTCGGCATCAAGAGCGCCTTCGTGCGGACGCCCAAATACCGCGTGGCGCAGAAGGGCCAGAAATCCCAGGCCGCCAAGTACCGCAAACGCCTCAAGCTCGTGCCTTGGATCGAGCTGCTGCTCGGCTTCTACTTCCTCGCGGCCATCCTCTATACCTTCTCGAATCACAACTACTTCACCGCGCCGTTTCTTATCCTCTTCGTCCTCGGCTACTGGTATACTGGCCTCATGAGCCTGTTGCAGGGCCGCTTCGAGCGCTGGCGCACCGGCGTCAGTCCCGACGAATCCAGTCCCAAGCCGTTTCCGGTGGGGGTGTAACGAGGGAAAGATCCCCCTTGCGTATCTCCCTGCGCATGGCCCGCAACCTGCGATTCTGGACCGGTGCCCATCCTGATTCGGCAACCGTCCAACCGGCAGCCTCGTTTGCGCTTACTCCCGTTTTGCTGTGCTAACCTGTCGCCATGTCCTTGAAGCATCGGCACCTCGCCGTTGCGCTGCTCTTACTGGCGCTTGTGCCGGAAGTGTGTCCGGCACAGGCAAGCAAGCCGGCCGCCACCGGGACGCCCGCGCCGGCTCATGCCGCACCTGCTGAACCACTGCCTGGGGCTCCCGCATCTTCCACTTCCTCCGCCCCCGGTACATCGACAAACCCGGACTGCACCGGCGGCGCTTGCGACCTCCAGCCGTCCCACATCACCAGCGTCAACCCGCCGCCGGCTCCCGCCGCGCCGTGGTCTTTGCCGGAGCGCTTCAGATGGATGGCAGAGATGTTGCTCATGGTGATCGCGGCGGTGGCCTGCTACTTTGGCGTCTCCCTGGTGCACAAGATCGAGCGCCAAACGCGCTATGCCGAAGAGGCTGCCCAGGCCGCCACCGAGGCTGCCAAAGCGGCGCTGCTCCTGGCCGAAAACCAGGCCAAAGCCGACCGCCCCTGGCTTCTCGTCACGGCCGAACCCATGCCCGGCTCCAACAACAATTTCTCCATCATCGCCACCAATCGCGGCCGTTCTCCGGCCCGCGTCGTCTCCCTCGTCGACTGCATCGCCATCGTTCAGGACGAGTCCGAGCTGCCGATCGAACCCATTTTCAAGACCGACCCGCGCGCCCCGCTCGCGCCCATGCTTCTGTTGCCCGGCGAGTCCGCGAACATCAAATCGTTCAGCCGCGATGAAGTGAAGTCGATTTGCGAGAATCCCGAAGAAGTGCTTCGCATCGAAGAGTGGGAAGAAAAGATCTTCCTCTATGGGGTTGTGGTTTACTCGGCTCTGTCCGCGCCCAGCCGCGAGTCTTTTGAATCCGGTTGGTGCTGCTGGTACATCCACGGCCGCCAGAAAAGCGGCATGATCATGGCCGGCCCGCCCGAGTACAACAAGCACACATAGAACCTGCGTCGTACGAAACTCAGCACAAACCTTGGTGCCCCGCATCCCGATGCTTGAGATTGAAGTCGTCATCGGCAAGAACGGCTGGACTCAGGCTGAGGCCGCGAAGCGGTGCGGCGTATCTCAGCCCCGCATCAACGACCTGCTGCGCGGACGCATCGCGCGCTTCTCGCTCGACGCACTGGTCAACATCGCGTCAGCGCTTGGGCGCAAGGTCAGGGTGAGCCTTGAGGATGCGGCGTGAGGGGCATGCATGCCTGAACGGGAAAGCTAGAACCCATATCTTTAATTCTTAATCGAAACCAGGAGTTCGTCGAGTACCTGTTTTCTCACACTTATGAGCTGATCATGCAAACCCTCGTAGAGATGGCATTGTTTAATTACGCCTGATGTGTCCCACTCATAGGTTTCCGTCACTTTTACAAGGAATTCGTTAAAGAAGCTCAGGTCAACCTTAATTGGTAACGAGCAAAGCAGCTTTACGGAAGGCTCGCCTTGTGCATGATATCTTTTGAGATTGACGTAAGCGTCATCAAGGTATCTCTTCCGTTCCTGCCGAAGTTGTTCTAGTTCTCGTGCCCCTGGAACCTCGCCCGTTACCCCGACGAAATGCGAAGATTGTTTCTCAGCAGCACTAATCGAGGAGTCCGTTTGAACGAGATCTGATGCAAGATACCCAAGTTCTAACTTCGCGCTGTAGAACACCCTTACTACGTCCTCCATCAAGCGGTTCGCTTGGTCGGCAATGAAGCGACGATGCTCCCTCTTCCGTTCGCTCCGCTTCTTGATGTAGGAAACTAATTCGCTCAATAAAAATCCGAGGATGACTCCGGCCAAGCCTGGCCCCCATGTGCTCCAGGTGTCTGGAGTTGCTGGCGATTGGTCGATCAACACAGCGATTATCACCTTCCCGTCCCGCCCACCGTCATCCGATCCAGCTTGATCGTCGGGATGCCGACCCCGACCGGCACACTTTGCCCATCTTTCCCGCAGGTGCCGATGCCCTCGTCGAGCTTCAGGTCGTTGCCCACCATCGAGACGTATTTGAGTGCCTCGGGCCCGTTGCCGATCAGCGTGGCGTCGCGCACCGGAGCCGTCACCTTACCGTCCTCGATGAGGTAGGCCTCCGACGCCGAAAACACGAACTTCCCGTTCGTGATGTCCACCTGCCCGCCGCCGAAGTTCACCGCATAGAGTCCGCGCTTCACGCTGCGCAAAATATCTTCGGGCGCGTCGTCGCCCGCCAGCATGTAGGTGTTGGTCATGCGCGGCATGGGAATCGACTGGTAGCTCTCGCGCCGTCCCGAGCCGGTATTCGGCATGCCCATCAGCCGCGCCGAGAGCTTGTCGGAAAGATAGCCTCGAAGCACGCCGCCCTCGATGAGCACTGTCTCCTGCGTCGCCGAGCCCTCGTCGTCCACATTGAGCGAGCCGCGCCGCCCCGCCATCGTCCCGTTGTCAACCACCGTCACCTTCGGGCTCGCTACAACCCGCCCAATCAATCCAGTAAAAGCCGAGGTTCCTTTGCGGTTGAAGTCCGCCTCCAGTCCGTGCCCCACCGCCTCGTGGAGCAGAATCCCCGGCCAGCCGGGTCCCAGCACCACTTCCATCTCGCCGGCCGGCGCAGCCACCGCGCCCAGTTGCAGAATCGCGCCTCGCGCCGCTTCCTGCGCCAGGTGCTCTGCACTTTTGCTTCCGGTGAATTGTTCCAGACCTGCTCTGCCTCCGCCTCCCGCCGACCCCTTCGTCGTCACCGTGCCGTCTTTCGCGATCACGAACACACCCAACCGGCAAAGCGGTTGGGTATCGCCGGCAAAAGCTCCATCCGACGCCACAATCAGAATGCGCTTCAACTCCTCGCTGTAACTCGCCCGCACCTGGACGACTCGCGGATCGTAGGCCCGTGCCGCGCGGTCGGCGCGCAAGATCAGTTCAAGCCGCGCCGCCAGATCCAAATCGTAGCCACCTAGCGGAACCGGGTAGAGGTCGGCCTTTCGCGTCTCTGTAAATCCCTGAACCGGCTGTTTTGCCGGACCCGACGCGATCAGCGCCGCCGTCCGCGCCGCGTGCAGCAGCCGTTCCGGGCTCAGGTTGTCGGTATACGCATAGCCGGTGCGCTCGCCGCTCAGCACGCGGATGCCGCAACCGGCGCTCGTGCCCTGGCTCGCCGACTTCACAATCTGCTCGTCCACGCCCAGTGCCGTGGCCGTAACTGACTCGAAGTAAAGGTCCGCGTAGTCGCCGCCCGCGCTCAACGCCTCGCCCAGGCAGCGCTCCAGCAACCGCTCCGTGATGCCGAATTTCTCAAAAAAGTAACGCCGATGGCTCGGATTCGGGGAAGTTTCGTGTTGCATCGTAATCCCAGTGTACGCCGCTCGCGTCTCTTCTCTCGGAAGGACTCGCAGCCCATACCCTCACACGGTTCACGTTGTTCTTCTGGATACGTGCCGCGGCAAGGGGCTTCCGTCCGCATTTCCCTGCGTGTTAGGATTCGTCTCATGAAGAAACTGCTTGCAACGGCGCTGCTCTTGATGGTGTTTGCAAGTCCGGCGTTTGCCGCCGGTTCTCATCGCCATCATCATCACCATCATCATCACCACCACTCCGCCTAAGCGCCGGTTTCCGCGCTGTTTTCCCTTCCGGGCGGGCAGCGCTACTGTGTGGCTTTTCCTGATCGCGTTTCCATTGCCCGTCAAGGCATGCTAAGGTGTTTGCCATGACCGATCAGGACGATCTTCGCTATCCCATCGGGCGTTTCAATCCGCCCGCTACAAGCATGCCCGGCATTCGCGCCGCGCACATTGAAACCCTGCGCTTGCTCCCCGAGCGTCTTCGCGCCGCGGTCGCCGGCCTCAATGACGCTCAACTCGACACGCCCTATCGCGACGGCGGCTGGACCGTCCGCCAGGTCGTGCATCACCTCGCCGACAGCCACGCCAACTCCGTCATCCGGTTCAAGCTTGCGCTCACTGAGGATTGGCCCACCGTCAAAACTTACGACGAGGCCGCCTGGGCGCGCCTGCCCGACTCGCGCCTGCCCATCGATGGCTCACTGGTCTTGATTGACGCTTTGCACGCGCGTTTCGTCGGTCTGCTTCAGGCCATGTCGGAAGATGACTTCCGAAAGGGCTTCGTCCATCCCGAACGGGGGCGTGTGACTCTTGCCCAGAATCTCGCCATCTACGATTGGCACAGCCGCCATCACACCGCCCACATCACCAGCCTGCGCCAGCGCATGGCATGGTAAGGGAACGTCATGCAAGCCGGCCCCGCTTCCCATCGGCAAGGCAATGCTACTGGGAACTCCGCCGCCGCACCGGCTTCGCCTGGGCAACTCGCCGCGGCGATCGAAGCCTTTCTTGCCGCCCATCCCGCCGCAGCTCTGCTTGAAGACGGCCGCGTGCTCTTCGACATGCGTACCGCGCGCTTTTCCGTCGAGGAATCGCATGGCCGCTGCCTGCTCCAGCTTTGGAGCGGCGAACGCAACCTGATCCGCACTGTCGTAGAAGTCAAGCAACGCGCGCAATCCCTCCGCCTGGCCACGCGCCGCATGGGCGCTGCCCGGCCGCAGTTTCTCGAGCTCGCCCCCACCAACGACCGCCGCTCTCCCACCACCCGTGACACCGCCCGCAGCAATTACCGGTGCCTGCTGGAGCGCGTGCTTGCGCGGCATTTCATCGGTTCCAAGGTCGACGGCCTGCGCACCGCCATGGACCTCGAGCACAGCTTCGGCCCCGCGTACGTGCGCGGCCGTTTGCTCAAGGGAACCGCGGCCGATGCCGTCATCGGCGTGGGCGCTGCGGAGTCGGCCTCCATCGTCGACGGCGTCCTGACTCTCGGCATTCTCTGGCTCGACTACTGCCGCCGGCACGCCGACGCGCGCCATCACTTCGGCGGGCTCAAAGTGGTTGTCCCGGCGGGCGCATGGCGAACCACGGCCGAACGCACGGCATGGCTCAACCACGCCGCCGCGAATTTTGAATTGTTTACTCTCGACGAGCGCAGCGAAGAGTTCGCGCCTGTTGGCCTCCGCGACACGGGCAACCTCGAATCGCATCTGGTTCACGCCTTTTCGCCCTCCGCCGCGCGCGAACGTTGTCAATCCGGAATTGCCCGCCTTCTCGCGCTCGTCCCCGGCGCCGCGCGCGAGCGCGTCGAGATCCGGCCTCGCTCTGCCACCGAGGTCGGTCTGTTGTTGCATGGTCTCGAATTCGCCTGCGTGCGGCACGGAGCTTCGGCGCATTCCTTTGCCCGCGAGGACGAAATCGCTTTCGGCGCGGGCCCGAGCGAAACCCCGCTCACCCCCGAAAACGAGGACCTTTGCCGCGATCTCCTGCGCGGGCTTTTCCAGAGCCGTCACGCCGACGGCGCGCGCACCGATCCGCTCTTCCGCATGGCTCCGGAGCGCTGGCTGGAATCGCGTCTGCGCACAGCGCTGCCCGAGCTGCTCCCCGAATTGCGCGGCGACCTCGTCTACAACCAGGTCCCTGCGCTTTCGACCGGCGACCGCGGCATGTTGGACCTGCTCGCGCTCGACCGCAACGCGCGCCTCGTTGTTCTGGAGTTGAAGGCCGACGAAGACCTGCATCTTCCCTTGCAGGCTCTCGATTACTGGATGCGCGTGCGCGCCCTCAACGCCGACCGTCAACCCGCCGCCGCAGCCGCTGCGCCGCTCTCCGCCTTCACCCGCAGCGGCTACTTCCCCGATGTTGAACTGTCGCCGCTCCCGCCGCGCCTCATTCTCCTGGCGCCCGCCTTGCGCATACACCCGGCGAATGAAGCTGTGTTGCGCTACTTCTCGCCCGAGATCGATTGGCAGTTCCTCGCCCTCGCCGAGCACTGGCGCCGCGAGCTCAAGATCGTCTTCCGCAAGCGCAGCGGCAACCGCTGTTGATCGTAGGTCGCTGTCTTCTACTCCCTGTTCCCCGGCTGCCTGTTTCCTGTTCTTTTGCCGTAAACTGATAGCGTTATGGCCATCGCTGGTGCCCCTCCCACGATTAAGCCGCGCACGCCCGGTGGCGTGTTTGCTAACGAACCGCTTACCGGCTTCAACGACCCCGAGAATGCGCGGTCCATGCACCGCGCACTCGATCAGGTTGCCGCGCACCTCGGCAGCGAGTACCCGCTCATTGTCGGCGGCAAGCGTCTGAAGACCGCCGAAAGGATTCGCTCCGTCAATCCGGCGCACCCGTCGCAAATTGTCGGCGTGCATCAGAAGGCCGGCGCCCCGCAAGTGGAAGCTGCCATGTCCGCCGCGCTTCGCGCCTTCGACTCCTGGAGCAAGACTCCAGTCGAAGAACGCGCCTCCTTGCTTCTTGGCGCTGCCGAGATCATTCGCAAGCGCCGCTTTGAGTTCATGGCCTGGCTTATCTACGAGGTGGGCAAAAACTGGGCCGAGGCAGATGCCGATGTGGGCGAAACCATCGACTTTCTTGAGTTCTACGCCCGCGAAGCGCTGCGCCTGGCCGCGGCCGCCACGCCCATTCAATATCCCGGCGAGCGCAACGAACTCCTCTACATTCCTCTCGGCGTGGGCGCGGTTATTCCGCCGTGGAACTTTCCCCTGGCCATCATGGCGGGCATGACGGCTGCCTCCATCGTCACCGGCAACTCCGTAATTCTTAAGCCGTCGAGCGATGCGCCCACCATCGCCGCCCGCTTTGTCGAAGTCCTTGAGGAAGCCGGCATTCCCGACGGCGTGGTTAACTTCTGTCCCGGCTCCGGCGCGTCCTTCGGCAATGCCATTGTCGACTATCCCAAAACCCGCTTCATCGCCTTCACCGGTTCCCGCTCCGTCGGCCTCGAGATCCACCTGCGCGCCGCGCAACACCACCCCGGCCAGATCTGGATCAAGCGCACCATTCTCGAGATGGGTGGCAAGAATTCGATCCTCATTGCCGCCGATGCCGACCTCGATGCAGCCATCGAAGGCGTAGTCGCGTCGGCCTATGGGTTCAGCGGCCAGAAATGCTCGGCCTGCTCACGGGCCATCGTGGAAGCCCCCCTCTACGATGTCTTCGTCGAGCGCATCCGTGAGCGCGCCGCCGCGCTCACTGTGGGCGATCCCGCGGCCAATGCCGATCTCGGCCCCGTCATCAATCAGGCTGCGCTCACTTCCATAATGGGCTACATCGAAACCGGCAGGAAAGAAGGCAAGCTGATCGCCGGTGGCAATACGCTGGAAACCGAGGCCGGCGGCTACTTTATCGAACCGGCAATCTTCTCCGAAGTTCCGCCCCACGCGGTGATCGCGCAGGAGGAAATCTTCGGCCCCGTCCTGGCGCTCATCAAAGTTGCGAGTTTCGAGGAAGGCCTGCGCGTGGCCAACAACACCGACTATGGCCTTACCGGCTCCGTTTACACGAACAACCCTGTCCAAAGGGCTGCCGCGCGCAGTGCCTTCCATGTCGGCAATCTCTATTTCAATCGCAAGTGCACAGGCGCCATGGTTGGCGCGCACCCCTTCGGCGGATTCAACATGAGCGGGACCGATTCCAAGGCTGGCGGACCGGACTACCTCCTGCTCTTTACCCAGGCCAAGAGCATTGCAGAAAAGCTGTAACCTCAAAAACTTCTCCCCCAAGGAGCAATATGAAGCTGATCGTTCACATCCCTGACGACTTGATCGAACGAGTCAAGGACTTGCTTCCGCCTCCAGAAGTCGGAGTGCTTGAAACCATTGCACTCGATGCAGTATTAGGTTTTCTTCATAAACTCGAAGACGGAACCGGCGCCAGGATAAGGCAATCCGCATTTCAATGATCCAGCCTGGGGCGAACATACGCCCAACTGACCCAATGACAGCTCTCGAATTCACACTCGTGGTTTTGGCGCTTTCTGCGCTGGCAGGCTTTCTCGGCGCGCTCACCGGGCTTGGCGGCGGAGTAGTCGTTGTGCCGGCCCTCACGCTGGCGCTCGGCGTGGACCTCAAGTATGCCATCGGCGCGTCGCTCGTCTCGGTCATCGCCACGTCCTCGGGCGCGGCCGCCGCCTACGTGCGTGAGGGCTTCTCGAACATTCGCATTGGCATGTTTCTTGAAATCGCCACCACCATCGGCGCCATTGTCGGCGCGTTCCTGGCCAGCCGCGTCAGCACTCATGCGCTGGCCATCGTCTTCGGACTGATCCTGCTGCAGGCTGCCTACATGTCGTTCAAAGGTACGCCGGAGAACGCGGAGCGCGTAGCGCCGGATGCCTTGGCCGCTCGGTTGCGACTGGGCGGCGCCTATCCCGTCGCAGGTTCGCCCCAGCCATACGGCGTGCGCCGCGTCCCGGCAGGCTTCGTCACAATGTTCGGCGCCGGTGCGCTTTCGGGCCTGCTGGGCATCGGCTCCGGCGCCGTCAAAGTCATTGCCATGGACCGTATCATGCGCGTTCCCTTCAAGGTTTCCACCACCACCAGCAATTTCATGATCGGCGTCACGGCCGCGGCCAGCGCCGGCCTTTATCTCAAAAACGGCTACATCAATCCGCAGGTGGCCATGCCGGTGATGCTCGGCGTCCTTACCGGCGCTCTCATCGGAGCCAAGCTGCTTGTGCACATGCGCGTCAAAACCCTCCGCCTGGTCTTTGGCGTGGTCATCCTGGCTCTGGCGATTGAGATGATCGTGAACGGCATCGCGGGAAAGGTCTAGCCATGGACGATCGCCGCCTCGAAACCATCATCGGCCGGCTTTTGCGCGCCGGAGTGCTGCTGGCAGCAGCCACGGTCCTTGCCGGTGGCGTCCTCTATCTCGCCCGCCACCATGGCGACCCGGTGAACTATCACTCCTTTGTGGCCGGTGGACCGCAGACGCGCACATTCACCGGCATCATCCAGTGGGCCGCGCACGGCGAGAGCGCCGCGATCATCCAGATCGGATTGCTGCTGCTGGTTCTCACGCCGGTCGCTCGTGTCGCCGTTGCGGTTGCAGGATTCCTTCTCGAGCGCGACCGCTTGTATGCAGTTGTGAGTCTGATTGTCCTGGTGATTCTCGTCTTCAGCCTGATGCACGCGACCTGACGCAACTCGCCCCTGCCGGCAATGCGTCCCTATTGGATCGATTGCATAGCCCCGGGGACTCTACGCCGCTGCGCCCGGCGAGTTCCGTGCCTCGGCTTCCATCTTGTGTCCGGCTTCGGCCGCAGCTCTGGCCAGCACTCGATGATGAATGGTAAATAACGCCAGTTCCAGCCGGTCGCCCACGCCGGTCTTGTCGTAAATCGACCGCAAATAGTTCTTGATCACCTGCTCGGTGGTCTTCAGCCGCTGCGCAATCTCGCGGTTTTTGCATCCTTGCACGATCAGGGCTACAATCCGCATTTCCTTCGGTGTCAGACGGTCGCGCACGCGCGTGCCCACTAGGTCATCCTCGGGCGACTCCGGTTGCGCCGTCTGCGTCGGCTGCCAGATGTCTCCTGCCGCTACCCGCCGCACGCACTCCACCAGCGCCGTCCCCGTCACGTTGCGATACACCACGCCGCGAAATCCATGCTGCAGGAAGCTGATCGCGTTCTCGTTGTTCTCGATGACTACAATGCCGCGGCTTCCCGTGGTTTCAAGCAGCATGGCAAGGCGCGCAAAATCCGGCTGCAGCGAGGCGGCGAACAACACAATCGATCCCGGAAACGTCGTAATGGCATGGAACATGCGCTCCAGGTCGGTGCATTGCGCAATAATGCGCATGTCCTCGTCCATGGCCAGAACCTTCGCGGTCCCGGCGCGGAATATCGCTTGCGAATCCGCCAGGATGATCTTGTTCATCGTGTTTGCCCTGACTGCCTTACCCCTCTTGAGAAAAATCCAACAACTTGAACCCTGCAACTTTCAAAAAACGGCATCCACCGAACTTCGGTAGGAGCCGTCCTCATCCCATCGTCCCTATCGGCTGAAAGACATCGGTCCTTGGAAATGTCCATTCCTCGAACACTACCCGCCGAATCGCCTTCCTCGGCAGCCTTCGGCATCATAGCAAATCTGAGGTTCCCCGGAGTGCTTCTTCATCGAGCTTACAGCTTATTGAACCTCTGAGTCACCAAATCCCTTTGCCAGGAACGCGGAAACCGTTAACTAGAAAGAGACAGCCTCCGGCTCCAGACTCATGTTGACGGCCCCAACAGGAAAGTGAGGGCTGACAGCTACCTCACCTCCAGGGTCGCCTTCAGCGGTGTGTTTGCCGCCGAATCCCCCACCATTACCTGAAATTCGCCTTGCGCCACTTGCCACGCATGCGTCTTCTCCGACCAGTAGGAGAAGGCGCGCTCGTCGAGTTTCACCTCCACCATCTTCGATTCGCCCGGCTTCAGCATCACCTTGCGGAATCCCTTCAACTGCAGCGGCGCCTCGTTGCCTTCGGCGATCGCTGGAAAGCCCAGGTATACCTGCGCAACCTCCGCTCCCGCTCGTTTGCCGGTATTCGTCACTTTAAAGCTCACTGTCGCGCCGGCGCTTCCTGGCTCTTTCGTCGCCTTCAGCCCGTCGAAGCTGAACTCGGTGTAGGAGAGCCCGAACCCAAACGGAAACAAGGGCGGAATGTTGTGCGCGGTGTAGGCGCGGTAGCCTACCTCCAGCCCCTCGCTGTAGTGGACCACGCCGTTCACACCCGGATACTGCTCCGGATTGCTGGCTAGGGTGTCTTCGGCGCTGCGCGGAAAGCTTAGCGGCAGCTTGCCGCTCGGATTCACCTTCCCCGTCAGAACGTCCGCCACGGCGTGCCCGTCCTCTTCACCCGGATACCACGCCTCCAGCACCGCCGGCACACTGTCGAGCCACGGCATCAAAACCGCCGATCCGCTCTTCACTACGACAACGGTCTTGGGATTCGCCTTGGCCACCGCCTTGATCAGATCGTTCTGTGCTGCGGCAAGCTCCAGGCTCTGATCGCGTCCCTCGGCATCCTGGTCGCCTACCATCACGATCGCCACCTCTGCTTGCTTCGCCGCATCCGCGGCAGCGTCAATGTCGCTGCCGTCCATCACCGTTATGCGAATCTGCAAACCCAGCTCCGCGCTCAATCCATCGTACGGCGTAATGGTGTAGAGCGGGATCACGTGCGAACTGCCCCCGCCGCCGGAACTGGGCCGCACCGCGTAAGGCCCCGCTACGAGAACTTTCTTCAGCGACTTGGCGTCCAGCGGCAGCAGATTGCCGTCGTTCTTCAGCAGCACCATTCCCTGCGTGGCGATTTGCCGCGCGATCTCGCCGTGTTCGAGCACCGGAATTGGCTTCGGTTCCGGCAGCTGTCCAAAGTCGCCAAACTCAATCATCTTCGCGAAGCGCCGCACCAGCTTCTCATCGATCGCCGCAACCGGAACCTGGCCGGCATCCACTGCCTTGCGCAGCTCCGCATCGAAATAGATCCCCGTCGGCATCTCCAGGTCCAGCCCATTCAACGCGCTGGCCGCGGTGCTGTGCGTTGCGCCCCAGTCGGAGAGCACAAATCCGTCGAATCCCCACGCCTTTTTCAACGTGCCGTTCAACAGCGAAGCATTTTCGCAAGCGAACGCCCCGTTGATCTTCGGATAAGAGCACATCACCGACGCCGAATGCGCCTCTCTGATCGACGCCTCGAATGCCGGCATGTAGATCTCGCGCAGTGCCCGCTCCCCGATCTCTTCGTCGATCGTCTTGCGGTCCGCCTCCTGGTTGTTGGCGAGATAATGCTTCACATTCGCCATGATGCCGGTGCTTTGCACGCCCTCGATGACTGCCACGGCAATGCGCCCATCCAGAAAAGGATCTTCGCCGAAGCTCTCGAACACGCGCCCGCCCTGCGGCACGCGCGCGATGTTGATGTCGGGTGATTCGAACAACTGACTGCCCAGCGAGCGCGTCTCCTCGGCTTCTAGCTTCCCGTAGATGCGCGCCAGCTCCGGGTCCCACGCCGCCGCCAGCGCAATCGGCGCGGGCATTGCCGTGGCCGGGGGCTGCGGGCTTGCCCCTCCTGGCCCCACGCCGGCCGGCCCGTTCGTCATCCAGAGGTCGGGAATACCCAATCGCGGCACGCCCGGAACCATGCGGTAGCGCGCTGCATCGTGCACGCCGTGCAATTCCGCAATTTTCTCGTCCAGCGTCATCCTGGCCACGATTTGCCGCGCCTGCGCTACTGCCCGCTCATGACTCATATGAATCTGTTGCGTCCAGCCTGTCGTCGAAGAGCAGGCCGCGAACAGAGCCGTCATCGCGATGCCGGCTGCATAGAAAGGAATTCGCAGAGAGCGAATTGTACGAACGATTCTTCTCATGGTTTTCTCGATACCAAATCTCAATCCAGCGGAATTCTACCATTCGCGACGGTGGATCGGCTGTGCGTGGCTGGCCAGTGCGCGCCGGCGCTTGCCTGTGGTAGGACCACACATGCCAGGCAGCGTATGATGTATTGCACGTGCAGTTCAATTTCCCGAGGCAGTTCCGTGATTTCACTCAAATCTACCCGCAACCATCCGGCGTTCCTGTGCACACTGGCCCTTGTGTTTTTCTGGTGCGGCGCGCTCCATGCTGTCACAACGTGCAATCCCCGCGACTTCGGCGCCAAAGGCGACGGAACCGCCAAGGACACCGCCGCGATTCAACGGGCAATCGACGCCTGCGCCGCCAAGGGCGGAGGCACGGTTCGCCTCACAGCGGGCACGTATCTCAGCGCGCCTATCGTGCTCAAGAGCAACATCACGCTC
>Ga0335078_10000423_pt1 | contig 65661 bp, 50 predicted proteins | sample Lox_Sample_32_FD_206711 | JGI IMG/M metagenome (GOLD analysis project Ga0335078, IMG submission 206711) | Soil microbial communities from Loxahatchee National Wildlife Refuge, Florida, United States - Lox_Sample_3.2 | ecosystem: Environmental > Terrestrial > Soil > Wetlands | place: USA...
AGCCGCTCGCGTAATGGAGAGCTATCCGAAATATCCACAGCGTTCAACAAGGGGAGGAGAATTTATTCTCCCTCTCAGATATTCTTTGATTTTGACTCAAAAACAAAACATCAGTACTGTGATGAATCAGGTTTTAGCGTGGATTTGTTAAGTCAGATGCCCGAAGGAAATCACAACTCGGACCATGCGAGTGGACAAGGGGGAACCGGACTAATCGGTTGTGCCAAGCGCATACTGAACATCCTGCAACTCCCCGATACATTCTTCGCTGCAGCTTTAGCGGCGGTAGAAACTGAGTCGCAGTCCGGGCGATCCGACGATGACATTGTGCAACATGTCACTAGCGAAGCAAACCTCGCATTTCGTCATCGAATCAGCCACGAGAAATTCCTCGATAATTTCCTCGCACAAAGCTGCGCTAGGGAGATTCTAGAAAGTGTAAACCTGTCAACTGCCCGGAACCTCGTCAGCAGGGTAGCGGATGTAGTGAAGGCGGAGAGCACTGAAACGGGCCTCTCGATCAAGGAGACTACAAGGCAGATTCGAGAGTCAGCGATTAAAGACAAACAGCGAGGAGTGCTCATGAACGTGTTCTATTTTGAGGATTTCACGTGGAGGTCCAATGCCCGTGCCAGCAAAGCCGAACAAAGAAAACTCGACAACCTTGCGGCAAATGCCAAAGCAAAAGAATTGCTCCGGCGACAATTCCACTGATTGGCTCGTGGATGAGATCACTGCCCTCGCAGAAGCTTTCGGCGAGGGGCTTACTGGAGAGCGAATAACGATCTATGCCAAGGCTCTGGAAGATGTACCGGCAGAGCAGCTGCGCCAGGCGATCCGAGTGGCCATTAGAGAGCTGAAGTGGTTCCCCAAAGTAGCTGAACTCCGCGAACTGGCGGGTATTCTATCGGGTACGGTAGACGACGGTCGGCCTGGGCCCGAAGAAGCGTGGGCCAGGATGCCGAAGGGCGACCACATGGAAGATGATAGTGTGGTGTGGTGCGAGGAAGAGCGCATCGCGTACGGTGCGTGCCGGAGCCTTCTGCTGGAAGGCGACCAAATAGGGGCCCGCATGGCGTTCAAGGAGCGCTACGAAAAAGAGCTAGCGGAGTCACGTTCTCAAGGAAAGCGGGTGCAATGGTCGATGAGCGCGGGCTACGATGTCGAGCACCGGCTGGCTACGCTTGCGAAGGCAGTGTGCGACAAAAGACTCAGCTTAAACAGTGCTCTGAACTTTGTGCCAGGAGAGCGGCAGAACGACTTCGCCCAAATGCTGCCGCCGGGAGAAGCAAGAGGACTACTGGCTGGGAAGGTCGAAAAAGGACCTAATCTGCCCGGGTTTGTTGGGATGTTGGCCAAGATGCAGATGGACGGGACACTTCCAGAAGACCTCAAGGCTGTGGCTCAGTCCTCGCAAAAGACACCTGAGGATCGCACACCGGAGGAATCCCTTGCCCTGCGCGAAAAGGCAAAGGCCCAGATCGAGTTCTTAAAGCGCTCGCGGAACGGGTCGGGGAGTGACGCGGCCTGAGCGTGCGAGTGGCCCATTAGCTAACCGCCCGCTAAGGAAATCTCCGAATGGAAGACGAAACGAAGCGCATTTTGCTGCGGATTCTTGACACTGCTCGAGAGCAGAATGACCACTATCACGTCGTAGGACTTGCGGAGCGGATCTACAGCGTGAAGCAAGAGGTTGACACACCGGAATCCTCCGCGATCGGCCCACACTTATTTTCGATACTCAAAATCATCCGCGAGCAGAATGCCCATTCTAACTATCCAGTGAGTGGGCTTAACGACAGCCTGGATCGCGTTACCCGGGAGCTTGATAACCCGGGGTCCTTCACAGTCGAAGACCACTTGTTGTCCATACTCAAAATCATGCTCGACCAGCAAACGCGTTATCCAACAACCGGGCTTGCAGATCGGATCAAGCGCATCGCCCTAGAGATTCGTAACCCGGAGTCGTCCACGAGCTAGCTGGTGTAGTGCGTCTGGAAATAATGCCCTTCCAAACTAGAATGGTATGGTGCTTGCCCGTCAGCTAGAGTTCGTCCCCGCGAACGATGACGACATTTTTGTGTCCGTCCCACCCGCACCTGCCGTTTTTCTCCTCCGCCCCGACGATCCCGCCTCCGAGCCTTATGTCAGCAAAACGGCCAATCTTCGCCGACGGATGCAGCGTCTGCTGGGGTCTCCGACAGAACATAGCAAGAAGCTGAACCTGCGCGATCGTGTGCGCTGGATTGAATACACGCCAACCGGGTCGGATTTCGAATCCGGCTTTCTGCTCTATCAACTCCTGCGCGCCACCTTTCCCAAAACCTACGCGAACCGGCTGCGCCTCCGGCCGGCGCCGCTAGTGAAACTGCACATGGCCAATGAATATCCGCGAGCCTCGGTCACCACACGCCTGGGCGGCCGATCTCTTTATTATGGGCCGTTTCCTTCGCGTGGGGCGGCGGAGAAATTTGCCAACGAGTCGCTGGATTTTTTCAAGATGCGCCGCTGCGTAGAAGATCTGCACCCCGATCCCGCGTTTCCCGGCTGCATTTATTCCGAGATGAAGATGTGCCTGGCGCCGTGTTTTAAGGGCTGCACCGAGCAGGAGTATCACGCCGAAGTTGCTCGCGTGCAGGCGTATTTCGAAAGCGGTGGCGAAAGCCTGGTGCGCGAGATTGCGGGGCAGCGCGATGCCGCCTCGGCCGATCTGCAATTTGAAAACGCCGCCGCTCTTCACGCACGCCTGGAAAAGCTCAAGCCACTGCTGAGCCAACTTCCGGAGATCGTTCAGCCGATCGAACGCCTTACAGCGGTGATGGTGCAGCCCAGCGCCATTCCGGGATCGGTAAATTTCTTTCGCGTTGACGCGGGCAGAATCGCTGGGCCGGTTGCATTCTCCATTCAGTCGCCGGACAGCACGAAGTCGCAGTCCATGGAGGGGCGCGTGCAGCAGGCGCTGGCGGAGTTTCCGCCTTCGGTCTCGAGATCGGCGCGCGAGACCATAGAGCATCTGGCGATGCTCAAACGCTGGTATTACCGCAGCACGTGGGTGGGAGAAATTTTTGTCGCCGACGAAAAGAGAACACTGCCGCTCCGCCGCCTGGTGCGCGGAATCTCGCGCGTGTATCACGGGGAGAAGGCGGAAGCGGCAGAAGTCCGGCCGGATCCGGGAGTTGACGGCGAGACGCAGACCGCTTCCGACCCAACCTGAAGGATTTTTTCACTGTACTTCTGTGTCTCGCGGGATAGTCCTAAGCCGGCAATGATCGTCATACTGTTCTGCCCTTCTGTTAGCCTTTTGGCATCCAAGTGTTTTGCGGTTTGCTGGGCGAGCATACCTTTTTGGGGAAAGGCGAATAGCGGGTGAAAGCGAAGACCGGCATTCCGAAATTTCATCGCGCTCGCCACTCACTGCTAGCCGCAATCTTCCTGTTGCTCCCTTTTACGCCTGCCGATGCCGAGGAGGCGATCTCAGCGCCGCCGCCCGCGCTCTCCACCGACGCGATCGTACAGAAATTGATGGCCGCCAATGCCAGACGCGCCGAGGCTTTGCGCGCGTATCGAGGCAAGCGCATTTACACGCTGAGTTATCGCGGCCTTTTCGGTACCCACGACGCCGAAATGCAGGTCGAAGCCACCTATACCGCACCCGACAAGAAGGATTTCAAGGTGGTTTCGCAAAGCGGCTCAAAGCTGCTGATCAACCGCGTGCTCCTGAAATTGCTGAGCAGCGAACAGGACGCGCAGGAGCAGAAGAACCGCAAACAACTGGAGATCAGCCCGGAAAATTATCAGTTTGGGCGGGCGGAACTGCAGCATCTGCCGGACGGCGACTTCTATGTTCTGAATGTGAATCCCAGGGGACAGAGCCGCTACCTTTATCGCGGAAAAATCTGGGTGGATGCGCGGGATTTCGCGGTCGCCCGCATGCAGGGCGAGCCGCAGAAGAATCTTTCGCTATGGGTGAAGCAGACGCAGATCGAATACCAATGGAAGAAGATTGCCGGTTTCTGGCTGCCGACCCATAATGAGTCGGTGACGCAAGTGCGCATGGGAGGCAAGGCAGTGCTTACGATTGACTTCACCGATTATCAGATTACCGGGGTGAATCGTATCGCCTCGCGTGGCAGCGAGGGGGATCAAATCTTGCCAGCCCCATCTACCGTGACCGCGGATCCACATTAACCCAAATATGTGGCAACATTCTGGCATTGGACACCAATCGCACATTTGCCGAAGCCTGCGAGCGGATCGCGGCTACATCGAAAAAGCTGGAGAAAATCGCGATTGTCGCCGAGTACCTGCAGTCGAGCGCGCTCGAAGAAGCCGGAGTGGCAGCGGTTTTTCTTTCCGGACGGCCGTTCGCCGTGTGGGAAGAAGCCACTCTGCAAGTGGGCGGAGCTTTGCTGTGGCGCGTGGTGCGCGAACTTTCCGGCGCAAGTGAAGATGATCTCACCGCGTCTTATCGCCGGCGCGGCGACCTGGGCGCGGTCGCCGAGGAAGTCTTCGGCTGTAAGGATGACCGGGGAAAAGACGCGCTCGCCAATCCGGGGCGCGGGCATGTCGGCACCCTGGTCGAAGTCCAAGCCACCTTCCGGCAGATTGCCGCGGCTCGCGGGCCCGCGGCCAAAGGCGTTCTCGTTCGCGAACTGCTTGCCCAGGTGACTCCGCTCGAAGCGAAATACATCATCAAAATCATGACCGGGGATTTGCGCATCGGGCTGAAAGAAAGCCTGGTGGAAGAGGCGATCGCAAAAGCCTACGGCGGCGCTCCGGGCGCAGTGCAGCGCGCGAATATGCTGCTCGGGGATATTGGCGAGACGCTGCGGCTGGCCTCCGATGGCAAGCTGGCTGAAGCACGCATGCGCCTGTTTCATCCCCTGGGATTCATGCTGGCCAGTCCGGCGCAGACGGCGGAGGAAGCGCTCGACTATTTCGCAGACGCCGTGGTGGAAGATAAGTACGACGGCATCCGCGCCCAGGCGCATTGTTCCGCCGACGAAGTGAGAATCTTCTCGCGCACCAGGGATGAAATCACAGAATCGTTTCCCGAATTACCCGGCGCGCTGGCGGGGACTGCCCAGGACTCGATCTTCGATGGTGAAATTGTCGCCTGGAGCTGCACGGCGGGCGAATCCGGCGAAGAAGGCCGCGCGTTACCGTTCAGCGCCCTGCAGCAACGGCTGGGGCGCAAGAAAGTCAGCGACAAAATGATGCGGGATGTGCCGGTCGCATATGTGGTGTTCGACGTTTTGTACGCCGGAGCAGAATTGCTGATTGGTCGTCCGCTGCGCGAGCGAGCCAAGATTCTGGATGCGTTCCTCGAAAACCAGGTTCACCACGGAGTCAAAGCGGCGCAGAAAAAAACCGAAGCGCAGGGAACTTTTTGCTTTGGCGAGTCCGACACCCAACCTGTTTTCCCTCGCGTGGTGCGAGCGCCGGTGTTTGGCGCGTCCTCGCCGGAAGAGCTCGATCGGCTGTTCGAGGCCGCGCAAGCTCGAGGCAACGAAGGATTGATGATCAAGGATCCCGCGTCACCGTACACTCCGGGTCGCCGCGGAAAATCCTGGTTGAAATTGAAGCGCGAACTGGCCACGCTCGATGTGGTGGTGACGGCGGCGGAATATGGTCACGGCAAACGCATTGGCGTGCTCAGCGATTACACGTTCGCGGTGTGGGATGGCGAGCGACTGGTAAATATCGGCAAGGCATACTCCGGGCTGACTGACGTTGAGATCGCCGGGATGACGAAGTGGTTTCTGGAGCACACGATCGAAGATCAGGGATTCCGGCGCGTGGTCGAGCCAAAAATCGTGCTGGAAGTGGCGTTCAACAACATGATGCGCTCCGGCCGCCATGACAGCGGATATGCTCTGCGCTTCCCGCGAATTCTGCGCCTGCGGGCGGATAAGTTGCCGGAGGATGCGGACCGGATTGAACGAGTCAAAGAGATTTACGAACGGCAGGCGAAGGGATAATCAATTCTTAACGGGCATGGAGCCAGTCCGCTCAAGGCGCGAGCCCGCGCGCCGCAATGACGAAGCGCCGTCGTTCCCACCTGAGGCAGCCACCGGATGCCGGGTCCCACGGTGATTTCCGGACGATCCGCAACTGGCGGGCAAGGGCGCGGCGGAGTGCGATCCCTGGTAGCGGCTGCGGGCCACGATAAGCTTCTCGACTTGCTCCTGTCCTAGAGGCTGCTGCTGTCCCAGTAAGTGGGTAACCAAAGAAATTTGCGCGAAGTGCTCCACCGTCTCCATCTTCATGTAAGCGTGATGAAGGGTGTCGGCATAGGTGACGACGCCATGATTCGACATCAGAATGGCATCATATTGCGGCACCAGAGGTTCGAGGGCTTGCGTCAACTCTTGCGTACCCGGAGTTCCGTATTCCGCGAGTGGGATCGAGCCCAGGCCCATCACCACTTCGCACACCAGCGGCTGACTCAGCGCCATTCCTGCCGCGGCGAAACCGGTTGCCGTGGGAGGGTGGGCGTGCACGATTCCGCGGATGTCGGGGCGCAGCCGGTAAATCAGCAGGTGCATGGCGATTTCGCTCGAAACATCGTGGCGCCCGGAAAGCAGATGCCCTTCGAGGTCAACGATGACCATGTCGGAGGGGCGCAACATGCCCTTGCTCATGGAGGTGGGCGTCGCCAGAATGCGGTCCCCGTCGAGGCGCACAGAGAGATTGCCGTCCATGGCGGCGACGTAGTTGCGTTGGTGCAACAGGTTGCCGAAGAACACCATCTCGTGTCGGTATTGGCGTTGGCTAGGCATTTCTGCTCGAGTGACCTGGGGCACGCGACCCGCGCTGGTTCGCGTATGGTAACGCACTTGATCGTTGAAAGACAATGCGTATCTTCACTTATGCCGGACGTATGCCGGGGCGTGGGGAAGGGCGCAAACCTATAATCGAGAGACGTGCTGGTTTCCGATTTCAACTACTCGCTTCCACCGGAACTCATAGCGCAGGAACCGCTCGCGGACCGCGCGGGCTCCCGGTTGCTTCACCTGCAACGCGGCGCGGAAACATTTCGCGATCGGGCATTTCGCGAGTTTCCCGGCCTGCTGCGGCCGGATGATCTGCTGGTATTCAACAACACGCGTGTCTTTCCGGCGCGGTTGTATGGCCGAAGGAGCGGGGCGAAAGCCCAGCCGGTGAGCGCGCGGAATCCGGCGGCTCGTGAATTTCTGAAAGGCCGGGTCGAAGTGCTGCTCACTCGCCAGATTTCGGAGAATCCGAACGAGTGGGAGTGCCTGGTCCGGCCGGGCCGAAAGATCGGCGCGGGCGAGCAGGTATTTTTTGGTGAGCATGACGAACTCCAGGCAGAAGTCGTGGCCCGAGGGAGTTTTGGGGAGCGCAGGATCCGGTTTCATCCGGTGGCGGACTTCTGGTCGAAGGTCGAGCAACTGGGGCATGTGCCCCTGCCTCCCTATATTGACCGGGCTGACGAGGCGGGCGATCGGCAGCGTTATCAAACGGTCTATGCGCGCGAGCGGGGTTCGGTGGCGGCGCCCACGGCCGGCCTGCACTTCACTCCGGAAATCCTGCGCCAGATTCACGCGCTTGCAATCGAAACGGCGGAAGTTACCCTGCACGTCGGCCTGGGAACGTTTCAGCCGGTGCATGTGAGCCGGGTGGAAGATCATCGGCTGCACGCCGAGGCGTATGACATTCCGGCGGAGGCCGCCGAGAAGATCAATCGGGCGCTGGGGGCGAAGCGGCGCGTTGTTGCTGTGGGAACCACTACGGTACGGACACTCGAGCAGGCGGCTGCGCTTTCTGCCGGTCACGTGCGGGCAGGTCACGGCGAAGCGGATAGCTTCATTTATCCGGGTTATGGGTTCAGGATTGTGGGAGCGATGCTGACCAACTTCCATCTGCCCCAATCCACGCTGCTGATGCTGGTCTGCGCGTTTGCCGGGAAGGAGCGGGTGCTGCAGGCTTACAACCACGCGCTTGAGCAGAAGTACCGATTTTATTCTTATGGAGACTGCATGTTTGTGGAGTGAGCATGACGCGCCATGCGCTCTTGCCATCGTCAATGAGGGGTGAGCTTGAACACGACCCCGTAGCCGAAAGCACCGCCGAAAGGGGTGGCGCCGTAAAGAAGGCAGCGCCGCTCTCGTTTGCTAACGGGGGAATCAAACACGCAGCGACAGCCGCCTTGGTGTGTCGGGCGGAGGCGCATGCTCCGCAGGGATTGCTTTCTGCGACGGGCTGGGGCGGAAGGGACCAATCCGCCTTTAAAGACGGTATATACTATCTGACGCGCAGGGAGTTGCCCATGGCTGTACAGACTACCTCAAAAGCCGTTGCCATCAAGGATTTCGTCGCCGAACTGCGAAAATTTCCGGAACCGTCGTTTCGCCATGTGGATCGGATCCTGCAGTTCCTTCAGGAAAAGCCGGTTGCGCCCGATACGCTCACCGCATATCTGAGCTGGGATCGCCAGCACTATACCCGGAACCTGATTGACAAAACGCCGCTGTACGAACTCATTGCGATATGTTGGGAGGTCGGGCAGGCAAGTTCGGTACACAACCATCGCGATCAGAATTGCTGGATGGCAGTTCCCATCGGGCGCCTGCTGGTGGAAAATTACCGCCTGATTTCCCAGGACCTGGAAGAGGGAAAGTGCTGTCTGGAGACTGCCGATACCTGCGAGATGAATCCCGTGCATCCCTGCGCGGTGGATCCGAAAGAGCCGGTGCACCGCGTGTACAATCCCCGCGAATTCAACGAACGCGCCGTGAGCCTACATGTGTATTCGAGGCCCTTTGACACGTGCGTGGTGTACTCGCCAGAGCAGGGAACCTGCGGCGAAATCCAACTGCATTACACGACGGAATACGGCAAAGGCCAAGCCTGAGGCGCGCAAGCTCGCTCCCCAAACCTCCTGCTAAACTAAACTGGTTGCCCCCGCGAAGAAAATCCTCGGCCGTGTCTGCGGAAACTGTGCCCGCGGCTGCGCCTCCGACGCGTAAGCCCACGCTGGTCGCGGATTCTCAGGGAGCAATTTTTCTGATTGACGCGATGTCATTCATCTTCCGCGCTTACCACGCCATGGCGCGGCAGCGTGGCATGTCCACTAAAACCGGCGTCCCGACGGCGGCAACCTATGTTTTCGTCAACATGCTGCGCAAGCTGCGCGACGATTTTTCGCCGGAATACCTGGCGGCAGTCTTCGACGTCGCCGCGCCTACCTTTCGCGATCAGCAAGCTGAGGCGATCACCAGCGTGCGCCGCTTTGATCTCAAGACGCAGACGTTTCAGGAGGTCGAGTATCACGGATACAAGGCGAACCGGGCGGAGATGCCGGCCGACCTGGCGCAGCAACTGCCTTACATTCGCCGGGCGCTCGGAGCCTATCGCATTCCGATTCTCGAGATGCCCGGCTATGAAGCCGACGACCTGATCGGCACCCTGGCGGCGAAAGCGGTCGCGCAATCGTATTCCGTTTACGTAGTGTCGAGCGACAAGGACATGCTGCAACTGGTCAATGACCGGGTCTGCGTGCTGAATCCGCCCAAGGACAACCTGATTTGTGACGCCGAAAAAGTCCGCGAGATTCTGGGCGTTCCTCCCGAGCGCGTGGTGGATGTGATGGCCTTGCGCGGTGACTCGATTGACAACATCCCCGGCGCGCCGGGCATTGGCGACAAAGGCTCGGTCGAGCTGATCCAGCGCTTCGGAACGGTGGAGCAGGCACTCGATCGCGCTGCCGAAGTCGAAAAGAAAACCTACCGCGAATCGCTGCAGAACAATCGCGAGAACATTCTGTTGAGCAAGCAACTGGTTACGATTGACTGCAACGTCCCTGTCGAGTTCGATGTGAATGCGATGAAAGCGGGAGCGCCCGACCTTGAGGCGCTGCGCCCGCTGTTCACCGAGTTGGAGTTCACTTCGCTGTTGAAGGACTTGCTTCCTGTTGTCGAACTGAGCGAGACGCATTACACGGAGGCGAAATCGGCGGCGGATGTGGAAGAAGTGTTGCAATCAGCCGCGGCGGGCTTTCTTGCAGTTGCCGTGGCGGGAAAGTCAGATGCCTCGCCGCCCGAGGAATTGGAACCGGAAGAGAGTGAAAACATGTTGCCGCTCACGGCTGCGCCTGCGCCAACGGAACCAGTGCGTGATATTGCGATCTCGTCTGCCGCGGGCACAGCCGCCACCGTTCACTCAGGCACAGGGGATGCATTCGCACGGTTGAACTCGGCGCTCGCGGATGCGAATCTGCCGAAAGCGATTCAGGATTGCAAGGCTGCCATGCACACGCTTCAGTCGCAGGGCGTCGCCCTTCGCGGCGTGCAGCATGATCCGATGCTGTATTCGTACCTGCTCGATCCTACGTATTCCTCTCATGCCTTGGCCGACGTGGCGCTGCGCCGCTTCAACGTGAAGCTCAGCGGCACTCTTCCCGAGGCCGCCGATATGACCGGTCGCGTCGCCACCGCGTTACGCCGTGAGGTCGAAGACACCGGCCTGGTCAAACTGTATGAAGAAATTGATCTGCCGCTTATGCTGGTGCTGGCTCGCATGGAGCAGGCCGGCGTGAAGATCGACCGCCAGGCGCTGACCGAAATGTCGTTGCGCCTGGAAGGCGAGATCGCGGCCAAGGGCAAGGAAATTGTTGCCGCGGCAGGATGCGATTTCAATATCAGTTCGCCCAAGCAGCTGGGTGATGTGCTGTTCAATCGAATGAATCTGCCCAAGCCGGTGAAATACGGCAAGGGGAAAACCATTTCGACCGCAGTGGACGTCCTTGAAGACCTGGCGGAGAACCATCCCATTGCAAGGATGGTTCTCGACTACCGCCAGTTGACGAAGCTCAAGTCAACTTACGTGGACGCTCTGCCGGCGCTCATCGATCCCGCGACCGGGCGCGTGCACACCACGTTTGAGCAGGCGGCGACGGCGACGGGGCGTCTGTCGTCGGTGAATCCCAATCTGCAGAACATTCCCATTCGCACCGAGCTCGGCCGCGAGATTCGCGCGGCCTTCACCGCCGAACCAGGCCACGTGCTGCTGGCCGCCGACTATTCGCAGATCGAGTTGCGGCTACTGGCGCACTTTTCGCAGGACGCGTTGCTGGTGGAAGCGTACTGCCGCGGCGACGACATCCACACGCTCACCGCCTCGCAGGTGTTCGACGTGCCGCCGCTCATGGTGACGGCCGATCACCGGCGGCAAGCAAAAGTCGTCAACTTCGGCATCGTGTATGGACTGTCGGCGTTCGGCTTGTCGCAAACTCTGGGAATTGAAACCTCCGAAGCCAAGCAATTTATCAGTGCTTACTTTGAAAAGTACAAAGGAGTGCGTGCGTTCATTGACCGCACGCTGGAGGAAGCGCGCCGCGAGGGCAAGGTGAAAACGCTGTTCGGGCGCGTGCGGCCAATTCCGGACATCAACAGCAAGAACGCCAATCTGCGGGGCTTCGCCGAACGCACCGCAGTCAATACGCCCTTGCAGGGCACGGCGGCGGATCTCATCAAGATCGCGATGATTCGCATTGATGCGGCGCTGCGCCAGCGCGGCCTGAAATCGAGGATGACGCTGCAGGTACACGATGAACTGGTGTTCGAGGCACCGGAGGCCGAGGTGGACGAGATGAAGAGCCTGGTGCGCGAGCAGATGGAGAAGGTGCATCGGTTGCGTGTGCCGCTGTTGGTGGAAATTGGCGTGGGGCCGAACTGGCGGGACTTGGAGTGATTTGAGCCCCAGATCATGCTGATGAGCGCATGACTTGGAAGAGTGCCAGGGCAAGACGCGCGGACACGAATGTCCGCGCTACACGGCTACGGTCGTCCGTTCGACTCCCGTTCTGCCGCTTCGCGCAGCATCCGGCGTTCGCGCGCGCCAGCAATTCTTCTCGCCCGAATGAATCTTCGCAGCACAAACCAATAGAGGAACCAGCCGAGAATTGCCAGCGCCGCAGTGAGCAGAATCAGATTCCAGACCGCGGCGGCGTTGAATAGGAACCGAGTCATTCACGGGTTGACCGGAAAACAGCGGGTTTCTCGACTCCGGAGAATGGTTTGTACACAAGCCATTTTACTGCGCTCGAAATGACAAGGGGAAACACTGAGCGTAGGTGCTCATGTCCCTAACGCCCGCTGAATTGCGCTGGCAATAAGCTGGGTGAGGGCGCGCATCTTCTCTTCCGACTCAGCTTCCACCATAACGCGCGCGAGCGCCTCGGTGCCGGAATAGCGCACAACCACGCGGCCATTTCCATCCAACTCACGCTCGGCCGATTCGATCATCTTCTGGATCTCCGGCACCTGCCCGAATGGAACTTTTTCGCGGACGCGAACATTCTGAATCATCTGCGGAAAAACCTTCAGATCAGCGACTAATTCGGCCAGCGATTTGCCGGTCCGCGCCATGATCTCCATCACACGCAAAGCGGTCAGCAGGCCATCGCCCGTCGTTGCTTCGCCATCGCGAAAAATAATGTGTCCCGACTGCTCGCCGCCCAGAATCGCGCCGGTTTTCTGCATTTCCTCCAGCACATATTTGTCGCCGACATTGGCGCGCAACATGCGAATCCCGCTTTTCCGCAGCGCGATTTCCAATCCCATGTTCGACATTGTCGTGGCCACGATGGTCGAGTCGGTAAGAGCGCCCCTCGATTGCAGATCGCGGGCAACCAGCAACAGCACGGCATCACCGTTGACCACTCGTCCCCCGGCGTCGCTGAAGAGAGCACGGTCGGCATCGCCATCAAACGTGATGCCGAGATCGAATCGCCCACTCCCACCCGCAACCGACTTCGCCACGACCTCCGGATGCAGCGCACCGCAATTTTCATTGATGTTCTTACCGTCGGGCGACGCGTTCAGAAACTCCGCACTCACTCCGCACGCACGAAACAGCTCCGGAGCTTCTGCCGTGGCCGCGCCGTTGGCGCAATCCACCACGGCTCGCAACTTGCTCAAGTCAGCTTCTACATTTTTCCTCAGCCACGCAATGTACGTGTGGCGCAGGTCAGACTCGCCGGGCAAGCTGGGCGCGGGTTTGGTCGCGGGCAGCGAATGCGATTTCGGATGCTGCAGCAGCAGGAAAATTTCTCTTTCGATCGCCAGTTCGTGCTTATCGGGGAGCTTGTACCCGTCGCCGGAAAAGACCTTGACGCCGTTATCAGTCCAAGGATTGTGCGACGCCGAGATGACCACGCCGGCAGAATATTTTCGCGAGCGCGCCAGGTAAGCGACGCCCGGAGTTGTAATCACCCCAGCGCTGTGTGCCTCCACGCCGAGCGAGGCCAGCCCGAGCATCACGCGGTCGGCGATCCAGCCGCTCGAAGCACGCGTGTCCTGCCCGATGACCACCCGGGCCTGGCGGCTGCTGCGCAGCAAATCGTGGCCCAGCGCCCGGCCGATCAGATACGTGCTTTCCGCGGTCAGCGGAAATTCGCCGGCGACGCCGCGAATGCCGTCGGTTCCGAACAGTTGTCGGGTTGGCGCGGTCATCGGATGCAAGCTTACCGGCCGCCGGTCGGCGGCACTTTTTGAATCATAACCGTGATTCGCACCGGATCGGGATTAGTAACCTGAATGAGGGGATCAGAGGCGTAAGCATGGCGGACAAAAATGGCACGAGTAGTGGCGCCACTTACGTCGATGGGGTCAGTGGTTGCAGCCTCAAATGCGTCAACATGCTTTTTGGGGCCGGTGATGGTGATGGTCGGCGGCGTTACCGTGATCTCGCCCAGCGCATAACCGGCGGCGAACGTGCCGATCACCCGCGGCTGCACCGGAACCTCGCGCGAGCTGCGCAGATCGAAGCCGATGTGAAACTGGCTGGGAACCACCTGCACGACTTCCAGATCAGCGGGCTGATGAATCTGCCGCGCCGTCAAATCGAACGTTCGCTCGCCCGGATGCCCGGCGCCGAGATCAATTTCCGCGTAGATATCTCCGGCGCGAATCCGGTGAATTGAACGCTCCGGCCCGCGCAGCCGGATCTGCGCGCGGGGAATTGTCTCCGAACTGATCTCCATGTTTTCCGGCAGATTGTGAAATTCGATGGGCACTTCGATGGCAACTTCCGCCACCTGATCGCGGGCCACTGCCAGCCACAGGCCGGTCGCCAGCAGAAGCGATACCAGCTTCAGGCCCAGATTGTGCCGCACATGGCGTTCGAAGAATTCTCTCATCGGCTATCCGTCCGTGCCCTGGTTCACGCGCGAATCCTCGGGCCGCGGCGCCGAACGCGCGCTCTCGATTTCGCCGCCGTCCAGCATCTCGCTGTCATTGCTGATCGGCGTGGGCAAGGTCGAAGGCGAAACGTAGCGGCGCAACAATTCGCCCAGGCGATCGCGCAGATGTTCGACGGTGAGATCGCGTTCGATTTTCCCTCCGACGGCTAGGCTGATGCTGCCGGTCTCTTCGGAAACGATGACGGCGATGGCGTCGGTCTCTTCGGTTACGCCGATGCCAGCGCGGTGCCGCGTCCCCAGTTGGGTCGAGAGCACGGGATTCATGGAAAGCGGCAGAAAGCATGCCGCGGCGGCGATGCGGTCCCGCTGGACAATCACAGCGCCATCGTGCAGCGGCGCGCTGGGGCGGAAAATCGTCGCCAGCAGATCGTAGGAAAGCTGTGCGTCGAGCGGCACGCCGCTTTCGATATAGGTGCGCAGGCCGATCTCGCGCTCAATGACCATCAGGGCGCCAGTTTGATTCTGGCAGAACAGATTCGCGGCCAGCACAATGTCGTCGTAAGCGTCGGCCTCGGCGGCGGAGGTGCGGCTGAGCGCAAGTCGGCGTCCCAGGCGCGCCAGGGCTTGGCGAATCTCGGCGGCAAAAACCACGATGAGCGCGAAAACCGTGTAGGGCAGCAGCGTGCTCATTAGCCAGTTGAGCGTGGCCAGATTGCCCAGGCGCGAAAGATAGAACGCAATTCCCAGCGCGGCCACGCCGATCAACATGAGCGAGGCGCGTGTGCCCTGAATCAGCGCCAGCAATTCGTAGATGAGGATTGCGACCAGCACAATGTCAATGACGGAAATCACCGACACATGCGGCCACGTTGCTGCCCACGGCATCCAGCCAACCCCTTTCGAGTCGGTAGTGGTGCGGTTTGGCCTTTGTCATCCCGAGCCGCTGCTGTTGGCGGGCGAGGGATCTGGGCGCGCCGTGCGAATGCCTCGCGTTCTTTGCGAGGCACAACTTGCACGTGCGGCGCGCATCCTCAGATGAGGCCAAACTGCATTACTACTCGAGTCGGAACGTCCCGGCGCAAAAACTGCATTCATTGTAATGCAGGGATCGGTCAGCGTGGCCTGTCCTTGTCGTTCCCGATGTAGAGGCGGGCGTCTTGCGCGTGCAGGTGCGTTCGCGAACTGCACGAAAAACCGGGCCGCCCGAAGGATCGGAAATTTTCGGGAGTTCGTATCAGGGCACGGCCTTGGCCGTGCCTCATGTGACCACGAAACAGTTATTCCCGCGCCGGCACGGCGCAAGGTCAAGAGTGATGATGGTTGCGCCCTGCGGGCGCGAGGCTCGATAGTGCGGACAGTTACGGCATGGCTGAAGCCATGCCCCGATACAAAGCCTCGGGTGCCAGCCGGTTTCCGTGCTACAATTCGCGGCAGATTTGGCCTAAGACTTCCTCTCCCCGGTTCAGCGCCAAAGCGCGGTAACGACCAATGCGACCCAACGAGTCCTGTTCCACGGCAAAGGCGGCCGTCGCCGTAATGGTCTTGCTGGCGGCAACGCTGGCCCTCCAAACGGCACAGGCAGCGCCCAAATTCAAGGTTCTGCATGCTTTTGATCCGGTCAAGCACGGCCTGGCGGGCGTGAGCGACGGAGTGGGCTTGTACGACCGCTTGACCCTTGACGCGAAAGGAAACCTGTATGGCACAACCGCTGGCGGCGGCACCTATAATTACGGCACAGTATTCGAGCTAATGCCCAATTCTGAGGGTCACTGGACTGAGGCGATACTCCACAACTTCAACGATCGGGACGGCGATCTCCCCCATGCAGGCCTCGTCTTCGACGCAGCGGGGAACTTGTACGGGAGGACAATTACCAGCGTCTTTAAGCTTAAGCCTAGCTCCGGAGGTTGGACACTCAGCGTTCTCTTCGACCACGGCGGGCCGTCGAACCTGCTGCTCGACCGTGCCGACAACGTTTATGGCTCAATCGGAAAGGGCGAATACGGCCAAGGGGCCATCAGCGAGTTGGTTCGGAAGAACGGCTGGAAAGAAAAATGGCTCTACAGCTTCTGCTCCCGCCAGGATCAGAAAGGGCTGTGCCTGGATGGCTCGGAGCCCTCCGCCAGCTTGACCTGGGGCCCGGGAGGCGTTCTCTACGGGACAACTGTTTACGGCGGTGACTCGCCCTACTGCGGCAAGCCTGGCTGCGGCGTCGTTTACGAGCTGAAGCCTGAAAAAGACGGCTCGTGGAACGAAACCGTTCTGCACTCTTTCCCGGCGTTCAATGGCGACGGCTGGAAGCTGTATGACGGTGTGACACTAGACAAGTCGGGCAATCTTTACGGTGCTACTTACCAGGGCGGCAGCGTTGGTTGCGGCGTGATCTTCAAGCTGAGCCGCAGAACCGACAGAACCTCGTGGGACGAAACCGTACTCCACGACTTCCCGAATACGACCGAAGGCTGCATTGCCAATACCCTGACCTTCGACAAGAAGGGAAATCTCTGGGGCACGGCGGAATCGGGCGGCACGGGGCATCAATGCAGCGGCGGCTGCGGAGTGGTGTTCAAAATGACCGCCGACGCGAAGGGCACATGGAAATATAACGTTGTGCATGACTTCACAGGCAGCGATGGGGCGTTGCCATCGGCTGCAGTGATTTTCGACAAGCACGGCAACTTGTACGGCACGACCGTACTAGGGGGGCCGGGCCACAGCGTCGGCGTGGTTTTCGAGATCACACCGTAGGAAAGTCTCCGACCCTGGCCAGCCGCCTTCGATTACCTACTTCGCCGCCGCTGCCTGTTTCCCCACTTCGATCTCCATGCCCTCGGCGGCGGCGCGCACACGGGCGTAGTAGTTGCGCGCTTCCTTCACCACTTTATCAATGCAGGCGTCGTCATGGTCAGGATCATGGTGGAACAGCACCAACTCTTTGGCGCCGCTTTCCATCACCACGTTGACCGCTTCGCGCCAGTGGCTGTGTCCCCAGCCGCGCCGCCGGGCTTCGTATTCTTCGGGCAGGTACTGCGCATCGTAGATCAGCACATCCGCGCCGGCCGCCAGCTTGCGCAGATTCTTGTCGAAAAAGGGATCGCCGGGCTCGTTGTCGGTGGCGTACACCATCACGCCGTCTTTGCTTTCCAGGCGGAATCCCATGCAGCCCTGCGGATGGTTCAGCCACATGGATTGCAGGGTCACGTCACCCAACTGGATGCGGCCTTCGTCCATATCGTAGAAATTCTGCTGTGCCTGCATTTCGCTGAGGCCGACGGGGAAATACGGCGCGGCCATCTGCTCTTCGAAAACCTGCTTCAGCGGCCGGGTGCGGCTGGAGCAGTGGAACAGAAAGCGATTCTGCCGGTTGTCATAGAGCGGGGCGAAAAAGGGCAGACCCTGAATGTGGTCCCAATGAAAGTGCGAGACGAAGATGTGAGCGGAGAGCGGGCGGCCGTTGAACTCGTGGCGCAGCGCCTGACCCAGCACGCGGAATCCGGTGCCACAGTCAAAGATATAGAGACTGTCGCCGAGGCGCACCTCCACGCAGGAAGTGTTACCGCCGTAGCGCATATTTTCAGGCTGAGGAGCCGGGGTTGAGCCGCGCACTCCCCAGAACTTGATACGCATACGTCCCCACTTGCCGGATGCAGGCTAAGTTGTCATCTTCCGCTGTGGCAGGGTAATCCGTCAACGTGACGAGCGGTTACGGAGGTAATGAAGAAACAGGGGTCCAATGTGGGCGCGGGCGTCCCCGCCCGTGCCTCCACTCCTCTCCCCAGCTGCCGCGGGACATATAATGAGGCAGCCCCAGAACCATGCTCCGTCCTGATTACAACGAATTTCGCCGCCTGGCCCGCGAGGCCACGCTCGTCCCCGTGGTGAAGTCGGTAGCCGCCGACCTGCTGACGCCGGTATCGGCGTTTTTGGCGGCCGCGGCGAAAGAACCGGAAGCGTTTCTGCTGGAATCGGTCGAGCGTGGCGAGCGCATCGGGCGCTACACGTTTCTGGGAGCGCGGCCTTACATGCGGCTACACGCACGTGGTGGCGAGGTCACCGTCCAACGCGGCAGGATCCGTGAGCGGCGCCACGACGGCGCGATTCAGGCCGCGAAGGAACTGCTTGGACAGCACCGCCTCGCCAGCCTGCCCGATCTGCCTCCGTTCACCGCTGGCGCGGTAGGCTACTTTGCCTACGATTCGGTTCGCCAACTGGAGAAAATCGGCGAACACGCCAAGGATGATTTATCGCTGCCCGATGGCGTGTTGATGTTTTTCGATCGCCTGCTCGCCTTCGATCACCTGCGCCACCAGATTCACATCATCGCCGCCGCCGACGTTTCGCGCGAAAGTCCGCGCCGCGCCTACGATCGCGCGGTCGCCGACATTGCCGTTCTGGAGAAAAAACTCGCCCGAGGCGTGCGTCCGGCGAGCTGGCGGAGGGAGTCACTACGGCACAAAGCGAAGTTGAAGATTCATGCCGGAACCGGCCGGCAGCGGTTTATCGAATCGGTTAATCAGGCCAAGGAATACATCGCCGCGGGCGATATTTTTCAGGTGGTACTGTCGCAACGGCTGGACTTTGCGCCAGAAGTCGCGCCGTTCGACGTGTACCGCGCGCTGCGCACCGTGAATCCTTCGCCTTACATGTACTTCCTCCGCATGGGAGATACTCATGTGCTCGGTTCGTCGCCGGAAATGCTGGTGCGTGTGACCGGGCGCAAGCTGGAGTATCGCCCCATTGCCGGAACCCATCCCCGGGGCCGCGATGAAGCCGAGGATGCACGGCTGGAACAGCAGATGCTCCAGGACGAGAAAGAACGCGCCGAGCACGTGATGCTGGTGGACCTGGGCCGCAACGATCTGGGCCGGGTCAGCGAATATGGTTCCGTAAAGGTGCGCGACCTGATGTATGTGGAGCGGTATTCGCACGTGATGCACATCGTCTCCGCGCTGGAAGGAACCTTGCGCGGAGACTTGAATGCGCTCGACGCCTTTGCCGCCTGCTTTCCCGCGGGCACGCTGACCGGGGCTCCCAAGGTTCGCGCCATGCAGATCATCGAAGAACTGGAACCGGTGCGGCGTGGCATCTACGGAGGGTCGGTGCTCTATGCGGATTTTGCGGGTAATCTCGATTCCTGCATCGCCATTCGCACCATGCTGATGAAAGGCAAGCACGCGTATCTGCAGGCCGGGGCGGGCGTCGTTGCCGATTCCGAACCTGTTAGCGAATTTCAGGAGTGCATGAACAAGGCCCAGGCGGTGCTGCGGGCGGTCGAGGCGGCAAGAGGGAGTGGGTAGCGCCCTTCAACGTGCCGAGTCACGCTCGCAGGAGTCTTGTGGGCTTTTACCCGTTTTCCACTACAGAGACACAGAGGTCAGAACGGAAGACGCAGACCTGGCTCCATAATGCACATTGGCTTTTGCAAAGGGTTGTTTCTGTGTGAAAGGAATGGGGCACGACCGAGCCTGGGACGGTTGGACCGCTAACTAACCACTTATCCACTGATTTTCAAAAAATTTCCAACTAGCTTCTTGCCTTCCGCCGTTAGCACGCTTTCCGGATGAAACTGCACACCCTCTACCGGGAACCGGCGATGCCGCAATCCCATGATGACGCGCGAGCCGTCGGGTTCGGTAGTGTAGGCGCTGATCTCGAGATCATCCGGCAAACTTTTTTCCCGCACGATCAGCGAGTGATAGCGGGTGGCGGTCATCGGCATTGGCATGCCCTGAAAGATGGTCCTGTTGTCGTGCATGACCGGGCTGGTTTTTCCGTGCATGAGCCTGGGAGCGCGGACGATTTCGCCACCGAAAGCCGCGCCCACCGCCTGATGCCCGAGGCACACTCCAAGCAATGGAACCTTGCCGGCAAAATGGCGGATCAGTTCGATGCTGATGCCCGCCTCTTGCGGCGTGCAGGGTCCTGGCGAGAGCACGATGCGTTCGGGGCGCATTGCCTCGATCTCAGCCACCGTGACCTGATCGTTGCGGCGCACCACGACCTCCTCGCCCAGCTCGCCCAGATACTGGACCAGGTTGTAGGTGAAGGAATCGTAGTTGTCGAGAACGAAGACCATAGAACTGCAATTATCTTAAACCTCAAGCTGCGGATGGGAATGTCTGCGCTACACCCCTCACTGCCCCGTATCGAATTCTCTCTTGTACGCTTCCCAGCGCTGGCGCACACTGGCCATGATCGTCTGGTATTCTAGGTCGCTCCGCAGGCTGTCATAATTCTTATCGCGCTGGAACCACGGATAGTTCACGTCCCCAAGCTCGATCGTGCGCTTCAGCCAGAGGAGCGCGGGCTGGCGTTCGCCCAGCAGCGCGTAGATGCCTCCAATCCAATAGGCGCCGTCGGCGTCAATAATCTGTTCCGGCCGTGATTGCAGCAGCGACGGGTCAATCTTCTGCCTCTGTTTTCGCGACCCGTACAGAAAACCCGCCATCATGTGGGCGGTTGCATCTCCTGACTTGCCGGACAACTCAACCGCGCGATCCAGGATCGGCTGCGCTTCTTCGACTTTGCCTTCGTAGTACAGAATGCTGCCGAAGTAGGCTAGCGCTTTGAAGTTATCGGGATTCTGCGCGATCACCTGCCGCATCTCCTGCTCCGCTTGCGCGGTTCTGCCCAGATAAAGCAACATGCGCGCATGCATCCAGCGCGGCTGCGGAGGTATCGGATTTAAGTCGATCATGCGCTGGTACGCCTTCTCGGCTGGCTCGTTAAGGCCGGCATAATAATAGGCATATCCCAACATCTGCCAGGACAGTTCTGCGTTCGGGGCGAGGGCAACCGCCTGCCGGAGAGCGGGAATCGCCTCCCCCTCACGCCCCAACTCGCTGTAAATTGCGCCCAGTGCGCTCAATGCGTCGGCCGACTGCGGATTGAGCTTCACTGCGGTCTGGGCCGCGACCAGGCCGCGCTGCAGGATTTCCGCCGCGTCTTCCAAAAAGTTGGCGCTCTGCATGCCGCACATCTGAGCCAGCAAGGCATAGGCGTCCACAAAATTCGGGTCCAGCGAAGTTGCGCGCGCAAGCACGCGCTTGCCGTTTTCAAGGCTATCCAGGCGCGAATGGGTCAGATACTCATTCATATAAAAACGCCCTTGCAGATAATCGTTATAAGCGTCAACGCTGGTGGTGACCGGCTGTTGCATGGATTTCTGTTCGATGGGAGACACCTGGACCTGCAGCCCTTCGACAACCTTGGTGGCGATCTGATCTTCAAAGGTCAGAATGTCGGCGCTGTGCAGATCATAGCGTTGCGACCACCGGATGTTGCCGGTGCGGCCATCAATCAACTGCACGGTCACGCGGATTACGCCGGCCGAGCGCTGATAGGTGCCTTCGAGCACGCTTTCCACGCCCAGAGCCTTTGCGGCTTCGGTCGGCTCCGGCGTTTCCTTCGCATACTTCAGGACAGACGTTGTCGGCCGGACGGCCAGGTTCTGCAACGAGGTCAGGCGGCTAATGATAGCGTCGGTGATGCCGATGGCCCAGCTGTCGCTGGCTGCGTCTGAGATGTCGTGAAAGGGAAGCACCGCGATAGTTTGCAGTGAAGCCGGCGCAGGGGCGGCGGCGGGTTGCGGCGACTCCGGCCGCGAATGGTAAGCACGAACCGCAACTAAGGCGAGAACTCCCGCCAGCAACGCGGCTCCGACCCACGGCAGCGCCTTATTGCTACGGCGTGCCGGCTCTGGTGCTGCGATGTGCAGGTGCTGCGATTCGCTGTCCCGCTTCAGTCGCTTCAGGTCGGCCTTCAACTCCGCGGCGGATTGATAGCGAACCTCGCGATCTTTCTCCAACGCCTTGGCGATGATGTCTTCCAGCCTGGCGGGAAGGTCGGAATTCAAGCGCAACGGGGCGGGGGGAACTTTGTGCAGAATGGAATCGAAAATCGCGCCGGAACTGTCGCCGCGAAAGGGCAGCGCGCCTGTGGCCATTTCGTAAAGCACCACGCCGAAAGAAAACAGATCGGAGCGGGCGTCGAGTTCCTTGCCCAGAACCTGCTCAGGCGACATATAGGCCACGGTGCCCAGGGTGCTGCCGGGGCTGGTCAAGTGCTCCTCGGCAACCAACGTTGCAGTGGCTTGACTGGCAACCGCTTCCGGCCTGCGCGTGGTCACTTTGGCCAGCCCGAAGTCCAGAACCTTAGCGTGGCCGCGCCTGGTTACGAAGATGTTCGCCGGCTTGATGTCGCGATGCACGATGCCCTGCGAGTGCGCCACCTCGAGCGCGTCGGCGACCTCTATGCTGATTTCCAGGACGCGCTCCACATCCAGCGGGCGATCCGAGATGAGATGTTTGAGGGTGGCGCCGTCCAGAAATTCCATCACAATGAAAGTCTGGCCGTTTTCCTCGTCAATCTCGTGCACGGTGCAGATGTTGGGATGGTTCAACGCCGACGCGGCCTTGGCCTCGCGCTGGAAGCGGCCGAGCGCCTGCGGGTCTTTGGCCACATCCTCGGGCAGGAATTTCAAAGCCACGAAGCGGTCGAGCTTGAGATCCTGAGCCTTGTAAACCACACCCATCCCGCCGCCTCCCAGCTTTTCGACAATTCGGTAATGTGAGATGGTTTGGCCGATCATGGCGCTCAGGTTGCATGTTAGGGGTGCGCGGAAGCCGAAGTCAACGAAGGCGGGGGTAGGTGTACAGCGTCGGCAAAAGTGCTACACCCTTACCTTCTGAGTGATCCCTATGTACGTAGGAGTTAACGTGCGGCGGGGCGCCGCATGAATGCGGGGTGCGAGCGCACGGGCGAGCGGATCTGGAGTGCGCGACCCCGGAGAGCTGCGATCCGCGTGCGGCGAGCGGGGAGCGGGGGCCTACCTGATCGTCATTCTTATACTGCTGGTTCGCATCATGGAGGATAAGGCGCTGACGGATCGTGTCTCTCGGAATACCGCCCGGTGATAGAATTGTGCTTTAATGTCGAGGTCTCGCTCCAGAGGCGCACGCCTAGCAGTCAAAGAGGCAAGGCTCATCACAAAAGGGCTACGTCACCTTGGAGTACCTCCGCAAACGATAGCGAAAATATGGGCGGTAGTGATTGCCGTCCCGGTTGTTTTCGTCCTCGGATACCTGCTAATCAACTATGATTCCGGGACGGCGGACCCCGCAATTCTCAGCGGCGTGCAAATCACCCGCAAGGACCGGTACGAGTCACACGTAAAAAACAACACTGCGGTTACGCTCAAGTCCTTGACCCTGACATGCTATCCGGGGGGAGACGCGCAACCAGTCACACACGTTGCCGGATTGTACCCGCCGCTCCAATCGGGATACGGAGAGGACGCCTACATTGACGGCAATTGCCGAGTAATCCGCGTCAATGAAAGTCATCAACTATGGTGACTTGAGACGAAGTGCAACCGTCCGAGTGAATCGCAGGTGAAAGTTGTGCTGAAGGCCACAGAATACAAAGAATCTGACCTCAGTTCGTTAAAGCTCTTGGGTTATTTTGACCAACAGGTTCTCGCTTCCTATCGAAGCGGGCCACACAAATACTCAATCGCTTCCGACTATTTTGAAGGCTCATTGAGCGTTACCAACGAATACTTCATGGAGTTGGAAGCCGCCGGGAGGACCAACGAATCTGTGAGCGTCCGCTTCGGATACAGAACATTACGGGACGGCAATCTTGCAATCGTGGCATGGCTCCCCGACTTGTTTGAGAAGTCGAAGGCGCATATTGAAAGATGGGCTGCGTTCCGCTTGAAAAACCCGGAATGGAAGAAAACCGACCATGACGAGCGCTTTAGCAACTGGCTTCGTCGCTACATCGAGGGAGACTGGAATATTGATAACGGACCGCTATTCTATCTTGGAGAAGCGATAAAGACAGTCAACGGCTTGACCTCAGAGTTGGTAGGCGTTCCATTGTACAAGCACGAGATAGAGCAAACGCTAGGCTTTCCATCTGCCGAAAATACACATCGGTATCAAGACGCACATAAGGCGCTGTATGGGTATTTCATAGACGGCCTTGATAAATGCTGTATTGTCGCCCTCGGGTCCAAGCTCGGGAGAACTCTCAAAGTCAACAGTAAGAAAACAATTGAAGCCATTACGGATCTATTCCCCGGTCTGCAAACCGCTCCGAGTTTCACGGTTGCCACAAAACTCGTCAGCGAGCAGCGGCGTCTCGCTTCTCACGGGGTGCGGCCTAAATCTGAGAACTTCTCAGCGTTTTCCAAATTCACAGAAGACCTGACGCTCTGTTTGAAAGCCGTAGAGGAACTACTCGCCGTGATTGAAAATGAGTTTGGAGTAGATGGGGAAGACGCACGCAAACGCCACGAAGCAAAAGAATGGCTGCCCAAAATCAATCACCTACGCCGCCCACACTCCTCGATTGTCGAAGCGACGCGGATGGAAGGCAAGACCGTTGAAAAAGTCGAAGTCGGATACCGTGAAGACAGGAAGGGTGTACATGGAAGCGAAGTCATTATCATGCATTTCACTGACGGCTCAATAATGGGGTTAGAAACAGGTTCAAATGCTGCAAATGTCTCAAGTCGGAGTGACGGAGTACGCCCCGAGGACTTCCATGTTAACTTCCGGCCACAATGGGTCCCCGACCCTCTCAAAGGTATGAGAAAACGCTCGCCCAAGAAGAGTACAGGAGGCTTAAAGCGCCACCTGTAGCGTCTCCTTGGGAGGCACACCGCCACGTCGGGCGCGAGTACAACGGCGCATAGTGCTAGGACATTTCCGAGCGTGCATTGATACTCTTTTGCGAGTGCTTCTATGGGCGCCACAGTCCGCCTGGGAGTTTGCACGTCTTTCCAACGCGGCGTCCGCCACATGATTTCTATGAAACAGGTGGAACGTTGGGGAGAGATTCCGCCTCCCCGGAGAACAGCGAAAGCGACGCCGACTCGCCAAGTCTCTAACGTGAAAAGCGTAACGCTCAAAGCGGTTGTGATTGCCGTTGCAGTGGGAATCATATACGCCGCTTGGCGTCTTTCTCGGAGGCGGGTGGCCCACACAAGCCTGGTTTTGGCTTGTGTGGGAAATTGGGCGAGCACTAACTGATATCCTTCTGGGATTGAAGTAAGTTCAGGATCCAGAGAGACAAATTTCCTTCTTCGAGTTGACTCCGGCCCCTCGCAGCGGCATACTTGGAAGCCGCAGTGCGAGGGAAGCATGCCACGTAGACCTGAAAGACCCCGCAAGTCCTATCGGCCGTCCATCACCGGCTCGTTAACCACGCGGGCCAATTCACATCACAGGAAATTCAAATGACTCGATTCGCCCGGTTTTCCCCAACACGCCGCAGTCTCGCATTTCTTTTCGTTCAGCTTGTACTCTGCCTCGTGATTCTCGCATTATCAGCCCTGGCGCAGACTTCGTTGGAGCAAATTTCCCCGCCCGCCCGGAAAGGGTTCACGGGAATTTTTGGCGGAGGGCCATTTTATAAGACTGCGAATTTCAATGTCCCGAAGGACATAGCTGAAATTGAACACTCTGGTTTCTCCGAAGCTATCGTTTGGAGCGTTGAAGTCAAGAGCAATGGCGACTTGAATTTCAACGGCGAGTTTCCGCTGACCTCGAACGGCGTCTATGTAGGCGATCAGACGTATCCGGACTTCCCCGCCGACATGGCCACGTTAAAGAAGGGAAAAACTGTCAAAAGAGTTACCTTCAGTATCGGTTCTTCAAACTACGGAGACTGGGAAGACATCGCGGCTTTGGTCAAGTCGCAAGGGGTCGGGCCGAAGAGCATTCTGTACAAGGATTTTAAAGCCTTGAAAAAAGCCATCCCGGCTCTGGATGCCCTCGATTTTGATGATGAAAATAGCTACGATCTCGCCACTACGGTTAAGTTCGGGGTCATGGTGGGCAAACTGGGCTATCACGTCTTGCCCGATCCTTATGTCAATGCGAGCTATTGGCAAAGTGTGGTTTCAGGAATCAATAAGAAACGTCCCGGCACGGTAGACGGAGTACATCTCCAGGCCTATGCCGGCGGTCAAGGAAACAATCCATGCTCGGGCTGGGATTTTGGGAAGGTGCCGGTTTTCCCGGGTTTGTGGGATCGCGACGACACTCCGAGCCAAGTGCACAGCGTAATGAGCGGCTGGCATAAGGAGTGCGGCATTGTCGGCGGGTTCATGTGGATCTACGACGACTTTGTGGGCAATGGCCTTGCCAAGAAATACGCCCACGCGATCAACACGGCAGTGAAATAGGGCGTGAGCGCGCAGTGCCCCAAGAAAGCACAAGGTCCATCCACTCCGCAGATCATCGCTTTGCGATGATCCACTTCGGTCGGGATGACAGAGTTGGGGGAGATCTGAACATCCCACACAAGCCACGTCGCTGGTTCTTGGTCGTCGGCCGTTCGCAAAACCGCCGGCCTGAAACGCCAACGACCAACGACGAACGACGTGGCTTGTGTGGGGCCACTCGCCAATCAGCAAATCGGCCAACTACGGCCTTGACATGCACCGGGACGAACCGCCATGCTTACATCACTTTAGCGGGAGGATTCATGGCCGAGATCACGCAGGACAACAAGCGGGCAACCCGCCGGTTCGCGCTGCGGCTGCCGGTATCCGTCACCTACACCGAGGATGGGGTGCAGGAAAAGGCCGCACAGACGCGCGATGTCAGCGCCCGCGGCATCTGCTTCTATGTGGACTCGGCGATCGCGGCCGGCGCCACGATCGAATTCACTCTCACTCTTCCACCCGAGATCACTCTCACCGAAAGCATCCGGGTGCGCTGCAAGGGCAAAGTCGTCCGCGTGGATGACGGTGGCCCTGAGGGCAAAGTTGCCGTGGCTGCGGTCATTGACGAATACGAATTTCTTTCGGAGCCGTAGCGGCGGATCCAATGAATTCTGTGGTGACGGCCGAGGGCGGCCTGCCCTGAGGCAATTCCCCTTGTGTCCCTTACCTTGGTGTCCCGTCCGGCACTTCTCTCGGTCGCAAGCCGGTGTTATGGTTGCTGTAGAACGACGGCCGGGATGACTTGCGTGCAGCGCACTGGTAGCGGACTTGGCGGAGTTTGGCTGTTAATGGGGATTCTCGTGTGCTCCGCGGCGGCGCAATCGAACCCACAGCTTTTGGCCAGCACGGAGCAGACAACTGCGGTAGTAAACGTTCGCGAAGTGCAGGTTCTAGCTGGTCCGGAAGGGCCGGCGGTAGAAATCCTGTCGGATCGGCCGCTGGTGCCAAGCATCAGCAAACTGGAAAATCCCCTGCGCCTGGCGATCGATCTTCCCCATGCCCGCCTGGCGCTGAGCAAGAGGCGAATCGAATCCCGCGACGGCGCGATCAGCGGGGTTCGCGTGGACCAGTATCAGAAGATTCCCCCCATTACCCGCGTGGTGCTCGACCTGGTCAAACCCACCGCTTACACCTGGGATGCCGCCGGCAATCGCCTGGTAGTGCGCTTGCACGCGCCACCGGAAGCGGCCGCAAAACCGCCTTCGGTTCCTGCCTTCAGCCAGGGGGTTGTGCCGGTGGCTGTTCCCATCAGCGCAGGCTCTTCCGGCGCGGTCGTCCTCGCCGGCGGCCGTGTGCCCACCGGGTCGTCGGTCACCGCTGGCGCCGATGCCGCCACTCTGCGACTGGGACGGGGCGGCGAGGTGCGCGTGTGTCCGGGAACGACGGTGTCGGTGACTTCATCGCAGAGCGGGCATTCGCTGATGTTCGGGATGAGCACGGGCGCCATGGAAACGCATTACACGCTGGACGCCGCCGCCGATTCGGTCCTTACACCCGATTTCCGCATTCTTTTGTCAGGCCCCGGCCAGTTCGATTACGCTGTAAGCGCCGATTCGCGCGGCAACACCTGCATCCGCGCCCTGCCCGGCAACACTGCCTCGGCTATTGTTTCGGAGTTGCTGGGAGATGGCACTTACCAGGTGAAGCCGAATGAGCAGGTGGTCTTTCATTCCGGCCGGTTGAGCCTTGTGGATACGGCAGTCCCCGGAGGTTGCGGATGCCAGGCGCCGGCGATCCCGGTCATGCCCGCGTCGCTCACGACGGTCGAGACCACGGACATGCCCGGCACGATGCGGTTGGCGCAGCCGGGCGATGAAACGAAGCCGACCGCTCCGTTTCCCGCGGCAGCCTCCCCGGAGACTGCACCCTTGCCGCCATCGAAGCCGAACGATATTCATGTGCAGGTAGAGGCGCCGTTCGTCTTTCGCGCGCAGGATCTTCCGCCCAAGGAGTCAGTGCCAGGCCCCGCGCCCATCATCGAGGCGGAACTTTTGCCGCTGAACGAGCGGGCAGCGGCCACGTTCCAGATCTCAGTCTTGCCGCCCTCCCCGCCGCCGCCGCCCCAGCCGGAACATCACGGATTCTTCGGCAAGATGAAGAGCTTTTTTGTGGCGATATTCGGCTGAAGAGCAGTTACCGCTGTCGCCACGTGGGTATAGGAAACCCTGATTAGGTCCGGCGCAGAGCCAAAGCAGGCTTCTCGACTCCGCAGAATCGCCCGTCAACGGGCGCACCTGCGGCGCTCGAAATGACAAAGTCGGGGTTAATCGCGTCTTCCTAACCGCGGCGCATGCCCTTGGTCAGCGGACTGACGCGATCGCGAAATTCCTCCGCCAGATTGGCTCCACGCTCCATCACTTCCTCGGTCACTTCTCGAGCTTCATCTTTCCAGTCGTCGAGCGTTTCGCGCGCATCTTCATAGCGGCGACGCAGCTCTTTACGCATCTGTTTGCCCGCCTTGGGAGCGAAAAGCAGTCCGATCAATGTGCCCGCCCCCAGTCCGATCAGCAGAAAAGTAATGGCGGTTCCCACCGGCCCCGCGGCCGAAGCTTCATATTTTCCTTCGCGCATCATGCACCTCACTCCGTGTGAATTCGTATGTTGGATTCGCCTGACAGTATTCTAGCTGCCCGAGGCAATGGCGTGAGGGCAATTTTCGTGCTCCGAACGCCCTGCCCGGCACAAGCGCCCTGAACCTAGTAGTGGAACCGGTAACGGAATTCGACATAGATTTCTCGCGGATTGTTCCAGTGGAAGCCGCCGAAGGTCACGCTGTTATCAAGCTCTACGCGACGGTTGGCGACATTCAGGGCGTTTACTGAAGCAGAAAAACGCTCGCCAAACTCCTTGCCAAACGAAAGATCGAAAGTCGTATGACCGGGCAGGTAGTCTCCGGGGTACGGCTGTCCCGGAAAGCCGTTGGTGAATCCCGAGCCGTAGTACACATTGGCCGAGCCGTAGCTTCGCCAGGGCAATGACACGGTGCCGCCAACGTTGAGCGTATTGCGCTGATCGTGGTCCAGCGGAGAAAGCTCAGGGAAGACCGTGAAATCCGTCAACCCTCCAGTGATCGTGCCGCTTCCTTCCGCAATCTGGTTGGAGTACGCCAAGTGAACCTGCGCACGATGCGCGATAAGTGGCGAGCGCAGCGTCAACTCCCAGCCGCGAATGACTGCCTGAGAGACGGTCAGAGGAAAGAAAATGCTGGAGTCGCCGATGTTGTTGTGATCAAGAAAGTTGTTGACATTGGTGCGAAAATTGTCGGCGTCGATTACCCAGCCGCGGAACGGAATGATCACGCCGAACTGATGCTCCTCATCACGTTCGCCAGGAAGGGAAATATAGGCTAATCCTTGTGCCTGCGTGAAGTTGATCAGCGCCGGTCCGGAGACGGTTTCCAGGGGAGGCGCCTGGTAGTAATGACCGTAAAAGGCGCGGAAGGTCCAGTGCAGCTTAGGCACGGTGAAGGTTGCTCCGAAACGAGGGCTGATGGCCGTTTCATCCAGCGGCGTGGCGGTTGCAGTCGCGCCGAAATTGCCCTCGGAGAAACGGGTGGGCCGCATGCCCGCCGTCAGTGTCAGCCAGGGCACGGGAGTGAATTTGTCGTCCACGAAAAACGTTTCCTGGTTTGCGGTGGGATGCTCCGAGTCGGCAAGCGGCGGATTTCCACTGCCGTCGTTGAAAATTGCCCCGAAAAACTGATAGTCCTGTTCATAAAAACTGAAAAAGCCGGCTTGAAGATTATTTTTCGCGAAATTGGCGGAAAGTGTTCCTTGCCCTCCAGCATAAGTCGATCCGCGCTTTTGCGTGGTCGAAACGGGAATATCGTCCGACGAACTCTCGTAGTTTCCGCGATTGTAGTGATAGAACGGCGACACCGTTATCAGCAACTTGGAATTGAAGGTGTGAACCCAGGAAAAGTTTACTCCGGCATCCGACTCGTGCTGCCCGTCACGCAACCCAATGCTGGGATATTGCGGACTGAATCCATTCGCAGGAATCGAACCGTTCTCAATGTCGTTGGGATTGGGATCGTACGGAACCTGGAAGTAATCTTTGCGCAGCGAAGTCACCAGACGCAGTTGGTTCGCTTGATCCACATTGAAGATAAGGGAGCCAAAGCCGCCATACCCATTTTCGGCGTCGTGCACAACTTGCGGCACCGGCGTTTGTAGACCCAGATTGCTGCGGTTCCCGTTCAGGCTGGCATAGTAGGCAAAACGCTGGGTGTGGCTGCCGAAGCTGAGATAGGCGTCGCTCTGATAGAAGTTGCCCGCGGTGATCGCCAGTTCCCCTTCGTTGTTCCGTTCAAACCCGGTCCGAGGTACAACGTTGAAAACACCGTAGGTGCGGTCGCCAAACTCGGCTCCGTAGCTGCCCCGATTGGCTTCCAGATAATCAATGTCGTTCGGCGCGAACTGTGGACCTACGTTGACTGCGATCGCGGTATTGATGACGGGCACCCCGTCCAACAGCCATGAAGTCTGATGGCCGCCGCGGATGTGCAGCATGTCATGAGTGAAATACGCTCCGGGGACAAAATCCGTGATCATCGCAAGACTGTTGGTGAGGCTGGCCCCGGGAGTGCGCTCGATGTCGTTACGGCTAATGAGGGTGATGGGAGTGGCTGTGTCCGTCGGAGCGACGGCAGCAGTCCCGGTCACAGTTACGCTCTCTTTAGTGGAAGCCACAGCTAATTGAAAGTGCAAGACCGGCTCGGTGCCCGATTCGACCGTCACTGCCTGGGCAGTTTGCGAAAACCCCGGGCTCGCCACGCTGACCGTGTACTCGCCCAGAGGCACAGCCGTAAGCAGGAATTCTCCGTTTGAGTCCGTGTTCGCTGTTTTCGACCAATCAGAGGAGTTGGACTTAATCATCACCATTGCTCCTTCGATGGGCCGGTGCTGTGGGTCATGTACGACACCACGCACCGAACCGAAAATCGTCGCATACCCGGCGACGGCGATAAATAACAAGAAGGCGACCTGCAAGATAGGAACAACTCGCATAAATTCTCCATTTTGTGCGGTGCAGAAACCTGCACGAGCCTTGAGCGTCCGTTGGTGCTGACCGAATAGAAAGCCGAGCGGATACCGCCCTGGGTCGCTTCGAGTCGCGTGGAAACAAACCGTGACTCCACAAAAGCGAATAGGCGGACATTCGCCGCTTCTTTCGGTGATGCTGATGGCTGTTTTAGGCTAGGGACGGCGGAGGAGCGCGACCGGAGTGAGAAGTATCGTAAGGCGAGGCGTTACGGAACCCTTGTGTGGCAGGCTGCAAATCTGCGATGTGGACCGTGAAGCAAGCGCTCGCTACCGGCCGCGTTTGTGCCCAGTGAGAAACGGTCAGCGGCCGGCAGCAATCGTGACCGCAACAGCCGGGAGGAGCTTCAAATCCGGCGTTATGAGACCCATCATGCAGCGGCTTGCGCATGCAGCACGCGTGCGGCGCAGGCGCGGCAATCGCCAACGTTACCGGCGCGAACACGCTTACCAGCAAGAAAACCAGCAACAATCTGGCGGTCAGGCGATGCATAGATTACGAGTGCTTAAACGTTGACGTCGCAAAGATGGTCATTCCGAGTGCTGGGAAAATCTGCAGTCCACCCCGAACTACAGAGCCCAAAATTCAACTTTAGGATACCGATGCTGCCGGCGAGCCGACCGCCGCAGTTTTTCGCAAACCGAGCGATCTCAGAATAGGACAGCGCCGAGCATGGGCGCAAGCTGCACATGTTGCGCAAAGGCGCAAGAAACAAAATCTTGCGCCGAGCAAAGGACAGCCGCCGGCGGCGGCTGTCCCAGGGCGAACTCAGCGCATTCCGACCGGTGACCCCGACGAGAGCCGGGAGACGTCCGGTGCGGGCACGTGGACCGGCCGAGCTTGGCGCACGCCCTTCATCCCCGGAGGTCCGTCGGGAATCCGCATCTTCTGCGTGACGTCCACCAGGCGCGCATTTTCGTATCCCCTGCGCTTGGCCATGATGCGATAGTCAAACGCAATGCTGGATTGGCCATGGCGCAGCTCGTGGACCTCAAATCCTTCGGCGGTTTCATGCGAAACGTAGAGGCCTTCGCAATCGTCCTTTGGCGTGAGGAAGACGTGATACTCCACCCCTGTGTTGACGGTCTGCGCAAACAGCGAATCGAATCGCACAGTTGTAGACCCCTGCGATAGTTGAGCCGAGCCGGCATCTTCGAACCAGTTTTCGGTCGCTTCCACGGCGGGCATTCCGATCTTCCGCTTGCCACCTTCCACAGGTTGGCCGCCGAAAAACTGGCCGGAGCAGCTCACGTCGCCCAACGCGTCAATGGTGCAGGATCCGCCGACATTCGAATCGTAAGCCGTGAGCAGCGTCCCGAAAACCGAGTCGTTGGTTTCGTTTTCCAGCAACAGGGTGGGATACAGGTCAGTGTTGTTGATGCCCTGGATGGCGAGGTAGTTGTCGGAAGTGCCGATCAAGCCTTCGCCGTCGGAGGAATCGCCCCAAACGCCGGCGTATGGCGGCAGGAACAGCACGCTGCTGCCGGCGACATTCTGGCCATACACGCCCATGCCAGTGTTCCCGGAAGTGTATCCGTACACACCGACGGTCTTAGTGTTGACGCCGTCTTCAAATCCCAGTATGCCCGTGAAGAAATCCGTGTCTTTGGCCGATTCGCCCAGAATGGCGTACGAGCCGCTCGATGAAGCCGAGATGCCCAGTCCGGTGCCGGCGTTGTTGATTGTCAAGGAAGACGTAGCGCTATTTGTGTTCACTTTTTGCGCGGCGGTGAAGGTGTTGGCGGAGGCCAGTTGCGGGACTTTGCCAGTGTCCAGGCTGAGCGTGACATTCCCACTCTTTCCCCCGCCTTTCAGGTCCGTGCCCGCCGTCACGCCGGTGATGGTGCCGGTGCCAGCGGAGGAGCAAATCCACTTGCTGCCATTCCACTGCAGGATTTGATTGTTCGAGCAGGCCGTCGTGAGGCCGACTTTGACGTTGCCGCTGGCGCCGCCTCCGGTGATCGGGTCCTGCGCGGTGACGCCGGTGATCGTACCAGTGCCGGGAAAGGTTTGCCCCGAGACGAACGTGACTTTGCCGGAGCTGCCGATGGCAAACGCCGTTCCTGAGAGTTTCAGCGTGGGATTGGAACCGTTGGGAAACAAGGTCAACGTATTCCGGATGTCGGCGCCGCCCTTCACATCGAGCGTAGCCGCGGGAGAGGTTGTGCCGATGCCGACCTGATTCGCGTTTTCGAAGATATTGGAGTTGCCAATCGTGGTAGCGGCGGTCCAACGCGGGATGAAGTTCTTGGTGCCGCTCCCGGTAACGTTCGCGCCGGGTGTTTGACTGCTGCCGATTGCGGAGAGAAACGAAGATGCCGGCCGCCCGCCCAGGGTCTGCGCATCCAGAGCTTTCAGTGCATACGGAACACTCAAGAGCAGAATCCGGGGCCGCTCGTCTTCGCCTTGCGCCCGGACGCCCAGCCATCGGGCGTCGCCGCTGGCGAACAGCTCCGGAGGAAGACCGTGAGTGGAAGGCGATCCAAGGACGACGGTGTAGCGGCCTTTGCTGTCGGTCTGCACATTTTGCGTTTCGAGCCAAAGCGGCGCACCGCCCTCGGACTCCTTGTATAGGGCGAAGGTCACGCCGTGAAGGCCGGTTAAAGGTTTTCCCGCGGTATCGGTCAGAGCGCCGCTGAGGTTGACCACCGGAGGAACGACTGCGTCTGCGCTGGCGTCAATGGGTGAGTCTTTCTGGGCAACCGCAACGGTGCAAGTTGCCAGGATGAGGGTGAACAAAAGACGACACTTCGTGCGTACCATAGTGTTCTCCGTTTTCTTTGCGCCAGCCGTCGAGGCCGGGCCCGAGATTGAATTGGAAAAATGTGCCCCAAAACCAACGAAAACGAGGATTACTTAAGTGGCGGAAGGACGAAGACGGCGCAGAATGTTGGAACGTAGTTTGCACTGGCTGGCGGCGGTCGTCAAGCGCGGGGCTGTGCAAAACGGGGGCGGGAGAGACGCTGAACCGCGGCGCAGGCAACTACACCGTCGCTATCGCCCGTGGTTTGCGCTCGACCGGGCGGACAAGGCGTCCGCCCCTACGCGAGCACTACTGAATTAGCGTGCCGTTCGGCTCCTCTTCCGGCGGCAGGACGACAGCTGCCGCGACCCGGTCGCCGGGCTCCAGCGTCAGCAGGCGGACGCCCTGGGCGGCGCGGCCGGATTCGCGAATCGTCCGCGAATCCATGCGGATAATCTTGCCGTATTGGCTGATCAGCATCAGTTCCGATTCTTCCGTCACCTGCGCGATGCTCACCACTTTGCCGTTGCGCTCGGTGGTTTTGACATTGATGACGCCGGAACCGCCGCGCGCCTGGAGGCGGTATTCGTCCGCGGGCGTGCGTTTGCCGTAGCCACCCTCGGTCACGGAGAGAATCAGAGAGCCTTTTTCCGGAATGAGGTCAGCACCTTCAGCGGCTAAAACCGCAGTATCTTTCGGTTTCTTTCCAGCGCGACCCGCGTCAGCCGGCGCGGTAGCCGGGCCTCCGTTGCCCGGTTTCGACGTGGTCGCCATGCCGACGATGTAGTCGCCGGAGTCGAGCCTCATGCCGCGGACGCCGGTGGCGTTGCGGCCCATGGAGCGAACATCGTCCTCTTCAAAGCGGATCGCCTGGCCATCGTGCGAAGCCAGGAAGATAATCTGGTTGCCGTCGGTCAGCGTGACGCCGACCAACTCGTCGCCCTTCTCGATGTTGATGGCGATAATGCCGCGCGACATGACGTGCGAAAAATCCTTCAGTTCGCTCTTTTTCACCGTGCCATTGCGGGTGGCGAAGAAGATATATTTGCCTTCCTCTTCCAGGCTGCGCACAACCAGCATGGTACGCACGGTTTCGCCCGGCTGCAGCGAAACCAGGTTGCCGACGTGTTTGCCTTTCCCAGCGGCGCTCACATCGGGAATCTCGTAAACCTTCAGCCAGTACACACGGCCGGTGTTGGTGAAGATCAGAATGTAAGAGTGGGTGGAGGCGACGAACAGATGCTCGACGAAATCCTCGTCGCGCGTCTTCATCCCGGTGCGGCCGGTGCCTCCGCGACGCTGCATGCGGTAGGTGGAAACCGGCGTGCGCTTGAGATAACCGCCATGGCTCACAGTGACCGCAACCTGCTCGTCGGCGATCAGGTCTTCGAGCATGATTTCTGCGGCTTCGTCTTCAATGCGCGTGCGGCGTTCGTCGCCGTAGAGCTTCTTTACTTCTTCCAGCTCTTTGATGATCACGCCGCGCAGTTTCTTTTCCGAGCCGAGAATGGATTCGTATTCGGCGATGTTCTCGCGGGTCGCGCCCAGCTCCTTGTTGATTTCGTCAATGGAGAGCTTGGTCAGGCGGTGCAACTGCAGTTCGAGAATGGCATCGGCCTGAATGCTGGTGAAAGGCTTGTCCGGGTCGAGCTTGGGAGCGCGGCCGGCAGTGTTGATGTCAATTTTCTTACCGGCAAAGTAGGCGACTAAATTGTCGCGAGCGTCGGCGCGATTGGCGCTGCCGCGGATGATGGCGATGACGTTGTCGAGGTGATCGAGCGCCGTGATGTAGCCTTCGAGAATGTGTTCGCGTTCACGCGCTTTTTTCAGCAGGAACGCCGTGCGCCGGCGGACCACATCCACGCGGTGGTCAATGAAATGCTGGATGGCCTGGATCAGCCCCATTTCGCGCGGCTGTCCGTTTACCACCGCCAGCAGGATCATGCTGAAACTTTCCTGCATCTGGGTATGCTTGAAGAGCTGGTTGAGCACCAGCTGCGGCTGGCCCCCGCGCTTCAGTTCGATCACGATCCTCATGCCATCGCGGTCGCTGTAGTCGTTGACGTCGGAAACATCGTCAATGGTTTTGTTGTTCACCAGTTCGGCGACGCGTTCGATCAGCTTCGCCTTGTTCACCTGGTACGGAATTTCGGTGATGACGATCGCCTGCCGTTCTTTGGTGATGTTCTCAATCGCGGCTTTGGCGCGCATCATGAAGCGTCCGCGGCCGGTCTTGTAAGCATCCAGAATTCCAGCTTTGCCGTGAATGATGCCGGCGGTCGGGAAGTCGGGTCCCTTCACGAATTTCAAAATTTCCGGCAGCGAGGTGTGCGGATTGTTGACCAGGGTGATGGCGGCGTCCACGATCTCGGTCAAATTATGCGGCGGAATTTTCGTTGCCATCCCAACCGCGATGCCGTCGGATCCGTTCACCAGCAGATTGGGAATCCGCGTCGGAAGCACCGTGGGCTCGGTCTCGGTTTCGTCGTAATTGGGATTGAAATCAACCGTGTCCTTGTCGAGATCTTCCAGCAAAGCTGAGGCCACGCGCGCGAGCTTGGCTTCGGTGTAGCGATCGGCCGCCGGCGGATCGCCATCCACCGAGCCGAAGTTCCCTTGCCCAAAAATCAGCGGATAGCGCATGCTCCAGGGCTGCGCCAGGCGCACCAACGCGTCGTAAACCGCAAGGTTGCCATGCGGATGGTACTTGCCCATTACTTCGCCAACGATCCTGGCGCATTTGCGCGTGGCCCGATTGGGCAGCAAACCCATCTGCTGCATGGTGTAGAGAATGCGCCGATGCACCGGCTTCAATCCGTCGCGCACGTCGGGCAGGGCGCGGCCAATGATCACCGACATGGAATAGTCGAGATAAGACCGCCGCATCTCCTCTTCAATGTTGACGGGTTGAATGTTGGCAGCGCCGGGAATGCCGGCGCCATCGCCCGGCGGAGGAGTTAATGGCAACTCTGGATTCTGATCGTCAGGCATAGGTTTGTGATACCCGTAACTGATTGCAACGTAAGCTAGTTAGTAATCGCCGATTCTGTTGCAATTATACCATGTTCCGGGCCCTCGAGGGTTGCGAGAGCAGGTGCCGGGAGCTAATGCGAAGTTGTGGGGGGATATAGGGAACTGAGCGTTCGCGAAAACGGTTCCCGTACCGATTTTGGGTGGCGCAGGTTTACCGCTGCGATGAGTTGCCCGTCGGACAGTCGGCAAGATGCCGGCCCTACGAGCCTGATCCCCGGCGGATTTCTTCGACCTCATCGCCTCGCGCGATAAAAACCACGCTGGCCAGATCAATGAACAGTCCATGCTCCACGATGCCGGGCATGTCGCTGAGGACGCGCGCCAGAGCGGGCGGGTCGGAGATCTGGCCGAAGTTGCAATCCAGAATGTGGTGGCCTTCGTCCGTCACGAACGGCCGGCCGTCGGATATGCACCGTAGTTTCGGAGAGCCTCCCAAGGCGGCAATCTTTTTTTCGATCAGAGCCTGGGCGAACGGGATGACCTCGACCGGCAAAGGAAATTTCCCCAGCACCGGAACCTGCTTGCTGGAATCGGCGATGATAACTACCTGCTTCGATGCGGAAGCAATGACCTTCTCGCGCAGCAACGCGCCGCCGCCGCCTTTGATCAGGCGCAATTGCGGATCAAATTCGTCCGTGCCATCAATGGTGACAGAGATCTGCTGGAATTCGTCGAGCGTGGCCAGCGGAATCCCCAGGCTGGCTGCAAGATCTCGCGTCTTGGACGAGGTGGGAATGCCGCGAATCTTCAATCCCTGTCTGACCCTCTCTCCCAGGAATTGCACCGCGTACGCGGCTGTCGAACCGGTGCCCAGACCGACGATATCGCCGTCGCGGACGAAGCGCAGACTGGCGCGCGCGGCTGCTTGTTTTTCGCGATCGTGGGCCATCGGGGTGGGCGCGACTTTCTAATGTACCGCTTTCTGCTGCAACGCACCAAACGACGTCAAACCGCATGCCACTCGACAACGTGGCGCAGGTCCTTGCGCCCAGCCAGAAAAAAGACTAACTTTCATTCGACCTGTATTGATCGTGCAGGTCAGGAGTTTAACTTAGCTTTTCGCGGGAGAAGAAAATGAAAATTGCAAAAGCATTTATGGCCGTTCTCGCCTTCGCACTGGTTTTTTCCACGTGGGCACTGGCCGATGGCGGCGCGGATACTTTCAAAGCAAAGTGTGCGATGTGTCACGGAGCCGATGGCAAGGGCGACACCGCAATGGGTAAGAACCTCAAGCTGCGTGATCTGGGATCGGCCGATGTGCAGGCGCAATCCGATGCCGATTTGACCAACATCGTGACCAACGGCAAGGGCAAGATGCCGAAGTACGATGGCAAGCTAAACAAGGACCAGATCGCAGACGTAGTGAAATTCATTCGCACGCTGAAGCACTGAGGAACCTCCGATTAACTTCGAGTTTTGTCATTTCGAGCGAAGCGGATCGCCCGGTCTGGGGCGATTCCGTGGAGTCGAGAAACCTGCTGTGGTTTTTCTCTCGAACGTAGTCAGAGCTTCCCAAGCTACTTCGCGATTTCAGGACGACCGGCGCAGATATATCCCGAGCCCCGGTCGTCCCTTGGTCGTACCCCTCGCCGAACACTGCCCGCCCTTGGTGTCGGATAATAGTGCACAGCCCTAATCAGAGAGGTGTTCCTATGCCAAACCGGACTGCGCTGATTCATGCAGCTGTCCTCTTGGCTGCTGCGGGGTCTGTTTTTTCGCAAACAGGTCCGGCAGCGGGCAAAGACTACACGATCGCAGTGCCCGCGGGCGCAAGCTGGACGGATGCCGGCATTGATCTGCAAGCCGGCGATGACGTGCAGGTTGCTACCAGTAGCACGCTGTCGTGCGAGAACAGTTCTTCTGGGCAGGCCTTGCCGCTGGCCTCGGCGCCTGCCGGTTCGCTGATTGCCCGATTAAAGGAGGGAGCCGCCCCCGTGGCCGCTGCTAACGCCTCCCTGCATGTTGTGGACACAGGACACCTCTTTCTTGCAGTGAATGGAGGGAACTGTTCTGGCAGCTTTACCGCGAAGGTGCATGTTGCCGCGGCGGCAACCGCTGGCAGCACAGCGGCGGTCTCGCAGGCGCAAACGCTCAAGAATCAGCTGGGGGAGGCCGCCCAGATTTTCCTTGCCGGACAGTTCGGCATCAATGCCGGATCGTCCACCAATTCCATTCCCGCTCCGACCGTCTCGAACACGCCGCTCGATGCCGGGCTGCGCAAGGACATTGACGGCCTGCCGCGCCGGGTCAACGATCAGTTCAAGAACCTCGGCGACATGGTGAACTTCGTGCTCATTGGATCCGAGCAGCAAGTCAAGAGCGCGCTGGACGCCGCCGACTGGCACCCCGCCGACACCAGCAACACCAGCGCCGTACTCTCTGCCGTCGAAGACACCTATGAAAAAAAAGACTACCTCGCGATGCCGATGAGCACACTGTATCTGTTCGGCCGCCCCCAGGATTTCGGTTACGAACAAGCCGAGCCGATCGCGATGGTCGCCAGCCGTCATCATTTCCGCTTGTGGAAGACGACGTTCATGTGGCAAGGGAAGACGGTCTGGGCGGGGGCCGGCACTCACGATATCGGCTTCGCCAAGGACAAGCGCAACGGCAATGTCACGCACAAGATCGATCCCTCAGTGGACGGAGAGCGCGACAACATTGGCGGGAGCCTGCAGAAAGCCGGAAAGGCGAAAACTCTGTCCTATTACCTGCCTGCCAATCCCGTGCAAATGGCCAAGAACGCCACCGGCGACGAATACCATTCCGATGGCCGGATTCTGGTGGTGTTTCTGCAGTAGGGGAGAGCCTGCCCTAGGGTGCCCGTAACCTCGCACGACGGGCGAGGACGCGCGTCCTTCATTGTGAGCACGAGCCGGGACGCTCGCGCCTACATCGCGGACCGCGGCGGTAACTCCGCCTTCCCGCCGTAGTAAGCTAATTACCGATGCCCGGGGAGAAAATCATGGTGGTGGACGACGAGCGCCTGGTGCGCTGGTCGCTGCGCCAGAAGTGCGAAGAGTGGGGATATCAGGTCGTCGAGGCCGACGCCGGAGAACCGGCCTTAAAGCTGGCCCAGCAGGAATCTCCCGACCTGGTTCTGCTTGACGTGCGCCTGCCCGATATCAGCGGCATCGAAGTTTTGGAACAGCTCAAGAAAAACAGCGATGCGCGCGCGGTCATCATGATCACCGCGGACCCGCAACTCGACGACGTGAAAGCCGCGCTCAAGCTGGGCGCTTATGACTTTGTCGGCAAGCCGCTCGACTTCGACGAGCTGAACATCGCCATCAAGAACGCGCTCGAGACTACGCGCCTGCGCAGCGAGGTGCAGACGCTGCGCGGCGAAATGCGGCGCCGGACGGGCTATCACGAGGTGATCGGGTCCTCGCCCAAAATGAAGGACTTGATGGCGTTTGTGCGCAAAGTCGCGGCCAGCGAGGCCACCACCATCCTGATTCAGGGCGAAAGCGGCACCGGCAAGGATCTGATCGCGAAGGCTCTTCATTATGAGAGCGCGCGCCAGGAAAAGCCTTTTGTGGCGATCAACTGCTCTGCCATCCCCGAAACCCTCATGGAGGCTGAACTTTTCGGCCACGAGAAGGGCGCTTTCACCGACGCCAAGCAGATGAAGAAAGGCCTGTTCGAGACGGCCGACGGGGGAACGCTGTTTCTGGATGAGATTGGCGAACTGTCGCCGCTGCTGCAGGCAAAGCTTCTGCGCGTGCTGGAGGATCAAGTCATCCGCCGCGTTGGCGGCGTGCGCGACATGCAGGTGAATGTGCGCGTGATTGCCGCTTCCAACCGCGACCTGGAGAAGGCGGTGCGGGAAGCGCAATTTCGCCAGGATCTGTATTACCGCCTGGCCATCATTGCGATTTTCATTCCTCCGCTGCGCGAAAGAAAGGAAGACATTCCCCCGCTGGTGGACTTTTTTATCGAGCGCTATAACCGCAAGTTCAAGAAGGCGGTGCGCGGCGTGACCGGCGATACCCGCCGTTTGCTGGAAAGCCATAACTGGCCGGGCAATGTGCGCGAGCTGAAGAATTCGATTGAGCGAGCCATGATCCTCGAGGATGAGGAATTTCTGCACTCGATCTTTCTGCCCTTTTCCGTCGCCGAATCGGGCGGGCCGACCGCCTTCGAGCGCAGTGCGGTCGCCGCCAACGAACCACAGCCGGCAGGAGCAAAGCCCTTACCCCGCCTCTACATTCCTGAGGGCGGCACTTCGCTCGAAGAAATGGAACGCGTGATGGTGGAACTTGCCATGCGGCAGGCGAACAACAATCAGACTCACGCCGCCCGCCTGCTCGATATTTCCCGCGATGCGCTGCGCTACAAGCTGAAGAAATTCGGCCTGATTCACATCGAAGAAGAAGAGAGCGAGCCATCGCTCGGGCGAGCGGCAGAGACGTAAGTCGTGGCCTTCCCAGCAGGCACGAGCGCGGACGCTCGCGCCTACATCGTTACGACACTCAGCCACTTCATATGCAGGGAAATGCAGAGTGGGAGTGATTTTACCCTGCAAGTGCAATTCTTTTCACCCATTGCGATAGACAAGAACGCATATACAATGTTTGAACGGTGGATAAGTAAGGAGATTTAAGACGATGTTCCGGCCGCGGCAAAGTTCTTCACAGCGAATCCCCCCCACACTGGCTCACTCGATACTTTGGATGATTCTGATTGCTGCCTGGGGAGGCTCTGCGGTTGCGCAGTCTACCTGTCCGCGGTACCAGGCTGGCAGCGTTGTGCAGAATCCGGAAGATCTCTACAGCGCTAACGGGGTTCTGAACGTCAGCTTCGGCTATAAGAGCGAGGTGGATGGCAACGGGAACACGCTCTATTGCTTTATCAATTCCGATGGCGCGGAGTCTCCCACGCTGCACGTCAACCCGGGCGATACTTTAATCATCAAGCTGAAGAACGAACTGTCAGCCCCCTCCAAGGCCTCGATGTCCATGACAGTTCCGCCGGACACGCTCGAGTGCGGCGCGCGTGAGATGAATTCCACCTCCGTGAACATTCACTACCACGGCACCAACGTAGCGCCGAAGTGTGGCGCGGACGAGGTCATCCACACGCTCATCAACTCCGGCCAGGAATTCACCTATACGATCAAATTTCCCGCTAACGAGCCGCCCGGCCTTTACTGGTACCATCCGCATATCCATGGCATCTCGCAGCTTGCCCTGCAGGGCGGAGCGACCGGAGCGATCGTTGTGGATGGCATCGAGAAGATTCAGCCCAAAGTCGCCGGCTTGCGCCAGCAGATTCTTCTGCTGCGCGAGTATCCCATCCCCGGTGGGGGGCGTTTTCCGAAGTACGCTGCGCCCACCTGGGATTTATCGTTGAACTACGTTCCGATTCCTTATCCGAAGTACACGACGCCGATCCTTACGGGCAAGCCGGGAGAGCAGCAGTTTTGGCGCGTGGCGAATACGTGTTCTGACTCGATTCTGAACCTTCAGGTGCAATATGACGGCAAGCCGCAGACCTTGCAGGTGGTGGGCTTTGACGGTGTGCCTACGGGATCGCAGGACGGAACGCGGAAAGGCAAGCTGGTTCCTTTGCAGACCATTTTGCTGCCGCCGGCAGGGCGCGTCGAATTTATCGTCAACGGGCCGAGCCAATCCGTGAAGCAAGCCATGTTTATGTCCAAACGGGTGGATACCGGCGAACAAGGGGAATCCGATCCGACGCGGCCGCTTGCCACCCTGAAATTTGACGAGAATGAAGCGGAAAGCTCCGGCGGGACCCCCTCCTTCGATGCCGCTCCGGCGCACGTTCAGCGTTTCGAAGGTCTGGCGCAGGCCAAGCCGACTGCAAAACGGACTCTTTATTTCATCGAGAATAATCGCCTGGATCAGTATTACGTCGTGGTGAACGGACAAGAGCCCGAACTCTATGATCCCAACAACCCACCGGCGATTGTTACCAAGCAGGGAGCGGTTGAGGATTGGACGATCCAAAATCGAAGTTCGGAACCCCACGAATTTCACATCCACCAGATTCATTTCCTGGTGCAGTCGCAGAATCACTTCCAGGTCAATGGCAGCCAGCCGGTCCCGGGCATTGAGGGGCAGTTCCTGGACACGATTCAGGTTCCTTACTGGGATGGGAATCCTGATCATCCCTACCCGAGCGTTACCGTGCGCATGGATTTCCGCGGTCCGGATATCGGCGACTTTGTCTACCATTGCCATATCTTGAAGCACGAGGACAAAGGCATGATGGCCATCATCCGCGTGAAACCGGCGAAGTAAGGTTCGCCATGCGAGCCGGCATCTCAGCCTCCCGCCGAGCAGCACTCCGCTTGCGTTGATTCGCGCCGTCCCGCCAATTTCCACATAGCCGTGACTTGTCGGATTCCTGTAGCTAGTTTTTCAACGAACATTCAACTTCGGGTCATCGCTCTGTAACTCGGGAACGTCAATCTGAACTCCGCGTCGGGGAAATCTGGGAACAACTCCCCTTCCGGAGGATAATGGATATGCAGTTTAAGAATCTCTACCGTGAGACTTGGCGCCACGTGGGCGTGACCGCCGCACTGTTTTCGATGGTCATGAACCTGGTTGCTCCGCCCAGTCTGACTGCCGAAACCAAGCGCCCTTCAACCGCAACCCCTATTCAGCATGTGATCGTGATCATCGGTGAGAACCGCACATTCGACCACGTATTCGCTACCTATCAGCCACCCGCGGGACAGTCGGTTGACAACCTTCTTTCCAAGGGCATCGTCAACGCGGACGGCACGCCCGGATCGAATTTCAAGCTCGCTCAGCAGTTCCATGCCGTAGATACCGGAACATTTCAGATGAGCCCCGGCCACCGGACTCCCTACAAGTTCCTGCCCCCGACCAACGTTCAATTCTCGCCGGTGAACCCGAGCGACTCGACCCCGGCACCTTTCCAGACCGTTCAAGCCGCCGAAGAAGCAGAATCCGGATTGGAAGGCGGCGATTACTGGATGTTGACCACGGGCGCGACCGGCATTCCGCAGTGCACCATTGACACTCGCATCAACAACGTCATGAAGCTGAAGAACGGGCCGTACCCGCTTACCCCCAGCGTTCCTTACGACGCTTACGCGGGCAGCCCGGTGCATCGCTTCTATCAGATGTGGCAGCAACTGGATTGCAACGTCAAGGCCGCCACCCGCAGCAACCCCAGCGGATGCCGTTCCGACCTGTTCCCCTGGGTGGAAACAACCATCGGCGCCGGCAGCAACGGCAACGCGAGGCCTAAGCCGTTCACCAATGAGACCACCTGCGAGGGCGCAATCTCCATGCAGTTCTTCAACGTGCAGCAGGGCGACGCGCCCTACTTCACGTCCCTCGCCCAGAACTACACCCTGTCCGACAATATGCACCAGGCGTTTGAGGGCGGAACCGGCGCCAACCATGTCATGCTCGGCTCCGGCACGGCCTTCGCTTACAGCGACGGCAAAGGCAATTACGCCGTTCCTCCCAACAACGAGATCGAAAACCCCGATCCGCAGAAGGGAACCAACAACTGGTATACCCAGGACGGATACAGCGGCGGCACCTATAGCCTGTGCGCCGATCACACTCAGAAGGGCGTGAAGGAAGTTTACAGCTACCTCAACTCCCTGCCATACAAGACAAGCACCTCGATCTGCCAGCCCAAAGCGTATTACCTGCTGAACAACTACGCCCCGGGATACTACGCCGACGGCACGGTGAACACGGGCGAGTTCACGATTCCACCGGTATCCCAGGTCACGATTGCGGATTCGCTCAACAACGCCAATGTTTCCTGGAAGTATTACGGAGACGGTTGGGATCTCTATCTGCAGGATCCGACCTTCTCGAATCCGTGGAACGCGTATTGCGACATCTGCAACTTCGCGCAATACACCACTTCCATCATGACCAACCCGCAACAGCGCGCCGAGCACCTGCAGGATGTCACCAATCTGTACAACGACATCAACAGCGGCACGCTGCCCGCGGTTTCATTCGTCAAGCCCTCGGGCTTCCTGGATGGCCATCCGGCGTCGTCGAAGCTCGATTTGTTCGAAGGCTTCGTGAAGAAGATCGTGGATGAAGTGCAGGCTAACCAGGCGCTGTGGGCCAGCACCGCGATTATCGTCACCTACGACGAAGGCGGTGGCGACTGGGATTCCGGTTACGTGCAGCCGATCGACTTCTTCGGCGATGGCACCCGCATCCCGTTCATCGTGGTTTCGCCGTATTCGACCGGCGGCCGCGTGGTTCATACATACTATGACCACGTTTCCATCCTGAAGTTCATCGAGAAGAATTGGGGTCTGTCGCCGGTTACTGGCTATGGCCGCGATAATCTCCCTAACCCGACCGGTGGTCCGACGCCCTATGTGCCGGGCAACCAGCCAGCCATCGGCGACTTGATGGATATGTTCCAGTTCTAGCCCGGCTTTTCCCTTGCCACCAGCCGGCGTCAGTTTGGGCCGTAATGCCCCGATTGGCGCCGGTTGTGCTTTATGGGGGAAGGTGTATGGCGCGGTCTGGTATAGCGCAGCCTTGTGTGGCAGGAGACTTTTGTCCGCGTGGGCCTGCCCGGTGAAACATAGCTCTTGGTGTGAATCTGTCATAGTTCGGCCATCATCCAGTATTCTAATAACGACTATGTCTGCGCCGACCAAGACTGCTCACGGAGCTTCGGCCGCCCTGCTCGACGCTCCCGCCAGTGAACGCGACCGCGTTTATGATGTGTTCCGCCGCTGGGGATACCTGGAAGCCGATCTGGATCCGCTCGGATTCTTCCGGCCCGCGCCGCATCCCGAGTTGCAGATTGAGGGCGAGATCGCGCGCGAGGCCCGGCTCATATACTGCGGCTCGATCGGAGCGGAATTCATGCATATTCCCGACCCTGCGCGCCGCCGCTGGATTCAAGACCACATGGAAGGCCCGCCGCCTGAAGTGGATCGTGAAGCAGCTCTCGATCAGCTGATCCGGGCGAAGCTGTTCGAGCAGGTTCTGCAGCAGCGCTATTTGGGCACTAAACGTTTTTCGCTTGAAGGCGTGACCGCGCTCATTCCACTGGTGGACGAGATTCTCGAAACTGCCGGCCAGTTGGGCGCGATCGAGTTGGTCATGGGCATGAGCCATCGCGGACGGCTGAACGTGATCGTGCAGGTTGCCCGGCGCGCTCCAGAAGAGGTGTTTGCCGGTTTCGAAGACGTTGATGCACGCAGTGTGCTAGGCAGCGGCGACGTGAAATATCACATGGGCGCGACCGGCGAATACATCACTCGCGGCGGCAAGAAGATTCACATCCACCTGGTTTCCAATCCCAGTCACCTGGAGGCCGTGGATCCTGTCACGATCGGCCGCACCCGCGCCAAGCACGACCGCACGGAAGAGGATGGGCAGAAAAAATATTTGCCGTTGCTGGTGCACGGCGACGCCGCTTTCGCCGGACAGGGCATTACCGCCGAAACGCTGAATTACGCGGATTTGCCCGGTTACACCGTGGGCGGGACAGTTCACATCATCGCCAACAATCTGATCGGTTTTACAACCAGGCCGAGCGAATCGCACTCGGCGCGTTTTGCCGCGCAGCTTGCGCGCCGCCAGCAGATTCCGATCTTTCACGTAAACGGCGAAGATGTGGATGCCGTGCTTCGCGTCGGCCGCATGGCTGTCGAATACCGCTATGCCTTCGCCAGCGACGTGGTGGTGGACATGATCGGATTTCGCCGCTACGGCCATAGCGAAGTGGACGATCCCACCATCACCCAGCCGCTGCTCTACAAAGTGATCAAGAATCATTCGCCGCTCTGGGAAATTTACGCCGAAGATAACGCAATCGAAGATGTGCAGGAGCGGGTGCAGAAAATCCAGGCGGAACTGGAAGCCGCGCATCAGAAAGCGGGAGCGCTCACCAAGAAGCCCACTCTGCGCGAGTTGCCGAGCTATTGGGACAGCTATGTCGGCGGGTGTTATAAGCCGGAATACGAAGTCGAGACCGGAATCCCGGCGGAAGAAATCCTCGACATCAGCGATCGTTTGACGACCTATCCGGATGAGTTTCACATCCATCCGAAGGTGAAGAAGTTGCTCGAGCAGCGCGCGGAAATGGGAGCCGGCAAGCGTGCCGTGGATTACGGTATGGCCGAGGCCCTGGCTCTCGGCAGCCTGGCGAAGGCTGGAACTCCGGTGCGTCTCAGCGGGCAGGATAGCCGTCGCGGCACCTTCAATCAGCGGCATTCCGTTCTCATTGACATTGAAAACGAGCAGGAGTATGTTCCGCTGCAGCATGTTTCCCCAAGGCAGGCGCGCTGCGAGATTTACAACTCAACTTTGTCCGAAGCCGGTGTGCTCGGTTTCGAATACGGCTACAGCCGTGACTATCCCGAGGCGCTAGTGCTCTGGGAGGCGCAGTTCGGCGACTTTGCCAACGTGGCGCAAGCTGTGATTGATCAATTCATCAGCGCCGGCGAAGACAAGTGGAACCTTCTTTCGGGCGTGGTGCTGCTGCTTCCTCACGGCTATGAAGGCCAGGGGCCGGAGCATTCCAGCGCGCGCATCGAGCGATTCCTGCAACTGGCCGCGCGCGATAATTTTCAGATCTGCCAGCCCTCGAACGCGGCGCAATATTTTCATCTGCTTCGCCGGCAGGCGCTCCGGCATTGGCGTAAACCCCTGATCGTATTCACGCCCAAAAGCATGCTGCGCCATCCCGACGCCTCTTCGCCGATTGAGGACTTCACGCACCAGCGGTTCCTGAATGTGATTCCCGATGCTGCGGTAAATGATGCGACGCGCATCCTGCTGTGCACCGGGAAAATTGGCCACGAACTGCGCGATGAACGCCAGAGGAGAAAAGACGATTCTACAGCGATTGTCTTCGTCGAACAGCTTTATCCATTTCCTGAAGCGGAAATTCTATCGGCGATCGAGCAACATCCCGCCGCGCGGGATCTCGTCTGGGTGCAGGAAGAGCCGGCGAACATGGGAGCAGGCTTTTATGTGCTGCCCCGATTGCGGCACATCGCCGGCGAACGTTCTGTGCTTTCGGTGAAGCGCTCCGCCAGCGCCAGCCCGGCCACCGGTTCGGCCAAAGCCCACGAGATGGAGCAGAAGACGCTGCTGACGCTGGCTTTCACCAGAAGCTAACATCACCGACGCCAAACTTAATGGCCTGTCATCCCGAGCGAAATCTGAACTTTCGCTGTGCGAAACTTCAGTGAAGACGAGGGACCTGCTTTTTATCGAGAGCCTGACTTTCCGTCGCCGCCGCTACCCTGGCCGCTCGGTGACCGGCTTGCCGCCGGTGCCGGGCAAAGCGCTTTTCTTTCCACCGGCAGCTTCGGCTCTGAGCAGAGCGTCAATATCCGGGTATGCATAAATCGTCGGCGCATGATTCTGCATCAAACCGCCGCTATCGGCTGTGGGACCGTAGTTGCTGTGCAGGTCGCGCCCCAACATGCGCAGCATGGCCATCAACTGCCCGCGATGATGCGAAGTATGCGTCATGCGACGCGTCATTACCCAGGCGCGCGAACGCCCAACATCAAAGAATTTCGTGTCGCCTTCCCACCAGGCATCGTCTTTCTCTTTTAATGCGGCAAGGCGTTTTCCGCTGTCCTCCGCATAGCGCCGCATGAATTCGAGGCGGATTTCCTTTTGCGGCAACGGAGGCGCCTGCACATCAATCCCCAGCATGTTGCGAAACCACAAGTCTTCGCTCACGCACTGATGCACCATCTGTTCGTGAACACTGCGCCCACGCGGATCATCGGGCCGCGGGCGGACAGGCAGGTCTTCGTCTTTGAACTCGCTCCACACGCTGAGCACTTTGATGCGCTCGCTGGCATAGGTCTCGACGAGAAAGGAGTAACGCATGGTGGTGTGAAGTTATGGCGCGGTGCGGCTCACGCCGAAGGTGGCATCGTTCACCGTACGCAGCCCCCAGGTCATGCGCGGGGTATTATGCGCGATGCCGAAGCGTCCGCGGGCGTCCAGCAGGATGATGCCGCCATGTCCGTTCACGCGGCTGTTGAGATAGTTCATCGCCTCGGCGGCCACCCACTCCGGCAGGTTGCCCGCGCCTACCCGATCGGCCGCCCACTTCGCCAGCACCAGCTTCATGATCGGTTCTCCCCAGCCGGTGGTGGAAGCGGCGGCCGTTTTGTTGTCGGCAAAGCACCCGCATCCGATCAGAGACGAATCACCCAACCGCCCCGGTGCTTTGTTCAGTGTGCCTCCGGTCGAAGTAGCGGCGGCGATATTGCCATCGCCATCGAGCGCGACTGCGCCCACGGTGTCGTGCGAGATCGTCGGCGCGAAAAGATCGTTGCTGTGCGCTTTCGCATGTGCCTGATAGTCCCGCAAACGCTCGATTTCACGAGGAATGATCAGATCTTCGTTCTTGCACAGCGTGACTCCATGTTCTATGGCGAAGCGCTCGGCGCCCTCGGCCACGAAATACACATGCGGGCTCTCACTCAAAACCTTTCGCGCCACCCGCACCGGATTGGGCAGGTGCTCTACGCAGCCGACGCCGCCGGCACGCAGTGTGGCGCCATCCATGATCAGCGCGTCGAGTTGCACCCTGCCGTCGCGATTGAGAAAGCTGCCCCGCCCGGCATCGAAGGTTTCGTCATCCTCCATGATGACCACAGCTTCTTCCACCGCATCGAGCGCGGAACCGTCGCCATTCAGCGCGCGCCATCCCGCGGCCACGGCATTGCGGACGCCGTGCAGATGAGCTTCGACCATGTCATCAGGCATGGCCCAGGCGCCGCCATGGACAAGCAAAACCGGATCAGTTGGCAAGCAGAATCCCCCGCAGAAACGACGATTAGTTTAGCAGGTGTGACGCGGAGATTTCTTTCCGCGAAGACGCGGCAGTCCGGCAGATGCGAGCGGTTCAGTACTTGCGCAGCACACCGATCACCCGGCCCTGAATCTCGACCGACGAGGCGTGAACGATGATCGGCTGCATGTTCACATTGGAGGGTTGCAGGCGGATGTTGTCGCCCTCGCGGTAAAAGCGCTTGAGCGTGGCTTCGGATCCCCTTACCAGCGCGACCACGATGTCGCCGTTGTGCGCTGTCTTGATTTTTTCCACCAGCACGTAATCGCCACTCAGAATGTGTTCGTCCTGCATGGAATCGCCGCGCACTTCGAGCACAAACACTTCCTTCGAGCGGACAAAATCGGCCAGCGAAATCGTCTCCGGATTGCTTACAGCTTCAATCGGCGCGCCGGCCGCGATTCTGCCCAGCAGCGGCAACACCATGGTCGTGTTCACGCTCATGGCCTGTTTCAGACGGCCCTTGGGAGGAAGCAGGTCAATCGAGCGGCTGCGATTGTAGTCTCGCGTCAGCAAGCCTTTCTTTTCCAGATTCGAAACGTGCTTGTGCACCGTGGCCAGCGAACTGAGGCCCAGGCCTTCGCCAATTTCCTCAAACGAGGGCGAGTATTGATGCTTCTGCACGAATTCGGAGATGAAGTCGTACACCTGCCGTTGTCGTCGTGTGATGGCCATGCTAGGATTGTAGGCGAAAATAAGGCGAAGTCAAGAACCTTGATGCTCCCGCCCGAGCCGCATCATTGCCGCAGCGCCGCCGCCAATATCGGCTTCGTCCATTCCGGCGCTGTACCCAGATGACACCGGCGCACGACCCTGCCCCGGGCCACATGAAGGATGAGCCTCGGCTCGGGCGCCGTCCCTGTAGAGGGATCGCCTTCGGCGCTGTTGTCATACACCAGAAGTTCAGTCAGCCCTGGCATGAGCCGAATCAGATTGAACCGGCTGTGGTCGTAGCGTTCGCGAATTGTGCTCTCTGGAATATCGTGCCCGCCCTTGCTGGCGCGGGAGCGCACGCGCGCAATGTGCAAGTCCGGTCCTTCAAGACCGATGTACCACACACGTATCTCTATCTCCGCCGAAGTTGCCTCATGGAGGAGCGTCGGGATGGTATTTCCTCCCAGGGTTGTTTCGAAGGCGAAAGAACGGCGTTCCTTGATCGCCTGCTCCAGAAGCCGCTTCCCTTGGTGCCAGGCCTCGCTGTTCGCCTGCCATTGAGATAACCCCGGGTTGCGAGAGAGAATTTTGGCCGCGGCTTGGTCCGGATCGAAGTATTCGGCCCCGGCTTGCCGGAACATCGCGCCGCCGACGCTGCTCTTGCCGGCGCCGTTTGTCCCTGCCAGGACGTAAATGCAGGGAGCCGAAGTGCGGTCAGCCACGGGAACGAGCGGCCGCCAGCGCAGCCTTGCCTAGTTGCTTTGGAGAAGCATGGAACGCGGCCTTCATCCCGGCGCGCGCTTTGGGCGTCTGCATCTTTAGCAGCAGCTCGTCAAACTCCTTTGTGAGGCTGCCAAGTTGAACCTGGGTGGCGAGGCTGAGAGCGTGATAGTCTTCGACCGGCATCAGCACCGCTTTAGCGGCGCCATGCCTGGTGATGAACAAGACGCTACCCCGGATGACACTCTCCAGGATACGAGCAAACTCGTTCTTGGCTTCGGTTGCGCTGACGGAGGCCACTGACCGCCTACTTGTGCGGATAGAATTCACCGCTGTCTTCATAATCACTATTTTAGCCATTATTGCTATAATGTTCAATACTCTGGATTAGGAACACTGTCTGGCCTGTAACTTTTTGCCGGATGCAAGAATCAAATTGCTGTAAGCAGAATCCTCTGAGGAAATCATGACCGACAAAATCAACAAAACTGAAGAAGAGTGGAAGAAGCAATTATCGCCGGAACAGTATCAGGTTACGCGCAAGGCTGGGACCGAACCCGCGTTCACCGGCAAGTACTGGAAGACGAAAGATCAGGGGATGTACAACTGCGTCTGCTGCGGCGCGCCGCTGTTCAGCTCGGAAGCCAAGTTTGAATCCGGCACCGGCTGGCCCAGTTTCTGGGAGCCCATCGAGACCAACGCAATCACCCAGAAAACCGACAGCAGCCACGGCATGACCCGGACCGAAGCCCGCTGTGCTCGGTGCGACGCCCATCTCGGCCACGTCTTTCCGGATGGCCCCAAGCCGACCGGCTTGCGCTACTGCATGAACTCGGCCGCACTGGACCTGAAGCCGGAAAATTCGAGGAAATAGTCGGCCGACCTTCTAGTTCGACTCTTTGTACATGACCTGGCTTCCGGGCACAATCGCCACGGAACTGCCGGCGCCGGCCGCTGCCGCGGCTGCCTTCGGCTGCTCGCTCGAAGCCGGCTTAGACGAGTCCTTGCTCTGGGCTTTTTCGTTTTTCTGCGCGTTTTGCCGCACTTCCACGCTGCCCTTGATCATCGCTCCATCTTCCACGCTGATGCGCTGGGTCACGACGTCACCGGTCAGCGAGCCTTCGCTGCGGATATCCAGGCGGTCGCTGCACTGGATGTTGCCCTTGACGTTGCCCATAATGACGACTTCACGGGCGCTGATGTTGGCCGTGACGCTGCCGTTGCGGCCAATGGTTACACGGTTGTCGGCGAGCGTGATGCTGCCTTCGATGCGACCGTCAATATAAAGAGGTTCCGCGCCGGTGACTTCGCCCTTGATGACCAGGGACCGGCCGATCGTGGCTTGCTCCATCGGAGTGGTCAGCGTTTTTGGCGGCGAGTACGGAGTTGGGTTCGCGGGAAACTTCTGTGAACTGGCTGTGTTCTGCGCTGGCTGCAACATTCGTGTAAGCCTTCCTTTGTTCCGCCGCCGACAGCTTCCCCATCTTGGCCGCGCGGTGAAAACGTTGGTCTCTGGCCAATTGGCCTAAGCGACTATCGCACGCATGGGGTGACGAAAGGGAGATTACGGAAGAGCCTGTACGGTTGACCGAACGCCCACATCCCACCTGAACCACCCCAAACCGGCGGTTGAGCAGTGCCGGCCTTTTGTGATAATGTGCGCCTCCAGCGTTTTCTTCAGCTCTTTCCGCTCACACAAGGGGGCACCATGAAGCACTCTCGCAAACTGTTTTGGTTTGTCTTGTCTCTCACGATCAGCTGCATTTCCACGCAACTGTTCGCCGCCAACACGCACTACGTGGTCACCAACGACGATGAGGCCGGCGCGAACACCGCAAGCTTTTACGTTGCCGGAGGTAGCGCCTCCGCGCCCAAGCTGACGCTGCACAAGACCGTCAAGACCGGAGGATCCGGACGCGGCCCCGAGGGTTTCGCCGCGCCTCGGGTCGCCGTGATTCATGACAGCAAAGACGAATGCGTGTATGTGTCGGATTCCGGATCGAACGACATCGCAGGAATTGTAGTCAACACGCAGAAGGTCGCGGGAAACTTCAAAGCCTCCAGCGGCGACAGTGGCGATCTCAATGGCATTGGCGTGGCCATGAACACCAAGTATCTGTACGCGGCGTTCACCGAATCCAACACCCTCGCGACCTTCAAAGTGCTTGCCGGCTGCAAGCTGAAGTTCGTGAAAGACGTCAGCGCAAAGGGTTTGCAGGGCGGCTCGGTGGATGGATTGGCCCTTCACGGCAGCATGATGGTCGTGGCCTATGCGGACGGCTCGATTGAGTCGTTCAACATCTCGAAGGGCGCGCCGGTATCGAACGGCGACGCGCAGAATTCCACCGGATACGAAAACAACGGCGCGGTGCCGGCGGGCGTGGACATCAGCAAAGACGGCCACTACGCCATCTTCGGCGATGGCGGATATTACGTGGAAGTCGAAGTCTCGGATATTTCCTCCGGCAAGCTCAAGGCCACGGTGGACTTCGGCGGGCCCGGTGGCGGACTGGGCGCAGGCCAGAATTCCAATCAGGCGCAACTCAGCCCGGATGATTCCGTGGTTTACATCAGCGTGAATTTTTCCGGCGAAGTGACGGCGGCGTTTTTTGACAAGAAAAAGGGAACGCTGACCTATGGCTGCAATTCGGGCGCGCTCAACGGCTTTGACAAGAGCTGGGCCTACACCATGGGATTGGCGACGGAGCAGACCCAAGGTACGGGAACGGTACTGTGGGTGGCGGAGTACGCGGTGCTGGGCAGCCCGTCTTCGATCGGGATTTTGAAGATCAGCTCGAAAAATGGCAGCTGCTCATTGACCGAATCATCGAAGTCGCCCGCTGACGATGCCAACTCGCCCGGTCTGGAGTCCATTGGGGCTTACCCGCCACGGCCGTTCTGAAGCGGAGGGCCCGGCTCAGGCCTCGAGCGCCTGGGACAACTCCTCCCACTCGCGGAGGTGATTCTGCAATGCGGCGCGCTGGTCGGTAAGTTCTTGCGTCAGGCGCGAAGTCTCTTCCGCGCTGACAAACGTCTGCAGCGCCGTTTCGCAATTGGCAATGGCGGCTTCGGCACGTGAGATGTCGGCTTCGAGCTCGCGCACCCGGTCTTCCATCTGCTTGCGCCGAATGGGATTCAGCCGCTTGGATTTTCCATCCGCGGATTCCGCCGCCATCGGCAGTTTATTTCCGCTCACGGGCTGCGCGACCGCCGGATGGGCAGCCACACTCGCCTGTAGTTTTTCCGCCCCGCCCTCTTTGCGCCAGCGGTAGTCTTCATAGTTGCCGGGATAAACTTCGACCCGCCCATCGCCCACTTCGAACACTCGCGTGGCCAGCTTGTCGATGAAATAGCGGTCGTGCGAAACAAAAACCACTGTGCCGGTGTACTTCATGAGCGCTTCGAGCAGAATATCCTTGGCGCGCATATCCAGGTGGTTTGTCGGCTCGTCGAGCAACAGAAAATTTGCGGGATGCAGCAGCATGCACAGCAGGGCATAGCGGTTGCGCTCGCCGCCCGAGAGCACGCCGATGCGCTTGAAAACTTCGTCGGCGGAAAACAGAAAGCAGCCCAGCAGGCTACGCAGCTCTGTCTGCGTCGAACGCGGAGAGAGGTTGCCGATGTCGTCGAGCATGCGGGCATCCGGATTGAGCTGCTTGTACTGATCCTGCGCAAAATAGTCGGCCTGCACGTTGTGGCCGAGCTTGTATTCGCCGCGAGTGAGCGGTTCCTCGCCGGCAAGCAGCTTGATCAGCGTAGATTTGCCCGCGCCGTTCACACCCACCAGCGCGATGCGGTCACCCCGCTCGATCATGAAATCGACGTCGCGGAAGACTTCTTTCTCTCCGTAGGATTTTGCAACGCCGCTGAACTCGGCGACGATTCTTCCGCTCGTTTTAGGCTGCGGAAACGAGAAATGAATGGTCTTCTCTTCTTCCGGCAACTCGATGCGATCCATCCGCTCCAGCTCTTTAATTCGGCTCTGCACCTGTTTGGCTTTGGTCGCCTGGTAGCGGAAGCGGTTGATGAAGACTTCCAGTTGCTCAATGCGCTCCCGCTGGTTGCGGTATGCGGCTTCCAGTTGCTCCAGGCGCTGCGTTTTCGCTCCAAGGTATTTCTCGTAATTGCCGGAATAAAAATGAATGCGCTTGTTCCAGATCTCAGCGATTTTGTTGACGGTCACATCGAGAAAATAGCGGTCGTGGGAAATCAAAACGAAGGCGTAAGGATAGTTCGTCAGATATTCTTCCAGCCAGTTGCGCGCTTCGAGATCAAGATGGTTGGTCGGCTCGTCGAGTAGCAGCAGATTCGGCTGTTGCAGCAGGAGCTTGGCCAGCGCGATGCGCATCTGCCAGCCGCCGGAAAATTCGTCGGTGGGACGGTGCCAGTCTTCTTTGCGGAAACCCAACCCCATCAGCACGCTGCCGACCTTGGCCTCAATCGCGTAGCCGTCGTTCGCCTGAAACTCATGCTCGACCCGCTGATAGCGCTCGGCGACCTGGGCGTACTCAGAAGATGAGTGATCTAGTTCCGACATGCGCGCGGCCAGTTCTTCCATCTCTTTTTCCATTCTGTGCAGCCTGGAGAACACCGCCATGCACTCCGCGAATACGGTGCGGCCGGAGAGAGTCAGCCCATCCTGCGGAAGATATCCCGCGCTGATGCCTTTGGCCGAGCTGACCGAGCCGTAATCGGGCGTCTCCATGCCGGCGAGCATCTTCAGCAGCGTAGATTTGCCGGTGCCGTTTGCGCCGACGAGACCGATACGGTCGTGCGGCGTGATCAGCCAGTCCGCTCCTTCGAAAAGGAGCTTCTGACCATAGCGTTTTCCGGCGGAAGAGAGCTGGATCATGGGTTAATGCAATCGTCTCATGAGAGAGGGTGCCGCAGGTTGGCTAGGCGTTCCTAAGCACGCTATGGCTCAATCGGGCCCGAAAAAGGGAAACGTACTCAAAACGTCATCGGCGAGGGAATACACAAATCAAAATCGTAGTTTCTGCCGAGTTTCGGCTCCCCATACCGGCCATGAGCAACAAAATGCCTAAAGCGAAACGCACCCCGAAGGTGTCCGACTAACTGATGAGCACCCGTCCAGTTTTGTACCCAGACCCCGAAAATGTCCTCGTTCAATTTCACCCTCGTCTTCTTGCGTTTGTAAATCTCGCGAAACGCTCACGAAAGGCCATCCAGGTCCGCCTGCCCGCTGACCTATGGTTTGAAGGCTAAAACAGTCGCTGTGCCAAAGGATTTTCTCGGCGATCGCAAAGATGCCCCACCGCCAAAGCGGGACCTGTTCTAAGTGCCGGTCCGCTACCTGCTTGAGACCAACACCGTCAGCTACATCATCAAGGGGAATCGTCCTCGCGTTCGAGAGCGGCTGCTGCGCGAAGCGATGGCTGAGGTCGGAATCAGCGTGATCACCGAGGCCGAACTCCTGTTTGGGCTGGCCCGACGACCCGATGCAACGAAGCTGAAGACCCTGGTCGAAGAGTTCCTTCTGCGCGTGGAGGTTTTGCCATGGGACTCCGCAACAGCCCAACAATACGCAAGCATACGCGCAGGGTTGGAACACGGCGGGCATCCGATGGGAAACCTGGACTTGATGATCGCCGCACAGGCCCTAGCCCTGGACCTCGTACTGGTATCGAGTGACGCGGTTTTCCGCCGAGTGAAAGGCCTGAAGATTGAGGACTGGAGCAAGCAGTGAACTGTGCCCTGCTGAGGATCAAACGTTCGCGGGCTAAGCCTCGGCCGCGGCTTTCGCTGCGCCAATGTGTTCCACCGCTCGATCAACCACCGCCTGCATCTCGCGGGCGTATTTTACCTCGCGGCCTTTGGCGAGAATCTTCTTGGCTTCGTCAATAGAAAACCAGGTGGGATTGCGCTCCGGTTCGTGGCCCGGCTCCATCTGCTCCACTTCCATCAGGAAGGCTTTGACCACAAACTCGCGCACGCCCGGCGGCTTCCAGAAAACTCCCTTGGAATGAAGATAGAGATGAAAGTGCCGTGGCTCGATGCGGCCGCGGGCACCGGCTTCTTCCTGGGCCTCGCGCTCCGCCGCGTGGCTGTGCGACATGGCTGGCTCGGGAGCGCCCTTGGGGAAGGTCCATTTATTGCCGCTGCCGGTGGTGTTCACCAGCAGGAACTCCAGCCCGCGGCCGTTCCGGCGATAGCAGACGGCAGCGACCTGCAGCGGGAGGGCGAATCTGGAAAATCGGGGCGACGCCAATGAAGCACTCCGTAAAGCCTTTTCAACCTTCCATCATAGCCACAGAATATTTCATGAATGTTAAATTGCAACGAAAAAGGTGCAGCGGGTATGCCCTTCGTGCAAGCCCAGGAATTGGAAGTACCGTTCTCCCCATGAGCTCTAAGGGTCATGCTACAATGGGCCGCGCTGTAACTTTTCTCCGACAATAACCAGCAATTCCCCACAGTTCCAGAATGGAACCGACGCTCGTGGCTCAAGAGTCCGCCAACAACGAGACCATCACTTACGCTGATGCTGGCGTGGATATTGACCGCGCCAATCGCACCAAGAAGCGGATCAAGTACCTCGCCCACAAAACCTTCAACAAGGGGGTGCTCAGCGAAATCGGTGGCTTCGGAGGGCTGTTTGCCATTGATCGCCTGAAGTACACCGACCCGGTGCTGGTTTCGAGCGTGGACGGCGTCGGCACCAAGCTGAAAGTCGCCTTCGAGATGAAGGTGCATCACACCATCGGCGCCGATCTGGTGAATCATTGCGTGAATGACGTCGCCGTGCAGGGCGCGGCCCCGATGTTTTTCATGGACTATCTCGCCACTGGCAAGCTCGAACCCGAGGTTGCGGAGAAAGTCATTGAAGGTCTTGCCGAAGCCTGTAAGCACAACGGCTGCGCCCTGATCGGCGGCGAGACCGCCGAAATGCCCGGCTTCTATCCCGATGGCGAATATGATCTGGCGGGCTTCATCGTCGGCGTGGTCGAGCGCCAGCGCATCATCACGGGAAAGGCCGTCGAAGTCGGCGACGTGATTCTCGGGCTGGCCTCGAATGGCCTGCATACTAATGGCTATGCGCTGGCCCGCAAGCTGCTCTTTGAAATTGGTCACTATACGCCGGAATCCTACGTCAACGAACTCAAGGGCAAAGTCGGCAACGAGCTGATGAAAACTCACAAGAGTTATTGGCCGGCGATCAAGCGCCTGGTGGATGGCGACGCGGTCTCGGCGATGGCTCATATCACCGGCGGCGGCATCACGGAAAATCTTCCCCGCGTGCTTCCCCGCGGCGTGGCGGCGCTTATTGAGGTGGGTTCCTGGCCGTCGCAGCCCATCTTCGATCATCTGCAGCAACTCGGCAATGTTGCTCCCGAGGAGATGCTCCGCACCTTCAACATGGGGCTCGGCCTGTTGCTGGTGGTTCCTTCGGCCAAATTCAAAAAGGCCCTGGCGCTGGTCGATCGCGCCGGAGAGAAAGCCTATACCGTAGGAAGAATCGTAAAAGGCGATCGCAAAGTGATGTACACGTAGGGCTGTCAGTGATCCGGCACGATCCGCGGTTCGCTTAGGCGCGGTGCTGCGGCGCCATCACCAGCCACTTCAGCAGCATGTTCACCAGCGTGAGCACAATTCCACCCCAGAACGCGGCGGCGAAACTGCGGATGTGAAAGCCGGGAACAAAGGCCGAAGCCAGCTCGATCATCACCCCGTTAATGATCAACCAGAACAATCCCAGCGTCAGGATCGTGAGCGGTAAAGTGACCACTTTCAGGAACAGCCCAAGTGTCGCGTTGACCAGCCCAATGACAACCGCGGCAATCAGCGCCGAGGTCGCGCCGTCCACATAAAAGCCGGGCACTACGCGCGACGTGATCCAGACCGCCAGCGCGCTCACTATCCAATGCAGAAGCATTCGGAGCATGGGAATATCCTCGCAGCAGCCAACGAACTATAAACCTTTCGCCTCCAGCCGGGCAAACGCGGCGGCGCGGACGTTCCCCTCCGCTGCCCTTGACTTTCCTCAGGTATGAAATCACTCCCAACCTGTCGCATCAATCTTTTTGCCGGTTTGCAAGTAATGATTGATTGCCTTCTCCCAGCCTTGCATCTTGTGCCGGAACCACTCTTCATCGAAGCGCTCCACCTCGCGGTTCCCTTCAGAGGACAATCCGGTATAAACGTAGCAAATCCGCGCTTCCGTACCGCTGGCTGCAGGGCGGAGCTGGATCCTGATCTGCGCCGCCACCATCCCCGGATTTACCCAGGCGAAGGCGACGCGGAACGACCCGGGATCGTACTCGGTGACAACCCACGTGGTCTCCGTTCCATCTTCGTTCGGCGTGATGAACACACATCCCGCCTCCGCCACGCCCGACCACGAGTAGATCAAACGATACTGCCAGCCCGGTACCCAATCCGCCTCCCGCACCGGACACAGCAGCGGAAAGACTCGCTCCGGGGAGCCGAGGTTGGTTTGTACATATTCATGCGTGATGCGCTTGGCTTGGAACTCAGACATCGTTTTCCCTCCCAAAAAGAATAGCCCCGCCAAAAGGCAGGGCCAGATTTCGCAACAATAGGACTTAGCCAAAAAAATAAGCCGGATCGCAAGCGATCCCGCCGCAGTAAGAATATCACGCCGGGACCTCCAGGGGAACAATTTTCATTATCATGAATCGGACTCCGAGTTGGCTCCGCGGTGCCAATGTCTGCGAGGATGATGCGTGATGAAGCGTAGGGCGTGCGTGATCGGCGCCGGTCCCAATGGGCTGGCCGCGGCCATCGTTGCCGCTCAAGCCGGGCTGCATGTAGATGTGTTCGAGGCCGAAGCCACACCCGGGGGCGCGGTGCGCACCATGGAGTTGACCCTGGCGGGGTATCGCCATGACTTTGGCTCAGCCGTATACCCTCTCGCGGCGGGCTCGCCGTTCTTTTCGTCCCTGCCGCTGCACGCGCACGGATTGCAATGGCTTCACTCTCCCGCTGTGCTGGCGCACCCGCTCGATGACGGTTCCGCGGTCCTGTTGGAGCGCGACCTGGCCGCTGCGCGGGATTCTCTGGGGGGCGATGGCAAAGCTTGGTCCAATCTTCTGCGGCCTTTCGTCGAGCACTGGAACGAACTCGCGCCTGAGGTCCTGCGGCCTGTGCTCAGTTTTCCCCGCCATCCCTGGCGGATGGCGCGTTTCGGCCTGCGCGCTCTACTTCCCGCGAGCGCCATCGCCCGCCGCTTTCGCAGCCCTCGGACTCGCGCCTTATTCGGGGGCATGGCGGCGCATTCGTTTCTCGCGCTCGATGAACCGCTGAGTGCCGCGTTTGGCCTGCTGATGGCCATCTTCGCCCACGCCGTCGGCTGGCCCATCGCGCGCGGCGGCGCTCAGTCCCTCACCGAAGCGCTCTGCGGATACCTGGCGACCATGCCGAGCACGCTCAAGACGTCATCGCGAGTAACCAGCCTGGCGGAGTTGCACGATTATGATCTGATTCTCTGCGACGTCACACCGCGGCAGTTGATTGCCATCGCGGGATCCCAGTTAACCCAGTCTTACCGGCGCCAGTTGCAGAATTATCGCTACGGGCCGGGCGCGTTCAAAGTGGATTACGCACTCAACGCGCCAATCCCCTGGAAGGCGGCGGAATGCCTGCGTGCCGCGACCGTGCATCTGGGAGGCACGTTCGAGGAAATTGCCGCCTCGGAAAAAGCCATGCGCCGGGGAGAAAATGCCGATCGTCCGTTCGTCCTTTTAGCCCAGCCCAGCCTGTTCGATGCTTCGCGCGCGCCCGGTGGCTGTCACACAGCATGGGCCTATTGCCACGTGCCCAACGGGTCGAGGGTGGACATGTTGCCGAGAATTGAAGCTCAGATCGAACGCTTCGCCCCCGGATTCCGCGAGTGTATTCTCAAGCGCCGGATCTTTTCGCCGGCGGACCTGGAAAGCATGGACGCGAACCTGATTGGAGGCGACATCAGCGGAGGCGCCATGAGCATGGCGCAGCTCTTGTGGCGGCCGACGCGGCATCAGTATGCGACCTCGGCCAGAGAGATTTTTCTCTGCTCGGCCTCCACTCCGCCCGGAGGCGGCGTACACGGCATGTGCGGCTTCCACGCGGCGAAGATGGCTCTTTACCGCCTGGAAGGCTGAACCGGGAATGCGTGCCGAGGCGGTCCCCCGGCTGCTGCCATGGTTTCAGGCCGCGAGATCTCCAGCTTAACCAGAACGCTACCATGCTTGAGGCTCATCGCTGGATTTCCTCACGCATCTAGTAAAATAGCCCGATATTACCGGTCACAAAATCTTACGCCGTAACGGACGGTGTTCATGAAGAAGCTGCTGATGGCCCTGTTGCTGGCGGTATTTCTATCAGGCTGCTCCTCCGAGCCGGCCACGCCCGCGCAACCCGAAAAGACCCCGGCCAAACCTGAAATTCAAACCGGCCGCGTGGCCTTTCAGAAAACTTACATCGCTGCCCGCAGCTGGGCGCGCGATGCGCAACCGTTCCGCCTGGAGTCGCAAATCACCGCCGACTGCAAGGGCACAGACGGCAAAGCAGCAGTTTGGCGCGCCTATTTCGCGTCGCCCATGGGGCGGAGCGCCAAGCCTTACGTCTGGTCAGGCACGGACGCAGGCGAGGCGCCTTCGCGGGGCATCTCTCCCGGAAACGAAGACAGCTACAATCCCAGCAATTCGTCCACGCAAGTGTTCGATGTGCAGTTCCTGAAAGTAGATTCCGACCAGGCCTTCGACGTGGCGCAAAAGCATGGCGGCGACAAGGTGCTGGAGAAAGCCGCCGACACTCCCATCTCCTATAGCCTCGATTGGGCGCGGCCGACGTCGCAACTCATCTGGCATGTGATTTACGGCACCAGCCGCGATCAGGCCAAACTGGTGGTGGATGTGAATGCCACCAGCGGCGAGTTCATTCGCGTAGAAAAGTAAGCACACTGGCATTCTGCGGGGAAATACTCCATTTTCATTCGAGCCGTTCGCAGCCGCGCTTGCGCGGCGAGGGCATGCGAGGAATCTGCTGTCTTGCTAGGCGCAAGTCAAACTCAGATCCCTAGTTACGCTCGGGATGACAAACTGCAGAGTTCTTCCCGCAGCCTGCTAGGGCGCCCAGTCGGCGATGAAGATGTTAGTCTCGTGCGGCTCTTTCCCGTTGCGATTCGATGCCCACACCAGCTTCGAGCCATCAGGGCTGAACATAGGGAAACCGTCGAAGCCGGGGCTGAAGGTGATCTGCTCGAGGTGCCGCCCGTCGCGGTCAATCGCATAGAGTTCGAAATTCCCCATGCCGCCGGTCGAACCCTGATTCGAGGAAAAAATAATCCGCTTACCATTGGGAAAAAATGACGGCGCAAAGCTGGCCGCGCCCAGATGCGTGATCTGGCGCTTGTGTTTGCCGTTGGCCTTCATGATCCACAATTCGAGCGAAGTCGGGCGGATCAGGTTCTGCTTCAGGAGATTCTGATATCCGGCGATTTCGTTCGGCGACGTCGGATGATAGGCGCGATAGACGATGGACTTTCCGTCCGGCGAGAAAAACGGCCCGCCATCGTATCCCAGTTCATGCGTGAGCTGCTTCGCGTGCCGGCCGTCGGCGTCCATGGTGTAGATGTCGAGATCGCCGTTGCGCATCGAGGTGAAGACGATTTTCTTGCCGTTGGTCGAGATGGTGGCCTCGGCGTCATAACCTGGCGTGTTGGTGAGCTGCATGACGCCTGATCCATCGGGATTGGCGGTAAAGATGTTGTATTCCGGATAGACAGCCCAGACATATCCCTTGGAATAATCGGGACGCGGAGGACACTCGGCATCGGCGAAGTGCGTGGAGGAGTAAAGAATCGTTTTTCCATTGGGATAGAAATACCCGCAAGTGGTGCGCCCTTTGCCCGTCGAGACCATGCGGACGTCGGAGCCGTCCACGTTCATGGTGAATTCCTGGTCGCACTTCAGATTGTCACGGGTGGATTGGAAGATGAGCTTCCGGCCGTCGGCCGAAAAGTAGGCCTCGGCGTTTTGTCCGCCGAACGTAAGTTGGCGCACATTGCGCAGATGCTTTTCCTGCGGAGTACCTAGGCTAGGGGCGCTGGTGGTCTGCGCCCACGATAAGGCCGCCAGCAGGAAGATGATGAACGATCGTTTCATGGCCCGAAGCGGTTAGTTTAGCAGGAGCTGAGCCACCGATTTTCACGGATCAGCACGGATGCCCACGAATCTCGAAATACGGCTTATCCGTGTTATCCGTGCAGCCTTTATTTCCTGAAGTACTCCAGAATTGCTTCCGCCTGGCCGCGAGTAACCACCGCCGACAACGCCGCCGCGTTCGCCTGCTTCACTGCCTGCACGCTGCCAAAGTGCTCGAGCAGTCTCCGCGTCGTCCGTTCTCCGACGCCGGCAATCTCCAGCAATTCTGTGGACCGGTCACGCATCTGGCGGCGCTTACGGTGGAAGGTTAGAGCAAAGCGATGCGCTTCGTCACGGATCAGTTGAATGAGATGCAACACCGGCGAATGATGACTGAGCACCACCGGCTCATTTTCCTGACCGAAGACGTAGATGATCTCTTCACGCTTGGCGATCGCCGCGAGCGGCTGATTGATAATTTCCAGCGATGCCAGCGCGTCTGCTGCGGCGTGCAACTGGCCGAGGCCACCGTCAATCAGGATCAGGCTGGGCAGATCTTTCTTCTCCGCCTGCAGGCGCTGGTAGCGTCGCGTCACGACTTCGCGCATGGAAGCGAAGTCGTCCACGCCTTCCACGGTGCGAATGATGAACTTGCGATAATCCGATTTCTTCATCCGCCCGTCTTCCCAGACCACCATCGAGGCGACCGTCTCAGAACCCTGAATGTGCGAGATGTCGAAGCACTCGATGCGGCGCGGAAGTTCGGGCACGCCGAGCGCATCCTGCAGGGCCTCCTGGATGGCTTTGGTATTCGGCTTCATCACGCGGAATCGCTGATCGTAAGATTGCTTGGCATTATTGCCGGCCAGATCAAGCAGCGAGCGCTTCTCACCGCGCTGCGGCACTAAGATATTCACTCGTGTGGCGCGGCCGCCCTCGGCCGCCAGTTGTTCGGACAGGAGATCCTCAAGTGCCTCACGATCTTCAAATTCCACGGGGACGTAAATATTTCGCGGCACGTAGGGCTGACCGATGTAAACCTGCTTCAGGAGGGCGGAGAAGAATTCGCCAGGATGAAATGTCGAACTCCGCTCGACCGTTCGGACGGGGACGTCCACTCCTACGTGGACCGCATCGAATTCCGGCAGTTCCTCCCAGAAGAATTCGCGGCGATCGAGGATGCGTCCGCCGCGCATGTGAAACAGATTCACCGCCAGCATGTCGTTTTCAAAGTGGTAGCCGAACACGTCGGCGTCGTCGCCTTCGACCGCGGCGATCCGTTGCCGTTCCTGCAGCTGGGCCACGGTCGAAATCAGATCGCGATACCGCGCCGCGCGCTCGTATTCTTCCGCTTCGGCGGCCTTCGCCATCCGCTCGCGTAGTGAGCGCACCAAGTCAGTTGGCTTGCCTTCCAGAAACATCTTCACATCGCGCACCGCTTCCTGATAAGCCTCGGGCGTGGTCAGGCCCTCGACGCACGGTCCGAGGCAGCGGCGGATGTAATACTGCAGGCACGGCCGCGGGTGGAAGCGGTTCAAATCCACCGAGCAGGAGGGAATCAGAAAATGCCGGTGAATCAGGTCCACGATTCGATACGCCAGGTTCGCCGGAAAATAGGGACCATAGTAAGAGCTGCCGTCTTTTTTCAGGCGCCGCGTCACATAGACGCGCGGAAAGCGCTCACCCAACGTCAGCTTCACGTAGGGATAAGTCTTATCATCGCGCAGCAGGATGTTGAAGCGCGGCTGCTTCTGCTTGATGAGGTGGTTTTCGAGCGCCAGCGCCTCTTTCCCGTTGGCGACCACGATGTAATCCACATCCACGGCCTCGCGCACCAGCGTGCCGGTCTTGGCATCGGCAATGCGGCCCTCGTGGAAATATGAACTGACGCGGCTGCGCAGGTTGTTCGCCTTACCCACATAGATAACTTCCCCTTCGGCGTTCTTGTACAGATACACACCCGCCGAGGTGGGAACGGTGCGGATTTTCTGGAGAAGGTCCACGCTTGCTGTAAGCTACTTAATTCTAGATGCTGGCCGACGCTTCGGTATTCAAGCCCGAAACGACCGTATAAAATTTTCCGCTACCCGTCGGCCAGCGTAAAGGCCATGGAGTCAATAAATTCACTAACCGC